>Ga0209609_10002147_pt1 | contig 11364 bp, 8 predicted proteins | sample LakKivw325mmetaG_FD_184136 | JGI IMG/M metagenome (GOLD analysis project Ga0209609, IMG submission 184136) | Anoxic lake water microbial communities from Lake Kivu, Rwanda to study Microbial Dark Matter (Phase II) - Lake Kivu water 325m metaG... | ecosystem: Environmental > Aquatic > Freshwater...
TTGTAAATCGCGACCTCCTTATCCGCACCGAATTTTGTCGCTCCGACCCTGAGGAACTCCGAAGTCCCCCAGCTTCGCGGGAACACGACGTTCGCGCCCTCGAGCCCTTCCTCGAAATCGTTGCTTGTCTTGAAGCTTCCGCCGGCATCCTTGGCATTTTTCTTCGCAGTTTCGACGATCATCGGGTCTATCTCGAAGCCCTTCGGGTGCGCGAGCACGACATCCATGCCAAACCGAGACGCGATGAGCACCTCCTCCTGAATGCTGCATCTCCCGCGCGGCTTGCTCGAGTAGGCCCAGGTTATCGTGTACTTCTTTCCCTTCACCTTGCCGATTTTGTTTTCCACAGTCATGATGTCCCCGAGCCCCTGCGTCGGGTGGTAGGTGCAGCACGCCATGTTGATCACAGGCACCTTCGCGACCCGCGCAAACTCCGCGACTACCTTGTGCCCCGCGCCGTAGACGAAGTCGATGTATTTGTCAAGAATCCTCACGCCAATCCCGTCCGAGTACGAGTCGTACATCCTGGCGGCATCCTTGACGGCCTCCTCCATCCGGGTGGTCGAGACACCAATGAAAGCCGGATGCCCCCCCAAAATAGATGTTGCCGCCTCAAACGCACCCCGCGTCCGTGTCGATGGGGCGTAGAACAGCATGAAGAAATTCTTGCGGTCCAAAACTCTCGGCGGACGCCCCCCCTTGTGCACGATGTCCTTAAGTTTCCTCGCGACCTTTATCGCGTGCACCAGCTCATCGACGCTCCAATCCTGCGTCGTTATGAAATCCTTACCGTACAGATCAACCACCTGAATCACCCCTCCTTGGTTATCGTTTGCCCTTTTTTATTTTGCGAGTGCGCCCACCTTCTTCAAATCCCGTGCCACATCCGCCAGCCCGAACCGCTTGAGCGTCGCCTTCTTCTGCAACCCCGTGCGAACGTCCCAGCCGCGCTCACGGTAATATTCATCCAACATCGGCTCGAGGTCCACAACCTTGCCCTTCGCCGGCCCGTTTGGCATCGGCTCCTTTAGCATCCGCTCGGGCAGCGTGTCATCCTTACGGCTGAGGCCAAGGCGGGCGTTGAACGCGCGCTTGAGGTTGACGATGCGCTCCGCGACGACGCGCAGCTCCTTGACGCTCCCGAACTCCTGTATCCCCGTCAACGGCGGCAGCAGCTCGGCGTAGTCGTCGAAGTAGAATATCGGCGGCCACATCGTGCCGTACTTGCATGTGATGAGTGCGTCCACAATCGCATAGATGTCCTCCATGTCTTTGACTAGCATGCCCTTGTACTTCGTCGAAAGCCTGTCACCGAGCGCCGCGGCTTTTGCCTTGCCGTACCTCTCGATGATTGTCTTCCTATAGTCCAATTCATCGAGCGAGGAGAGCGCCCGCAGGTGCGCCGCGCCTATCACCGAGATGGCGTGCGTAAGCCCGACAGATTGATGAGCTCTGCCGTCCTGTCCCGATGCCTCAAGCCCCTTCACTTGAATGGCCCACCGCTCGGAGCCCTTGCCGATTCGCTTCGCCGCGGCCCGAACACCCTCCGCGAGAACGTCTCCAACACCATCGCGCGATGCTATCATCTCAGTGAGCCTGACCATAGCATCTCCATCTCCCCACTTCAGCGAAAAGCCCACGTCGCGCCTGCCCAATGCGCCGCGCTCGTAGCACTCCATCGCGAAGCTCACCGCACCCCCACAGCTTATTGTGTCCATGCCGTGAAGGTTGCAGAGCTGGTTGGCCTGCATCACGGCCGGTAAATCACCCACCAAACAGTTAGAACCGAATGCGACTATGGTTTCATACTCTGGCCCCTCGGTTACCGTTCCGGCGTACGGGCCGGAGCGCCTCACCGCAGCGACCTTCTTGCACTGGATGCGGCAGTTCATGCACGAGCGGCGATGAATTATGAACTCCCTCTCAAAAACATCTGGACCCACGTCCGCGGCGCGATCAAAGACGCCCGTGTAGTGCCCCTTCGTCGGCAGGCGGCCTATCTCGTTCTCCCAGCTGACTAGCCCCGGAGTTCCAAATCTGTACAAGGCATCGTGCGAGGCCTTGCCCCATTCGCCGGCAGTGTACCGCTCGTGGGCCTCCTTCGTCAGCTTCCAGATGCGGTCGAAGTCCGCCACCTCAACACTCTTCGTGCCCCTAACAGCCACCGCCTTGAGGTTCTTCGACCCCATCACCGCGCCAACTCCGGTTCTTCCGGCGGCACGCGAGCGTTCGTTTATTATGCACGCAAACTTCACCAAATTCTCGCCAGCTTTTCCGATGCAAGCAACTCTGACATCCGGGTCTCCAAGCTCTTCTTGCACCATGTCTGTTGTCTCCGCCGTGTCTTTTCCCCAGAGTTTCTTCGCAGCTCGCAGCTCGACCTTCCCGTCGTCGATGAGGAGATAGACAGGTTTCTTGGACCTGCCCTCAAGTACGAAGAGGTCATAACCGGCGAACTTCAGCTCGGGGCCCCAGTAGCCGCCAGAGTGCGCCTCACCCCAAATGCCAGTCAGCGGCGCCTTGGTGACGACACAGTAGCGTCCCGACGGTGGATAGATTGTGCCAGTCACCGGGCCAGTCGCAAAAATCAAAACGTTTTTCGGAGAAAGAGGCCCGACTTGGCGCGGCACCTCGTCGTACAAAATTTTTGCAGCCATCCCGCTGCCGCCGATGTAATCGCGCGCCCACTCTTTCGGCAACTCGAGTTCAAGCGCCTTGCCTCGCGTGAGGTCGACGCGCAGGTATTTTCCTGTGTAACCTTTGTAATCGAAAGCCATTCCATCACACCTTCTTCGGCTGCCCCCTGCGCCCGGCTTCTGCCAGACGTTTATCTTCAGCAACCTGCCCCGATGTCACGAGTTTTAGCGCCGCTGGCATGCATTGCTTGACGCATTGGGGATCACCACCACACAAATCGCACTTTATCGCTTTTTTTGTCACGGGATGCAACCAGATGGCCCCAAACGGGCAGGCCTCTGCGCACGCGCCGCAGCCTATGCAGCGGGCATCGACGACCTCAACCAAGCCGCTCTTCAGTTTTCGTATCGCACTGACTGGGCAAGCCCTCATACACGGGGCATCCTCACATTGCCTGCACGTTATCGCGATGTCGGAGGCTGGCTCTGTTCTCACTACTCGGATGCGCGACGCCTTCGGGTTAGAAATTTTATCGTGAAAACCAACGCAAACGAGTTCGCATGTTCTGCAGCCAGTGCACAACTTCGGGTCACAGTATATGTACGGCAAACCATCACCGAGCCAGAAATTGTTGGGTGCGCTGAATTTAAAACGTTTCGATACCCCCAATTATTAAAGCACGGCAAAATAGTCTAAACATTGAGATGGAAACATGAGAGATGCTATTCTAATCAAGGGGCTCAGCAAGTACTACAACGGTTTTCTCGCTTTGGATAATCTCTCGCTAAAGGTGAGGGAGAACGAAAACGTCGCGTTGCTCGGCCCAAACGGCGCTGGCAAGACTACAACACTCAAACTCCTCTGTGGGCTTCTGCACCCTTCATCAGGTGCGGCTTACATAAACGGTACCAATGTTATGGAAGAGCGCGAGCGAGCGATTTCTAATGTTGGAGCCATCTTGGAAACACCCGAGTTCTATCCTTTCTTCACCCCGGATGAGGCCCTGAGTTATTTGGGGAAACTCCGGGGTATGCGCGAACGGGAGCTTGGGCACAGGATAAGAGAAGTGTTAAAACTCGTTGGTCTCCAAAAGTGGGCCAATATCAGAATAGAAAAATTTTCACGTGGAATGAAGCAGCGCCTGGCATTGGCGCAAGCCTTGCTTCACGACCCGCCGATCCTAATCCTAGACGAACCATCGTTGGGGCTCGATCCGCGGGGGATGGTAGAAATACGCGATATTCTTAAAGAAGCTAGGAAGAAGAAAACAATCCTATTCGCCTCACACCTCCTTACCGAGATCACCCAGATCTGCAGGAAGGTGGCGATAATCGACCACGGAAAACTGCGCTTCTACGACAACATCTCCCAACTAAAAAAGAAATACCGTTCGTTAGAGCGCGCGTATCTAAGGCTCACGGAGGGGGCCATTTGAGCGAGTTCGATAAACTGAAGATAGTAACGAGGTACGAGCTGCTGAAGCAGTTACGGAGGAAGCGGTTCTACGGGGGGTTGGCGATCACGGTTCTCGCCGTGGTTTTAACAATCGGGCTTTATCAGGGGCTGGATCTCCCGAGGCATATGAGAATCCCAGACCAACTCATAAATCAATACGGGGCCGAAATCTTCGCGATATTCGTGACGTCAATGGGTGCGCTGGCCGTTCTCGCCGCAGTCTTCTTCGCGGGGGATGCTATCGCGGGCGAGTTCGAGGGTAAGACTGGATACATTCTGTTTCCAAATCCCGTGAAGCGGATTACCATAGTGGTCGGAAAATACCTCGCATGCTTTATCGCCACAGCCGCGATAATACTTGTAGCGTATCTGATCTCGGCCGGTGCTCTGCTCGTGTTCTACGGACAGGTGCCGAGCGGGATAGTAGGTTCGTTGGCAATCGCGCTGGTGCTGGCCTGCTTCATGATAAGTATGGCATTCGCCTTCAGCTCTGTGTTGAAGGGTAGCATGGGGGCAACGATAGCTACTCTCCTAACCTATATGGTGGTCTTCTCTGTCATTTCAATGAGTCTGTCCTACGCTGGCTACAATCCATGGTTTATGCCCGATAGAGCGGGCGATTCGATGACCGCCACCTACGGGATTCCCTTTGAAAATGTATTTGGAGGGATGATGGGTGGTGGGCGGATGACGAGCGGAGTGATGCAAGCCAGCCAAGACCCAACCTTGGGGTTTTTTGTGCTGCTGGCGTGGGCGGTCGTCCTGTTCAACGTGAGCGTCTGGGTAGCGAAACGCAGAGAAATGATATAGCCGATTGAGTTTTAGGCAAGGCTGTTAACCCTGTATAGAAGGTGAGTTAGCGTGGTCGGTGAAGTGGAAGCCATCGCATGGACTCTGGCGATATTTTTCGCAAGGTTAACAGACGTATCGATGGGCACGCTCAGGCAAATACTCATCATCCGGGGGCGGAGGGGAATAGCCTCCATCTCTGCGTTTTTTGAGATAATGGTTTGGGTGCTCGCGATAAGCCGCGTGATTACGGAGCTGGATAAAATTTATTACATGGTCGCTTTTGCTTCAGGTTTCGCGTGTGGAAACTACCTCGGGAGTTACATCGAGGAAAAAATTGCGCTAGGCTACATGTTTGCATACATCGTGCCGAAAAAACGCTCCAACGATTTGGCCCACGAACTCAGGAAAGCCGGATTTGGCGTCACGGTAATACACAGAGTTGGTTTAAAGGGGCCGCAGCCTGTTTACAACGTTCTCTTCAGGCGGAGGGACGCACAACGATTGCTTGGTATCATCAAAAAATACGACAAGGGTGCATTCTACACTTTGATGGATGTCAGGGCGGAACGCGGCGGCTACGTAAGGGCGGCGGCGAAGAAGAAGTAGTGGCAAAAATGTCTGACCAAATCGACATCTTCGAGTTGATTCCCGCCCTCCTCAGGGAGGGAAAAAAGGTGGCGCTCTGCACCGTTACCGAAAAGATAGGTTCTGGGCCGGCCGAGGTTGGGACGAGAATACTCGTAACGGAGGACGCTAAAATTTTTGGCGACTTCTGCACGGGCACATCTGCAGTCGGGACGATAGGCGGGGGAGAGCTGGAGAGAGCTGTCATGAACGAGGCCCTGAAGGCAATCGGGGAAGGCAAGTCTAAAAGCTTAAAGTTCTCCCTCAGCGAGAGAGCAAAGGAGGATGAGCTGAAAACCGGCCTGTGGTGCGGTGGAACGATGACTGCATTCATAGATGTAATCGAGCCCAAGCCTGAACTTTTGATCGTTGGCTCTGGGCATGTGGCGCTTCAGACCTACAAGATTGCGGATCTCTTGGGATTTGACGTGACGGTCGTCGATGACATCAAAGAAACTCTGACGAAGAACAGATTCCCGAAGGCGAAGCTCATCCACGACAAAAGTTTTGCGAAAGCGTTGAAAAAGGCGAAGGTCGGTGCAAGCACATACGTCGCAATCGTCCACGGCGAGCCGAAACACGACCTAGCTGCTCTGCGCAGGTTCGTCCGCGAGCGAACGGCTTACCTCGGCCTGCTCGGTAGCGCACGCAAAATCGTCAAACTGAAAGAAATTTTGCGAAAGGATGGGGTGCCGACTAAAGTGATAAAGAGGATAAAAGCCCCAATCGGTCTCGACATAAACGCACGAACACCCGAAGAAATCGCCGTGAGCATAGCCGCTGAGCTGATAAAAGAGAGAAGAAAAGCCTGACTATTTTTTCAAAATCTTGCGAAAGTCTTCAGGAGAATCTAAGTCGACGATAGCCCACTCGCCCGCCTCCACCAGCCGAAGCTCGCTGCCGTGTCGGTGGATCACATCGCGAATCATCTCGTGCCTCTGAAGCGACAAGATCTCGCCGAATAAGCTTTGGTCGAACAGCACCGGGTGCCCCTTCTTGCCTTTGTGCACCGGGCTCACGATTTTCGCGCCGCTTTTCCAAACACCGATCGCATTGGTCAGATAATCTTTGTTCACGAACGGCTGGTCCCCCAGTGCCAAGAAGACTGCGTCGCAATTTTCGAGTTCTTGGAGGCCCTCTTTGAACGACGAGACCATCCCCTCGTGGTATCTCTCGTTCACCACCCACCGCACCCCGAGTTTCTCCAGCACCGGCTTTATGGCGTCTGGCTCATGCCCCAGCACCACGACAATGTCACCGGCCGTGTCCTTGAAGGAACCGACCACCCACTCGATCATCCGCTTGCCCCCGATTTTGACGAGCGGCTTCGGCTCGCCCATCCGTTTTGATTCGCCAGCGGCAAGCACGACGACACCAATCACAGCAATCCACCGTGTCCGAGCTCGGCCAGTTCAGCCTTGGTCACTTTCTCCTTCGCGAGCACTCTCGGTAGCAGCAAATCAAAACTCGTTCGTTTGTCGGCAAGCACGCATGCTGGAACACCGATGATCGTGGTGTCACCGAGGTAGGCGAGCATAAGCACCGTGCCCGGAAACACCGGAACGCCGTGAGAAACCACTTTGGCGCCAGTCTCTCTTATCGCAGATGGTGTGACGTCTCCGGCATCTACTGCCATCCCGCTTGTGACCAAAATGAGTTCATGGCCCTTTGCCCTGAAATCGAGGATTGCCTCTTTGATTTTTTCTTTGTCGTCGGGCACTATAATTTTTCCAGTAATTTTCAGTCCATAGGCCGCCAGTTTTTCTTTCAGGGCTGGCTCGAAAGCATCTTTGATCCTCCCCTCGTAAACCTCAGTCCCGGTTATCACGGCGCCGATTTTCTTGATTTTCGGCGGAATCACATTGAGCGCGGGTTTACTCGTTCTCAAAATCCGTTCTACTCTATTCATGCGTCGCTCGTCCACGTACAGCGGAATCAATTTGGTTGCGCCCACCAGTCCGCCTTTTTTGACGCCTGTGTTGTTTGGGCGAGCAGCAAAGGCGAAATTTTCGATGAGATTGATTTTCTTGATGACACCAGTCTTGACTTTCAGGAGACCAGAAGTCTTTGCCAACAAGTTTACTTTCCCTTGGCCGGGCTTTGAGAGGAAAATATTTTTGCCAGACGAAGCATTGGCCATCCTCAGCGCAGCTTCATTTTCATGAACTCCCCTCACCTCGGCGACATGGACAAAGTAGTTCCCGCTGTCTTTTAACCGCCCCACATCCGCGGCCGTGACCACATGTCCCCGCTTAAACAAAACGGTCTTGAGGCCGGGGGCAAAGCGAACGACATCATGGGCAAGGGGCGTCCCGACCGCATCCTCCGCTTTTACTTTTTTCACAGCCAACCCCGCCACCTAAGCAGAAAGTATCATGCCAGCTATAAAAACTCCCTTGTATCGTGCCAATACTAACTTAAAGTCGCGCCACCAATTTACAGCGGTAGGTATGGCTCAAGCTGTTGTGAACATAGGCATGGTCGGGCACGTAGACCACGGCAAGACGACGCTGACCGAGGCCCTCTCCGGCGTTTGGACAGACACCCACAGCGAGGAAATCCGTCGCGGCATTTCCATCCGCCTGGGGTACGCCGATGTTACTTTTAGAAAGTGCCCATCATGCGATCTCCCTGCGTGTTACACCACCCAAGAAAAATGCCCTCACTGCGGATCTGCGACAGAACCCCTGCGCCGTGTTTCTTTCGTTGATGCGCCAGGCCACGAGACTCTGATGGCGACGATGCTTTCAGGAGGGGCAATCATGGACGGAGCGGTGCTTGTGATAGCGGCAAACCAGCCCTGCCCCCAGCCCCAGACCAAGGAGCACCTGATGGCGCTCGATATACTCGGCATAAAAAATGTCGTGGTGGCACAAAACAAGATAGAGCTCGTTTCTAAAGAGAAAGTCATCGAGAACTACAAACAAATCAAAGAATTTCTCAAGGGCACATCGGCCGCCGATGCCCCCGTAATCCCGATTTCTGCAATTCATCGTGCGAACATCGACATGTTGATTCAGGCGGTAGAAGAGCACATACCGACGCCGAAGCGCGACCTCTCAAAGCCAGCCCGCGTGTTTGTCGCCCGTTCATTCGATGTCAACCATCCTGGTGCGAAGCCGGATGATTTAGTCGGCGGAGTTGTTGGAGGTTCTCTAGTCCAAGGCAAGCTCAAGGTGGGTGAGGAGATAGAAATACGCCCAGGTGTCCAGGTAACGCAAGCGGGCAAGACTTTTTGGCAGTTCCTCAACTCAAAGATCGTCGGTCTGCAGGCGGGCGGCGAGTCTGTGAATGAAGCGATACCGGGCGGGTTGCTTGGCGTCGGAACGAAGCTCGACCCATCACTCATGAAATCGGATAGGCTGGCGGGCGCGGTTGCCGGAGTTCCGGGCACCCTCCCGCAGATTATGGAATCGTTGAAGCTTGAGGTTCGCCTGATGAAGCGCGTCGTCGGCACGGCAGAAGAACTCGAAGTAAAACCGTTGGTCACGGGTGAACCTCTGATGATAAACATCGGCACCACGACCACGGTTGGCATGGTGACCAGCGCGCGCGGGAATGTGATTGAAACCAAGTTAAAGCTCCCAGTCTGTGCTGATAAAGGGGCAAGAGCGGCGATAAGCAGGCGCATCGGCGGAAGGTGGCGTCTCATAGGCTACGGGGTAATCAGTTAGATTGTGCGAATTGTGGACGACATACCTATGTCTCAGGGGGGAATGCTTGGCGGAACTGAGGGTGATTGTCGATACGAGTTTCCTGATGATCCCCGGTATGTTTGGCGTTGATGTTATCGGCGAACTGGACAGGCTGCTCGAACGAAACTACTGCCTTATCGTCCCCAAGCCAGTTATCGAAGAATTGAAAAAACTGGCCGCACAGGGAAACCCCGTTGAACGCTCTGCGGCTCGTTTGGGCATTGCGCTGGCTAAACGTGGAAAACTCATAGAGGTCAAAGGGCATGCGGACGAGGTAATTTTGAGGATGGCGTGTGAAAATTGTGTGGTCGGCACCACGGACGCCGAGTTGCGAAAGAGGCTTCGCCGCAGGGGTTTTCCCGTCGTATATTTAAGGCAAAAGTCACACCTTGCTTTAGACGGCCGAGTTGGGTGAAAAGATGGAGTTTGAGTTCATCGCATTTATAATGGGAATTGCGGCCCTTGTCGTTGCTGCAGTTTCGGCATACCTCGTGCTCAAAGAGGATCAGGGGCCGCCAAAAGTTAGAGAAATAGCTGGCGCAATCCATGAGGGAGCGAGCGCCTACTTGAAGAGGCAGTACACGACGATCTGGATATTTGTTGCTGTTATCGCAGTCTTGCTTTTGTTTGCCTCATCTCTTGGAGGGTGGCAAGCGTCAGTGGCTTTTATAGGCGGGGCGCTTTCCTCGACGGTCGCCGGCTTTGTCGGCATGAGCGTGGCGGTTAGGGCCAATTCGAGGACGGCAAACGCTGCACGTGCTGGCATGAGCAAGGCACTAAAAGTTGCTTTCCGCGGCGGGCTCGTGATGGGCCTATCTGTGGTCGGCATCGGATTGCTCGGGGTGCTGCTTTTTTACAACTGGTTCGGAAACCCAGAGCTCGTATTGCCATTTTGTTTCGGCGCCAGCTCGGTAGCGCTTTTCGCCCGCGTGGGCGGCGGAATTTACACAAAAACCGCGGATGTCGGGGCAGATCTCGTCGGCAAAGTTGAAGCCGGCATACCCGAGGATGACCCGAGAAATCCCGCGGTGATAGCCGACAACGTTGGAGACAACGTGGGCGATGTTGCCGGCATGGGCGCGGACTTGTTCGAATCGTACGTGGCGAGCATAGTCGCCGCGATGATCATGGGCTTCGCATTACCCGTCGGTTTGGGATATGGCGTGAACGCCGTGCTCTTGCCGTTGGCTATATCTGCGATCGGTATAATCGCGTCGATCATCAGCATAGCATTCGTCAGGGTGAAGAAGGGGGGCGACCCAAGCTACGCCCTAAACAGCGCGACTATAGCAGCGTGCATCATCACGGCGATAGGTTCCATTGCCGTTGCCAATTACATGTTTGGATGGGATACAGGATGGAAGTTTTTCGTCGCGATACTCTCCGGTCTCGTGGCAGGGATAGTCATCGGCCTCACATCGGATTACTTCACAAACAGGATACATCGCCCGGCTCAATTCATAGCTCGCTCCGCGCAGTCTGGGGCCGCCATAAATTTGCTGAGCGGGTTTTCGGTAGGGCTGCTAAGCACAGTTCTCCCGATAGTTGCAATAACGGCGTCTGTGGTAGTTGCGTATACCGTTCTGGGCGGAGGGCTGATAGGATTTTATGGGATATGTCTGGCGGGAGTTGGTATGCTTTCAGTCACAGGGATGGTTGTCGCTACGGACGCTTATGGCCCAGTGGCGGATAACGCTGGAGGGATAGTGGAGCAGTCGGGGATGCCCAAGAAGGTCAGAAATGTGACGGATACCCTCGATTCGGTCGGAAACACCACGAAAGCCATTTGCAAGGGCTTTGCAATAGGTTCGGCAGCTTTGACCGCGGTGGCGTTATTCGTTACCTATGCTCAGAAGGCCGGACTCTCTGCAGCAGCGCTGGATTTATTGGAGCCAAAGGTCGTGGCAGGTCTGTTTTTGGGCGCAGGCGTGGTGGCGTTGTTCTGCGCGTTGACGATCATGGCGGTTGGTAGAAACTCTTTCAGAATGGTGGAAGAAGTCAGAAGGCAGTTCAAAAAGACGCCTGGTTTGCTCAAGGGCAAGGCCAAGCCAGATTATGCGCGGTGCATAGACATAGCGACGCGGGGCGCGCTAAAGGAGTTGATTGCACCGGGGCTTGCCGCGCTGGCTATACCGCTAGCTGTCGGTCTGCTTCTCGGAAA
>Ga0209609_10002149_pt1 | contig 11362 bp, 10 predicted proteins | sample LakKivw325mmetaG_FD_184136 | JGI IMG/M metagenome (GOLD analysis project Ga0209609, IMG submission 184136) | Anoxic lake water microbial communities from Lake Kivu, Rwanda to study Microbial Dark Matter (Phase II) - Lake Kivu water 325m metaG... | ecosystem: Environmental > Aquatic > Freshwater...
CGAGTCACTCCAGAACGAGCTTTGGTCCACTGCCATAGTAAGATTCACGAATGAGGCAACGAATCCCTCAAAGTAAGATTCTTACATGAGGCAACGCGGACGCCAACCCTGACAGTTGGCTGTTGCGCAACCTTGTGTGCTAGAATGCGTATAGGAAGTGACAGGAGAACGGCGCCATGGACCAAGAGAGGCTGTGGGTTGCACAGACTCTGCGCGGCGATCAGAGTGCCTTCGCCCGCTTGGTGGAACTCTACAAGAATCCCATCTACAACCTCTGCTATCGCATGCTCGGCAATGCCACCGAGGCTGAGGATGCTGCACAGGAGACCTTTGTGCGCATCTACATGCATCTGCAGGCGTACGATCCGCAGAAAAAACTCTCGTCCTGGGTGCTTGCGGTGGCTTCGCACTATTGCGTCGATCGCCTGAGGCGACGCCGCTTGACGTGGCTCTCGTTGGACGAAGAGCCTGAGCTAGAGCCACCTGCTGCAAACGTCGTGCACCCCGAGGATGTGGTGCTGCAGAACGAGTCGTCGGCAGAAGTTCAGAGATGGCTAAAGGCCTTGCCTGTTGAGTACCGCCTGGTGATCACGCTGCGCTATTGGCAGGACCTCTCCTATGCAGAGATCGCGCAGGCGACTGGAGCATCTGAGAGCGCAGTGAAATCCAAGCTCCATCGTGCGCGATGCATGCTGGCCCAGCAGGTTATGGCGCAGGGCAAGCGCGAACTGCAGTCGGATTGTAGGGTGTCGGCGGAAAGGACGGTGCTGAATCATGCAGCCCTGTGATTATACGGAGAGAATGTCGCTGAGCCTGGATGGACTTCTCAGCGAGTCCGAGGAGGCCGGGTTGCAGGCTCATCTGGCGGGATGCGAGTCCTGTCGCAGGCAATGGGAAGCGATGTGCTGGGTTTCCTCTGCGCTGCGGGCCGAGCCTGCGGTCAGCCCAGCGCCGGACCTGACTCTGCGCGTGACAGCGCGTATCGCGCAGCGGGAGGCACGTCGCCAGCGTGTACGTGGTAGCGTGCGACTACTGTCCGGGGCGCTCGGCCTGTGGGCTTCGGCGGGCCTGGCTTCGATAGTGGTGCTTTTGCTGCTATGGCAGCCGCCCTGGTATGTGTTGCTGCTCAACGTTCTGCTTCCTGTGACCAGAGTGGTTCTGTCCACGCTGGCCGTCTTGGGAAACGCCCTGCTTTCGGTCCTGAGAGCGTTGTCGAGGGAGCCGCTGATTCCGCTTCTGGCGCTCTACGCAGCAGTCGCGGTAGTCTGTACAAGGTTGTGGATGCGCGTCGTGTCCACCCGCTGGGGCTTGGCGGTCCGGGCGGATGAGTAGGTACAAGGTGTTTGGAGGTGTTTGTATGAGGCTTTTCAGAAACAGCTTGCTAGCGCTGCTGCTGTTTGCCTGCCTCTCCTTGCCGGTACTGGCTGATGATGGGCAGGGTCAGGTGGTCTATCCCGGCGGCAGCCTCGTGGTAGAGTCAGGAGACGTAGTCCGTGACGATGTAGTGGCACTGGGCGGCTCTTTGGATGTGCGCGAAGGAGGCCGCGTCGATGGGGACGTGACCTTGCTGGGCGGCAGTGCCAAAGTGGATGGGCAGGTTGACGGCAACCTGGTAGTGATAGGCGGCAGTCTGGACCTGGGGGCGCATGCCGTGGTGGATGGAGACCTGGTCACCCTGGGAGGGACTACCACCAAATCAGCGCAGGCCACGGTGCGGGGACAGACGACTGAGGGGTTGCGTGGCAGGTTCCCGGACATCGAGATCCGTCGCCTTGTGCCGCCCCCAGCGCAATGGACAGACCCTTGGCGTTGGGGGGAGGGCGGCTCTGCAGGCTGGTTTGGCCGATGGCTGCAGGTTCTTGTCAGTACCATGGGCATGATGGCGCTCGGTCTGCTGCTGGTTTCCGTGTTGCCAAAGCAGACGTCTCTGATCGTGGAGACCGTGGAGCAATCGCCGGTAGTGAGTTTCGGGGTAGGCCTGCTTACGATGATCGTGCTTCCCATGGTGCTGATCCTGCTGGTTGTGATCTGCATTGGCATCCCGATAGCAGTCTTGCTGGCTATGGCAGCAGTGGCGGCTGGGGCATACGGTTGGGTTGCCGTGGGTGTAGCGTCTGGACAACGCCTGCTAGTGGCGCTCAGGTCACCGTCCGGGCCTGCGCTGGGCGCGATCGTAGGCGTGGGCTTGCTTTCGCTATTCTCGGCGGTGCCATGCTTGGGATGGCTGCTCGGACTGATCGCGGCCGCGATGGGGCTGGGCGCCGTTGTGTTGACGCGCTTTGGGACACTGCATTATGCACACGGACGTGAGGGTCTCGCGGTCACGCCAAGCGCGACTGGCCCGACCCTCTCTGATGGGACTGCGCCGAGCTGGGAGCAGGAGGCGGGGCCAAGCGAACCGAATCAGGCAGCGCCTGTGGCATCGGCGGAGGATTCTGCTGCGCCACAGGAGTCGGCGCAGGGGCAACCCTAGCAAACACCGTCCTCATGCCCGCAGCGATTGACTGTGGAGCAAGGGTGCCCCGCCTGGGTAGAGGTGGGGCACTCTTTTTCTGGTCCAGCCAGCGCTGCGCACAACTGCGCACTCCGCAAGGGCCTTGTCTGCCAACATTGCGAAATTGTCATAAAGAGGGGGTCTGGTTTTCATCTTCTTTTCAGCCATCTGAGATAGACTGTCTTTGAGATGTCGCACAAGAGGTCCCGGGTCATCGTCTGGCTGAAGGACTGGCTGTTCGTGGGGGCAATTATCAGCGCAGTTCTGCTATCCGTCTGCGCCCTGAATCCGGGGCATCCTCTGGCAGAGTCAGCACGGCGTGCTGCCCTTTACATTGCAGCGCTGTGCGTGTTCAGCAGAATCGTCCTCTTCTTCATCGCTCGGCGCCCAGCCGACTAGCTGCGCTCGGACGCCGATTGGCGCCAGCTAGGGCAGGGTCAGGACCTCAGGCTCCCCATCGGTTACCGCGATAGTATGTTCAAAGTGGGCGCACAGACTGTGATCCTTGGTGGCAACGGTCCAGCCATCGCGCTTGACGTAGACCGGGTACGCGCCGGCGATTAGCATGGGTTCAATCGCGAAGGTCATGCCTGCGCGCAAGAGCACGCCTGTGCGGCGTTTGCCCCAGTTGGGGATCTGGGGGTCTTCGTGCATGTGGCGGCCCACACCGTGGCCCGTGTACTCGCGTACTACCTCGTAGCCTTGGCTCGAGGCGAATTCCTGGATGGTAGCCGAGACATCGCCCATGCGATTCCCCGCACGGCAGGTGAGAATGGCTCTTGAAAGGGCCTCCTCTGTCGCCCGAATCAATCTTGCAGCTTCGGGCGAGATCTGACCTATGCCCATGGTGAAGGCAGCATCACCGACGAACCCTTTTAGACTGCATCCGCAGTCTATGCTGAGGACGTCGCCTTCTCTCAAGACGCGGCGGCGGTTAGGTATGCCGTGTACCAGCTCATCGTTGATACTCGCGTTGATGGTGGCCGGGTAGGGGAGGTTGTCATAGCTCGGGTTAGGATAGCCCAGGAAGATGGGGACGGCATTGTGTGAGCGGATCCAGTCCTCGGCAATGGCGTCGAGTTCGCCGGTCGTCACGCCGGGGCGCACGGCGCGACGGACGGCCTCCAATGCTTGGGCGTTGACGCGCCCAGCTTCGCGCATGAGCGCGATCTCGTCTTGCGTCTTGATAATGATAGCCATTGAGCGGGCCTCCCTGATGGCGCGGGCTACGGTCGTACCTCGTAAGGCCGTTGTAGTATAGCGCTACTTGTATGCGAGGTCAATCGGTGGCGTGGACGAACACCGGACCGTCTGTGCGCGCCCGTGGCCATGTAGGCCAGATCCGATCGATGGCTTGGCAACCCGGTAGTGCGCTGCCGAGAGGTGCAACTAGCAGGTAACTGATTGACAACTCATCTGCCAGGTGCTATACTAACTGCGCTGCAAGCACGGCGGGCAGCGAGCCTACATCGCGGAGGAATGGCTGCAAATGAAGAACATCTGTGTCATCGGCGTTGGCTACGTCGGATTGGTGACGGGAGCTTGTCTGGCTGATCTGGGCAATCACGTTCGCTGCGTCAACCGCAGCCCAGAGAAGGCTGCCAATCTGAAGAAGGGCATCCTTCCTATCTACGAACCGGGCCTGGAAGAAATCGTGCGCAGAAACTATGAGGCCGGTCGTCTCGATTTCACGACTTCCTATGACGGGGGCCTGGAAGGCGCCGAGTTTGTGTTCGTGGCGGTGGGCACTCCTTCTGGTACAGAGGGCGAGGCCGATCTGTCACACGTGACGGCCGCTGCCGAGGAGATCGCCAAACGTCTGGTCCAGCCGGTGATCATCGTCAATAAGAGCACAGTTCCGATTGGCACCGGCGATTGGGTAGCAGATGTCGTGAACACCCACAAGATCAAGGATGTTGAGTTCTCTGTGGTCTCCAATCCCGAGTTCCTGCGAGAGGGTTCGGCAGTCTACGATTTCATGAACCCAGATCGGATTGTTCTTGGCTCCACCAACCGCCAGGCTGCGGAAAAGGTGGCTGAGCTTTACACGCCCCTGCAAGCCACCACGATTATCACGGACCTGCGCACGGCGGAGATGATCAAGTACGCCTCCAACTGCTTCCTGGCGACCAAGATCTCTTTTGTCAACGAGATGGCCAACATCTGCGAGGCGCTGGGCGCTGATGTGCTGGAAGTGGCGCGTGGCATGGGAAGTGACAAGCGTATCGGCCCGGCCTTCCTTGGGGCAGGGCTGGGATGGGGAGGCTCCTGCTTTCCAAAGGATGTGAAGGCTCTGGCTCACATTGCTGCCACCCATGGCTCTCACCCCCAGATGCTGCGTGCTGTGATGGAGATCAACTATGACCAGCGCAAGCGCGTCCTCCAGAAGCTGCGCGAAATCCTTGGCAACTTCCGCGGCAAGACGGTAGGTTTTCTGGGTCTGTCATTCAAACCCAACACAGACGACATGCGCGATGCACCCTCGATTGAACTTGCGCACATGCTCGAACACGAAGGCGCGCTGGTCAAAGCCTACGATCCGGTGGCGATGAGCAACGCCAAGAAGATCCTTCAGGATGTCGTCTATTGCGACAATCCCTACGCTGTTGCTAAGGATGCGGATGCACTGATCCTGGTGACGGAGTGGAATGAGTTCAAGCAACTGGATATGCAGCGGGTTGCCCGCTCCATGCGACATGCGATCCTTTTCGATGCACGCAACATCTACGACCCCGTGAAGATGAGGGAACTGGGGTTTACCTATCGCGGTATGGGACGAGGCTACGACGCCAACGGCCAACCGATGTGAGCTCTCAGAATGCTCAGCGTCGGCGTGGACATTGTAGAGATCGAGCGCGTTGGCAGGGCCGTAGAGCGCTGGGGCGCACGATTCCTGGAACGTGTGTATACGCCGGCCGAGCAGCGCCTTTGTCGTGGGGCAGTGCCGGAACTGGCTGCACGCTTTGCGGCCAAGGAAGCGATCTCCAAGGCGCTGGGCACCGGCCTTGTGGGCGTGTCCTGGCGCGAAATGGAGGTGCTGGCGGACAAGCGCGGGAAGCCGCTGGTATGCCTCCACGCACGGGCGGCAGATCGCGCGGCTGCGCTGGGATTGGCGGAACTGGCCATCAGCCTCTCGCATTCACGGGAATACGCGGTGGCGGTGGTGGTCGGAGGTGCGAATGAAGAAGATTGATCGGTCTTTGTTGGCCAGATTGAAAACCCGCCCACAAGACAATGTCCGCCTGATTGTGCGGGTGGCAGGTGACGTGCCGCAGGCAGCTGCCCGCTTGGAAGGCCTAGGCGCAACCACACTGCAGACCTTCAGCCTCACCAAGTCAGTCGCCATCTCGTGCTCGGCGCGGACTGCCCTGACTGTGGCCAAGCAACCTTGGGTACTTGGCATGGAAGAGGATCGCAAGGTATCGATGCAGTGATAGAACCGGAACTAGGCGTCTGGGCCTCGGAAGTGAACGTCGTGCTGGGTGCGGCAGCCGTCGTCTGCGTCTGATGCCGACCCAGTCACACGGAATAGGAGGGTTGTGAGCATGCCAGATATCAAGATTTCAGCAGCCTTGTCCGAAATCATGGCCTCCCCCGGGGCGCCGGAGAAGCACCGCGTGATTGTCAGGTATCGCAGGGACGTGCCAGTCTCGATCCGGCCTCTGGCCGCCAGCGCGGCTGCACCGAAGCATCTTACTCTGATTCCAGCTACGGCCATGCTGGCTTCTGCCGAGGAGGTGCAGGCCCTCGCCGCAGATCCGAACGTGGAGCGAGTCTGGCCGGATCTGAAGGTGCACACGTGCTTGGATTTGTCCGTGCCGCACGTTCAGGCTCCTCTGGTGTGGGCGGCAGGGTTTACGGGGCGCCACATAGCCGTCGCGATCGTGGATACGGGCATTGATCCCAGCCATCCGGATTTCGTGGGTCGCCTGGCGGCTATGCAGGATTTCACAGGCGAAGGCAATCGGGATAACAACGGCCATGGCACTCACGTGGCTGGCATCGCGGCAGGGGCCGGCAACAAGTACAAAGGAGTGGCGCCTGAGGCCTCGTTGTTCATTGCCAAGGTCCTGCACGGCGACGGTTCGGGGTACATGAGCGAAGTCATGGCTGGCATCGAATGGGCCGTGCAGCAGGATGTCAAGGTCATCAACATGTCACTGGGCGGATTGGGGCCATGCGATGGCACGGATGCCCTGTCCGCGACCTGCGACGCTGCGGTTGACGTCGGGGTGATGGTGTGCGTCGCCGCGGGCAACTATGGTCCGGCCGCCTCTTCGGTGGGGCCGCCTGGCTGCGCCCGCAAAGTACTTACGGTGGGCGCCTGCTCCAATCAGGACGCCATTGCTTCCTTCTCGGCGCGCGGGCCAACCAGCGACGGGCGGGTGAAACCAGACGTCTTGTTGCCCGGAGTGGACATCGTTTCCTGTCGAGCGCAGGGCACCAACATGGGGACACCCGTGGATGCGTTGTATGCACGTGCCTCAGGAACGAGCATGGCCACGCCACACGCGACCGGCCTGGCGGCGTTGTTGCTGGAGGCATTTCCGACGCTGACACCCGCCCAGCTCAAGGAGCGTATCATGAACTCGGCCATCGACCTGGGGCTGAATGCCAACGCGCAGGGCAAGGGACGTGCAGATGCCTATCGCGCGTACCTGGGTGAGCAAGGGACACCTACGCCCCCGCAGCCTCCGCCTCAGCCGGGCGGATGTTTGATTTCCATCCTGCAACTGCTCCAACCTGGCCATGGATAGAGGCGGGTTCCGTTGGAGCGTGCGGGCAGACAACAACACAGTTCGTGCTCTGAGGTGATCGTGTGCACCCGCTGATCGGGATTCCTTGCGCCACAACCTTGCGGGCCAAGTACGCTACCCGCTTCTATACCAAGAGGACGTACTGCGACGCCCTCGCAGCCGCGGGTGCAGCGCCTATCCTGATCCCGCTGCTGGACGTGGAGGAGCAACTGCTGGACATCTTCCGCCATCTGGATGGGCTGCTGCTGAGCGGCGGGGGTGACGTGCGTCCCGAGTACTTTGGAGAGCCTCGCTTGGCCAGGCTGATTGAGGTGGACGCCGCCAGAGATCGCACCGAGTTGTTGCTGATTCGCCACGCCGTGAAGGAGAGACTGCCCATTCTAGCCATCTGTCGAGGGGTGCAGATGCTGAACGTGGCCCTTTCAGGCACATTGTACCAGGACATCGCTGAGCAAATGCCACGCGCCCTGCGGCATCGCATGTCCTCAGACTGTGCCCGCAACTACCTCGCACACGAGGTTCTGGTAGAGGCTGGAACCAAACTGGCGGACATCATGGGAAACGGGCCAGTGCCAGTCAACAGCTTCCACCATCAGGCGGTCCGAGATTTGGGGTCCAGCCTGCGTATCGCAGCGCGCGCGCCCGATGGGGTGATTGAGGCCTTGGAAGGCGAGGATGACCACTTTGTGCTGGGCGTGCAGTGGCATCCGGAAGATCTGGTCCAGGACGATCCTCGCATGTTGCAGGTGTTTCGGAGCTTTGCCCAGGCGGCCACCCGCAGGTAGAGAGATGCGCGTGCGGAGACAAAGGCACGCTGCGGAGCTAGCTCCGCAGCGTGCCTTCTGCTATCGTTGTCTAGTGCAATGCGCTGGCGATCAGCAGTGCTACCATCCCGATTAGCTTCATGAAGATCAGCAGCGAAGGACCGGCAACATCCTTGAGCGGATCGCCAATAGTATCTGCCGACACGGCAGCTTGATGGGCCGGGGTGCCCTTCTCTCCCCTGTCCTCAATGAGCTTCTTTGCGTTATCCCAGGCAGTGCCCACGTTGTTGAAGAACGATCCCAACAGCGCTGCGCTGGTGACCGCACCGATGAGCAGCGCCCCCAGAGACGCGGCGCCCCAGACTATCCCCACGACGACCGGGATCAAGATGCTGACAAAGCCCGGCAGGAGCATCTCTTGCAGGGCGTGTCTGGTCGCGAGGTCTACACAGGCCGCATAGTCTGGCTTGTCCGTCCCCTCCATGATTCCCTTGATTGTGGCGAATTGGCGCCTGACTTCGTCTACCATCAACAGGGCTGTCTTGGCTGCCGAGCCGATCACCAGGGAGGAAACGAGGTACGGCAGGGCGATGCCTATGAATAGGAAGGCAACAGAAAAAGGCAAGGATACATTGAGAGAATCAATCTTCACCAGACGGAAGAAGGTGGAAAAGAGCACGAATGAGGTCACCGTTCCCGATGACATGGCGTAGGCTTTGGTGGTGGCTTTCATAGTGTTGCCGACGGCATCAAGTGAAGACAAGGCGCGCACCACCTTCTCGTCGGCGTGCGACATCTCTGCAATTCCACAGGCGTTGTCCATGACCGGGCCGTAGGCATCGGCAGTCATGATGTAGCCGATCAGCAAGTCCGTCCCAATGTTGACGCCCACCACAGCCAATAGAATGCCACCCGAGCCCAGGAACGAGGCCGCCACGGCAACCATGATCATAACGATCGAGGCCAGGGGACTTTGCAGGCCCGAGGCCAGCCCAGTAATCACGGTCAAAGCGACTCCGCGCTCCGAGGCAGCAGCGAGGGCCTTTACGGGGCGTCCGTGAGAACCTGCGTAGTACCTGGTGCTGAATGACGAGACCAGCGTGGTCAGTATGCCCAGGAAGCATGCCACGAAGATGCTGGTGTCGTGCAATAGCCAGCGGCACAGTACAAAGGAACCAGCGGTGGCCAGAACCGTGCTGACGAGCATGCCCACGTTGAAAGCCGTCTCGGGTTCCATCCTTTTGAACCAGCGGATGGAAAGGACTCCCAGTAGGGACGAGACGAGGCCGACGGATTGAAGTAGCAGCGGGAAGAAGACCACCAGAGGGCCGTATTTGTTCACGTAGAGCAGGGCCACCAGCATGCCCGTCACGATGTCATCCGACATGGTCTGGAACAGGTCCGACCCGCGCCCTGCGCAGTCACCCACGTTGTCCCCGACCAAGTCGGCAATGACCGCCGGGTTCCTGGGGTCGTCCTCGGGGATGTTCTTCTCCACTTTTCCCACTAGGTCTGCACCCACGTCGGCGGACTTGGTATATATCCCGCCACCAATCTGGGCGTAGAGCGCGGCCAGGCTGGCACCGAATCCGAAACCGACCAAGGGGTCGGGGTGGCGGAAAAGGAAGTACAGAATCGACAGGACGACCAGACTGAAACCGGTGATAGAGAAGCCCATGATGGAGCCGCCAACTACCGCGGTACGGAAAGCACGCTGAGAGGAGTCGAGGGCATCGCCTGCGGTCTTGACGTTGGCCCGTATTGCCGCGTTCATCCCCAGGAAAGCGGTGGCCAGGGAAGTGAAGACTCCCAGGACGAAAGTCAGAGCGATCGATAGTGATAGCGTGCGCCACAGAACCAAGGCCAGGATGGGCGTAATCAGGAGAATCGTTCTTAGCTGGCGTGACAGGTAGGTTTTGACTCCAATGGAAATGGCGCTACCGATTTCCGCCATGCGCTCAGAGCGCGGCTTGGCTTGCCACAGCCTGGAGAAGAGATACGCCGTTGTCGCGATGGACAATAAACCTACAGCACCAGAGACCCATAATAGGGACATCGAAGCCTCCATGCTCAGGCCCGCTCCTGTCACAATGCATTACCCTGCTATGCGCAACACTAGGCTGCCTGGGCTTTCCCGCCTGAAAGCCCTATTTTATGCAACGCGCCCAAAACGCAAAATGCAGATGTAGGCGCTGGATTTGGGATATTTGGGATAACTCTTGGGATATAACGCCACGGTCTACTTGAGGATGTAGTACGTTCCCTTTTTGTCGCCAATACGCAGCAACACGCCCTTGTCCACCATGTCTACCAGGTCCAGGCGAAGGGTTTCAGCCGTCACGTCGGGGCAGAGCTCGTGGTAGTCCCGATTGCTGATGCGTCCATGATCCTGGAGGAAAGTGAGCGCCTTGATCTGACGTTCGTTCAGATTCTGGGCCCACTTCTGGAGTGGGCGCTCGCGCAGATTGCGCAGGGTGACTTTGAAGGTAAAGGGCTGTGCCTCGAACTGGGGAGCTGGATGACCAGCACGCATCATCTCGTCAATCATGCGATCAATCCCCAGTCCGAGTTCCTCAATGAAGCCCCAGTGAAATAGCCCTTTGACCAGGCGCGGGTTGCGCGAAAAGTGCTCCTCGACAATATTCTCGAGCGTAATGTGCCCGGGCAGCCCTCCTGGGCTGATGATCTCCATGCGATCGTCAAACATGCGCACCTCGATGCGCCTTCCTGTCAGACGGTAGTCTCGGTGTGCAATAGCGTTGACGATGGCCTCACGCACTGCGGCCGGCGGATACTCTGGCACTTCTTCGCGCTGTAGCCCTGAAACCAGAGACTCGTGGCGCATCTCTTCCCAGATGACGTTCCACAGGCCTTCGATGACCTGGTTCAACGGTCCCCCGATTTCCTCCCGGCGCATGTAGCCAGGAACACCTGCTGTGCCGTGGGGTTCCTTGCCGACAAAATGCACACAAACCGCTGCGCTCTGTGGCAACACACGCTGAGGATTGCGCGCAAAAAGCAGCAGGCCCGCCACGGTGGGAGTGCCGGTGCTGTCCACCGCGCCGGCTTCCAGAAGCAGATCTGTGCCGCTCAGGCGTTCACCCCGCGGGCTGCGTAGTTGGCGCTTCTCTGCGTATTCACGCACAATCGCCTGGTCCAGATCGGTCGCCAACGCCCCGGGCAGGGTCTCCTGTTCATAATCCCCGCTCCCCTTGGCGGAGGCCAGGTGACGGATTTCTTCGCCGCTCAGCGGGCGGTTCCTGTTGCCCGAGCGCAGCAGCACCCGTCCATCCAGGAGGCTATGCAGTTCCGGACTGCGTGGCACAGTGATAGCAACCACAGTTCCA
>Ga0209609_10002151_pt1 | contig 11360 bp, 11 predicted proteins | sample LakKivw325mmetaG_FD_184136 | JGI IMG/M metagenome (GOLD analysis project Ga0209609, IMG submission 184136) | Anoxic lake water microbial communities from Lake Kivu, Rwanda to study Microbial Dark Matter (Phase II) - Lake Kivu water 325m metaG... | ecosystem: Environmental > Aquatic > Freshwater...
GACAGGGGAGTATAAATGTATATATTAATTGTTAAGTTTTAGATCATGAAAAAATTGCTGCTTATAGTTTTATTCTTTTTAGTGGCCATCGGCCTGGCCGTGCTTTTATATTTTCTATTTTTCCGTCCAGTAGCTAAGGCGCCCTCAATTCCAGCACCAGCTGTCACTCCGACCGCTAAATTGCCGGTAACCAAAGATCAATGGGACAAAATGACTATTGAAGAGCGAGGTAAGGCTAATTTACCTTTGTATCAATGGCCGACCGTGGAAACGCCAACCGTTGCTCCGATTGCTCAACCCCAAGCACCTCAATTTTCTGATGTGGCTATGGGCGGCAAAACTTGGATTAATCCGGTTTCTAGTGATACGACTCAAGACGTCACCCTGTCGACAGATGGTCGCAATAGTTTATTTTATAACCCAAGCGACGGTAAGTTTTATCAGATTGATAAAGACGGCAACAAAATCGCTTTAAGCAACCAGGTTTTTTATAATGTGGATAAAGTAGAGTGGGCGTCCACCAAAGACAAAGCCATTATTGAATATCCTGACGGCTTTAAAATAATGTATGATTTTAAAAATCAGAAACAATATTCTATACCAAATAATTGGCAGGATTTTTCTTGGGATCCGCTTGGTCAGCAAATTGCTTTTAAGGCCACTTCTCAATATCCAGAAAATAACTGGCTAGCCGTAGCTCAAGCTGATGGCACCAATGCCACGCCGATTGAGCATATGGGTGATAATGCTGACAAGGTGACGGTTTCCTGGTCGCCCAATAATCAAATTATTGCTTTTTCCGCGACTGGTCAGCCTAGAGGTGAATGGCAGCAAGAAATTTTATTAATTGGTCAACACAGCGAGAATTTTAAATCTTTGGTTATTGATGGTCGGGGATTTGAACCTCAGTGGAATCCGCGCGGCGACAGCATTGCTTATAGCGTTTATAGTGTTGACAGTAGTTATAAGCCGACTTTATATTTGGTTAAAGCCGCGGGTGACGAGATTGGTTCAAATAAAATTAATACTGGTCTTAATACCTGGTCTCATAAATGTGCTTTTAATAATGGCGGTAGCGCTCTTTATTGTGCGGTACCGCGAGATCTACCAACTGGTTCGGGTCTGGTTCCTGAACTAGCCACTAATTTAAAAGATGACTTTTATAAAATTGATACGACAACTGGCGAAGTGAGTTTTTTAGCCGAAGGAGCTATGGGCGCCTATGATGTTGGTCAAATTTTTGTTTCTAGCGACGACAGTACTTTATATTTTGTGGATTATGACACAGGTCGGTTAAGATATTTAAAATTAAAATAGCCCGAATCTTGAAATAATAATTTATGTTATGGTTTGGCCGTTAAAAAGAGATTGTTCTAAATTGGTATTTTTATTGTTTATCGCCGTGATGGCGGTTTTTTGCCTTTTAGCATCTAAAAATGCTTTGGCTTATGTTTGTTATTACGCCGATAAAACTCAGTGTGTCAACGCTGATCCTGATTTAGGTTGTCCAGTTGGCTATTTGATGATTAATGATCCTTCTTGTGGTCAAGATTGTACCACGGCTAATATGTCGCCCAATCTTTTTAAAACTTGGTGTGGTCAAGGGGGGGCTGCTCAACATGTGCCAGTAGTGCCCCAACCCCAAACTAGTCAGGGCGAAGGGAATGCGGAAAAACCATTTACGCCGACCATTCCTCAATTAGAAGTTCAGATTCCTGGTTTTCAAGGATTTTCCAAAGACATTCAAATTTGTTTAGAAGAGGGTAAAAGCTTAGAAGAATGTCAAAAAGGACAAAGAGGCTTATCTATTCCGTGGCTGGGTGAATATATTATCGCGCTTTATAAATGGGCCCTAAGAGCCATTGCTGTCTTGGCTATTTTTATGGTAATGCTGGCTGGGGTGCAGTGGATTTTGGCTGGCGGTAACCCTGCGCAAATTTCCGCGGCTAAATCAAAAATTAGTTCGGCTTTAATCGGCGTGGTTCTTATATTGACTGTTAATCTCATTTTATCCGTGATTAATCCTCAATTAACAATTTTTAAGCCGATTATTCTTGGTCAGATAGAGAAGATTGAACTAACTCTTCGTAGTGGATCAATTGGAGTTGGCTCGGCTGGTCAAGGAACGGTTAAGGAATATAATGGTTTACCTTGCCCTACCGAACAAGAAAAAGAGGCTGGTTTTGAGGGTTTTATTACTGCTTATTATTCAATGGCTTATGGGAGCAAAGGTAGTGCGAAAACCTTTGAATGTAATGTGGCCATTGAATGTGGTTGTCCTGGGATAGGGAGGACCGAAGAGATTTGTGTGCCGGGCGTTAAGTCCTGCAAGCCCATTACTCAAGAACAGTTTAGAGGAATGTGCAAAGGAACCCCAACGGGTAAAACTTTACAAGATTTTTCTTCAGCCGCAGCTGATGTTAATTATTCAGCTAATAAATGGGGTCAAAAGTGTTTTAAGTTTGGTGAGAAATTTGAAATTAGCGGTTCGACTCATCCAGAATTGAATAAAGTTTGGACCATTGATGATGTGGGTAGTTATATCCAGGGCCGACATTTTGATCTATATGTTGGTGCCGACGCATCATTAAGTTCTACGCTTAGCGAAAAAGTTACCATTAAATTTATTAAATAATTATGCCGCAGAAAACAAAAACAATTTTTGTTTGTTCTAAATGTGATGCTCAATTTCCTAAGTGGTTTGGGCAATGTTCGGAGTGCGGTTCCTGGGGAACAATTCAGGAAGCCGTTGCCAAACAATCAAAAACAAAAGATTTAAATGTTTCAGCTGGCGAAATAATTGATTTTGAAAAAATTCAAGGTCAGGAAGTTCCGCGGCTCAAGACCGGCTTAGATGAATTAGATAGGGTGTTGGGCGGGGGAATCGTGCCAGGTTCTTTGATTCTTTTAGGTGGCGAACCGGGTATTGGTAAGTCTACTTTAGTTTTACAAATAGCGGCTCGCTTGGCCAATCAGCCAATTTTATATATTTCAGGAGAAGAGTCAGCTGAACAAATTAAGATGCGACTTGATCGACTAAAATTACCAACCACTAATTTAAAATTTCTTGGTGAAACAGATATTGAGGTAATTTGCGCCACGATTGAAAAATTTAAACCAGCTGTAGCCATTGTGGATTCAATTCAAACTATCTGGTTTTCTAATTTACCATCAGAAGCAGGTAATATTAATCAAATTAAAGCCTGTACTGCCAAATTAATGGAGGTGGCAAAAAAAACCAACGTGCCGATTTTTATTATTGGTCATGTGACCAAGGAAGGATTTGTGGCTGGACCAAAAACCCTAGAACATTTAGTAGATACAGTTTTATATTTAGAGGGCGACCCGTTTCATAATTTTAGGATACTAAGGGCAGTCAAGAATCGTTTTGGCGCGACCAATGAAGTGGGGGTTTTTGATATGCGAGAAGGTGGTTTAGTAGAGATTACTAATCCCTCGGAAATTTTTTTGGCTTCCCAAGACAAAAATTTGCCTGGCGTAGTAGTGGCGGCGATTATTGAAGGCACGCGAGCTTTTTTGGTAGAGGTCCAGGCCTTGGTAGCCCAAACTCATTTTGGCTATCCCCAACGACGCTCCATTGGTTTTGACAATAACCGGTTACAATTAATTACTGCTATTTTGTCGCGACGGTGCGGGATAAATTTAGCTAATTATGATGTACACATTAATATTGCTGGTGGCATTGAAGTGGAGGAGCCGGCCGTGGATTTAGCCGTTTGTTTAGCGATTATTTCGGCCTTTAAAAATAAACCCTTCAATAGTCAAACTGCTGTTTGTGGAGAAGTGGGGCTGGGAGCTGAAGTTAGGCCGGTCAATAACATTGAAAAAAGAATTAAAGAAGCCGAGCGACTGGGGTTTACCGCTATTATTATTCCTAAAACCGATAAAAAATTATCTAGCACTAAAATTAAAATTAATCCCATTAAAAATTTAAATGAAGCCTTTCAACCATGACTATTAAACACAAAAAAGTAATAGGGGTTGTTTTGATTATCATCGCCTTATTTTTTTTATTAAAAATAGGGCTTGGTGGGCTGCTAGGCCATTTTTTTAGCCCCCTTTTAAGTAGTTTCAATCAGCAGGGATTAAAGCTAAACAGTTTTTTAACCGCTTATTCGCAGAAAAAAAATTTATTATCAGAAATTAATCAGCTAAAGCAGCAGGTGGCTGATTACCAAAAAGAGATTGTTTCTTTGCGCAGTGATGAACAAAAATCTGCTTTAGTAGAGAAATATCTACAATTTTTAAATCAGCAAAAACAAACCTTTATTTTAGCAAACATCATCGGAGAAAGTTACGAATCGGAAATTAATTATTTTATTATTGATCGAGGCAGTGATGATAAAATTAAAGAAGGGGCGGCTCTAGTAGTCGATGACGGTTATTTGGCCGGCAAGATTGTGAGGGTTGATAAAAAATATGCTTATTTTTTGCCAATTTATGATAATCATTTTTTAACCAGCGTTGATTTTTTGACTAATAAACCATCAACCCAATTAATTTCTGGTTTGGCTCAGGGTAAGCACGGCATAAATTTGGAGATTAATTTTGTTCCGCTGGATAGAAATATTAAACCCGGTGATTATGTCATTACCTCTGGTCTAGAGAAAAACATTCCACGTGGCTTGATTGTTGGTCAGGTTGAGAATGTGGAAAAGAAACCAAACAAGGCTTTTCAAAATACATTTATTAAACCCTTAATTTCCTTGGGAGATTTAAGGGTGGTGGCGGTTTTAATTAATGATAATTTTTAAAAGTTTTGGCTTATGAAACATATCTTTTATGCTGTTTTATTGGTTTTTTTTATTTTTGTCCAGATTGGTTTTTTTTCGCACCTAACTTTTTTAAAAGATTTGAATTTGGCCTTATGTTTTTTGACAATTTATTTTTTGCAGCGCAAAAGATTATTATTAATTTATGTTATTTTAAGCGGTGTTCTACTTGATCTCTACTCTATATTTCCTCAAGGGTTTTATCTGGTTATTTTTTTATTGACCTTTGTTTTTTTGAACTGGTTAAGACCACGATTTGGCGACATTTCTGTGCTGATGAACATAGTGATTGCTTTTTTGACCTTAGCCTTTTATCAAATAATTTTTATTATTTTAAGATTCTTGCTTTATTATTTTGGAATCAGTCAATGGTCAGTGATTTTTGATGGTTCTTATTTTTGTCATTTAGGCCTATTTTTCGCGTTAAACATCTTATTAATATTTTTAGTTAATAAATTATGGGCGATCCCTTTGAAACCGAAACACTTAGATTAAAACCCAAAGCAGCTAGAGCAGGAATCAATACTCGTCGAACCTGGGCCGGGGAGGACGGTATTTTTAATGTCTCGACCGGCGAAATGATTATTCCGCCCATTAAGACGAGAAAGGTTGTTCTTTTCTATCTAGTAATTAGCTTATTGTTTATTATTTTTTTGGGACGAATTTTTTATTTGCAGATTATAAAAAACAATTATTATTCTTCTTATGCAGCTCGCGGACGAGGCATCAGAGTTGAGGTGCTAAAGGCCAAGCGAGGTTTGTTTTATGACCGCAACCTAAAGCCCTTGATTAAAAACGTTCCAAATTTTTCTTTGAATGTTATCCCGGCCCAATTTAGCGAAAAAGATAATCAGGAGATAATTAATCAGATTGAGCAGTTATTGTCCGCAGATCAAAAAAAGGAATTTGAAAATAATCTTAATCAGCTGCCAGCCTATGCCACCGAGTCTTTGCCTTTGGTCAAGACCTTAGAATATGCTCAATCTCTTTTAGTTCAGACTATTATTTATCAGAACAAGGGTCTGGAAATTAGTTTAGATGATCAGCGCGAATATGCAGATCCCCTGGCCTCTTCTCACCTTTTAGGATATGTGGGAAAAATATCTAAAACAGAATTAACTCAACACCCAGATTATTTGTTTAATGATTTTATTGGCAAGGATGGCCTGGAAGCATTTTACGAAAAATATTTAAGGGGACAGTATGGCCAACAAAGAATTGACGTTTCCGCCGCGGGCAACGAGGAGGTGATTTATAATAAACCACCGGTTAACGGCTCTGATTTGGTTTTAACAATTGATGAAAATTTACAGAAAAAATTGTTTGACGAATTGTCTTCGGCAGTATGTAGTAATGGCAATCATGGTGGCGCAGCCGTAGCTTTAAATCCTAATACTGGCGAAGTTTTGGCGCTTGTTTCTTATCCTTCTTTTAATAACACTTTATTTAGTAAGGGTTTGAGTAGCGCTGAATATAACCAAATTAATCAAAATCCTCATCGACCACTATTTTTTAGAACCATTGCTGGCGAATATCCATCGGGCTCGGTTATCAAACCGGTTATGGCTACAGCAGCCTTAGAGGAAAAAATTATCACCCCCTTAACCACAATGGTTAGTACTGGTGGAATTAAGTTGGGTGAATGGTTTTTCCCAGATTGGAAGCCGGGCGGACATGGGGTAACTAATGTTATTAAAGCACTGGCTGAGTCAGTTAATACATTTTTTTATTATGTTGGCGGCGGCTATGGTGATTTTAAGGGCCTGGGACCGGAAAAAATTGATACTTGGTTGACTCGATTTGGCTTAGGCAATTTAACTGGCATTGATTTGTTTGGCGAACGACCTGGTTTTGTACCCACGCCGCAGTGGAAAAAAGAAAAGAAAAGAGGGGTTTGGTATCCAGGCGACACTTATAACCTATCTATCGGTCAAGGTGATTTATTGGTGACGCCACTTCAGGTGGCTAATTATACGGCCGCGATTGCCAATAATGGTACTTTATACCAACCCTATTTATTAAAAGAAATTATTCAAACCGACAATCAGCAAATAATTAAAACCTTGCCGAAAATTTTAAATAATAATTTAGCGAGCGGACAAAACCTGCAAGTTGTTCGTCAAGGAATGCGAGCTGCGGTTGTTTCGGGTAGTGCTAGGAGTTTAGCTAATTTGCCAGTAGAAGTGGCGGCTAAAACCGGCACAGCGCAAAATAAAAGTGGGGCACCCCATGCTTGGTTTACTTGTTTTGCTCCTTATAATCATCCCCAAATTGTTTTAACTATTTTAATTGAAAATGGCGTAGAGGGTAGCACCGCAGCCGCGCCAGCAGCCAAGGATGTTTTGGCTTGGTGGTTTGCTAATCAACAAAGTAAAAAATAAACTACTTGTCATTTAGCCCGGGATAGATAAAACCATAAAAGTTATCCACAAAATTATTAAAAATGGCCAAAATTCGGCCTTGCCCCGTTAGAACAATTTGATTGAGCTTTTGTTTCGGTCAAATATGGAAGGCTAATGATATTAACGGGCTAACCGATAGGTTTATTGACTAGGTTTTACCGCTCAATTGAAGAAACATCAAACTTTCTAACGGGGCTTGTTTTTTGTCTAATTTTATGGTATAATATTTATACTTATGCCAGGTAGTGAAAACCATATTAGCCTTATTTTATAAGGTAAAATGAGAACCTGGCATATGGGGTTAATAAGTTTTTAATCAATCAAGTTATTTTAGTTTCTACTACCTGGTATGAATAAGAAAATAGCAAAAAAATCCAACAAAATAAAGGAAAATGAGCCTGTCGGCTTTATCGAAAAAGAGAAAAACAAAAAAATATCAGGCCAAGAATATAGTGCCAAACAAATTACTGTCCTAGACGGTTTAGAACCAGTTCGACGCCGTCCAGCTATGTATATTGGTTCAACCGGTGCTGATGGTTTGCATCATTTAATTTGGGAAGTAGTTGACAATGCGATTGACGAGGCGATTGGTGGTTATTGTAATGAAATTATGGTAGAATTATTACCCGACAACCAGGTCCGAGTGACTGATAATGGTCGCGGTATTCCAGTAGACATTCATAAACAAGTTGGGAAGTCAGCCCTAGAAGTTGTTTTGACCAAACTGCACGCCGGCGGCAAATTTAGTCATGATGCTTATAAAGTTTCGGGCGGTCTTCATGGTGTTGGTGTTTCGGTGGTGAATGCCTTATCAATTTATCTAAAAGCTGAGATTAAACGTGACGGCAAGTTGTGGAGACAAGAATATAAAAGAGGTAAGCCTATCTCAAAAGTAAAACAAGCGGGTAAGGCTGAAGGAGTCGGGACAATTATTACTTTTCAGCCTGATCCAGAAATTTTCCCAAAAATTGAGTTTAACTGGAATACTGTTTTGAATCATTTGCGTCAACAAGCTTATTTAACCAAAGGAGTTAAAATTTTAGTTTTTGATTCTCGTCGCCCCAATGATGTTACTAAGCATCAATTTTATTTTGAGGGTGGCATTGAGGCCTATGTTAAACACTTAAATCGCAGCGATAAACCTTGTCACCAAAATGTATTTTATGCTCTAAAAGAATCAGAAGGAATAGTGATAGAGGTTGCCCTGCAATATGTTGATGATTATAAAGAGACTGTTTATTCTTTTGCCAACAATATTTATACCTCCGAAGGTGGCACTCATTTATTAGGTCTAAGAGGTGCTATTACCCGCAATTTAAATAATTATGGCCGAGCCCATAATTTATTAAAAGAAAAAGATGACAATTTAACAGGTGAAGACACGCGCGAGGGCCTAACCGCAGTTATTAGTGTCAAAATTCGCGATCCTCAATTTGAAGGTCAAACCAAGGCTAAATTAGGTAATCCCGAAGCTAAAGCAGTGGCAGAAACGGTTATTTTAGAGACCTTTAATGCTTTCTTGGAAGAGCATCCTCGCGATGCCGAAGATATTATTGCTAAATGTGTTTTAGCTGCCCGGGCCAGACAAGCGGCTAAAAGCGCTCGAGACGCTGTCTTGCGCAAAAGCGCCTTAGAGGGCTTTACTTTACCAGGAAAACTGGCGGATTGTTCTTCTAGTGAAGCGGCCAAGTGCGAATTATTTATTGTTGAAGGCGATTCAGCTGGCGGGAGTTGTAAAATGGGTCGCGATCGGCAATTCCAGGCTATTTTGCCGCTAAGAGGAAAGGTTTTAAATGTGGAGCGGGCCAGATTAGATAAAATTTTATCTAATCAGGAATTGAAATCATTAATTATTGCCCTAGGCACTAACATCGGAGAACAATTTGATTTAACCAAACTGCGTTATCATAAAATTATTATTATGTCTGATGCTGATGTTGATGGTATGCACATCAGAACGCTTCTCCTGACATTTTTTTATAGATATTTACCACAAATTATTGAAAATAAATATTTATATATAGCTCAACCGCCACTTTACCGAATTACTGTTAATAAAGAAGTAAAATATGTTTATTCAGACGAAGAAAAAGATAAGTTATTAAAAATTTTGACCCCGAAGAAATCTTCGGCCGTAACTAAAAAACTGGCCAAAGGATTTGTGTCAAAAAAAATTGGTTCAGATGAAAAAAACAGTGAGGTTGGCGAAGAGAAAGAAATGGCTCCGGGCGTCAACATTCAGCGCTATAAGGGTTTAGGTGAAATGAATCCCGGCGAACTCTTTGCCACTACCATGGATGCCCGCACCCGAATTTTAAAGCAAATTACTCTTGAGGATGCCACGATTGCCGATGAGATATTTGATATTTTAATGGGCAAAGAGGTTGAGCCGCGCAAGAAGTTTATTCAAATCCATGCTAAGGCAGTGCAAAACCTTGACATTTAAAATTAAACCATTATAATAATTTCTTTATGATTAATAAATTTATCCAATATGTTAAAAATTCGCGTTTAGAATTACAAAAAGTAGTTTGGCCAAGCAGAAAGATTTTAATTAAACACACTTTGGCCGTTATTGTTTTTAGTTTGGCCGTAGCCTTCTTTTTGGGCCTGATTGATTTTGGCTTAAGTAAGTTAATAGAATTAATAATTTAAGAAATTATTTATGCCTAAACAGGTTGAACAAGGTAAGAGGTGGTACGCTATTCACACTTATTCTGGTTATGAAGAAAATGTTGTGGAGAGCCTCAAACAAAGGATAATTTCTATGGGCATGGAAGACAAAATTTTTAATGTGTTAATTCCCACTGAAAAAAGAATTAAAATTAAGGGCGGGAAAAGAAAAGTTATTACTGAAAAAATGTTTTCCGGCTATGTTTTAGTAAAAATGATTGTTACCGATGATTCTTGGTATGTGGTTCGCAATACTCCTAACGTTACCGGCTTCATCGGCACCGGCACTATTCCCACCCCCTTATCAGATGAAGAAATTAAGAGTATTCAAAAAAGAATGGGCATTGAGGAACCAAAATATAAAATTGACATTAAGAATGGCGACCTGGTCAAAATTATTGACGGTCCATTTAAAAATTTTGAAGGCAAGGTGGCTGATATAGATGAAGAGCGCGGTAAAGTTAAAGTGTTAATTTCTGTTTTTAGCCGGGAGACGCCAGCCGAATTAGACTTTTTGCAGGTTAAAAAGATTTAATTATTCCTACCAATTACGAATTTTACTCTAATTACGAATCAAAGAATAAAAAGAAAAGAGCTGGGTGCGTATTACACGCTCCCAGTTCCCCAAGAAAGAGGTAATTAGTGGTTGTGGGCAGGAGTAGTGCCCATCCCACTTCCAGTCTTCTGGGTCCGGTAGGGCCTGACGATTGCCTGATGACAAGGACCATGATACTCTACCCATCGGACATTAATATTATAGCACATTTTTGATTTTTTGTCAAGGGCAGTTATCCACACCACCATCTTAATCCTTAATCCTTAATCCTTAATCCTTAATCCTTAATTCTTTATTCTTAATTCATAATTCATCATAATATGGCCATTAAAAAAATTAAAACTGTAATTAAATTACAAATTCCAGCGGCCCAAGCCACGCCTGCCCCGCCAGTGGGTCCGGCTTTGGGTCAGCATGGTTTAAATATTGCTGAATTTTGTAAAAAATTTAATGAACAAACCAAGGACAAAGCCGGCAACACTATTCCTGTTGAAATTACAATTTATGAAGATAGAAGTTATACTTTTATTTTGAAAACTCCGCCCACTTCAGAATTAATTAAAAAGGCAGCTGGGGTTGAGAAGGGTTCAGGCAAATCTTTGCGCGAAAAAGTCGGCAAAATAACTAAAAAACAAGTGGCTGACATTGCTAAAATTAAAATGCCCGATTTAAATGCCAACAATCTGGAAGCAGCCATGAGAACAGTTGAGGGCACGGCTAAACAAATGGGCGTTGAAGTAATAGACTAATTTTTTTGTTAAAAAACCAAAGTTTTAATTTTAAATTTCTTTTACCATATATTCGTCTTTTAGGGAATAGTTGAGTTTTTGGTAGTATTTCCTTACGCCTACGCCGGCAATCACGGCGATTTTTTTGTAGTCGGTTTCGGCTTTGACTATTTTTTCCGCTTCGGCCATCAGTTGGAAGCGCTTTGCG
>Ga0209609_10002152_pt1 | contig 11355 bp, 8 predicted proteins | sample LakKivw325mmetaG_FD_184136 | JGI IMG/M metagenome (GOLD analysis project Ga0209609, IMG submission 184136) | Anoxic lake water microbial communities from Lake Kivu, Rwanda to study Microbial Dark Matter (Phase II) - Lake Kivu water 325m metaG... | ecosystem: Environmental > Aquatic > Freshwater...
AAACAACACGGCAAAGCTTTTATTTACCGGCAGCGGCGCCTAATCAGCAAGAAGGGACACGACTTTTATATCATCAGCCATAGCCAATACAGCATCATAGCCTAAATTTAACTTACCGCAGGCAGGGCACTTTGGAGGAAAATCAGTTGTGTAAAATTCTTTTTTGCAACTGCTGCATTTTAAACTTGTCCTTATTTTTTTAAATTTAAGTTTTGCACCTTTAAGCAGTTCTTTTTCTTTTGTCAGGAATTCAAAATAGAATTTAATTGATTCAGGCTCCAGGCTTGCTGCAGGGTTGATTTCAAGATTTACACTGCTGATTTTTTTTAAATCTTTTTCTTTTGCAGTTTTTTCAAGTATTGAGATTATGGAACATGTAATAGAATACTCATGCATTTGTATTAAAAAAATCCATTATTTCATTTTTGACTTTTTTAAGTATCTCCGGAAAAACAGAATTCAGTTTACTTGAAAGCTCCATTGAAAAAGTGCTGATATTATATGGGACTATCCCCATTATAATGGAATCGGGCATTTCTTCTATTATTGAAACCAATTTAAGGCAATCCACCATCTCCATCTGGTGCAGGGAAAACTTTTTCGCCTGCCTGGAGCGCAAATCCTCAAGCGTCAGCCTGAAAACGGTCCCCGGTTCGAAATCAGGTGTTCTTATGCAGTCGATTACTGCAATTTTTTTTGTGTCACTGCTGATGTGGGAGCCGATATCAAGAGTCGAGGTGCCGATATCTATATAACCGGTGCAATCCGGCAGGCCACCGCTTTTTTCAAGGGCCCGCATTATATGGATGCCTATTCCTTCATCAGAAAGAAGAATGTTGCCTGCTCCAACTATGAGATATTTAATGTTTTCCCTGCTTCTCATAACCGGTAACAACAGATTTGTAAAAGTCAACGACTTTTGGCCCTGTTGAGCCCAGGTAAAAATGCAGCAGGGTGGTCAAAACGAAGAGCCAGCATATTACAAAATGCCAGGCCCTGATGTTTGCCAGCCCGCCGAAAAAGTCATTAAAGGTAGTAAAACGCGGGATAAAATACATGGCAATGCCTGTTATTCCCTGAGCAAGCAGCATTATTGGCCAGAGGGTATAGACCATTTTCTGGCCGGGATTGTACTTGCCCCAGTGTTTCGGGCTTGGAATGCCTACAAAAATATCATAAAGGTAATGTTTGATAAGGAGAGGGAAATCCTTCAGGTCGCGCCATGTAAAAAGAAGTTCCTTAATCTCCCCTGTCACGACTGTATAATATATCTTGTATATAAAGGTCCATCCTATTATGTACATGAATATGAAATGGATATATCTTGCCATTTCAAGGGTGGGAAACAGCCTGAACCATACTGGCGTATATATCTGGAATCCTGTAAGTATAAGCATAACCATAGAGATAAGATGCACCACATGCATTATTCTTGTAATGTTCGTGTGCTTGTATAAAAACCTGTGCCTTCCTTTTTTTATTATTACTTCATTTTTTGAAGCTGCAGCTTTCAATATATGACCTCCTTAGCATACCCTGAATTTTAATATTTCCCTGTCGCCTTCCATAATATGAACAGCACAGGCCAGGCATGGGTCAAATGACCTTATTATCCTCCCGACTTCTATGGGGTTGTTCACATCTGCGATGGGGGCGCCTATAAGCGCCTGTTCATATGGGCCCATGTTGCCGCTGTCATCCCTTGGCCCTCCGTTCCATGTTGTCGGCACCACAGCCTGGTAGTTTTCTATTCTCCAGTTATCTATGGATATCCAGTGCCCGAGAGAGCCTCTTGAAGCTTCAGTTAGGCCCATGCCATCTGATTTCATAGGTATTTTAAACTTTGTGTGGACCGGCTTGCCGGGATCAAGCTCATCGGCCCATTCATCCATTTTATCTGCAAGCAGCTTGAGTTCAAGCGCCCTTGCTGCATGCCTTCCCATAGTTGATATGAGGTCCTCAGGCTCAAGCCCAAGCATTGTAAGCGCACTGTCAAGAAGGTTTTTGAGATCGGGATCAGTGCCTTTGATATAAGTTATTATTGCTCTTGCAAGCGGGCCTACTTCAACTACTTTTCCATTATAACGCGGAGCCTTGAGCCATGAATAAGCGCCGCTCTTCTTTGCATCGGGTGTCGTTTCACCGTCAAGCGGATAAAGCCCCGAACCTGAAGAATATTTTGAATATTTGACAAATTCAGCTACATATTTTGCATCGAATTCTGAAATATTTCCATCAGCATAAACACCTGAAGTATAATACTGATTTCCGCTGTCATCTATCGGGAAACCGCCATATGAAAGGAAATTGCCTGCGCCTCTTCCTATCTTGAAATATGAAGGATAAAGGCTTGCAACTGCTACAACGTCCGGAATGTACTGGTTATCAATAAAAGCCCTTATTTCTGAAAGCCTTGACCTGAAAGCGACTATCTTATCAAGGTCAAGTATTGTTGCAACACCCCCGGGAAAAAGTGTCTGGCAATGCGGTATCTTGCCGCCGAATATTGCAAGCATTTCATGGGCCTTTCGCCTGACTTCAAGAGCCTTTATATAATTGGAGATTGCCTGAAGGTTTACATCGGCATCCTGTATATAATCTCCTTCATATCGCGGCAGAAATGGCGCCCCTGCGCTTGCGACTTTTGCGTCCAGGTCAGCTTTTACCCAATCTTTTATTTTATTTAATTTCGGGTCCATGCCTTTATAGTTCAGCACTGCAGTAATATCAACAAAATCCAGCGCAGAAAGATGATAAAAATGCAACAGATGTGAATGGATAAACTCGGCACCCAGCATAAGGTTTCTTATTATCCTTCCGTTTGCGGGAGGCTTTACATCAAAAGCATCATCCAGTGCAAGTATGGCCCCGGTCCCGTGAGGCATCGGGCAGACCCCGCATATTCTCTGAGCTATAGGAGGCGCATCAAGGGGGCTCCTGTCTTTAAGTATTATCTCCCATCCCCTGAACATTTCACCTGAGCTGAAAGCATCGGTGACAACGCCATTTTCAACTTCTACCTTTATTTTAAGATGGCCCTCTATACGGGTCAAAGGATCGACTATAACTACCTGCTTAGCCATTATTTATCCTCCTCTTCCTCTTTTTCTTTGAGAATATAAGGAGTGCCTTTTTCCCTATTCTTCTCGTCTTTATATTGTCTGTATTTGGTTGCAATCATTCTTGCTGCAGCATGAGCACCTATACCGGCAACTACTGCCCCGCCAAGCGCTATACCGATTGTATTTGCGCTTGCATTTATTTTTTCAAGCCCCGGAACCTCAGCCCCCGGTAATTTCTCATATAATCCTGAACCTGTCCCTCCAGGAAAGAATGGCTCGGTGCACCCTATACATGGCCCGCCGGATCTGTTGCACCAGCTCACTCCACTGTTCCAGCCTCTGGTTGAAACATCACAATGGGCAACCGGCCCTTTACAACCCAATTCATACAGGCACCCTTTATCGCCGAAATCCTTTGCAAAAATGCCTGTATCAAAATATTGCCTCAGTTCGCAATTGTCATGTATAAGTTTTTCCGGACCGAAAAACATTATTGGCCTTCCAAGGCTGTCCAGTTCCGGGATACCGTATTTTAAAACATTTACAAGAGTTCCCACCATCCAGTCCGGATGGGGCGGGCAGCCCGGAATATTTATGACAGGTTTATCTTTAACTACTTTGGAAGCAGGGACTGCGCCCGTAGGGTTTGGAGGTGCTGCAGGTATGCCGCCCCATGTAGCACATGTGCCAACCGCTACAACTGCAAGCGCATTTACTGCTATTTTATTTATCCATTCCAGTGCAGTTATGGGCTTTTCATCTTTTTCTCCAACTGCACAGTAAAGGCCGTCTTCCTCCAATGGTATCGAACCGTCCACCACCAGTATATATTTGCCTGATTCTTCTGTTATCATCCTGTCGATTACCCCAAGCGCCTGGTCACCGGCAGCTCCCATAATTACAGGATTAAATTCAAGGGTTATAACCTCTATCAGTACTTCATCTACGCCAGGGTATTCTGTATCAATAAAACTAACAGGGCATCCGGAACATGCCTGGGCCTGGAACCATATAATTGGCAGCCTGCCTTTACCGTTCTTTGCATTTGATGCTGATAGCAGTTTCGGGAGCCACAGATTTGAAAGCGCAATGCCCGCTATTGAACCTGCGCTTATCTGTAAAAATCTTTTCCTGGAAATTAACACAGAAAACCTCCTATATAGCAAATATTTTTAAAAACTGAAGATGGCTCATTAAATTAATATATTATAGAAAATAATTTTTTTTAACAATAATATATATATTATTTTTATTATTTATTGCTGACTATTATTGATTTTTATTACTGCATATTTTTAATAGAGTATTGTTAAAGTTTCATATTAAAGGCTCGGGCCTGTCATCAGCATCAAGAGGAAGTCTTTCTGTCTCATATAAAAAAACAGAAAACCTGCCCATGCTTAGCTTTATTGCACCTTCTGCAAATTTATTTGCAGTTATATAATGCCTTTTATCAGCATCTGCAAGCATTTCCCTCAGTCTTTCATCTGAAGAATAAGATGAAATAAAATCAAGCCCTCTCTTTGTCAATATGAAAACAGGTATTTTCATGCCCACCTGTAAAATTGAATCCGGTCCCGCTATATCGCGCACTTCTTTTGATGCGCATGCCCATGCGAGATCAGCATAAAGCCGGATATGCCCGGCCTGATAAGAGTTTATCCCCGTGTTGCAGATCGAAAGTATCACAATATCAAGCGAGCTGTCCAGGTTTCTGATGCTATCAAGTATCTGTTCATCCCCTCTTACAGTAACAGCGATTTTTTTATATCCCATTTCGGCAGCTTTCTTTACGCCTTCACACTGGTCAAGTTCTGCATTACCTGCAGAAAGAACCCTACCGCCGTTTTTTTCTATTCTTTCAATGACTTCAGGTATCGGGGTTGTATAAAAAAGCCCGTTCATATAAGCTCCAATACCCTGCACCACTGCAGGATTTGAAGTAATAACCGTACCCGCGCCTTCACACGCTACAACTGCAGCATCGATGTTTTTGCGTTTGAGGGCATACATCATCATCTCTGAAGCTCCAAAAGGCACTATGATCTTTTCATCGCACACTTTTCTTGCACATGTAAACATCCCCCACTGGCTGGCCTGCCTGTCAAACTTTTTTTTAATATTTTCCCTGTCTATTTTTTCAAAAGAAAAAAGAGATGTAAAAAGCGGGCAGTGATGTACTTTTGGCTCCTGTATTTTAATTACTTTCCCTTCAGATATCGCAACAAGCGCACAGGCCTTCCTTGTTATATGAAGGTCTGCAGGCAAAGATTTGTATTCTGCTTTTATCTCACTGATGAAGGACCTGAGGTCATTACTGTCCATAGACATGCGCCTTAAAAACTAAAAAATTATAATGATTATTTCAAACTGATATTCGCCTGAAATATCTTTTGCCTTTTTGTATCACTTTACCTTTGATAATGGAAATATCGGATTCAAAATTGATATCGTCAACTTTGTTTTCGCCTATCTTTATTGCGCCCTGCGATATAAGCCTCCTGGCTTCACTGTTGGATCCGGCAAGCCCGCTTTTTACAAGCAGGCTTACAAGCGTTATCCTGCCTGAGGGATAATGGCTTTCATCGATTCTATATTCTTCAATGTCGTCAGGGATTTTTTTGTCTTTAAAGATAAGGTCAAAATGTTGTTGTGCCTGTATGGCCATTTTTTCATTATAGAGATTTGATACAATCATGCCGGCAAGGTTTCGTTTTGCAAATACCGGATTTTCCCCTTTTTTTGTAATTGCAAATTCCACGGCATCTATATCAGGTTTTGAGAGCCTTGTAAGCAGCCTGTAGTAGTCCATAATTACATTATCTGGTATTGACATTACCTTACCGAATATTTCTTCAGGTTTTTCTGTTACACCTATATAGTTGCCGAGGCTCTTGCTCATCTTGTCCAATCCATCTATGCCTACAAGAATAGGCATTGTTATGGCTATCTGCGGTTTCTGGCCGAATTCCTTCTGAAGCTCCCTGCCCACCAGGAGGTTAAACCTCTGGTCTGTACCTCCAAGCTCTATATCTGATTTAATTGCGACTGAATCATAAGCCTGCATTATAGGGTATAAAAATTCCATAATTGCTATAGATACATTGGAAGCAAATCTTTTCTTGAAATCATCGCGCTCCAGCATTCTTGCAACAGTAAACCTTGAAGTAAGGTTCAATATATCTTCAAGCTTTAAAGGTTTTAACCATGTAGAGTTTTTAACAACTTCGGTCCTGTCAGGGTCAAGTATCTTAAAAGCCTGCTTCATATAAGTCTTTGCATTTTTATCTATCACAGAAGGGTCGAGTTTTGGCCGCAGCGTTGAGCGCCCTGACGGGTCGCCTATCCTTGCAGTATAGTCGCCTATTATAAGTATTGCATGGTGCCCCAGGTCCTGAAACTGCCTTAATTTATTCAGGACTACAGTATGTCCAAGGTGAATATCCGGAGCTGTCGGGTCAAGCCCGAGTTTTACTTTAAGGGGCCTGTTTTCTGAAATCGAATTTTCAAGTAAATCTTTCAGCTCTTCTTTTATGAGTACGTCTTCCGCACCCCGGCATGCAATTTCAACCTGTTTGTTTAAATCTCTTTCCATATGGCACCGGCTTTCAAATAATCTCTGATTTCAAATTCTAAAAATTAATAGTAATCTTTTTTAATTACCTCAAAAATTTGAGTTAAATATTAGCATAGCTAATATCGTGATGTCTAATATATAAACCATTAATTTGGCGGCATTACAGTATTAAAAATGTGACAAAACTTATAAAATTATATAGACGTCTAAATGAATTGAATCCATATTTATAAAGGAGCAGGAACCTGATGGCTAAAACTACAAAAAATAAAAGAGTTGCGAAGGGTTGTGTTGTATCATTTTTAGTGGTTACAGCTGTTTTCATAGTAATTATTTTACTGGCCGGCCTTATAGGCGGGCTCATAATTTTTAGCACGGTCCCTTCACTTGAAGAACTGACACCGTCCTCAATTGCGGAAACATCAAAAGTTTATGCACTTGACGGCAGCCTGCTGACAGAGTTTCATGCAGAAGAAAACAGGGAAATAGTGCCGTTTTCAAAGATGTCGGATAATATAAAAAACGCTGTGATAGCTGTTGAGGATAAGAGATATTATGAGCACCAGGGGGTTGACTACAGAAGGATAATCGGAGCATTTCTTGCAGATATCAGGTCAGGAAGCCTTGGCCAGGGCGCAAGTACAATTACAATGCAGTATATAAAGAATGTTTATTTCACTCCTGAAAAGACATTCCGGAGGAAACTCAATGAGGCTGTAATTGCCATACAACTCGAAAGAAACTATACAAAAGACAAGATACTCGAGATGTATCTTAATACTATATATTTTGGTGCAGGAAATTACGGCATTGAAAAAGCGGCCCAATCCTATTTTGGTGTTTCTGCTGCTGAACTTGACGTTGCACAGTCCTCACTTCTTGCCGGTCTGATACGCTCGCCCGAAAATTACAATCCTTTCAATAATATTGAAATGGCCCGCGGGAGGCGAAACCTTGTACTTAAACTTATGAATGAGCAGGGTTATATAAATAATAAAGAATACCTTAAATTCCTTACCGAGCCTATTGTCCTCAATAAAAACCAGGGCCAGGGCAGCCGGATTGCGCAGGACAGGTTTGCGCCATATTTTATCGATTATGTAAAGCAGCAGCTCTATGAAAAGAAATTTACGGATTATGACGTATTTAAAGGCGGGCTCAGGATTTACACAACGCTTGATATACCATTACAGAAAAAAGCAGAGGAAGCTGTAAATAAAGTGTTCCCGACAGATCCCGGACCATCCTATGCACTGGTGTCAGTCGATCCGTCCAACGGATATATTTATGCCCTCATTGGAGGCAAAGACTACAATGAAAGCAAGTTTAATGCTGCCACGCAGGGAAAAAGGCAGCCTGGCTCAGTTTTTAAGGCCCTGGTCCTTATGGAGTCAATCAGGCAGAATCTCTCCCCCAATGACACTTATAATCCAAATGGCCCCATTGTAATAGACCTTCCATCCGGTCCTGACTGGAAAGTTGAAAATTATGGCGGAAAAAATTATGAGACCGATAAAATGACAGTAATCGATGCAACCATAAATTCAGTAAATGTTGTTTATGCTCAGCTTATGATGAAGATAGGTGCCGAAAATGTTGAAAAATTATGCACTGAAATGGGTATAGAAGATATTGGAAGCAACCCTGCAATAGCACTCGGCGGACTTGAAAATGGCATTACCCCAATAGATGTCACAAAGATATTTTCAACACTCTCCGCTGATGGATATTACAGGGAGCCCGTATGCATTACAAAGATTACAGACTCTTCAGGCAATATACTTTATGAATATGATGAGGATAAAAATGAAAACAATAAAAGGATACTTGAATCTCCTGTATCATTATTTGTAACATCCATACTTGAAAAAGTAATAACTGACGGCACAGGAAAAGCGGCAAATATAGGCAGGCCCGCTGCAGGAAAGACAGGTACGACAAGTGATTACAGGGATGCATGGTTCGGAGGATATACCCCTGAGCTTGCGACTGTTGTCTGGATGGGCTTTCTTGAATCAAACAAACCCATGGATAGAATAAATGACAGAAGCGTAACCGGCGGTTCTTTTCCTGCTGACATATGGCGGGAATACATGTCAGCGGCTTTAAAAGACAGGCCTGTAAGAGATTTCGGCGCAGCAGACAGCGGCCTTATTGATGTAGAAGTCTGCACAGAATCAGGGCTTTTACCGACTTTCTGGTGCCCGAAAGAAAAGCTTGGCTTCAGGATATTTGTCAAAGGCCAGGAGCCCACGCAGGTATGTAATATTCATAACAAGGTGCCCATGCCTGATATTATAGGCCGAAACATTGATGAAGTAAGGCAGGGTCTTGCTGATATGAATTTAACCGTAAATGAAATATATGAATTTAATGAAACATATAATGAAAATATCATTTTTAACACTGCTCCTGAGCCGAATGCTATAATGGAATCTGTAAACGGTGAGCCGATAATTATCAATGTATACATAAGCAGGGGCCTTGAGACTTTTGAAATGCCGGACCTTTCGGGCCTTAAGATAGATGCAGCTTTCAACAGAATCTCTGCAGCAGGCCTGCCGCAACCGGCTGTTGTTTATGATTTCAGCGACCTGCAGCCGATTGATAAAGTTTTTACCCAGACACCTGCTGCTGGCTCAATCGTATCCAAAACTACGCCTGTAACAATCTATATCAGCAAGGGGCCGAACCCCGAAAGTGAAGTTCCCGATCTATATGGAAAAACAAAAGAAGAAGCATTGGGTATCCTTGGCATTGCAGGATTTACAAATATTTCCGTGCTGGTCGAAGAAAACGAAAATAAGACAGGGCTCGTTTTTGACCAGGAGCCCGCTTCAGGCATAATGTATTTGAAAAGCATGGAAGTTAAAATAAAAATCAGCAAAGGTATCGAAATACCTGATGTTACAGGCATGAAACGGCAGGATGCTGTGACCTTGCTTGAAAATAAAGGATTTATTGTAATTGTGCTTCCTGATCCCCTGCTGCCAGGTAAAGTACTTTTACAGGAGCCGGCGGCGCTTACTTTTGCCGAATACGGGTCCACTGTAAATATAACGGTAGAAGACACACAAAGTACAGCCACTTCAGATACTTCGACTGCAACAGGCCCGTAAATATGGCCAGTCAGATATCTCAAAGAAGCTCTCTTAAAAGGTGGCCCCTGGTATAACCTGAAAAGACAGGGCTGCCCTCTAAAGATTGACTGAGCTTCTCATACTCCCTTATTTTTCCCCCTGTTATTGCAAGAATTGCTTTTTTATAGGATTCAATGACGGGCAGTACGGCTTGCGGCTCCAGGGCAATTGTATCAATATAAATGTCATTTATGCCTGCGCCAAGCAATTGAGGAAGGTCAAAGAAATTGCAGATTTTTTTTGAATTTAAATATACAAGATTTTCATTATAGTCACTTAAGACTCTGAACCTGTATCCTTTCCGGTCCTTTATATAATATTCATTACCGCTGATTTTATCCATGCCAGCCATTTTTTTAAGATAATCGATTTTAAAGCGGGATTGCATTACAGGGTAAAAGCCATAGCTGTAAATCGAAAAACTCATATCCTGCGCTTCATTTTTGCCGGCAAGTCTTATAAGGTCGCTTATTTCACCTGCACTCAGCTCAGCTGAAAGAAGCGCACTTCTTATTGAAGAATTTTTACCAGTATTTTCAAGTTTCATATTATAAAATGAAATAGCAAGGTGGTTATAGATATTAAGGCTGTGTCCGAGGTATATTTCTGCCTTAAGCTCCGGGCCTGTTTTATTTGCCAGAATGTCAAAGACCCCTGTATTTGAAACCATTATTGCATTCATTCCCTGATAAAAGAGCCGGGCCATCATCTTTTCTATAACCTGCATGCTGTCATCGTATATTATTGCCGGGGTCTTTATTATCAGCGCTATATTACTATCCAGACATTTTTTATAAATACTGGAAAGACCGGATAGGTCAGGCTCTTTGAATATTCCATTAAAATCATTCAGAATTATATTATCAATCATGTCAGCTGCTGTTCTTAGAAGAGTTTCTGCATAATCAATACTGCATACCTCTACTGATAGAGCAGCTTTTTTTGTTTTTTTAGTGGAGTGACTTTTTATGTTTCCTGAAGTATTTGCCTTCAGCACCTGCTTTCCTTTATCCATGTCACTGCAGCCGGAATTTTTTAACTTTTGTTCTCCAGTAAAATCAATACCGGTTTTTCTCTTTATCCCATTTTCAAAATATGACTTTGCTTCATCATCAAGAAGCTTGTCGTATAGTTTAAATACCCTGTCCCCACCGCTTAACCTGATGAGCGGGCCCGCTTTTAATATACAGGATGTCCGGCCTTTTTTATCATATTCCATGCTGATATCTGAAACCTTTATTTCTTCATTTCCATGATTTGTCCATATTCCCAGAATGTCGCCGTTATTGATTTTAAATCTGCTTTTAATAGTAAAAGAAACAGGTTTTAAGCTGCTTTCCCGGCCTGGCCGCAATAAAAGCTTTTTATTTTCACTATTTGGCTTGTTGGAATTTTTTTTACCATTTTTATTTGAAATATTTGCATATTTTATGCTTTCGACTCTGCCGATAAAATTGCCAACATTACCGGCTTTTTTTGGGGATATGATTTTTTCAGGAAAACATTCTTTTAAATAACCGGTATCAGGCTCTCTTGAAAATATCTGGGTTATTTTATACCTGTCATAATCATCTAC
>Ga0209609_10002155_pt1 | contig 11346 bp, 6 predicted proteins | sample LakKivw325mmetaG_FD_184136 | JGI IMG/M metagenome (GOLD analysis project Ga0209609, IMG submission 184136) | Anoxic lake water microbial communities from Lake Kivu, Rwanda to study Microbial Dark Matter (Phase II) - Lake Kivu water 325m metaG... | ecosystem: Environmental > Aquatic > Freshwater...
GGCAAGTATGCCAAGGCCCCTGACGCCTTCCGGCACGACTACAAGGCGCTCGTGGACTATGTGCACGACCACACGAGCTTCAACGCGGTCATCATCTGGGGCTTCGTGCGCGACGAGCATGGCGGAGTGGCGGCCTCGCAGGAGCTATGCCAGTACGCCCGGGCCCGCGGCATCCGCATCATCCCCGGCGTCGGCACGAGCGGCTACGAAGGCTACTATTACAGCGGCAACCACCGGTACAACATCACGACGTGGCTGCGTGAGCGCCCCGAACTGCGCGCCGTCAGCAAGGACGACAAGCCGCTGAACGCGCTCTGCCCCACTGCGCCCGCGAACATCAAGTGGCTCGACGACGGCTGCCGCTGGCTCTTTGACACCTTCAAGATCGGCGGCATCAACTTCGAGATTGGCGACTTCTTCGTCTGCCACTGCGACCGCTGCAAGGCCGCCCGCGCAGCCATTCCCGGAGACGCTCCCGACTACTACAAGGACATGGCGCTCTCGACCGCCCCGGTCGCCAAGACCGCCCTCTCGCTCGCCCCGGACGCCTGGCTCAGCTACGCCACGTACACGGGCTTCACGCCCGAAATGCAGCAGACGCCACCGTCGTGGGTCAATTTGATTCCCGACGGGATGCTGTGCCAGTGGACGTTGACGGGCATGGAGGGCGCCCACTGGCCCACCGGCCTCCGCCCCCCGACGCCGCGCAACACCGGCTATCTGCACTGGGGCAACAAGTCCACCCACACGGTCCACCAGTTCTACCTTGACCGAATCCGCGGCATCTGCCGGCGCGCCACCGAGGCTGACTTCGAGGGCCTCGTGACCTATGGCGAGGACCCGCCGTCGCTGTTCAACATGCGCGTGTTCTATGCGGCCTGGAGTGCCTTCCTCGAGCACCCCGACTGGCAAGTTGAGGACTTCACGCGCGAGCGGCTGGCACCGTGGTTCGCATCGCTGGCCGAGGCGCGGAAGCTGACGCCGCTGCTACTCACCCTCGAACAAGAGGGCCTCACGCGCCAAAGCCTCGCGACAACGCTGGCCACGGCGACGGAAGCTGAGGTGGCCGCGCCGGAGGGCAAGGCGCAGCAGACGTGGGGGGACTTCCGTGCCTTTCTGCAGGCGCGGTTGGCGGAGATCGAGGCCGATGACCGCGTTGTGACCGACCCGGCGCAGGTGGCGACGATGATGCGTGAGGGCTTCGTCGTGAAGCAGGGGACGAAGACGACGCTGGTGCTGCCGCGCCGGGCCGAAGGGACGCTGGAGTTGACGGTGCGAATCAACTACTCGCTGGAGAACGGCCTGCTGCCGGTCCTGCGCCTGAGCTTCAACGGCACGCGGCTGGACCCGTCGCGAGCGCTGGACCGGCCGGCGAACATCGCAACCCCGCGGCACGAGGCGTACAAGTCGCTGCCCGCGTTCGAGCCCGGCCCGGAGGCGTGGCGGGTCAAGTACGACAACGACTGGACCATCAGCACCGACGACAAGTACCAGACCCCCGACTATAGCCCGACCTTCCGCTTCAAGGTGGGCGACCTCTGGCGCGACGGCGAGAACCACCTCGCGATCGAGAACCGCGAGCAGCGCTTCCGCCCGTCGGACAACGGGGTGCTGATGGTCAAGGACGTGGGGTTCAGGTAGCGGCGGGCTTGCGGCAGCGGAGGTGCAGGAAGAAGGGCAGCACCGTCCTGTCTTCCAGGTCGGGCCGCTCCTGCAGGACCTCCTCATCGGGGTATGGCTCCCCCATCGCTTCAAAGACGAAGCCGGCGCCCACGATGGCATTGAGCCAATCGCTCATCGTGCGCCGGAAGTACGGCGTCACGAACTTCGGCCAGCGCGCCTTCTCCGCGGCCGGGGCGTCGCCGAAGATCCACTCGGGCGCCCACGGCGCGGTGTCCCAGTAGCCCCCAATCTCGTACGCATAGTGCCGCCCGGTCTCGTCGCGGACCTTGGCGCGGATCTTCGTGTCGTAGCACGGGTGCGTGATCGAGAACTGCAGGAAGCCGCCCGGTCGCAGGAGACGGAACGCATCCGCCAGGACGCGGTCCTGCTCGGGCATGTCCATGAAGCTCATGAAGGCCACGGCAAAGTCGAAGCTCTCGTCGGCGAAGGGCATCTCGACGGCACTGGCGATGAGATACCGAATGCCCAGCGGCTGCTCCCGCTCGCTGGCAGCAGCGTGGCCGACGAACTTCGTGGCGATGTCGAAGGCCGTGAGCGACGCGCAACGCTGCGCCACCAGCCGCGTGTTGTAGCCCTCGCCGCAGCCGATGTCCAGGCCGTGCAGGCCCGTCACATCAGGCAGCATCGCGAGGAAGGCAGGCGTGTTCAGATGGTCGCGACAGACGTCGTACCCCGCCCGCGCCAGGTGCGTCCAGGCGTCGGCATTGGCGTCCCAGTGCTTCCCGACCTCGCGGTGATCCATGGCTACCTCACCGCCAGCGTGTGGCTGGTGTAGGGCGGCAGGTTGATCTGCACTGCCCCCTCAGCGATGTGCGCATCGGCCGCGCCGGTGAGGCTCTCGCACGCCGTCACGGGCTGGTCGAGCTTCACGCTGGCGCTGCGCGCCTCACCCTTGGGATTCGTGACGAGCAGGTAGGTCCGCCCCTCGTGCCTCCAGGCTCCGGCCTGCACGTTCTCCCCCGTGACACGCGCCGCGAGCGGCTCGTCCGACAGCACAATCCGCCCCAGCGCCGCCGTTGCCTCGTTCAGTTCTTTGAAGCGCGCCCATAGCGGCGTCTTGGACAGGTCCCAGCCCGGGTCGTGCATCGAGTACCAGCCGATGCCCTTGGCGCCCTGGATCAGGGCAAGGTAGACCATGCACAGCGCCTGGTCATAGGTCGGCTGGTTGGCAGGCGTACCATCGGTGTTCGACACCCAGCCGCACTGCAGGACCGCCGTCACGTGCTGCCACGGCTGCTTGACCGCCACGGCCGCCTTCACCGTGTCGCTCACGAGCGTCAACGGGTAGCGCGGGATCGGGTACGGGTCCACCTGCAGCATGTCGCAGAAGTGGATCCAGTACGGGAAGCTCGCGGGGCTGGCGATCGTGAGCAGGATCGGGGCCTGGGGATCGGCCTGCTTGAGCTGCCGGTAGGTGTCGGCCACCTCATCAATCACATCGGGGCGCAGGTCCGGCTCGTCAATGATCTTCCAGTCCAGGACGGCCGAGTGGTCCTTCGTTGCGGCGATCTTCTGCAGGCTCAGGGGCAGGTTCGCCGCCACCTTGCAGTTCACGTAGAGCGGCACGTCCGACATGATCGCGGCCTGCCGGGCCGCGTCCAGGGCCTGTGTGTGCCCGGCCACATCACTGGCGGCGGCGCCCTGCACGGCGTTGAAGCCCTGCGCGGCGAGCTGCGGGTACTCGCGCGCGCCGACGTGGTAGATCAGGATCGGGAAGAAGAGCTTGCCATCCACGAGCAGCGTGCCGGTATCGCTCAAGCGCCCCGGCTTGCGGTGGGCCGCGTAGGGGAAGACACGGGTCTCGGTGGCGCCCTGCGGGAAGCTCAGCTTCAGCACGTGGTCGGCGTTGGCGAGGGCGGGCAAGGTCACGGTGCCCTTCACGATGTGCGGATCGGCGACAGCCAGCTTGGCCGTCGCGCCCGGCACGGCCGTGCCGTCGCTGCTCGTCACGGTCAGCGTGGGGCGAGGTGGCGTATCGCTCAGCGCGTCGCGGAAGCGCAACTCGATGGGAACGGTCGCCGACGCGCCGGCGTCGACGGCAAGGCGCTCGGTCGCCGTGCTCACCGGCGCGGGAGCCTGCGTCATCGCAAAGCTGACGTCGTCGAACCACGCCTCGCCCGGCGTCATCAGCCGCACCAGGATGGCGGCGCGGACGGTATCGGCCGGAGCTGGCACCACCAACTCCAGTTGCTTCCACTCGGTCGTGTTGGCGGCCACTGTGTCCGAATACCGCCCGACCGTGTTCTGCTTCTGGTCGTTGTAGTACTCGATCTTCAACGCAACCTTCCCCGTGCCCCCGACCACGCCGCGACACCATGCCCGCAGCGCGTACGTGGCGCCTCCCTCCACGGGCACGCTGACGGCCAGCCAGGGCATGTTGTGCTCCGCGCTGACGATATGCACCGAGGCTTCACCGCTACGCTTGACCGCGCGATCAACCTGCACGGTGCCCGGGTAGCGATCCACACCCGACCAGCCCGGCGGCGTCTTCTCAAAGCCCGGGTCCGGCAGCGTGACGTCCTGGGCCACGGCCGCGCCGGCGGCGATCAGCAGGCAGAGCAGGGACAACCTGGCCAGCGACATGACAGTTCCTTTCGGGGCGACGGCGTTGCACGGCAGCAGGCAGGGCTAGCTACGGCGGCGCGCTTCGTCAATCATGGCATGCAGGTTCTCCTCCGGGGTTTCGCGGCCGACCTGATCGCCCGTGCCCACGATCACGCGGTTCGTGCCGGCGAAGGCCTCACACACTTCGCGCACTTCCCGCCGCACATCCTCGGGCGTACCCCGTATCAACGTCTCGACGGTGTGGATGTTCCCGCTCATCGTGACCTTCCCGTCCAACAACCGCGCGACCTCCCGCAGCCCCTCCGGACCCTCGACATCGCCGCCCGGCGGGCGCTCGAACGGGCAGACGCAGTCTATCCCGATCTCGGCGAAGTCTGCCACCGTCTCCAGGCACTTGCCGTGAAAATGGACGTGCAGCAGGCGACCGTGCCGATGGCACTCCTGGGCCACAGCCGCGATGACGGGCTTGTCCCACCGCCGCCACAGCCGCGGGCCCTCGAGCGAGTTACAGCTCCACGAGCAGCCGATCACGAAGCTCTCGAAAGGCGTGCGCTCGCATAGCAGCCGCGTCTTCTCCACCATATGTGCCAGATGCTTCCGGCGGAGTTCCTCCAATTCCGCCTCGTGCTCGAACAGGTCAAAGACGGTCTGCTCGATGCCGCCCTCGCGCCCGCTGCCGTAGAAGTCAAAGAACGGCACACCGAGCCACACCTCGAGCAGGTAGCTCTCCCCCACCTCCTCCCGCGCCTTCATCATGCCCTCGACCTGCATCAGCTTGGGGTCGGGCAGGCTCATGATCTCGTAGGCGGGCAGGTCGCGCGCGAAGTCCTTGAGCGGGCGCTCCATCGCCCACCCGGGCTCCTCGCGGTCCATGAGGCTGGAACTGGTCAGCGTCCCCGCCGGGGTCTTGATCTCGCTGCGAACCTCCAGGCGCGTCTCGCTAATCCACCGCTCCTGCGACGAACCGGTCACATGCTCATTGGGCATGCCGGGGAACGTGACGCCCCAGCCCTCGCACTGGAACGTCTCGAAGGTGTGCTTGAGTGCTAGATGAAAGGGCATCTCGCGCGAGAACTCGATCATGTCGAGCCCGAGCAGCTTGGCGGGGTAGTAGACCCAGAACTCCGGCGCCACCGGCACGGTGTCCACCGGCAGCCCGCGATAGGCGGCGAGCATCCGCTGCTTAGGCGTCATCGCCGTCATCGGTACTCCACCCCCGTTTCCGGCACATTGAGCACTTCCATATAGCACTCGTACACGCGGCGCTGCGGCCACACCTCGGGCGTGGGCGGCCACTGGGCGGAGTTGACGGCCTCGACCTCGGCATGCACCAGCCGCGGGCAGTTCGCCAGTTCGGCCACGACCGCCGGCCACCCAATCGTCCCCTGCCCGGGCATGAGATGTTGGTCCGCGGTGCCGTCGTTGTCGTGCAGGTGCACCGTCACGACGTACGGCGCGAACATGCGGAGCACGGCCGCCGCATCGCCCGTCACGTGCGCATGCCCCGAGTCATAGCAGATCCCGACGGCGGGGTGCGCGAACCCCGCGACGAACGACAGCAACTCCTCGTTCGTCATCACATAGTCCGGGAGCCCGTTCTCCAGCGCCAGGGCGACGCCGAGAGCCTCGGCACGCGGGGCGAGTTCATCCACGCAGCGCCGCACGCGCTCCCATGACGCCTCCCTCGGCTCCCCGGCCAGCACCGGCCCAATGTGCAGCACGTACGTCCGCGCGCCGATGGCGGCCGTGCTCTCCATCAGCCCGGCATGGGCCTGCGTGAGCGCCGTGCGCGCGGCCTCGTCCGGATCGTTCATCGCGCCGGGCCCCGTATCGAGCCCGTGGCAGGCCGATCCCTTCAGTCCCAGACGCTCCAGGATCCGCCCGGCCTCTTGCGCCTGCTCGGGCACGCGCAGGTCGAACTGCCCGCGCTGCAGACCGAGCACGACCGCATGGAAGCCGGCCTCCGCGACGTCCGCGTACGTCGTCTCGAAGTCCGTGATGTCGGCGGAGTACACGTACGCCGCCAGGTCGAGCACTCGCGACACGCGCATGCTCCCTTCCTCCGGGGCGCTATCTGATCTCATATACATGCACGCCCAGTGCCTCGAAGCCGTCCGCCAGGCTCCCGGCCTCCGCTGTGATGGTCCGGTCCTCGAACAGCACCTTCACCGCCCCAGCTTTCAGCAGCGGCGACGCGATCTTCGCCTGGCAGGCCTTCGGGTCACGATTGACCGCGATGATGACCGTGCGGTCCGCCAGCTTCTTCTCCCAGCAGTGCACTTCCTGATCCTCCGCCGGCTGCTCGATCCACATCCGGACGGACGCTCCGCGTCCGGCCGGCGCCTGCGCCGCCAGCACCGGCTTAAGCGCGTTGATCTGCGCCACCGTACGCTTGAGGCCTTCCCACGCCGCCGGCACGTTCGCGACCGTCAGGAAGTTCGTGCCGCCCTGGCCCCACCACCACCAGCACAGCCCGCTGCTCTCGTGGGCGATGGCCATGAAGGCCGCCGCGTGCATCGTCGCCGGGTCGGGCCAGAACTTCGCCGGGTCGGCCTCGGCCCCGCGCTGCTTGCCGTCGTAGCAGTGCACGATGGACATGATCGGCACGCCGGGCTGCAGCTTCGACCGGTGGTACTCGAAGTTCCGCACATTCGCCGCCGGGGTGCTGTAGTCCATGCTCCAGTACACGTCATAGCTGTCGCGGTAGTCCGGCATCATGTGCCTCTGGGCCACGGTCACGATAACCGGCCGGCTCGGGTCGAGCGTGTGGATCAGGTTGTACAGCCCGCGCAGTTGGTCGGGCGACACGTACTGGTGGGGCAGGTCCGGCTCGTCGAACAAGTACCACGCCAGCAGCGCCGGGTGCTGCATGAGCGCCCCGATCCGCTCGGCCACGAAATCGAGGTCATTGGCCTGCAAGGCCCCGCGGTTGAAGCCGATGAAGGCCTGCAGCCCGTTCTTCTTGCACTCGTCGAGGTATTCCAGCGCGCTCGCGTTGTCGCCGGCGCCGTCCCAGTTGTACGCGTGACAGAAGTCATACCCACCCTTGGCCACCTCCGGCATGTCCTCGATCCGCACCCCGTACATCCCCAGCATGAACTTGGGCTTGCCGTCGAAGGCGATCCCGCCCTGCGGCAGCCACTTCTTCTCCACGAGGCCCTTGGCGTGGGTCAGGTAGATCACGCGCTCCCCATGGTTGCCCGCCGCGTCCCACGCCTCGACTTGCAGCCGATGCAAGCCGGCCTTCCACGGCACCGCCGGCAGCAACTCGATCTGCTTGCCGACCAGCTTGGCCCGCTTGGTGATGTCGTATCCGTCGAGCGTGAGCTTGATCTTCGTCACACCGACGTTGTCGGTCACGCCGACGGTGACCTTCTGGTCGGACTTGGGCAGGAAGGCATGGTCCGGCGCAATGACCGGGTCGGTGCAATCCGCCGTGACGGGCGCCGTCTGCTTGAAGGACCATACCGCGGAGGTCGCCCTCGCCACCGGCGCCAGCACCCGCCAGTACCACTGCCCCGGCGCGATGGGTTGCGCCAGCGAGAACGTTTTCTCCCGCAGGTCGGCGAAGCGCTGGGTCTTGTCCGCCGGGAAGTCCGGGCTGGGCGCCAACTCCAGCGTCATCGTCCCGGGGGTCTTGATGCTCCAGGCAAAGCGCGGGGTGTTGTCGGCGAGCGTAGTCTGCTCGCCCGGCGTCTCGAGGACGACGTGCTGCGTGACCTCGGTCACGGTGATGTCGTCGAACCAGCCGGTGCCGGTGCCACGTAGCGACAGGAAGATGATCGCGTAGCCGGCCTTCTCCGGTGCGCGACAGGCGTCGGTGCTGATCTGCGTCCAGTCCTTCGTCCCGTACAGCCCGCTCGCGTAGTCGCCCGACGCCAGCCACTTGCCCTCCTTGTCGGCGAACTCCACGATGGCCGTGACGCCCGTCGGCGACTTGTCGCCCAGCGTCACGCCCTTGACGTCATCCGACTTCACCCAGACCGTCACCTGGTACAGCTTGCCCTCAACCGCCGGGACGTTCTGCACCAAGTAGATCCCGGTCGCGTCCGTCTGCGTCGCCGGGATCGTGATGCGGGCGCTCTGCTTCCCGCCATGCTTGACCTGCGTGTCTACGGTGGCGCGCGGGTTGCTCGACCACTTCTCCAGACCCTCCTCGAAGCCGCCGTTGGGCACCGGCAGGTCCTTGCGCTCGTACTCGCTCTGGCTCAGGTAGGCCTTGCGCATCGCGAAGGTCGCCGGGTCGGCGGGCTCGATGGTGATCTCAATGGTCTTCTCATAGTGCTTGGGCTCGCGCCCGTCCGCGTTGAGCACCGCCACCAGGAACAGCCCCTGTTCCCGATCGCGGCGGTCCTGGATGTGGAAGCCTTCGCAGCGCAGGACGATGCTGCGCTCCGGCTGCTCGAAGCGGACCTCCTTCACGACGTTGATGTGGCTAAACTTCCCGCCCAGGTCCAGGCTCTGCGGCTTGCCGTCCAGCACGATGCGGGCGACGTTGTCGGCGGCGGCCAGCGCCCCCGGCTGCAGGTCCAGCGAGAACTCCGTCGGCCCGGCCCGGGTGATCGTCGTGTCACAGGTGATCAGGCACGTATTGCCTTTGAGGCTGACCTCCAGGCTCACGTCCTGGTTGCCGGGCGCCTGCTTCTTCCACGACGCGCCGGTGGCCGACGTCGCCACGGCGGCCCCGCCCATGTCAAAGCGCGCGCCCTTCCATTCGGGCGCGTAGCCGGAGAGGCGCAGGCTCTTGGCCAGTGCCGCGCCGTCGTAGATGATGGCGTCGGCGCCAATCTTGCCGACCGTGACCTGCCACGGCGGGGCCGTGACCTGTTGCTGGGCAAGGGCCGGGAGGGCGATCATGCAGGCGAAGGTCAGGATGAGGGTACGCATCGGATCTGCCTCACAGTTCATAGATGTGCACGGCCAGAGGGGCGAAGATGTCCACGAGGGCCTCGGCTGCGATCACCGTGCGGTCCTCGCACAGCACCTTCACCGCCGTTCCCGACTTGAGCTTCGGGACCTTCACACGCATCAGTTGCGGCTCGCGGCTGGTATTGACCACGACCAGCAGGCGGCGCTTGCCGACCTGCCACAGGCGAGCGTCCAGCACACCGGCCGGCGCGACCTCGCCCTTAGGCGGCTCCGGCCGCGACAGGAAGACCTCCTCCAGTGACCGCAGCTCCCGAACCAGCGCCAAGAGCTCCGCGAAGCGTTCCGGCCACCGCGAGATGGCGCACTTGCCGTTCCCGGCGGCGTAGAAGCCCAGGCCCTTCGCCCCGTGGTTGAGCGCCAGGTAGCTCATGCAGCGCAATTCCGCGCCCGTCGGCCGGTAGGTCTTCCCGTCCTCGGGCTGGCCGGTCGCCGCGACCGACCAGTCAAAGCCCTGGACGAGGAACCACACAGGCCGGCGGCCCTGCACAGCGGCCGTGGCCTTGTCCATGGTCGTGGAGAGGGCGGTCATCGGGTCGCGCGGCACGGGGTAGACATCCGGCCACAGCGCATCGGCGTTGGCCCCGTGGGAGGCGTACCACTGCGGCCCGGCGATGCACGCGAGGAAGGGATGGTGGGGATCGAACTCGCGCACGGTCGTCTGCACACCCGCGACCAGCGCCGGGTCGAAGTCCGGGCCCTCAATCTCGTCGCTCCAGTACGCCAGCAGGGCCGGGTGGAGCATGTGGAGCAGCGGGCCGGTCTGCAGGCGGCCCTTCGCCTCAGCCAGCGTCTTGGCTTGCCGTGCGACGCCCACGCCGATGGCGATCTTGAGGCCGGCCAGGTGGGTCCGGTCCATCTCCTCCTTGTTGGACGCCCCGCCGGTGATGATGTACGTCAGCCCCGCCTGGAACAGCTCGTCGAGGTGCTTGTGGTCGTCGTAGTCATACAGGCCGAGCGCGAACAGTGGCTCGGTCTCATCGCGATGCAGATTGAGGTCCTGGCGGAAGCGATAGCGCGGGCGGGGGGTATCGCGCACGGAGAAGCGCCACGAGCGGCGAGTGGTCAGGCCGGCCTTGTCGGTGGCGGTGACCGTCACCTGCTGCTCGCCGACACTGGGCGCCAGCGCCACGGAGATGACCGCCGGATTGCCCGTGGTGAGCTTCGCCTGTGGCACGCGCTTGCCGTTCAGCAGCATCTCCACCTGCGCGAGACCGCCGGCCTCGATGATGTCGGCGGAGATGGTCACGCCTCCGGGTACGGTGGCGTCGGGGCGAGGCGTGAGGTTGGTGATGAAGGGTGGTGTCGTGTCGGCCTGCGCCTGGGAGAGCGAGCCGGTGACGAGGAAGCTGCGCACCTCGGCCGTCTGGCGAAGCTGCTTCTCCACGGTCGGCGACTGCGCCGCCGGGATGACCATCCAGTGCCACAGGCCGGGCGCGAGGGCGGGGGGCTTGACTTCCGTCGTGCGGGCACAGAGGCGGTGTTCCGCCCGGTCAAAGCGCGGGTCGGAGGAGATCAGAACCAGGTAGTCCGATACCTCCGGGCCCTGCCAGGTCAGCCGCTCCGGCGCGGACTCCGTGATGAGCTTGTCCGCGGGCCCGAGCGGCACGATCACATCCGCGGCCGGGATGACCGACACGTCATCGAACCAGACCTTCTGGCCGGGGCGGTGGTACAGGTACAGTCGCACGTGGGTGGCGGTCATGTCGGCAGGGGTGGTGAAGTGCACTTGCCAGCGCGTCCACTCCGTCACCGAGGGCAGGTAGCAGTGCTTGCCGCCCACCGACAGGCCCGGCGGGCCCGCGCCCTGGCGGGTCTTGAGCATCACGGTGAGTAGATAGGGGGTGGTCGGCTGCACCTCGAAGCTCGGGCCCACCCACTGAGTGAACTCGTTCTCCGCCGTGCCTTCGAGCGCGAGGCTGCGGAAGCTCTGGTAGCCCTCCCGCTCCCAGGTCGCAATCCCGTGGCCCTCACTGTAGGCGATCTTCCAGCCCTCGGGCGCGTCGCCCATGCCCTGGTCGAAGTCCGCGGTGAAGACGGCGGCGTGCACAGGGGCGGTGAGGCAGAGCGCCAGGGCGAGGAACGCCACCGATCGCAACACGGTGAACCTCCAACTTCAGGAGTTGCGGAAGATACTGCGAAGTTCGTCAAGCAGACGGGGGTGTCCTGTGT
>Ga0209609_10002156_pt1 | contig 11342 bp, 10 predicted proteins | sample LakKivw325mmetaG_FD_184136 | JGI IMG/M metagenome (GOLD analysis project Ga0209609, IMG submission 184136) | Anoxic lake water microbial communities from Lake Kivu, Rwanda to study Microbial Dark Matter (Phase II) - Lake Kivu water 325m metaG... | ecosystem: Environmental > Aquatic > Freshwater...
GCCTTTCCCTGACGATGGTCCTATTGACCACCCTGCTGACGCCGCTTTCGATCCTGGCCTCCTTCAGCATCAAAGAGCGCGTCAAGGCCTACATGATTCTGTTCCTGCTTCTGGAGACGGGCATGTTGGGCGTCTTTCTGGCCCTCGACCTGCTCATCTTCTTCGTCTTCTGGGAGATCGGTCTGGTGCCGATGTACTTCCTGATCAACCAGTGGGGCAGCGAGAAGGGCGAGCGGACGCTGTGGAAGGGTATCAAGATGCAGGCGCGCAACTACGCCTCGCTCAAGTTCCTGATCTATACCATGGCCGGATCGCTTGGCCTGCTGCTGGCCATCCAGATGCTCGGCGTGCTCTTTCAGACCTATGACCTGCCCTCCCTGTATCAAAGGTGGAACGCCCTCGAAGGGACACTGATCGGCTTGCCGGTTGCCACCGTCAAGGTGATCGCCTTCTGGGCATTCGTCGTCGCCTTTGCGATCAAAGTACCGGTTTGGCCGTTCCACACTTGGCTGCCGGACGCCCACACCGAAGCGCCGACGGCCGGCTCGATGATCCTGGCCGGTGTACTGCTGAAACAGGGAGCCTACGGCTTCCTGCGCCTGGTCCTGCCGCTATACCCCGCTGAGGCCCAGCGATTTGCCGGAGCGCTGGCTTTCCTGGCAGTGATGGCAATCGTCTTCGGCGCCTTTGCTTCTTACGGCCAGACGGATTTCAAGCGGCTGGTGGCCTATTCGTCCGTCAATCACATGGGTTTCGTGCTGCTCGGTATCGCCGCAGCCGCCAAGGTTGGGTTGAACAACCCGGACATCGCTCTCAATCTGAGCAAGAATATCGCCTTGAACGGCGCGGTCTTGCAGATGTTCAATCACGGCCTCTCAGCGGCGGGCATGTTCTTTCTGGTCGGTGTGATCTACGAGCGGACGCACACCCGCAACCTGAACGATTTCGGCGGGCTTTTCCCGCTGGTGCCAATCTATGGTGGCATCCTGCTCTTCACCTCCATGGCTTCGCTCGGCTTGCCTGGCCTGAATGGGTTCGTCTCCGAGTTTTTGGTCGTGCGGGGTTCCTGGCCGATCCTGACAGTCTATACCACTATTGCCATGCTGGGACTGCTCTTCACCGGCGCGTACATCCTCAAAGGCATCAAGCAAGTACTGCACGGCCCGCTGAATGAGCACTGGGCGCACGGCGAGCATCGCCTCACCGAGATCAACGCCCGCGAGATCGTCGTCATGGCGCCGCTCATGGCGCTCATTCTCGTTATTGGAATCTGGCCTGCATGGATATTGGATGTAATCAATAAGGCTGTAATGATGTTGTTTTAATCGCATCTTCTCAATAAGAAAGGGAAATTGGGGGGTGTGCGGGCGGCGAAGCCGCCCGCACACCCCCCACCCCAAAATCTATGAGAGGTGCCTCATGCAATTTCCGATCTTGAGCGTCATCGTCTTCACCCCCATGACCGCAGCGATGTTGATCTTGCTGATCAAGTCCGAGCGCAAGAACGAGATCCGCGTCACGGCGCTGGCTGCGGCCACTTTTGCACTGATCCTTTCGCTGTGGGTGTACTTCAACTACGACAAGGCCGCGGCCGGTTATCAGTTCGTCGAGAAATACAACTGGATGCCGATGCTCGGCATCAGTCTGCACTTTGGCGTGGACGGGATGAGCGCGCCGCTCGTCCTGCTGACCGGTGTGGTCATGTTTACCGGCGTGCTGATCTCCTGGGGCATAGACGACCGCCCGCGTGAGTTCTTTGCCTTCATGTTCATCCTGGCTTCGGGCGTGTTTGGGGTGTTTGCTTCGCTCGACCTGTTCATGCTGTTCTTCTTCTACGAGATCGCCGTCTTCCCCATGTACCTGCTGATTGCGATTTGGGGCTGGATCAAGACGCGTGAATATGCCGCGATGAAACTGACCCTCTACCTGTTCATCGGCTCGGTCGTGTCCTTGATCGGTGCGCTGGCGATGTACTGGCAGAGCGGCCTGCAGACCTTCGACATGCTGGCCTTGGAGCAGGCAGCGTTTTCGCCCGCTTTTCAGAAATTATGGTTCCCCTTCGTTTTCTTCGGTTTCGCCGTGCTGGGCGGCATCTTTCCTTTCCATAACTGGTCGCCGGATGGACACGTCGCCGCGCCGACTGCCGTCTCCATGTTCCATGCAGGCGTGCTGATGAAGCTGGGTGCCTTCGCCGCCCTGCGGGTGGGCATCATGCTGCTACCGGATGGCGCCAAATTCTGGTCCCCACTCATCATGGGATTGGCCCTCGTCAACATCGTCTACGGCGCGTTCATCGCCATGGTGCAGACCGATTTCAAGTACGTTATTGGCTTCTCTTCGGTCTCGCACATGGGACTGGTGATGATGGGCTTTTCCACGCTGACGCGCGTCGGCCTGACCGGTGCAGGCGTACAGATGTTCTCGCACGGCGTGATGACGGCTCTCTTCTTTGCTGCCGTCGGCATGGTTTACGACCGGGCGCACACGCGTGACATTCCCAAATTGGGCGGCATGGTCAAGCCCATGCCGTTGGTGGCTGTGGCCTTCATCATCGGCGGCCTGGTTTCGATGGGCATGCCCGGCCTTTCCGGCTTCGTGGCGGAGTTCCCCATTTTCATGGGCATCTGGCAGGTCAAGCCGCTGGTGGCGATCATCGCCGCTGTTTCCATCGTTGTGACCGCAGCGTATATCATGCTGGTCATCCGCCGCGTCTTCTTCGGAAGCATGCCGGCTGAATTCGAGGGTCACATCGGGACGATCACTGCCCAGGATAAGGTCGCTCTCGTCTTCTTGTGCGTCATCATGATCTGCCTCGGCCTGACCCCCGCCTTGATGGTGCCCTGGGTGCAGACCGGCGTCCAGCATTTGTTGAGCCTCCTGGGAGGTGCATAGTGACTGTCATCCTGCCCATTCTCCCCGAAATCCTGCTCCTGGCGCTCGGCATCCTGGTTTTGGTTCTCGACCCGTTCTGGAAAGACGAGAACCGCCGCCTGAACCTGGGTTGGCTGACCGCTGGCGGCTTGTTCCTTATCCTGGCCGTCAGTCTGGCGGTTGCCCGTCCGGGCGAGGAGGCGGCCCTGGTCTTCGGCGGCATGTTGCGCGACGACTGGCTCGGATTCGTCTTCAAGATGTTCTTCCTCTTCGGCGCAGCCATCACTGCGCTTTTTATGATGGACGTGGAAGGGGTCGGACGCCGGGCTGAATCCTACCTCCTACTTCTGGCCGCCACCCTGGGCGTGAATCTCATGGCCTCCGCCGCCGATTTGGTGATGCTCTACCTGGCCATCGAGACCACCTCCATCCCGCTCTACATCCTGGCCGGTTTCCTGACCGGCGACGAAAAGTCTACCGAGTCGGGCTTTAAATATATGCTCTTCGGGGCGTTGACTTCAGCCGTGCTGCTGTACGGCTTTAGTCTGATCTACGGCTTCTCCGGCGAGACGGGGCTCTATGCGCTGGCCGCCTCTTTCCCGACCCTGAGCCTGCTTGCGCTGGGGATCATTTTCCTCGTCCTGGTCGGACTGTCCTTCAAAGTCTCGCTCTTCCCGTTCCATTTCTGGGCGCCAGACGTGTACGAGGGCGCACCCACGCCGGTCGCCGGTTTCCTGTCTACGGCTTCCAAGGCGGCTGGCTTCGCGGTCGTTCTGCGGCTCTTCATGGCAGTCTTCCCGTCCCTGGCAGCGAACTGGAGCGTGATCCTGGCCATCCTGGCAACCCTGACCATGACGGTCGGCAACCTGATCGCCCTGACGCAGAAGAACGTCAAGCGTATGCTGGCTTACTCCTCGATCGCTCATGCCGGTTACGCCATGATAGGCGTGGTGGCCTTCTCGCAATTAGGCACGGCCAGTACCGTCTTCTATTTGATAGCTTACATCCTGACTAACCTGGCAGCCTTTGGCATCGTCACTGCCTTCGGACGCGTGGCCGGCTCGGACGACATGAAAGCCTACTATGGACTCAGCCGCCGCGCGCCCACATTGGCTTTGATGATGCTGGTGGCTTTCCTCTCGCTGGCCGGGATGCCGCCTTTTGGAGGCTTCGTCGGCAAGGTGTTCGTCTTCGCCGCTGCCATCCAGCAAGGCTGGATCTGGTTGGCGGTGGTCGGCATCCTGAATTCGATTGTCGGCCTGTACTACTATCTGACCGTGCTGAAATATGTTTATCTGTACCGTATGGAGGGCGAGGAAGAGGAGAAGCACCCGATTCCGCTCTCGCGCCCCTATGCCATCGCCTTGACCGTGCTATCCATTGGCATCATTGCCGTAGGCGTCATCTTTGGCCCCTGGTTTGGACTTGCCAGCGGCGCGGCGGCGAGCTTGTTCTAGACGGCACGAAAACCCTCTGATATAATTCCGCCGCCATGAGCCAGCCGGAGACAGAGAAAAGGTCAGTTTCTCGGTCGGTAGTGACCCGATACTTGGCCAGCATAGCAATTCAGGTTGGTTGCTTTACCTTCGTTATCGTTTTTGTTGCTTTGCTGGCTGGGCTATGGCTGGACCGTTTCTTTGCGACCAACGGGATGTTCGTCATTTTACTCATCCTGGCTAGCATTCCTCTGACGTGGATATTTATTTTTTGGTTGGTCAACCGGGCGAAAAAAACAATTAAAGATTCTGTATCTGGTAAACCTCAGCATATAAAAACTCGAGTGGAGGAAGACGCGCGTGACGACTCGTAAGAAAAAGGAACTCCATATCACCCGTTGGCTGGTTTTAGCGCTTCTGATCGCCGTCGGCATTGTGGGAGTGTTGGTAAAACCGGCTCGCCCAGATGTCTCGCTCAAAGGCGAGACTCTGGTGACTTTCCCCCTGTTGGGGGGTCTCACATTGACGAATACGTTCGTTACAACTGTCATTGTGGACTTGATCGTTATCGTCTTGGCGCTGGCTGCCGGGCGGGGCATCCGCGCCGATGGTTCGCCTTCGAAAGGTATCGCGGCAATTTTCGAGACGATTTTTGGTGCCATTTACTCTCTTGTCGAGAAAACCGTTGGCAAGAAATGGGCCAAGCAGGTATTTCCACTGGTCGCTACGATCATCACTCTCGTGCTGACGGCGAACTTGCTCAAACTCTTTCCGGGTATGGAAAGCATTGGTCTGATCGAGCCTTTGACAGGTGGTGAGACGGGCCATGCGACGATTGACATTATCCCCGGTTTGGTCGGCTTGACGGCCACCGAGACCACAGCCAATGCTTATAAACTCGTCCCGTTCTTCCGCTCCCCATCTACAGATTTGAACTTCACTGCATCGCTGGCACTTATTGCAGTCGTCATGGTGCAGTACTTTGGAGTACGAGCCAATGGTCCGCGATACTTTGGAAAGTTCCTCAACTTCGGTCGTTTCCTGAAGATGTGGATCCAACGGAAGGTAGGTCCCTTCGACGCGATCAACCCATTTATTGATATTTTCGTCGGCATGCTTGAGTTCATCTCGGAATTCGCCAAAATCATCTCTTTCTCGTTCCGTCTTCTCGGATCTATGTTCGGCGGCGCGGTCCTGGTGATCGTGCTGGGGACGCTCCTGCCGGTCAGCCAGTTCGGTCTGTATTTCCTGGAATTGTTCTTTGGCGTCATCCAGGCGCTAGTTTTTGGTGTTCTGACCATGGTGTTCATTGCCATTGCGACCAAGGGTCATGGCGAACATGCTGATGAACACGGTGAAGTTCAAAAGGCTCACGCATAGATATTTTCTCGAAAGACATCATTGAAAGGAGAGAGACACAGAAATGGAATACACTCTTGAGCAGGCAATTGTACTAGCAGCAAAATTCTTAGGGGCAGGGTTGGCAATGGTTGGGACCCTGGGCGCCGGTTTGGGTATCGGTATCCTGGGCAGCGGTGCGATGCAAGGCATTGCCCGCAATCCCGATGCGGCCGGCGATATCCAGATCAACATGATCCTGGCGATCGCGTTTGCCGAAGCAGTGGCTATTTACGCTCTCGTAGTGGCGCTGGTCTTGCTCTTCGTTGCCAAGTAGGAGACCGCTCATGGAAGGACTTGGGATTAACCCCGGTTTACTGTTATTACAGATTCTCAGCTTCTTGATTGTCTTTGTCATTCTGCGTAGGTGGCTGTTTGCTCCTCTGGCGAACATGCTGGAGAAGCGGCGCGACACGATCGCGCAAGGTCAGGAAGATGCCCGCGTAGCAGCCGAAGCGCGCGCCAACGCCGAACATGAGGCTGCCAGCATTATCGCCGATGCACAAGCCAAAGCTGCCCATATCGTGAGCGAAGCTACGGAACGGGCCGAAAAGGCCGTCCTCGAAGTCAAGGCGGAGGCCGAAAAGGAGATCGTCAAGGAACGCGAGACAACCCTGGCCGAGGTCTCCGAAGAACGCAGTCGTATGCTCGCCGACTTGCGCGGACAGGTAGCTGCGTTGGCAGTCGCGGCGGCGCAAAAGCTGATCGGCGAGGCGTTGGACGAGAAACGGCAGCATGTTCTTCTGGAAGAATTCTTCTCCGGTGTCAAAGCTGGCAAGGTGGTCGTTCTCGAAGGCGCGAAGCTGGCCGGCACTTCGGCCGAGGTGACCAGCGCCTTGCCGCTGACAATTGCTGAGCAATCCGTGTTGAAAAAGGACATTTTGGCCAGGATAGGCACGCAAGCGACCGTTGCCTTCCGCGTGGACCCGACCATCCTTGGTGGTCTGGTCATTCGCGTTGGCGATAAGGTACTAGACGATTCCGTCTCCAGCAAGCTCGATAACCTGCGCCAGAGTCTGCGCTGAACTTTGCCGCGGATTTACACACACGTGCCTGCGCACGGTGCAGGCGGATTTGGCCGACTCAATCTTGCGAGTCGGCCAAATAGTTTTCCTTTCGTTTGGGGGTGATACAGGTTTGTGCTTTTGTGGTAAAACTACCCCATGCCTTCTGTGTTGCTCTCTGACCTTCTTTCTTCTTTCCCGTTCCCTCACGTTGGTTCGGGCGGGGCGGGTTGTACCGTAACCGCGATCACTGCGGACAGCCGCCAGGTCCAGCCGGGTGCGCTGTTCGTTGCCTGCCCTGGCGCTGCAGCTGATGGCCACAAATATATCCCTGATGCAATTGCCAAAGGCGCGGCGGCGATTGTCGGTGAAAAATCGCTGACTGGTCTATCGGTTCCCTACATCCAAGTGGAGAATTCTCGCCGGTCGTTGGCTCACTTGGCGGCTGCCTTTTATGGATACCCGGCGCGCAAGTTGACCGTGATTGGCATCACTGGCACGGATGGCAAAACGACGACGACGAACCTCCTTTACCAAATCCTGCTGACCGCTGGGGTCAAAGCGGGCATGATCTCGACGGTCAATGCCGTCATTGGTGACCAGGTGCTGGATACCGGTTTCCACGTCACTACGCCGGACGCCCCGGATATCCAGCGCTACCTGTCCATGATGGTGGACGCGGACCTGACGCATGTCGTGCTGGAGACCACTTCACACGGCTGGGCGCAGTACCGCGTGGACGCCTGCGAGTTCGACATCGGCGTGGTGACCAACATCACTCACGAACATCTGGATTATCACGGCTCGTACGAGGCTTATCGCGCCGCCAAGGCCCGCCTCTTCACTGGACTTTCGGCCACGGTGCAAAAATCCCAGGGTAATCCCCGCCTCGCCGTCCTCAACCGCGACGATGCCTCCTATCCTTACCTTGTCGAAGTGCTTCGATCGCCACTCGCCACTCGTCACTTGTCACTCGTTACCTACGGCATAGGGGAGGGGGCAGACGTGCGCGCCGAAGACATCATCTGCGATGCTTCGGGGCTTAAGTTTATAGCAAGAAGCGATAAGTTGCGATTAGCCATTACAAGTAAATTGATCGGCGCCTTCAACGTCGCCAATTGCCTGGCCGCGTTGACGACTGCGGTCGTCGGTCTCGGCCTCGACCCGGAGACCGCCGCGCGCGGCATCGCCGCGTTTCCCGGCGTCCCGGGCCGGATGGAACGCATCGAACTTGGTCAGCCCTTCACCGCCATCGTAGACTTTGCCCACACGCCCAATGCCCTGCGCGTGGCATTGGAGACAGCGAGAAAGATGCTTGGTTCCCCTCTCCCGAATTTGGGAGAGGGGTCAGGGGTGAGGGCGGGCCGCATCATTGCTATCTTTGGCTCGGCGGGCCTGCGTGACCGCGAAAAGCGCCGTATGATGGCGGAGGTTTCCGTGGGGTTGGCGGATATCACAATTCTGACTGCCGAGGACCCGCGTACTGAGTCGCTGGGTGATATTTTGGAAGAAATGGCAAGCGGCGCTCGCTCAAAGGGAGGGGTGGAGGGGAAGACTTTTTTCCGCGTCCCCGACCGGGGCGAGGCGATCAGGCTCGGGGTCCAGATGGCGCGGGAGGGCGACATCGTCATCGCCTGCGGAAAGGGCCACGAGCAGTCCATGTGCTTCGGTACGACCGAGTACCCATGGGATGACCGCGTTGCCATGCGCGCCGCGCTCTCTGAATTGCTTGATATCTCAGGTCCGCAGATGCCGTATTTACCGACGCAGGACGTGAAGCATGGTACGTGATGAGTGAGGAGTGACGAGCGTGGAGATAGTCCCTATCACTTTGACTGGCAAGCTCGTGCGGCTCGAACCTCTTTCCGAGAGCCACGTCCCTGCCCTGATTGTCGCCGCGCGCGATGAAAATATTTGGCGGTACATGCTTTATGGCTATCCTGATAATGAAAAAAAGATGCTGACTCTGGTGCGCGATCTGCTGCAGCGCCAGGCCAACGGCACGGATTTGCCTTTCGCCGTCATTCACCTGGCCTCCGGGCGCGCCATCGGCATGACGCGCTACCTGGAGATTCGCCCCGAACATCGCGCGTTGGAGATCGGCGGGACGTGGTACGCGACCGAGTTTCAGCGCACGGCGGTCAACACCGAGTGCAAATACCTGATGCTGAGACACGCATTCGAGGCGCTGGGATGTACCCGTGTGCAGTTCAAAGCCGACGCGCGCAACGCGCGCTCGATCCGCGCCATTGAGCGCCTCGGCGCGGTGCGCGAGGGCGTGCTGCGCAATCACATGATTACCCCTGATGGCACGCTGCGCGATTCAGTCTATTTTAGTATTTTGGATAGGGAGTGGTCGGGGGTGAAAGCGAGGCTGGAGAAGATGTTGGCACGTTAGCCGTTATTGTGTGGCGGAATAATCATCGAGTGATACCGCGATATTTGGAAATTGCGCCAGTATTTGTTTATCCACGGTCACCAAGGGGACGTTCAAATCTTGCGCCAATGCGACGAACTCACAATCGTATGCGGAACAGTTGCTTTTCGCTGCCAGCGGCAAGACTTGCGGAGATGTCACCTCATATTCACCCCCTTGCATAAGAGTCATTGCCTCTTCCATGAGGCGGATGGCATCTTCCAGGGAAAGAATATTCTTGCGAACATAAAGGGCCAGAACGTTGCGAAGTTCGCTGCGCCAGAGAAGCGGCGCGACCCAGTGCGAGTCTTTCCGTAAGACCTCTTCTGCTTGGGGAGAGTGATCACTAGTGAGATACAAATAACCGATAATGTTGGTATCTACCACGATCATGGCCGCCCTTTGGTTTTTGCCAGAGTGAACTCATGGTCTGTAATGGGGCGAAGAGACGTTTTTTCCCGCAACTGCCGCGCTCTTGCCAATGTTACTTCTGGATTGACGGGCGTGCTGCGAACAGCCCGCTCGATGCAGACAATGATCTCGCTGTTGATACTGCGCCGGTTAATTTCCGCATTTCTTTTCAGCTGAGTATACAACTCATCTGGAATGTTTTTTACCGTGAGTGTGGGCATAGAAGCCTCCAAAATGGTTCCAATATAGACCATTATGGATGATTTCGAGCTTGTTGTCAAGGGCATTTTTTCGGCGGTAGTGGGATGTGCCAGTGGAACCGGCGGTGGAGCCGAGATTCCATGCACACTATGGCGATTATAATAAAATCATGCGACACCGCCCCTATTTTTATATCCTCCTGCTGATTACCCTCGCGCTCACGGCCTGCTCCCCTCAACCGGATGAACCTCCGACCCCTCCATTTGCCACACAAGGCCTTGTCACCGAATATGTTGTCACCCCAACCGTTGCCCTTGCCGACTGGTTCCAGGTTTATTTCACCAGCCCATCCGACCCGCTGGCCGAAGACTACGTCGGCGGCCCGGACGAAGCCCTAGCGTCGGCCATAGGTCAGGCGCGCCTCTCGCTGGACGTGGCCGTCTACAGCCTCAACCTGTGGGGCATCCGCGACGCCCTCCTGAACGCCTGGCATCGCGGCGTGGACGTGCGCATGGTCATGGAAAGCGACAACATGGACAGTGATGAAGCCGAAGAGTTGATCGCCGCCGGTATCCCCGTCTTGGGTGACCGGCGCGAAGGCTTGATGCACGACAAATTTGTTATCATTGACCGGCAGGAGGTCTGGACCGGCTCGATGAACTTCACCACCGGCGGCGCGTACAAAGATAACAACAACCTGCTCCACATCCGCTCGGCTGAAGTCGCCCAGGATTACAGCCGCGAATTCGAAGAGATGTTCGGGGATGACAGGTTCGGCCCAGACTCGGTCGCCGATACTCCCTACCCGACCCTGACCGTTGGCGGCACGTCCCTCGAAATCTACTTTTCCCCGGATGATGGCATAGCGGCGCGTCTCGTAGAGCTGATCCAAAGCGCGCAGGAAAGCATCTACTTCATGGCCTACTCGTTTACATCCAACGACATCGGTGCGGCAGTGATGGAACGCGCCGAGGCGGGCGTGACCGTGGCCGGCGTGCTGGACGAGGGGCAGGTCAGCTCCAATCAGGGCGGCGAATACGATCCCTTCCGCCAAGCCGGGCTGGATGTCCGCCTGGACGGTAATCCCGGCCTGATGCACCACAAGGTCATCATCATTGACCGGGCCATCGTCATTACCGGCTCGTACAATTTCAGCGCCAGCGCCGAAACGAGCAATGACGAGAACCTGATCGTGATCCACAACCCGGATATCGCTGTGCAATACCTGACCGAGTTCATGCGCGTCTTTGGGATGGCAGGGCCGTAAAGGGGCTGTTGCCATGCCCCGGGAGCACGTTCCAGCGTGCTCCTTTTTTGTTTTAACCCGTAACTTTTGTGCCTGTCGTGCGACAATTACAATGAAGAATATCCTATTTATGGAGGCTCAAATGATAAGACAAAGTCGTTTTTGGTTCCCCGCTCTGCTTCTTGCCGCTGGCCTGTTGCTGGTGGCCTTTGGACCGCTGCCCCCCGGCGCGAAAGTGCAGATCAACCCTGGTGGAAAGAGTGCCAAAGTGGACACCACACTGGTATCCACTTCTACTCCGGAGCCGGGTTCGGGTGCGTTCGCAAATTCCGGCCACCTGGAACTTACCGGAAAAGTGG
>Ga0209609_10002157_pt1 | contig 11342 bp, 14 predicted proteins | sample LakKivw325mmetaG_FD_184136 | JGI IMG/M metagenome (GOLD analysis project Ga0209609, IMG submission 184136) | Anoxic lake water microbial communities from Lake Kivu, Rwanda to study Microbial Dark Matter (Phase II) - Lake Kivu water 325m metaG... | ecosystem: Environmental > Aquatic > Freshwater...
GCTTAATATTGAGCTTTTTCGCCTTCTCCTGCTCGCCTTTGGCCATTGCAGTTACCATCTCGCACATCTCCTTCGGCACGATATTTGCCGCTACGGAGATCACTCCTTTCCCGCCGAGGCTCATGATCGGCAGCGTGAGGAAATCGTCACCGGCGAGCACCGTGAGGTCCAAATTCCGCACTGCAGCCATCTGAATGATCGTTCCGATCTGCTTCAAATCGCCTGAGGCTTCCTTGAGCCCTTTGAGGGTCTTTAGCTCAGTCGCAAGCTCTATCTGCGTTTCCGCACTGATATTCTGACCCGTGCGCGACGGGATGTTGTACAGAATAAGAGGAATATCAACGGCAGCCGCAATCCGCTTGAAATGCTCCTTCAAGCCCTTGACGTTCGGTTTATTGTAGTACGGCGTGATCAAGAGGCACGCAGCCGCACCGGCGTCCGCGGCGTATTTCGTGAGCTCGACCGCCTCCTGGGTATTATTCGAGCCCGTGCCGGCGAGTACCGGCACCGTTGAGCAGTCCACCACCACATCGATTACCTTCTTGTGCTCCTCGTGCGAGAGCGTTGCTGATTCACCCGTCGTGCCGCAGGGAACAATACCGGCCACACCGCCCGCGATCACGAACTCCACGAGCCGCCGTAAGCCCGCCTCGTCTACCGCGTCGCCCTTCGTAAAGGGCGTTATCAGCGCAGGATACACACCTTTCAGGGCAAGCATCTTACTCTACTTCTCCTCCTCCAACTCCTTCTTCTTATTCTCCTTCAGCTTCTTATGGGTTATATAACCCGCGATGCGATTCCTTACGCCCTTGCTCTCCACGTTCGTATGTTGCTCCACCAGTTGCTTATTCAGCTCGAAGTCCGCGGTGAAATCGGGCACGTCCTTCAGTAAGTGCTTCGCTAAGCTCTTGATGTACGTCGGTTTAATTGCGCCCACAGCTACTCACTCTTTTCCTCTCCGCTCTCCGCATCCCAGCTCTCGATCTCCGGGCTCTTCATCCGCATGGTACTGATGCCGATCATCAAGAACAATGCGCCGAAGAAAAGGATCACCAGAGGGATAACACCCAGAAGGACACCGAGCACATCTTCCCAGAGATACCAGATCCCTCCTATGCTCAGCAGCAGCAGCACAACGCCCACCAGCACTTCTCGAATTCCTTTCATCCTCGCGAACCGCTCCTTTTACCTCTACCCTAGCTATCTAGCCCCGCATCACCACTTCGGCCAGCTCGGGTTTGTATTTCCACTCCCCGGGCAAGATCTTCGTACGTTTATAATACTTCACGAGCCTCCGGATCTTGGATTCGGTCAATTGTAAGGACCGTTTATTGTGGAGGTCAGATTTATGCACTCCGAGGTGCTTGCGTAAGAGGAGCGCTTTGCGCATCAAGTTCATGAGGTCTTCCGGCAGCGGACCCGTGATGTCCCGCTCCTTCAAGATCTCGGTGATTCGCTTTCCCGTGACCAGTGCGACGCTCGGCACGCTGTAGCCGTCCCTCAGCCGTATCCCGATCTGACTGGTCGACACGCCCTGATCCGCGAGCTCAACCACTTTCCGCTCCACCTCCTCCGCGGTCAGCTCGACCCATTCGGGAGCCTCATGCTTGAGCCGGAGGCTAAATGGCCGCTTTGAACTTGATCTTCCGCGCTTCCTCGCATACATCCGTGCCATGTTAACTGGTTCTCCAAAGCCCGCTCGGAGCCTGGTACTTAGGATACATGAGGGTCACTTCGTATATAAATATTTCAGCAGATTCCGGGCCATCAGCTTGAGGAGACAGGGATTGGTAAGCAGCCCGCGGAAGACGAGGGAGGGGTAGTCAATATCGCCCTTCTCGTGAAGTCGGTGAAGGAGTACGGCTTCTGAGAGCGTGCGGATAATCGTGTCAAAATCCTCATCGCGCAGCACACACCGCAGCCGATGGAGTTTCAGACCAACCGCAATCTCCTTCCCGAGTTCCGCTCGCCATCGTCGCTCGTACTCGTTCAGCACGGTGAGATCACCGTTCAGGCACGCCCGTGCCGCGATCTCACCTGCAAGCTTGCCGCACTTCATACCGTAATAGACCCCGCCACCGGAGAGGGGTTTGATTTGTGCCGCAGCATCGCCCACCAGGAGAATCCCGGTCTCGCTCGCTATGCTGACGGTCCGTGGCCATCGGCCCGCGATGTCTGGAGCTCGCGGCAGCGGGATCGCTCCTGCAGTGCGGCATTGGCGCGATTCCCCGGACCGCTTCGTGATGCTTGGATGCTTCGCGAGCACATGCGTTAAAAAGCGAGCGGTGTTAGCCTGCGGTGCGCACGTTTTATCGAGGCAAAGACCAATCCGAGCGGTACCATCCGCCTCAAGAGGAATGGTCCATGCGAAGAAGCCCGGTGCGATGCTCTTGCCCACGAGGATCTCCGCGAAGCTATCTGTTCCGGTCTCGTACGCCCCTTCTACCTGCACGCAGGTCAGGCTGCGCTGCGTGACCTTGAGCCCTACCAAGTTGGCGACGGTGCTTCGCACACCGTCCGCACCAATCACCACTCGAGCCCGCAGCTCATCGCTCCCGCTCGTCGTGGCGGTTGCTAGTCGTACCGTTCCCCCGCCTCGCTGGAGTCCTTTCACCCTGCTCGCGAGCCGGATCTCCACGCCCGCATCCTGTGACGCGTTCGCTAATTCACGGTCAAAGAGATTTCGTCGTACCGCGAAGGCATGCTGCTCAGGCGACTCGAGGAGCAGTTCCGCCGAGGGTGACCGCACTACCGCGCCCGTTATTTCCGCGGCTATGAACGTACCGTCGCTGCGCAGCTCACTCTCCTCGAGCGCACGTTTACTCAACAGTCCAGCGCAGTGGACCGGCTCGCCGATCTCCTGATGCTCCTCGAGGAGTAGCGTCGAAGCTCCGGCTTTCGCAGCGTATTTCGCGGCCATGCAGCCCGCAGGCCCGGCACCCACCACCACCACATCGTACGTGCGCATTTCCCGCGATTACGATTCCCTTTAACCCTGGAGGCTTATTAAGCGTGCAGGATAGAGCGGGCGTTGGCACCGGTCGGTTTAACATTTATAAGACCGAAAGCGAAAGAGTGTATCATTCGTGCACGACCGACCGATCGAGCGAGCACGGCGCATGCGGAGATTAATAGGTGGAAAATGGAGGAAGAGTAGAGGAAGCGATGAAGAAAGCAGTGGAGAAGTCGAAGCAGCCGCGGAAGCAGCGAAAGGCGCGGTATACCGCAGCATTGCATATACGACATAAGTACCTGAGTGCACCGCTTTCCGAGGAGCTGCGCGATAAATTTGGGCGAAGGAGCTTTCCGGTCCGAAAAGGAGACACCGTGCGCGTGATGCGGGGAGACGATGTGGGCAAGGAGGGCAAGGTACGTTCCGTCGACCTGAAGAAGGGGCAGCTCATGATGGAGGGCGTCGTGGTTGCACGGTCTGATTTATCTGAGGTACCACGTCCAATCCAACCTTCGAACGTTTTGATCACCAAGTTAGACTTGAAGGATAAGCTGCGTGAGGTCGCGTTGAAGCGCTAAGCTAAGCTCAGCGAAGGAGTTGTACGAGCGCCGAGTATCCGATTCAAATCACCCGTTCGCTCTGGTTTTGGGCGGTGAAGCAACGCAGTAGAGTGGTCAATTCGGCAAGCAGGTTATGACGTTCCCATCACTTCGCGGTGGAGCGCTCTCATCCGTTCGATCGCGGGATGATTAGCGCCCATTTTAGCCTGTAAAGTGGCGATAGCCTCTTCCAGGCTCGTCCTTTGCAAGCCGTCGATCAAGTTATCGGCGTGCGCAACGATCTTCTCTTCCATCGTCTCGGGCACGAAATCCACCGCGGGCAGCCCAAGGTGCTTCGCCTCAGCAGCGGGTATGCCCGCGCCGATGTGCCGTTCGATGATTCGAATTACTTTCGCGTCCAGTCTGCACCTTCGGGCCAGCTCGCCGCCGATCACCGCATGATCGATCCCCTGTGACCGTGCCCTGCCGAGATCGTGCAGTAGCGCGGCCTGATAAACCAACTCTTCGTCGACCCGATCCGGCTGACGATGTGCGATCTCCAAGGCGAGGTCGGCCACCGCGCAGCAATGCGCGATGACGCGATCGTCACAGCCCGCAGTCCGGAGTAGTCGAATACATGAGGCTCTCAGTTCTTGTTGAATTTCTTCTTCCACTGTTCGAGTTCTCTGATCTGCCGCTCCACCTCAAGTATCAGCTCCTGGTTGTCGAAATGTTCGAACGTGGATTCGCACTCCTCGCACCAGAAATCCCGCTCCGCGGCCTCTTCGAAGAGCACACGCTGGCAGCTACACCGATAAAATTCCCCGTCTCGCTCGTATTCGAGGCTCTTTGCCAATCGCACTAACTCGGTCTCCACCTCGTCCTCGATCTGCTTCCTGATGTTGCGGTGGTTAAAGCTCCACCAGTAGGTGATCCAGCCGGTGTTATCATCACGTTCAGTCCGGTATTCGGCGATCCGGTTTTCATAGAGCTGGTAAAGGACCTTGCGTACCGAGGTGAGTTTTGTCTCACTGAGCTTTGCTATCGCCTCGTCGGTAATTTCACCTTCAGGGATGTTCTCAAGGATCTTCAGACCCTCATCCCCCAGCATCTTCCCGAAATATTCCCTCACGAGGGGGTTTTCAGTCTCCAACATGATGAGCGCACCTTACCTACATATACTAAGAGCGTGAGAGCTGATTAACCTTTCGCACACCGGGCTAGGTTGGGCGGGAGAAAAGAGGAGCCGCCCGGCCAGTGATACCGCCATCTCCCTCCCTGCTGGCCGCGCGCCGGTCTATCTCTCAATCAGGCTGAAAGATACTTCTCGCGGATCTCGCGCGCCTTCCCCACCCCGATCTCCACCATCTCGATGATATCCTCTTCCTTCAACCCGCCGCTTCCACTCTTCTGCATCCCGGAGAGCGAGCCGTCGGCGTTTGAGATCACCGTTACCTTGCTACTGGCCGCACTCTCCTCGTAGAGATTTGGATCAACGAGGAAGTTGCCGCCGATTTCCGCGATGGTGACGGCGACGGGTGTGTCCCGGAGTGGGAGTGTCTCCTCACCCGAGACCCCATAGCGCTCGTTTGGGATGCGGATCTGCTGAAGCGCGGCAATTGCACCCAGTGCCGCGGCGTCTACCAGGTTACCATCGTTATCCAGGATATGGACATCGATAAAGGTCATCCAGACCTTCTCGCCCGGCGTGATGCACAATTTCGGCAGGTCGAGCGCTTCTGAGCCTCTAATCCCGCGATCCACGATCCGCGCCAGTTCGATACTGTTTTCATCCGGCGGTCCGGGCTCAAAGTCGGGTGAAGCCCCGGGTCGGAATTCCGCATTGGTCATGATCACCCCTTTATCCGGTGCATCGGAAAAGGGCTCACCAGGCTCGAGCTTTACACCAACCAGGACCGCGGTATCCCCGATCCTGACCAGAGCAGACCCCTCCGCCTTACTGATGAGGTTCCGATCCAGCGAGATCTCCCGGTACTCCTGAAACCCTCGTCCATCAATCCGCTTACCACTGCCGATGAGGTCGTAGACATAATCCTTCCGGATATCCCCCAGAATTTCGAATCCCATCGCTAGACCACTCCTTCCACAATGCTCTCGCTATACTTCTCGATCAAGGCCTGTCGCTGCAGCTCGTAGATCTGGTGACAGGCGGTCTTCGCGAGCGCCAAGCCGCGTTTCCATTCATCGGTGGTGAACCGTCCATCCATTTGCAGCATGGTGAAGGTGTCCGTGCGCGCGATCATCGCCACTGGCATATCCGCTTCGCCGTAATTGTCCTCCAACGCGTTCAGATCCAGAGCCACTTGCCCCTCGATCTTGCCCACGGCGACCGAAGAGACGAGGTCGCGCATCGGAATGCCGGCGGCCGCGAGTGCGACCGAAGCGGCGTTAATGCCCGCGGTCCTCGTGCCCGCATCGGACTGGAGTAACTCGACATAGACATCGATGGCCGTCTTCGGGTAATACTCCTTGATAACCACCGGGTCAAGGGCTTCTCGACTCACCTTCGAGATCTCCACGCTCCTTCGGTCCGGGCCAGGCCGCTTCCGCTCATCGACCGAGAAGGGCGCCATATTGTACCGATAGGTAATCCGCGCCATTTTAGCGTCCTGGAAATGCCGGGGATGCATCTCCCGCGGCCCGTAAACGGCCGCAATCGCTTTGTTCTTCCCCAATTCGACGTAACATGACCCGTCAGCTCGTTTTAAGACCCCGACTTCAATTTTAATGGGCCGGAGATCCTCCAGACCCCGTCCATCTAATCGCTTCCCATCCACTATAAGTTGTACGCCTTCTTCTTTCATCTCTCTTCGTTATCCTCTCCTTCCTTCCCGTTTGAAGGACTCCAAAAAAGTTGCGACACGATCGGTCAGTCCTGAGGTGTGCGCCTCGTTCGCGATCATGAGAATCACCTGCAACGCGAGATTCATGTCCGCATCATTCCCCTTAATCCAGATACGGCCATTTTTCGCGATGAAGATGAAGCAGTTACACTTCTCCTTGAGCATCTTGATCATCGAGCCACTCCGGCCGATGACCCGGGGGACTTTGGTGTGCGAGATCTCGACCAGCCGCCCCCGATCTCCGATCTTGAACTCTTCCTTCAAGGTCAGATCGACGCGCATCAAAGCGTCCACGTTCAGCACCTTCGCCACGATCAGGTCGCCCAGATCGAGATAATTACTCATGGTGCTGAACTCAATCTTCCGCTCAGGACCCCGACCAAACTCCGTGATGTGTATTCGACCCTCGTAGGGCGAGGCGATATCCGCAATCCAGTAGGGATAGGAGATCTCGGCTATCTTGCCGATCACGATATCCCCACGTGCCGGCACGTACTTCCCGGAGAGCGCGACCACCCGAAGCTCCTCTTTCTCGGTCACGATGCCGTAATTCATGGCGTAAACCTTGCCGCCCTCGATGTAGGTGCCCTCGCCAGCACGATTCACCTCATCGGAGATATAATCACCAGGAACCACCACTTTGTACATACTCATTCACACACTCTCGCTTTCTCACTCACTCACGTACTTACTTACTTTACAATCCTGGTCTGCGCCTCGCCCTTGGTGATGCGGTTTAAAAATGAGAAGAGCTCGTCCCTCATTCCTGCAGGCACCTTCGCCACGGCAATGTAGGACCCATCCTTCTGCCATTCTTCTTTCGTGATCTCGAAGCTGCGCTTGAGGGCGTAGACCTGCCCCGTATAGGAGGCGGGGATCTTCAGTGCTATCTCGCTCTCCTCGATCTTGATCGGAATGATCGGTCGCAATGCTTTCACTGTCTCAGTAACGAGCTCGTCAACGCTCTTAAAGGGGTCGATGTGCACCCTCGCCTCGTTCATGGCGATCTCTATTCGCGTGGGTGGATGCGGCGTATTCGTCTGCGGGTTAATCGCGATGCGAGCAATCCGCTGGATGACCATCCGCTTCTTCTCCTCGATCTTGCGCCGTCGCTGCTCCGTGGTGAGCTGCAGCTCGCCCCCTTTGATGATCTCTCGGGCGATGGCTGCCACCTCGGTAGTGGCGAAGGCCTCCATCAAATCCTCTTCGGTGGCCTTCTTGCCCTTCGCCGCATCGGCAAAGATCTCGTCCGTGACCAGGACTTCCTCGATCTCTCGCTCACTCCCGCCCCTGATCAGCTCTGCACCGTCAGGATCAACCAGGATCTCAAAGATCTTCTTCCCATGCTTGTAGCGTGCTATAACTGCCTCATCCAGACTGACCATTTCACCTATCCTTCGTGCTCGCTCGGTCCTTCGCTGGTGCCTTCACGCTCTCCTCGTTCCTTAACCTGGCGAATGTAGGGCTCCAGCTCCTCCGACTTCAAGATCCGGAACCGTTTCTTGTCCTGCTCGGCAAGCCCCGCGTCCACCGTGGTGATGTTGAGCTTCCCCTCGGTAACCTTGAAGAGCGCTTCCAAGCCGAGCACGATCGCTTCCTCGAGGCGGATCTCCTCCTGGTACTCCTGCTCGAGCAGTTCGGTGACCACGCTCCTGCCCGAGCCGATCGCGGTGGCCTTGTACTCCAGGAGTGCGCCACTGGGGTCGGTCTCGAAGAGATAATTGCTACCATTATACACCCCGCCGATCAGTAACGCGGTACCAAACGGACGTAACCCGCCGAGCTGGGTATAGGCCTGCTTGAAATCGCAGATCTTCTTCGCTAAGGTCTCAACATCGATCGGTTCGTCATAGACGATTTTATTAATCTGTGCCTCGATCCTGCCCCGATCGATGAGTATCCGTGCATCGGCTACCAAGCCAGAAGTAGCGGCGCCGATGTGATCGTCCAGTTGAAAAATCTTCTCTACCGAACCGCCTTCCAATAACCGGGAAGTCAATCGCTTATCCACGAGGAGCGCGACGCCGTCCTGCGCCTTAATACCGACGGCGGTAGTTCCTCGTTTCACCGCCTCGCGTGCGTATTCAACCTGAAACAATCTACCATCCGGGCTGAATACCGTGATTGCCCTATCATAACCCATTTGTGGCATCATTTGCATTCACATCACCTTCTTTCTTTCGTTCTTCCCTACACGTGCCGATGGACTCGACGGGATTTGAACCCGTGGCTTCCTCCTCGCGAAGGAGGCACTCTTCCCCTGAGCTACGAGCCCGATCGATGACTCGTTCACGATACTTATTAAGCGGTGAAGAATAAATAAGTAGTATTCTCATACGGAGCTTCTCTCACATGGACGTTCTCTCCTCTTCGCTACTTCTTGGCGGCTCGCTTCTCGGCCTGGGCTTCTTTACCGGACTGAGCGGCGCGATGATTCCCGGCCCGATGCTCGCCTTCGTCATTTCTGATACGCTCAAGAAAGGTATAATGGCCGGGCCGCTTACCGTGCTCGGACATATCAGCGTGGAGTTCTGCCTCATCCTCGCACTCATTCTTCTCGGCTTCGAAGTGATGGCGGGCTACATCGCGCACGTCGGACCGGTGATCTATGCGATCGGCGGTATTGCGCTCGTTATGATAGCTCTGCGGGTTCTCAAAGAGGCACGTGGTGCGCCGGCACCGCGAAGGCCGGAGGAGTTCGGGTTCGGAGCGGGCATAGGGAGCACGAAGCGTGCATATAACGGCTCTATTTATGGCGGTGTGCTCTTTACCGCGTTCAATCCCTCCTTCATACCCTGGTGGGTGAGCATCGGCTACCTGCTCCTGCTCCAGGGCTTTGAACTACTCGCGCTCACCGGCGTCATCCTCGTCAGCCTCGGCCATTTCCTCTCCGATCTGACCTGGTATTCCTTCGTCTCGTACTCTTTCTCCCGTGGCCGGAATTTCTTCGTCGGCAATCGTTACGAGGTGATTATGCTCGTACTCGCGCTCTTCGTGATCGCTCTGGGCCTCTTCTTCCTCAGCAAGGGAGTTCTCGCGCTCTTCTAAGAAGCGGTTCGACGGTAACAGGCTACCATACATGCTCGATCTGGTGCTGAAGAACGGTCGCGTCGTTGATGTCGCCCGGCTGAGCCTCGTTGAGGCTGATCTCGGGATAAGCGGCACGCGGATAGCGGAACTAGCGGATGGGCTGGAGGGCACCCGCACGTTGGATCTGGCGGGCAAGTTCGTTGCCCCGGGTCTCGTAGAGCCACACGTCCATTATGAGAGCAGTAAACTCCCGTTGAGCGCGTTTGTCCGGCTGGTGATGGCACACGGCACCACCACCGTGGTGAACGACCCGCACGAGCTTGCCAATGTACTCGGTCTCCGAGGCGTGCAAGCCACTCTCAGCGAGGCGACCAGGCAGCCGATCAGCGTCTACACCACGATTCCAAGCTGCGTTCCCGCTTCGCCGTTCGAGACTTCAGGCGCGAGGCTGGACGTAAAGGAGGTAGAAGCGCTACTCGCCGAGGAAGGTGCGATCGGCCTGGGCGAGGTAATGAACTTCCCGGGGGTGATCACCGGTGATCCTGAAGTCATGGGTAAACTCGCCGCGGCGAGGAGCCTGGGCAAGATCATTGAGGGGCACTGCCCGTTGCTGGGTGGTGCTGGACTCAGGAAGTACATCGAAGCGGGTATCAGCTCGGACCATGAGGTGACGGAGGGCTGGGAACTCGAGGAGAAGCTCAAGCTGGGCATGGCGGTCTATATCCGGTTCGGCAGCCAGGCACGAGACCTGCAGAAACTGGTAGGCCATATCCTCGCGGAAGACATTCAGTCGGACCTCCTCGCGTTCTGCACCGACGACCGGCACATTGGCGACCTCCTGATGCACGGGCATCTCGACTACACGCTGCGAACTGCGGTGAGCCTGGGACTTGATCCTCTTGTAGCGGTCTCCATGGCGACGCGCAATCCCAGCAGGCATTTCGGCTTAGAAGATCGCGGAGTTATAGCACCGGGCTATCGCGCGGATCTCGTCATCTTCGATGATCTCGCGCGTTTTACGCCCGAGCTGGTCATCGCGGGCGGTGCGGTCGTTGCGCGGAATGGTGAAGCCCTCGTTCCTGAAGTGTCATGTGACTACTCCTTCGGGCTCCGCAGTCTCCAGTGCCCGGCATTTACCGCTGAACAGTTCAGGATACGCGGCAGGGGTAACCGAGCACGGGTGAACGTAATCGGCGTCCAGGAGGGCCGCGTGATCACAGAATCAGAGGTCGTTGAAGTGGCTGTACGGGACGGCATGCTCGAGGCGGACACGACGCGGGATCTCTTGAAGATCGCGGTGATCGAACGATATACGGGCAAGGGCGGTTATGCGCTGGGCTTTGTCCGCGGCTTCGGGCTGCAGGAGGGCGCTCTTGGCTCCACCATCGCGCATGACAGCCATAATATCATTGTGGTTGGAGCCGACGATGCTGCGATGGCAACAGCGGTCAATGCACTCAGAGCGCTCGGCGGTGGTGAGGTGGTGGTCTCGGGGAACGAGGTGAGCAGCCTCGCGCTCGAATTCGCCGGCGTTATCTCGCTGTCTAGGCCGGAGGCGGTGGTAAGGGCGATGGCACGGCTTGAGCGGGCATATCATCGATTAGGTGGTACGCTGGCCTCGCCATTCATGGCGCTCAGCTTCCTCGCGCTGCCCGTCATCCCTGCTTTGAAGATCACGGACCAGGGGCTGGTTGCGATCGGCGAGCAGGGATTGGTGAGGCAGGCGCTGATCGCTGAGACGTGGTGAACGCAGAAGGATCATACGTGGAGCACACCACAGATAACGTACGTATGGCTGCCACTGAACGAGACGAGGAGTACCGGAAGCGACTGACCCCTGAGGAGTATCGTATCTTACGGGAACGGGGCACCGAAACGGCAGGTAGCGGTGGATATCTCACGACTAAGGCGCGTGGGGTCTACTCTTGTAAAGCCTGTGGTACCAAGGTCTTCGAG
>Ga0209609_10002159_pt1 | contig 11335 bp, 9 predicted proteins | sample LakKivw325mmetaG_FD_184136 | JGI IMG/M metagenome (GOLD analysis project Ga0209609, IMG submission 184136) | Anoxic lake water microbial communities from Lake Kivu, Rwanda to study Microbial Dark Matter (Phase II) - Lake Kivu water 325m metaG... | ecosystem: Environmental > Aquatic > Freshwater...
TAGCGATACTGGCGGCTATGTTACTGCCGGCTCTCGCAAGGGCAAGGGAACAGGCGAGGAGAGCGGTTTGTATCTCCAACCTGAAGCAGATAGGTCTGGCGATGAAGATGTACAGCCAGGACTACAGGGAATACTTCCCCAGGACATCTGCTTCCGCTGCCACAACAACAGCCGCGGCTTCTTTCAACCTGCTGTATCCCAAGTATATCTCGGCTGAAAAGACGTTCGTATGTCCTTCTGACCTGATTCCGAGCACGATAGTTTTTACCGCGCAGGAAATCGCACAGTTGGGCGGAACGGCGGGTCCTCCCAGTACAGGCGGAGACATTATTCTGGAGAACACCACAGCGACGGCAGGCGTGGGATGTTCCTATGCCTATGCCATTTCGCTGAACGAGCAGACGGACGTTGACACGGTACTGGCGGTTGACAAGGCAAGGACCGGTGGAGCAACCGGAACCGCCTGGGTGAAAGCCAACCTTGATAGTGGCGGACAGGGAGACATCAACCACAAGTCTGACGGAGTCAACGCGCTTAAGGTCGGCGGGAACGTCAACTGGATACCCAAGGGCAGAGCGGATGTTGCTTTGGATTTCCCGAACATAAAGAACGCAACAGATTCCGCTGGGCAAGTGAGGAATCCGTAACACGACAAGCGAGAACAAAAAAGGGAAACCCCCGCGTAAAAACGGGGGTTTTCCTTTTTTTGTCCCCCCGCACCTCTCCTCTTTTGTGTAAAACCAGTTTTGTTGCTTTCCCGTTGACACATGGAAGAAAAAACCGTAATATCTTACAAGAGAAGTCCCGATAAGTAACATCGGGATGACAAACATGGTTGAGATTGCCACGAGCCGATAAAATCGGCTCTCGCAACGACAAAAAGCGTCGGATTGCCACGCTTAGAAACGCTCGCAATGACAGAATGTAACGGGGAGGCATAAAATGGCAAACAGATTAAAAACGTTCTTTCTTCTGGGGCTGCTGACTGTAATTTTTGTGCTGATTGGAAGTATATGGGGAAGGGGCGGGATGATCACTGCTTTGCTTATCGCTCTTGCCATGAACTGGATTTCCTATTTCTTCAGCGATAAGATTGTTCTCGCGATGTACCGCGCAAGGGAACTGTCTTACAACGAGGCGCCGGCGGTGCACAATATCGTGGGTGAACTCACGCAGAAGGCAGGCCTGCCAATGCCCAGGATATACCTTATCCCTTCTGCCACGCCCAATGCCTTTGCCACCGGCAGAAATCCTGAGCATTCAGCGGTGGCGGTGACATCCGGTATTCTGGACATACTCACCGAGAGCGAACTCAAGGGGGTGCTGGCGCACGAGATGAGCCACATAAAGGACAGGGATATACTGATAGCCACAGTTGCCGCAACCATTGCAGGCGCGATAACCGTGCTGGCCAGAATGATGATGTTTTTCGGCGGCGGAAGAGACAGCAGGAGGCAGGGCAATATAATAGGACTGGCCGGGATGATGGTGCTTCTTATCCTTGCGCCCATAGCCGCGATGCTGGTGCAACTGGCGATATCGCGTTCAAGGGAGTACCTGGCTGACGAGGAGGGCGCGAGGCTTGCCGGAAACCCCTCCTACCTTGCAAACGCCCTCAGGAAACTCTCCGCCGGCGTGCGGATGGCTCCCATGAATAACTCAAACCCGGCGACCGCGCACATGTTCATCGTCTCCCCTTTCAGCGGGAAGTCAATGCTTGCGCTTTTTTCCACGCACCCGCCGGTTGAAGAGCGGATAAAAAGACTGGAAAGGTTAGTTTCTTAATTCCCCCTCACCTTGCGTCCTCTCCCGCAGGGGGGAGAGGAACAAAAAAAGGGGATTTGTCATTGCGAGCGTTTTTCGCGCGGCAATCCGACGCTTTTTGTCGTTGCGAGAGCCGATTTTATCGGCTCGTGGCAATCTCAATCATGTTTATCATCTTTATCATCCCGATGTTGTGTATCGGGACCAGCGATTTCTTCCACCGGGACCTTTTTCCCCGGACCCCGAACCCCGTCTTTTCAGCGCTTATGGATCTTGGCAAGGGTGACCTCGGAGCGTGCGCGCTCAAGCATGCTGCGGACATAATCAACCTGCCTTCGAAGCGACCGCGTTATCGCGTCTGTGTACTGGAAGTTCAGCAGGAAGAAGTAGATGTCGTCCATGACCGCGAGCATTGATTCGCACTCCTCTATCCTGCCCTTCCGTATCTCGTCCAGCATGTACCTTCTCAGTTCTCCGTTGCACTCGCAAAGGCCGTGAAGGTAACTCTTGCAGTCAAAACCGTATTCGTCCGGAGATGGTATCCTGCCGTTTTTTATGACGTTGAGCGTGATGACAGCCTCCGCCAGTTCCTTCTCCGCCGCGTGCAGGAATCCCGCGTACATTATTTCGGGGAATTTTTCAAGCCGCTTTTTCGCCTTCACGAGAATGGCCGCCGCCTCCTTCATCTCCTTTTCCGCCTCCGCGTAACGCCGCTGGTGTATCTTCTTTATGGAGTCTGCCGCCATCCTGCCCACCTCGCGGGACAGTTTGAGAGATTCTTCCCTCGCCGCATCCTCTTTCTCAAAAAGGTTTTTCAGCTTCTTTTCCAGTTTCTTCATTTTCGTTCTCCTCCGCCTTTCATTTCTTCGTGTAAAAATCCTTCAGTTCCTTCTCTATCCTCGTCCTGTTCACGGACGCTGCTTCCTTGTGCCCGTTTTTCGACCGTCCCTTATGTGATTGCGCATGCGTGTAAACGACTGCCAGAAATTCCGAAACGGTCAGCACCTTTGCCCCGAACAGCCTTCCGCAATCCCTGACGCCCCTGTCGTCCGAAACCACTGTTCTGAGGCGGTTGTTCTCCGGGGTTTTCTCCAGCATCTCCCTTATGAGTTCGTCGGCGGTGACGTCCCCGGAAAAGACAACGCGTATCCTCCTGTCCCTGAGTATCTCCAGCGAATCCGGGAAACCGTCAAATACAGTCGTAAAACTGACCGAGGGGTGTTTCCTGCGGTAGTCAGCGAGGATGTTGAAGAGAGACCTTCTTGCATAATCAGCGGACCGTCTTTCGTTCTCCCTCAGGAAACTGCTCTTTATAAGGTTGTAGCCGTCAATTATGTATTCCATTTAACCACCGGGGTTCGGGACCCATGACTCGGGTTCAGGGTAAAGGGGTCAGTCCGTCGTCTTTCAGAACCTTGCGGCACTTGGAACAGAGTTCAGGGTTATCCCCTGTGCCCACCTCGGGAAAATGCACCCAGCATCTCCGGCACTTGCCGTAGGATGTTTTTTCCACCGTTATATCCAGAATGTCCCCGTACCCACGGTTTTCTCCTCTCTGTGTTTCATTCGCCCCTTGCGGGGGGGTGGCGGACCGGGACAGGGGCGACAGCACAACCTCGGAGACTATGAAAAGGCCGGCAAGTCCACCGAACCCTCTCAGGAATTCAAGTGTCCCGGCGTCTGCCGCAACAGTTACCTTTGCCTCAAGGCTGCTTCCAACAACCTTTTCTTCCCTTTTTTCCTCTATCTTTTTGAGCACCTGTCTCCGGATCTCAAAAAACCGTTCCCATCTTTCCAGGACGCCTTTGTCGGCGGGCTCCATTTCCGGCCAGTTTTCCATGAAGATGCTGGCTTCCTTCTTCCACGGCAGAAGTTGATATGCCTCTTCCGCGGTGAAGGAGAGGACGGGTGCAATGATTCTAAGCAGCGCGTTCAGGATATGGTAAAGGACTGTCTGCGCGGACTTTCTCTCCAGCGAGTCCCTGCCGTATGTGTAAAGGCGGTCCTTAAGGTGGTCCAGGTAGAACGAGGAAAGGTGGACGTTGCAGTAGTTGTGCATCTCCTCGTACACCTTGTTGAACGAGAACCTTTCGTAGTGTCCGGCCACATTTTCCGCCATTTCTCTGAGTTTCTCAATAGCCCACCTGTCCGCGCCGTTCAGTTCCGAAACCTCAAGCGCCTGGCCCGGCCGGAAATCATGGAGGTTTCCCAGGAGGAACCGCAGGGTATTGCGTATATTCCTGTAAGACATGACAAGGTTTTTTATGATACGCTCAGAGATTCTCACGTCCTGCTGGTAGTTTTCCGCTACACTCCAGATGCGAAGTATCTCCGCACCGTATTTCTTTATCAGTTCGTCTGGCATCATGACGTTGCCCAGGGACTTGCTCATCTTTCTGCCCTCGGCATCCACCACGAATCCGTGCGTGAGCACTGTCCCGTAGGGCGCCTTCTTTCTGATTCCGCATGAGGTGATGAGGGATGTCTGGAACCAGCCCCTGTGCTGGTCGCTCCCTTCCAGGTAAAGGTCCGCCGGCCATCTCAACCCGTCCCTCTCCTTGAGCACGGCAAGGTGGCTGACGCCCGAGTCAAACCACACGTCAAGGATGTCCTTTTCCTTCCGGAACCCTCCGTCCCCGCAGAAAGGACACCGGAAACCGTCTGGCAGGAGTTCCTTCTCCGTCTTCTCCAGCCATACGTCTGCACCTCTCTCCCTCACAAGCGCTTCCGCGTGTGCCACGGTCTCTTTCGTTATCACCGGCTTCCCGCATCCCGCACAGTAGAATATCGGTATCGGCACCCCCCACAGCCGCTGTCTTGAAAGGCACCAGTCCGGTCTCAGTCCGACCATTGAGGAAATCCTGTTTTTGCCCTCGGTCGGAACCCACCGCGTTTTCTCTATCTCGCCGTTCATCGTTTCCCTCAGCCCGTCGTGGTCAATCTTCAGGAACCACTGTTTCGTTGACCTGAAAATAACGGGTTTCTTGCATCTCCAGCAGTGCGGGTAGGAGTGGGTTATCTCCTCGCTGTGGAAGAGAGCCCCGGTTTTCCTCAATTTTTCTATTATGCGGCTGTCCGCGTCAAAAACCCTTATTCCCGCAAACTCCTTCACGTCGTCGGTAAACCTCCCCTTCTCGTCCACGGGGGAGAGTATCTCAAGGTTATTTTTCAGCCCTGCGTAATAATCCTCTTCGCCGTGGCCGGGCGCGGAATGGACGCAACCGGTTCCGTCTTCCGACGAAACGAAATCGGCGAGGATGATGCGGGATTTCCTCTCAACGAGGGGATTGGAATACGTGAGTCCTTCAAGATCCCTTCCCGGGAGGGTTTTCACCACCGATGCCCTGAGCCCCCGCCTGGACATGACTTCCTCAAGCCGTTTCTCCGCCAGCATGTACCTGCCTTCATCCGTGTCAACGAGAACATATTCCATCTCGGGATGCACCGCTATCGCGGTATTTGCCGGCAGGGTCCACGGCGTCGTTGTCCATATGAGGAAGGAAAATTTCTTTTCCGGGCCGTCGGATACCGGGAACTTCACGTATATGGCAGGCGCCTTCTTGTCGGCATATTCTATCTCCGCCTCGGCAAGTGCCGTTTCGCAGGAGATGCACCAGTAAATCGGCTTGTAGGTCTGGTATATGTATCCTGAAATGGCAAGTTCCCCGAACGCCTTTATTATGTCCGCCTCGTAGTCAGGGTGCATGGTGAGATAGGGGTTTTCCCAGTCTCCGAGAACGCCGAGGCGTTTGAATTCCTTTTTCTGTATGGACGCGAATTTCCTCGCGTATTCCGCCGCTTTCTTCCTGAATTCAAGTGCGGCGACATCGCCCTTTCCGGACTTCATCTCCTTGAAAACCTGGTGTTCTATGGGCATCCCGTGGCAGTCCCAACCCGGTTTGTATGGGGAGTAGAATCCGCGCATGGAACGGTACTTCACGACCACGTCCTTCAGTATCTTGTTGAGAGCGGTGCCCAGGTGGATGTGGCCGTTTGCGTATGGCGGTCCGTCATGCAGGATATAGACGGGCCCGCCCGTATTCTTGCGGATTATGCCGTGATAGATATCTTTTTCTTCCCACAGCCGGAGGAATTCCGGCTCCCTTTCGCTCAGGTTTCCCTTCATGGGAAAGGGCGTTTCTGGCAGATAAACAGTTCTGGAATAATCCATTCTTTTGCTCCTTTACCCCGCTTGCCTTGATTTTGTTTTTCGGGGAACTCTTCCCTGATACGCTTTCCAAGTGAGGGGTTTCGGATTTTGATTTTTCTTTTCAAAGTTATAATTTTACCATAACTCTTGACAAAAGCAGAAAGAGGTATTAAAATTTTGCGGGAAACGGGAAGGAAACATCTCCTTTCCGGGTCCCGCAGGGCCGGGTCCTCAGGTTTTGCATTGCACTGAAAAAGACCATCAGCGGAGCACAGTTTCAACAGAGGAGGATATGATGAAAGTGGTTGTGGACGAGAATCTCTGCACGGGTTGCGGGCTGTGTGCTGACATATGCCCCGAGGTTTTCGAAATGCCGGAATCCCTGTCCATCGTGAAGACGACCGAGATTACTGCTGACCTTGAAGAGAAGGTGAAGGAAGCAGCCGAGAGTTGTCCGGTGGAGGCGATTATCATTGAAGAGTAGTCATGGATATATACCCATCCTATAAGATGTTTTCTGCCCAGGGCAGAAAGTATCCTGCGGTTCCCTTATACGCCGAGATAGGCGGAGGAGACCTTGAAACCCCGGTATCTGCATTCCTCAAGGTTCGGAAAGGAAGTTATAATTTTCTGCTTGAAAGCGCCGAACAGGAAGAAAGGACAGGCAGATACTCCTTTCTGGGAACCTCGCCCGAACTTGTCATAAGGGGCAGGGGGAAAGAGGTTGAGACCTACAATACCCTTACGGGCGAAAGCGAGAGGGTTGTTACGGACAGCCCGATGGGTATAATAGACGATACCATTGCGAGGCGGAGAGCCCCTTCCTACAGGGAGCTGCCCGGGTTCACCGGAGGGCTCATAGGATACTTTTCATACGATTTTGTCAGGCAGATAGAAAGACTCCCGGATATCTCGGCCGACAGGCTGGGATGCCCGGATTTCTTTTTTATGCTTGCCGGGGAGATGGTTGTCTTTGACCACTTCAAGAGAAAGGTCATCCTGGTCAGTAACGTGAATATTGATAATTTCCCGTCTTCCAGGGAGGCCTACGAGCACGGACGGGAAAACCTCAACGCCATGAAGAAAATGATGGAAAAACCTCTCTTCCTTGTGGATTCCGGAAAGGTCGCGTCGGGAAAACCGTTCAGGAGCAATTTCAGACGGCAGAAGTTCGTGCAATCCGTAAAGAAGGCGAAGAAGTATATCGTGGAGGGCGATATAATACAGACCGTCATTTCACAGCGGTGGGAGAAAAAACTTGACACCGAACCTTTCAGCATCTACAGGGCACTGCGTTCGGTGAACCCCTCCCCGTACATGTTTTACCTTGAGGCGGGTGACGTGAAGCTGGTGGGGTCGTCGCCCGAGATACTTGTAAAACTGGAAGGCAGGAAGGCAACCGTCCGTCCCATAGCCGGGACGCGGCCGCGCGGCACAAGCGAGAAGGATGAAAACCGGCTTGAATCGGAACTTCTGAAGGATGAAAAAGAGAGAGCCGAGCATATAATGCTGGTGGATCTGGGCAGGAACGACCTCGGAAGGGTCTGCATGCCGGGCAGCGTGAAGGTAACTGAACTGATGGCTATTGAGAGGTATTCGCACGTCGTGCATCTGGTCTCTAACGTTGAGGGAATGCTTAAGCCGGGCAGGAAGGCGACAGACCTGCTCATGGCGACGTTTCCGGCAGGCACAGTTACCGGTGCCCCCAAGATAAGGGCGATGGAGATAATAGAGGAGATTGAACCGGTCAAGAGAGGTCCTTATGCCGGAGCCGCCGGGTATTTCAGCTTCCAGGGCAATATGGATTTCTGCATCACGATAAGAACCGTTTTCATAAAGGGAGACACCGTGTACCTGCAGGCAGGCGCCGGCATTGTTGCCGATTCGGTGCCGGAAAGGGAATACACGGAGACGGAAAACAAGGTCAGGGGGCTGATGGAGGCCTGCAGGATTTCAAGAAACATTTAAAAACAGGGGTCCGGGAAAGAAGCGAACAAGAAAATTCATTTCAGGAATCCCGACACTCGAAATCCGGATCCCGAGGATTAAAAATGGTCTTGATGATAGACAATTACGATTCCTTCGTTTATAACCTGGTGCAGTACCTGGGGGAACTGGGTGAGAAGGTCGCAGTGTACAGGAACGATGCCATCACCGCTGAAAGGATACTGAAACTGAAACCATCGCACATAGTAATCTCCCCGGGGCCGGGCCGGCCTGAGGATGCGGGTGTTTCCTGCGAGGTCATAGAAAAAATCGGAGGCCGCATACCGATTCTCGGGGTCTGTCTGGGACACCAGTGCATCGGGCATGTTTACGGCGGCAGAATTGTCAAGGCATCACGGCTCATGCACGGCAAGACCTCGCTGGTCCGTCACAACTCCAGGGGCATTTACAGGGGAATCCCCAGTCCGTTTGTCGCGACGAGATACCATTCCCTCATCATTAAGAAGGATTCACTGCCCCCCGAGATAATCGTGGATGCCTGGACCGAAGAAGGCGAGATAATGGGTGTAAGGCACAGGAAGGACGATATATTCGGGGTGCAGTTTCATCCGGAGGCGGTTCTGACGGATAACGGCAAACTTCTGCTCAAGAACTTTCTCTCTTTTTCAGGGACGCCTTAATGAAGGCCGCGAAGAGAGGGTGCGGCCTGAACGGTTTTGATTTGAATTCCGGATGGAACTGGGTTGTCACGAAAAAGGGATGTTCCTTCGCCCCGAGTTCCAGTATTTCAACAAGGTTCTTTGCCGCATACGACCCTGCAAATACAACGCCGTGTTTTTCAAAAATTCCCCTGTAGTTGTTGTTGAACTCGTACCTGTGCCGGTGTCTTTCATGGATTTTTGTTGTCCTGTAGGCCTTGCGCGAGAACGTGTTTTTCTTCAGAATGCAGGGATATGAGCCAAGGCGCATCGTGCCTCCCATCTCCCTGATTCTCCTCTGCTCCGGGAGAAGGGCTATGACCGGGTGTTTCGTTTCGGGATGAAATTCCGCGCTGGAGGCGTCACTGAAACCGCAGAGGTCCCTGGCGATCTCAATGGCGGAGCACTGCATCCCCAGGCAGATGCCGAAGAACGGTATCTTCTTTTCCCGGACATGTTTTATCGCAAGCACCATACCCTCTATGCCGCGGATTCCGAACCCCCCGGGCATTATCACGCCTGAAACCCCGTCAAGCAGTCTCGCCGCCTCTCTTTCCGACACGATGGCTTCGGAGTCCACCTTCCTGCAGACGATCCTCGCCCGGTTGGCGATACCGCCGTGTATGAGGGCTTCGTATATGGACTTATAGGAATCCTGGAGTTTTATGTATTTCCCGACAACCCCTATCACGACTTCCTCTTTCGTTTCCCTGAGCGTTTTCACTATCGTCTTCCATTTTCTCAGGTCATTGCCCCTTTTCTTCCTCAGCCCTAGATAGCGCAGGATAATGCCGTCAAGATTCTGCCGGGAGAATATCAGGGGGATTTCGTACAGGAGGTTGGTGTCAAGCGCCTCTATGACCGCCTCCTTTCTCACGTTGCAGAACATGGCAATCTTCTCTCTTATCTCTTCGTTCAGCGGTTTCTGGGTGCGGCACAGCAGAATCTCCGGCTGTATGCCTATCTCCCTGAGATGTCCGACGCTGTGCTGGGTCGGCTTGGTTTTCAGTTCCCCCGCCGCCTCTATGTACGGTATGAGCGTAAGGTGTATGCGCAGGGTGTTGTTTTCCGCCATCTGGATGTGCAGCTGCCTTACGGCTTCCAGGAAAGGCAGGCTCTCAATATCCCCAACGGTGCCGCCTATCTCCGTAATGACTATATCCGTCTTTTCCGCAACCGAAAGTATCCTTTCCTTTATCTCGTTTGTGATATGCGGAACCACCTGCACGGTTTTTCCGAGGTACCCGCCCTCCCTTTCCCTGGTGAGAACCGAGTTGTACACCTGTCCGCTGGTGGCGTTGTTCCTGCTGGACATATGGGCATTTGTAAATCTTTCATAGTGCCCGAGGTCAAGGTCTGTCTCCGCGCCGTCATCGGTAACGAATACCTCGCCGTGCTGGAAAGGGCTCATCGTGCCCGGGTCCACATTAAGGTACGGGTCAAGTTTCAGGAGGGTAACCTTGTAGCCGTGGGATTCAAGAAGCGTTCCGATTGAAGCGGATGCGATGCCTTTGCCCAGGGAAGAAACGACACCGCCGGTCACGAAAATAAATTTCTTCTTCATCCTCCTCCTTTACCCTGAACTCTTCCTTGCCTCTCTTACAAAGTGAGGGGTTTTGATTTTGCTTGCCCCTTGAGGGTCTATAGTTTACCTGTCAGTCTTTTTATATCCTCCAGGGTATCAACCGAGGGAGAGTCCTTTTTTATCACGGCAACCTTTATCCTGTAACCGTTTTCAATTATCCGCAGTTGTTCCAGTCTTTCAACCCTTTCCAGAAAAGAGACCGGCATTCTTGAGAAACGCATGAGGAAATCCTTCCTGAAGAGGTAAACCCCAAGGTGCTTATAAAAAAGAACGTCTTTCATGGAGGAAGGGTTGCTGTCCCTGAAGTAAACGGCCGGGTAAGGGATGAGCGAGCGCGAAAAATATATCCCGCAATTGTCCCTGTCAATGACCACCTTCACGGTATTGGGATCATACAGACTTTCTTTATTGCTTATCGGTGTTGCGGCGGTGGCAACCCGGATCTCCCTGTCCTTCAGCATGAGCGCCAGGGGTTTTTCCACCGCCTCCGCGGGCAGGAAAGGAGCGTCTGCCTGGATGTTGACTATGATTGAGGCGTCAAGATTTCTGGCCGCGTCAGCCACCCTGTCGCTTCCGCTGTCATACCTGCCATGTGTCATTATGACATCGGCTCCGAACCGTTCCGCTTCGTCGGCGATTTTCCTGTGGTCTGTTGCGATGTATATGGCGGAGAAGGACCTGATGAGTTTTGCCCTGCCGTAAACCCTTTCCAGGACTGTCTTGCCGTTCAGGGTGCAGAGCACCTTGGCTTTCAGGCGCGTTGACCCGTACCTGGCAGGGATTATGCAGACGACCCTTTCTTTTTTCATTTACCCCGAACTCTCCCTTTGTTTGTCTTCAACGGTGAGGGGTTATGATTTTGTTTCAAAATCTTTTCTCCTGTCTCCACCCGCTCGGAGCAAGCCGAATTCTCCTTTCTATCTCTTTCATGGCAAGGGAGTTTTCTTTTTTCCACAACGGAGAAAATTGTATCATATCTTGACCTAATATAAAATATTGTACAAAACCAAAATTCCGACATGGGGAACATCGATGATATCAACATGTGCACAACCGGGCGGCTTTCTTCAGACGGGACACTTGCCCGCCCCCGCGAGGCGGTCTGCGTTCGGCTTCTCTCGTCGCTCTTGATAAAAGACATCAAAGCATCCGTGCCCGCTCCTCCTTCAGACGCCCGCTTCAGAAACCGCC
>Ga0209609_10002160_pt1 | contig 11329 bp, 8 predicted proteins | sample LakKivw325mmetaG_FD_184136 | JGI IMG/M metagenome (GOLD analysis project Ga0209609, IMG submission 184136) | Anoxic lake water microbial communities from Lake Kivu, Rwanda to study Microbial Dark Matter (Phase II) - Lake Kivu water 325m metaG... | ecosystem: Environmental > Aquatic > Freshwater...
CATCGTGAGTGACACTTCGTCCACTCCGCCGGAGTGGGTGATCCGCACGGTCAGCGGATCGCGCTTGACCACCTCGACCTCTCGCACGGTGGGCTGTGCGCCGGGCCGCCCGTCCACGACGGTCAGGAAGCGGCTCACAAGCCCCTCCACACCGCTGCGGCGGACGAAGAGATAGTCCAGCTTCCAGTCCGGCGGGCGGGCCGGCGAGCGGCCGCTGCTGAGGATCAGTTCGACGGGACCGTCTACCGGTACAACATTCAGCCGCAGGCCCCGACGCAGTTCACGCTCCACGCTCGCGATCCCCGCTACAGCCTGACGCTGGGCGGCGACCAACTGCTGCTGTCGCCCGGCTACGGTAGCGCCTTCGTGGCCGATGCCCAGGGCACGCGGCGTTCGGCGACGCTGGAGGACTTCCGACGCTTCGCGCTACTGGCGGCGGAGAGCGATCTCGTGGACATCACCGGCGGGCTGCTCGTGGAGCCAGGGGATGTGCCGCCGGAGCAGCGGCCGGAGGTACTGACCCGCGCGCTGCTGGAGTGCTCGCCCAAGCCGCTACTGGGGTCGGTCGCCGGAGCGGAGGGGGCACAGAGTAGCCTGGCCGTAGCCCGCGAAGCCTTCCCTGATCTGGAAGCCACTCCGGCCATCCTCGGCCTCATCAACATCAACAGCCCCCTGCGCCTGGACGCGCGTATGGCCGAGGCGCTACTGGTCTACGTGCGGGCCGGGCAGCCGGTGCTGCTCACGCCCGGCATCCTCATGGGCATCACTGCGCCGGTCACGGTGGCCGGGGCGCTGGCCCAGGCCTTCGCGGAGTTGATCGGCTGTGTGGTGCTGACTCAGGTACTCCGCCCCGGCGTGCCGGTGATCATCGGCCTGGGGGGCTTCGGCAGCGACCTGCGCGTTGCGGGCAGCGGCTTCGGGCGGCCCGAACAGGCCCTGGGCACGCTCCTGGGAGCGCAACTGGCCCGGCGCCTGAAGCTGCCGTACCGTGCCTCGCCCGGTGTCACCGGCGCCTTCAGCCCCGACGCCCGGGCCGGCTACGAAAGCATGATGACTGCCTTCGCCGCCTGGAGTAGCGGCGCGCATGTGGGGCTGCAGGCCTTCGGTATCCTGGATCACATCAATGCCATGTGCTTCGAGAAGCTCGTGCTGGACCTGGGGATGTGGGACTACATCAAGCGTGTGGCGACGGCTGGTGGGGTGAACGGCGAGACGCTGGCCATGGAGGCCATCGCCGCGTGCCCACAGGACTACCTGACCGCCGAGCACACCATGCGGCACTTCCGTGAGGAGTTGCTCACTCCGGCCCTCGCTCCGCCGCTATCGTATGATGCCTGGCTCGAGCAGGGCCGCCCCGACACACTGGCCCTCGCCAGCGGGCAGCGCTGAAGACGCTCGAAGGCTGTGCAGCTTTACTGAGTCGCTTCGTGGCGAGAACGCTTGGATCGCCCGGCATGACCGGCGCCGGGGCACCTTCGTAACCGGCGGTTGTAGCTGCACGCTGCGTTCCTCGGGTGCGGCTGAGGCAGCACCCGAGGCGTCAGCTCAAGGATAGTTCGTGCAGGAAGCGGGAAGCGCGCGCGAAGGCCAGGCGCGCGGCCTCCTCGGGCGGCCTGGCCCAGAGGGCCTCATCGAACAACTCGAGCGACAGGTAGCCCGTATAGCCGGCGGCGCTGGCGGCCTCCAGTATGGATTGCAGGGGCAGCACACCGTCGCCGGGGAACACGCGGTCGCGGTCTTCGGCGATCTCGAAGGGCACTGGGCCAAGGTCGTTGATGTGCACCAGGCGGAGTTCAGCGGGGTGTAGGGTGGCGATGTCAGCCAGCTTGGAGGCGCCCACGCTGAAGTGGAAGGTGTCCAAGAGCAGGCCAACGTTGTCGCTCCCGGAGCGGCGGACCAGATCGCGTGCCGTGGCCACCGTGCCCACCAGTTTGGCGCCCTTGATGAACTCGACGGCCAGGGCCACGCCGTGGGGTTGGGCCAGGTCCGCCGCCTCGCGCAGCCCCCTGGCGGCGCGCTCGTAGTCCGCCGCCAAGACGGGCCCCTCGGGGAAGTCCGTGGGCACGACCAGCACCGGTGCACCCAGTGCCTCGCACCACTCCAGCTTGCGCCGGAACTCGTCCAGGTTCCGAGCACGGTCTTCGCCCTGCGAGAGCATCACCCCGAAGTGGTAGCAGGCCCCCGCCACAGCCAGGCCGCTGTCTCGCAACCGACGGCGCGCTTCCTCCAGCGAGTGACGCTCCAGGTATGGTCCGAGCTTGTCGAGCCACAGCTCGATCGCGCTCCATCCGGCCGCCGCATAGGCATCAAGATCCGCGTCGAATCCCGCCTTCATCGTCGTCGCTGCGTTGAGTGCCAGTTCCATGTTCGTCTCCTCCAGTCGGCTGAGCTCCTCCCGGTCACCCACCCCGCGCAGTGGATCGGCCGCGGCAAAGGGGCAGAGGTTGTCCAGGCAGTCCTGGTCGTTGCGTCCCGGCGCTGCCGGGTTGAGGCGGTTCTCTGGTTTTCGGCGACGAGGTCTCGTCGGACCAGGGCCGGGTTCAGCCCAAATAGGCACCCGGCCGTGGCACTCCCCCGTAGCGTTCGTGCGCCCACTCAATCTCTTCCCAGCACAGGGGTTGCGCGGTGTACTGTGCTTGGCGCCCGTGCCGCGCTGCCAAGCGCGTCATCCGCTCCATGGCCTCCAGCAGCGCAGCGGGCGGCGTGGCTGCATCCACGTTCCAGATGGCGAGGTCATCAACGCCGGCGGCGAGGGCTCGGTCCAGGTCACCTTCCCAGCCGCCTGGGCCGCCGCCAAGATCACTCGGCGAGACCAACGCTGAGAAGGTGCTGTCGGAGAACTGCTGCTTCGCCGCCGCGATGTCTGAGCGCAACGATGCCTGCAACGAGGCGACCCCAGGCAGTTGCCGGTAGACAGTGAGGAAGTCATCCACCGGCACGTCGCAGTGGTGGACGTTGGCCCGGGGAGCGGCTCCGGTGAGGCGCTCCGCAAAGCGGTTCTGCCAGGCGTCATAGGCCAGAAGCACCTGCTCATAGATGCGCGGGCCGGCGAGACTGACGTTGCAGTTGCTGATCGGCACTGGGTCCATGGGGCCGAAGTGGACGACCAGGAAGCGGTAGAGGTGCTCCATCGTCTCCAGGATCACGTCCAGCAGATGAGCCATCTCCCGGGGCTGCGCGACCATTTCGGCGTAGGCGTCCTGCCCCAGGAGGCGGAAGGCATTGTTGATGGCGCTGCCGAGGTCAAGGCAGTGCGAGCAACCGCCGTAGAGAGCCGTGAGCCGCTCCTGCTCGCGGAGGAGCCAGTCGCCCTCAGCAGTGCGCGCGACATCGACCGCCGACAGACCCGCGAGGTGCCCCAGCGGGCGGAAGTGAGGGTAGAAGCCCCAGGCGTTGGCGAGGTCCAGTTGCGTGCCCAGCAGCACCGGGACCAGGTCAAACCCGTAACGGATCACCGTCGCGATCTGGCCGGGGCCCAGTTGCGGCGCCTCGGCGCCCAGGCCGAACGTTCCAAACTGCTCGAACAGGAACCGCAGCCGGCGTAGATAGAGCGTTTCCAGAGCCTGCTGGGACGCTTCCTCCGGGCGCACGAACAGACCGTGGAAATGCTCGTCCCACCACTCCGGGGTGAAGTAGAGGCTGACCGGCAGGGGGCGTTCGGTCCGTCTATCGCAAGTCATCCGCGGGATCTCCCGTTCGCTGTCATTTCGTTCCGTCCGTGCCACCGGCGGTCTTCAGCCGGATCACCTTGGCCTCCAGCTGAGTGATGGCCATCCAGGAGCCACGCCGCGAGAAGCAGGTCCGGATGAGATCTGCGATGATCACTTCACGCATGCCATTGTGCATCCTTGCCATGTGCCGAGCAGTGCCGCAGCCTGCAGTCTCGACCGGTCAGTACACGTGGACTGAGTAGAGTCCGGTCGCGGTGGAACCCCAGGTTGCGTCGATACCGAGGCGAAGCCCGCTAACGCGGGCATGGAGCGGCAGGCGCACCAGACGCCGGCAGTTCTCCGTCTCGGTCACCAGCCGTGTCCCTTGAACGCCGTCGCAGGCGTCCACGTGGAAGGCTCTGACCAGGCGCGGTGGCGGGATCGAGGACGCCCCATCCGCTCCTGACTGGTGGTGGCTCAGCGCGTTGGAGTGGCTGAAGTCGCTGTCGACGACGATGTCCAGCCCCGCCACCTCTGTCTCGGCAGCGAAGTGCAGTTCCACCGTGTCACCGATCTCGCACTCCCAGCGGTTCGACACCCCGTCCAGCGGCCTGGTCAAGCCGCTGCGCAGCACCTCCGGGTCCCCCTGTGAAGCAAACAGGCGGGCTGTCGTCATGAGCGGGGAGAGTTGCTGCCGCCGCTCGGGCAGCCACACGTCATCGGCGATGAGGGCCTGCTGGAGTCGTTCGATGTGCTCCACACCAAGGCGGGCCGGGTCCATGTCCGCTTGCACGGAAAGCGCCGCGGCCGTGCCGGCCGCCTGTCCCGTCAGAGCGCAGGTCCCCATGACCCGGGCTGAACTGAGGGCCATGTGCGTGTACCCGGCGCAGCGTCCAGCAAACATGAGGTTGCGCAGGTCGCGAGCGCACAAGGAACGGAAGGGAATTCCGTAGGGAGTCGGCGCCGGGTGAAAGACGGTGGCCTGGCGTTTGAAGGCCGGGCAATGGAAGCCGCCCGAATGGTGGTCGTCCATGGTCCACCCGCCGTAGGCCACAACGTCCTCAAACGGCCCCCCTGCCTCGATGTCGTTTTGGGTGAGCATGTGCAGCGCCTCGTAGCGCCGTGACTCCCGCTTCGTGGGCAGGAACTGGATCCAGTCGAGGACGTGGTTGCGGTAGGCCTCCCGGTTGGCGCAATGGTTCTTGATGTGATCCCACACGCCCCAGACCACCCGGTAGAGTTCGTCACGCACCGCTTCGGCGTCGCGGATACAGTCGCCGTCGCCTCCCAACTCAATCCACCAAATGCCGACGCGGTGCAGCCTCAGTCCGTGACCGCCGTTGAGTCCCGGAGGGTAGGGGATGTCCTCTTCGTTGGGGAAGTCGTAGGCGCAGGGGGGCGGCTCGAACGCCTGAGGCTGCCCCGTGTCGGTCACACCGAAGAGGCAGGTCATCCCCATGGTGTTGCTGTTGGCGTGTTCAGGGGCCAGTGATTCGCTGAACTCCGACCGTGCCTCACGCCCCACCCGTGACCCCGCGCCGGTCAGCGGCGCCAGGATGGCGTCTCCGGAGCAGTCGATAAAGATGCGGGCACGAATGCGATGGAACGTCTGGGTCGTCAACTGCCACGCGGTGACTGAAGCGATGCGATTGGGCGCGGCCATCTCGGCGTCGAGGCAGGTGGTGTTCAGAAACAGCGACAGGTTGTCCTGGAAGCGCGCCTTCTCATAGAGTACGCTGTCCCAAAGGGAGTAGTTGTCAAACGGATTGCGGCGCAGGTTCTCAAGGCGCAGTTCCTCGAGGAGGCCGGTCTCCCGAAGCTCGGGGAACTCCCCGCAGCGATCCGCGCCGCAGATGTGAACGCGGCTCTCGCTCGAGGCGGCCCCGCCCAACACGGGCCGGTCATGGATGAGCGCGGTGCGCGCGCCGTGCCGGGCTGCTGCCAGCGCCGCGCACAGCCCGGCCATCCCCCCACCGATGACGGCCACGTCCACCTCGTGAACCAGCGTCTCCAGTTTGCCCAATCTGCTCACTCCGTTCTCCAAGGCAAGCACTCCAGTCTGGGCGTCATGTCGCCAGGCCATGAGCCACGAAGTGGTGCCGCCCCGGCTTCACTTCGAAGACGACGAAGCCCGCCTCCTCGCGCAAGCAGCGGACGATCGCCTCTCGCCCAAGCGCACCGCGGGTCTCGCTCACTGACGACCTGCCGGACGCCGGGACATGGACGGTGGCCGTCGTGTTCGGTGGCACCGTCACGCCGAGCTCAAAGTGCCCGCCCTCTCTGCGCCACGCGGTCTCGATCCTGCCCCACTCGGACTCGTAGGAGCATCTGGCCCACGTCAGCGAGGGGTCATCTGTCACTCCGGGTCTGACCACAAAGCGCTGGAAGCCAGGAGACTCCGGATGCGGGCTCAGCCCGGCCACCGCCTGCATCAACCAGAAGGGCGGGTGGAGGTATGAGAAAGCCTGCATTCCGGTGTCGCCTTCGAAGTCCTCCCACCAGGACGTCGCTCCTCTGTCCAGCATGTTGCCCCAGCCGGGGTACTCGCGAGAGTTCATCATCCTCAGCACCAGGTCGTCACGGCCGCGTTCGTGCAACGCCATGAACAGGAAAGTCAGCCCCAGTTGGCCCGCGTCGAGTCGGCCCTGGTCATGCTCCACAATCTGCGCCGCGAGTATTGCGCTGACGGCCGCGTCCAGTTCCGGGGGCGGAACGCCGGCGGCCAGAGCAATGGCGAGAGACGACTGCCCTCCGTTGACATAGCTGTTCTCGTCTGGCTTGAAGAACTTCCGGTGCACCGCCGCTGCCACGTCTTCAGCCCGGCGCGCCCAGCGGGAGGCCTCATCGGCGCGCCCGAGGGCCGTGGCTTGCCTGGCGGCCGTGCGCAGCGTATAGACGTGGAAGCAGTTGACAAAGAACTGCGTCTCGGGCATGTCGGCATACGCGATCGCCCCTTCCCAGGACATCGGGATGCCCGGTGCCACCCAGTCACCGAGGAACCTCCAGGGGTTTTCGTCCCAGCGCGAGATCACGCCGTCTTGGGCGTGCTTCCCGATCCAGTCCAGCCAGCCAACCATCATGGCATGGTTGCGCTCGAGCAGCCGCCTGTCGTCATACTGGCGGTAGACTGCCCAGGGCATGTTGGCCGCTGAGAACTGGGCGGAGGGACACCCGCCCGTTGCATGGTTGTAGGGAACGCCGGCCGGGAGGTATCCGTCATCGAACTGCGCGTCGCGGAAGTCCCTAAGCCACTTGGAGAGAAAGCCGCCGAGGCGGAAGGCCCACAGGCCGGACAGGAAGTCGGCACACCCAAAGGTGGCTCCGACGCGTTCCCGGCTCTGGTCGCCCCCCACGTAGCCACCCACTGACACGTTCTCGAAGGTCCAGAGGGTGGTCTCGAAGATGTCGTTGAGCAGAGGACTGGAGCACGCGAACTGCGCGGCGCGGTCATAGGCCGGCCGGACCCGCCAGGCGCGCAGGGCGCCCGGCTGCGGGGCGGCCGCCAGGCCTCTGATCGTTACCCAGCGTCCGACGAAGTAGTTGAAGCGGCTGCGGAACACGCCCTTGCCATCCGGGCCGATGACATACCGGTTGTGGCAGGAAGTGGTGGAGTAGTGGCCGGCAGCCCCTTCAGGCGGGACCTCCGCGATCTGGAAGTCCACGGTGCTGCCGGGTGCCCCCTGGACCTCACAGTACAGCATACCCGTGAACACGCGGCCGAAGTCGGCCCGCCAGACCCCGGGCTCCACCTCCTGGGTACTCACCGGGGTCATGACTTCCACGCCGCGGTTGGGCTCGACCAGCGCCGCCGAGGGCTCAACCTTCGGTTGGTACACGGTCGCCGGCTCCCAGCAGGCATCGTCATAGTCCGGGAGATTCCAGTTCGGAATCTCCCGCCCGGCATCATAGGACTCACCGCCGTAGTGCCCATTGTCCCACCAGCCCAGCAGCATGCTGGGGCTGGGATGCGTCTTCCACGACTCATCCGTGCCGACGCGCACCTGCTCCCCGCCTTCCAACTCGATGTCGGCCTGGGCGATGACCATGGGGGTCTGCGGCTTGTCGGGCGTCTTGTTCCACGGATAGAAGGCCCAACCCGGACCCAGCCAGAAGCAGATGACGTTCGTGCCCTCACGCAACTCGCGCGAGATGTCGTAGACGATGCACGGCGTCCGTTTGCGCAAGTCAGTCGCCGGCGGGGAAAGCACGTCCTCCCCGATCCGATGGCCGTTGACGTACAATTCATGGTATCCCACCGACGCCACGTAGATGAGGCCTCGGCGTGGCGGCTGCCCCAGGACGAAGGACTTCCGCAGCCAGGGATCGACCAGCGGGTTCGAGGCCGGACCGGTCGGCTCGGGTGCCCACACCTGACCCTCGTGTCGCTCCACGAACTCGGCACTGCCAATCCACCGGGCGGCCCAGTCCGAGCGCTCCAGGAGCCCCATCGTCCAGCGCGCTGGCGCGCTCCAGGCCGACCATTCGGCGTGCTCGTCCCGCACCCGCACCTTCCAGTAGCAGGCCAGCCGCGAGATCAGGGGTACACCGGCGTACTCCACCTGCGTGGTCTGGTCCGAAGGCACCTGGCCCGAGTCCCAGAGGGTGCCATCGTTCCGGCCCAGCTCGTCCAGACTGCTGCTCACCAGTACCTGGTAGGCGGTCTGCCGCTGCCCATAGGCCTCGGCATCTGTCGGGGCTAGCCGCCAGCTGAGTCGCGGCTGTCGCTCGTCAATTCCCATCGGCTCGGTCAGGTACTCGCAACGCAGGTCCATTGGCGTGATGGAGGCAGTAGTGCGCTCACTCATGGTTCAGCCTTTCTGTGCGACTGAGCACTCAGGCGATGGCTCCGGTCGGCCGGAGCGTGCAACAAGACGGCCACCATGGCGTACTGGCTGTGGCGGTGGAGTTGCAGCACGTCGTCCTCATCCGCGGTAACCGCGAGCCGCCGAGATCATGGCGTCGATGCTCGCCGGCGGCGTGTCCGGGCAGAATGGACTTCCGTTGCGCGTGACGAACGGACCGTGGTTGGCCGCCGTGGCTGCGTCGAGCTGGGCGAGGGTGGCATTCGTCACATCCCGCGGGGTGCCTTGCAGCAGCGTGCCGACGCTGTCGAGGTTCCCGAAGAGCACGATCTCAGGCCGCAGTTCGCGCCGGATCTCGCCCACATCCAGGACGAAGCCCTTCTTGGACTCGTCCATCATCAGCCCGCCGATGTCCAGTTGGTTGATGTCACTGATGAGAGGTCCGACATCACCCCAGAAGCACAGGATGGGGATCACGCCCTGCGCCGCCGCGGCGGCATAGTAGTAGCGTTGGGCTTCGAAGAACACCTCGCGATAGGTTGCCGGCGAGACGAGGTCGGCCGCCAGGTAAGCTTCGCCGCTGACGTGGGCGTGGACTCCGGTCTGGGCCAGGGCCCGGTCGAACTCCACGTTCGCCGCGTAGCAGCGCTCCAACAGGTACTTGACCATGCCTGGCTTTTCGGCCAGCGCCATCAGTCCAGCCTCAAACCCGAGGAGACCATCGGGAGCGAAGATGTAGTTGGAGGGGGCCGAGTAGGTCAGCACGATGAACACGTCCCGACCGTAGCGTTCGACCACGTCGGGGACATGGGAGAAGATGTCACTGTCGAGGAACTCGTCGGCCGACGGCATGTAGGCGTCGACGAAGTCGTCGATGGCGGCCTCTGAGTCCAACTGCCGCAGCGCCGCCAGGAGTTGTCCGTCAGCCAGCCGCCGTGAACCGTCCGAGGAGCGCGTGAAGGGTCCGGTCTCGAGGTAGATCCAGTCGGGCTGGAAGCGCTCGTAGAAGCGGAACTCGACCTCGGCGCGTGCCCGGCCGGTCATGGCCAGGCAGCGAGCCTGGTCGTCGAAATCCTTTGCCAGACCGGCGAACTGGAACTTGTAGAACCCATACCCGTGCGGGGCCACCGCCGGGATGTCGGTCGGATGGCCGGCGAAGACTGCCTGCATGCGTTCCAGCGAGGTCACTGAGTACTCCCTTCAGATCCCAACCGTTGCCTGTGGTCCTGCACGTCTGCGCCGAGCAGACGCGCCGCAAGCACCCCCGCAGGAGAACGGAGGGGGACCGGGCCGGCCCGTGCCAGATCACGCGTCATGGCTGCCCCCAATCGCCGTGGACTGAGGTGTCAACCCCGGCCGGTGGCTGGTCATACCATCCCCACTTCCGGAAAGCCGCGCAAGCGGCGGCGATCTTGGCCGGCTCGTGATGCACGTCGTCCGGTGTCGGATAGGTCTTGCTGATCAGACCGCCCTGGTGGCCGCCCAGTGTGGCGATCATGCGCCGCACATAGGCCTCGATGTCCGCTTCGCTGCCCTCCACCATGGTGCGCTGGATGTCCACCGGACACCAGAAGGCCAGCTTGCCACCGAGAGCGCGATCGAGGTTCTCCAGGCCCATGTTCTCCTGCTGATCGAGTTGCGCCACGTCGAGGCCCGCCTCGGCGAACAGCGGCAGCACCTCGAGGGTGTAGCCACAGCTGTGCATCCAGTTGTCCATGCCCAGTTCATGGGCGAGGCCCCACGTGCGCCGGTGTTGTGGCAGAAAGAACGTGCGGATCGTGTCCAGACTCACCATCAGCCGATCCTGCAGACCCCAGTCCTCGTAGTCCATGACGCCGTCGCAGCCGAGACTGTGGTAGAGGCGGATGGTCTGCAGGCGCTGCTCGCAGAGCCGCTCCAGCAAGGCATGCACATGCTCGGGCGCCTCGTAGAGGGCGATGAAGAGGTCGTCCAGACCGACCAGAGCGTGGCAGCGCTCGAACAGTCCGTAGGTATGGACGCCGAGGACGTACTTTGGGCTGTCCGAGGTGCGGTTGTCAGCGATCTGCTGCTGCCAGTCCTCGAAACGAGCCTGATCGTTCAACTCCGGGAAGTCGTACTCGGCCTGGCGGGTGATGTCGGGGACCGGGGGCGTATGCACCTCGCCGAAGCCGAGGACGCCCCCGGCAGCGCGATAATGGACCGCGCCCCAGCCGTCGGTCATCCAGTCGGTGTCACCCTGCTTGGTCCATTCCTGCTGTGGCGGCAGCTGGGCTGGCCAGAGCCAGAGGATGTCATTCTCGCCCCCATCCGGGAGGAAGTGCGGAAGGCGGTCAGGGCCCTGGAAACGGATCGCCCTGCGCACGCGCTCTTGGGAAGTCATCGGCTCAATCTCCCTTTCGTACCGTCACTCCGGCTCGGAGCGGAAGAAGCCCGTCCCGCGTCGCTATCTCTTGCAGGCACGAGGGCCTCCTTCTGCCCCCTCACCGCCGCGTCCACACCATGGAGTTGGCTACGGTCACCCGCAAGCCCGGCTTCAGCACGTGGATCAGGAACCAGTCGCCGGGCCTGATGCCTTCCTTCGCCAGATCGACCTGATCGAGTTCGCCCTCGGTGGAGCCGTGGAAGCCGCCGGTCAGCGTCTTGAAGCGGCAAGTCTTATTCAGGCGTGGGAACCAGACGTCCATCCCCGCATACCACGGCGTGTGGCAGCCAAGGATCATCGGGCGGTTGGTGCGAAAGAAGCCGGGCCTCTGCGGATCGAGTTCGGAGACCTGGTGCCAGCCGACGGCCAGTGGTGGGGTTCCTGTCAGGTCAAGACGCAGCATTCCATCGGTCTGCGGGGTGACGCGCTCCACGGCATACCCTTCGCGGAAGGGCGCCCGCAGAGCATTGGGC
>Ga0209609_10002162_pt1 | contig 11319 bp, 11 predicted proteins | sample LakKivw325mmetaG_FD_184136 | JGI IMG/M metagenome (GOLD analysis project Ga0209609, IMG submission 184136) | Anoxic lake water microbial communities from Lake Kivu, Rwanda to study Microbial Dark Matter (Phase II) - Lake Kivu water 325m metaG... | ecosystem: Environmental > Aquatic > Freshwater...
GTTATTCCGATTTGATATTCAATTCCACCTCTATGTTGATGGCTCCGCGTTGGATGTTTTTTAACTTCTTTGTTTGTTAAAACCCAATAAAGAATTTTATTCACCCAAACTCCGACGAAAACAAAAATATCCACTATGTCTAATTTAATCTGTTGAAAATTCATCCAGTATGGCTCATCTGATTCAAAACTTAACGCTTTGGTTTCCAACCCGCCGCGAAGTTTTGTATTTATTGCTCGACATGCCTTAACTTCAACTTTTATTATTTTCTTCCCGTTTTCAAGATATAGGTCATAATCGCCAGAATACTTTTTATCAATTTCTTTTGATGGCTTCTTAAATTTTGGGTCAATATCAACCAAATGCTGTTGGGCCCAAATTTCGCCGAAAACACGAGGCGAGATGTTATAAAGATTTAGGTATGGGTTAGCATTAACATAAGCATTTCTCAAATTTTCATATTCTTGAAAAGTAATAATTTTCTTATCCAAGAGATACATCAAACGATATTCGTATTCATTGAACGGATAAATAGATTTCAAGCCGCTTAAACGAGCCAGCAAGGATTTTTTACTTTCTTGTGGCAATTCTTTAATCCACTCCTCAAGTTTTTTGTCTAAATTCTTTTTGTCCATATTATTTAAACTAAATCAAGCAAAGTTGGCGCGCCCAACAATTGCTCGTCATTTACTAAAATTTTTCCGTCTTTTAAGATTTTTGTTCTTCCCCAGCCGGTTTCTCCTGTTCGGCGATAGTGAAGCAATCGTGCGGCCATTATTTTACAATAAGCAGGGTCTATATCCATCGTATAGCATTTTCTTTTACTTAGCTCTGCTTGCAATAAAGTAGAGCCAGAATGTCCAAAGAAATCTACCACGAGATCGCCCTTATTGCTACTTGCTTCAATAATTCTTTTTGCTGATTTGAGGGGTTTTTGAGCAAAGCAACCCTCTATATTTTCGTGCATTAAATAAAAAACCTGCTGTATATCGTGCCAAACATTTCCCGCCCTGATAGTTAAAGATTTGCTTCGCTCAAAATTTTCCATGACTTTTCCATTAACTTCCTTGTAATATCCTTTTGTTTTTTTAGGAATATCAGTATATTCGGCTTGAACATTAAAAATTGGTTCGCCTTTGATGTAGTAAAGCAATTCTTGCCGGATTGCCATCCAGTTTTTTTGTGTTCCGTATCCTCGTTGATTTCTCATTGTAATAAAATTTCTAATTTGGACTGGCTTATTTCTCATCATAATCATAAAATCTGGCAGTGGCTGTAAGGCGTGCCTGATATCCGCCCCAAGCCAAATATAAAGAGAGGAGTTTTGGTCCAGAATATCTATTGTGTTATCAACCCATTTTTCGCTCCACCTAATGTATTGATTTAAAGGCAAATTATCAAATTCATCGTTTATATCAACATTGTATGGTGGATCTTGAATGGCAAGACTTGCTTTTTGTCCTTGCATTAATTTTTCAACTTCTCCCTTTTTTGATGCATCAAAGCAGCCAATTCTATGACCATTAATTGGGTCTTCCCAGATAACACCATATTCAAAATTTGGTACCTTGGTCATTACTCTTTTATTATCTTGAACTATTAGCATAGTTTACTTCCTTAATTCCTTTGCTGCCGGGGATGGATTCGGACCATCACAACAGGCTCCAGAGGCCTGTGTCCTACCATTAGACGACCCGGCAGTAAACCGGGATTAAGAAGCAAAAATTAGGAATCAGGAAGACTAAATTTCATTATTCCTGACTCATGATTCCTTATTCATAATTCTATTTTTTCAAATATTTACTCACTGCGATAAAGCTGGAAATTACCCCTAAAAGAACACCAGCGAGGATTTGGAGGGCAATGATTTGCCAAAGGTGACTCACAAAATACTGACTTAAATTTAAGCTGTAGCCCTGAAAATAGGTTTCAATTTTAGGGGAAGTGATTTTCGTTACAGGATAAAGAATAATAAGAGAAATGGTAGCGGCGATCAAGCCGTATAGAATCCCTTCAATAATCATTGGCCAGCGCACATACCAGTTGGTAGCGCCAACGATTTTCATAATTTCAATCTCTTGACTGCGCGAATAAATAGTTAAACGAATCGTATTGAACATTACTAGGATAGCGATTCCCGCAAATATACTGCTAATAATAATTCCGATCTTAGCCAAAGATGCGGCAGTGGCAGTGAGGCGGTTAATCATTATTTGATTATCTTTATAGTTCACTTTGCGGATAAATTCTTGATAACGTTCTTCTTCTAATGTTTTAACAATTTGGGGATAATCTTGAGGTGTTCGAGCTTTAATGATGAAAACAGGCTCTAGAGGATTTTTTTGAAAGTCTTTAAGAATTTCCATAATGACGCGGTCGTTTTGATGTTTTTGTTGAAAATTTTCTAAAGCCTTATCTGAAGAAATATATTCTACGCTTGTGACACCATCAATGTTAGCAATATTCTCTTTTAAAGCAGCAATTTTTTCTGCATCGGGATTATTTTTTAAATAAATAGTCACGTCAATTTTTCCTTCAATGTTTTTAATTGCTGCATTGCCCATTAAATTTAAGACAAAGAGAATACTAAAAGACAGCAGAGTTAGCACCATTACTAAGGTAGTAGCAAAAGAAAGCCAGATATTCCGCCAAAAATTAAGAAAGCCCATTTTGAAAATACGAGATAAAGAATAGAGAGGCACAGTAGTAAAATCAAAATTTAAAAATCAAAAATCAAAATGATAATTTAAAGTGTTAAAAATGGAAAAAATTTTAAATTTTGCATTGTCATTTTACATTTTGATTTTTACATTTTACATTTATATCACATATTGCCCATGTTCTTGATCACGAATCACAACACCTTTTTCTAAAGTAATTACTCTTTTTTTTAGAGCATTAACTACTTCTTTATCATGGCTTGCTAAAACAACGGTTGTTCCTAGTTCATTAATCTTTAGGAGTAATTTAATAATATCCCAAGTAGCAAAAGTGTCTAGGTTTCCTGTAGGTTCATCAGCAATCAGAAGTTTTGGTTCATGAATCAGGGCGCGTGCAATTGCAATTCTCTGCTGCTCTCCGCCAGAGAGTTGTACTGGAAAACGATCGGCTTTATCTTTTAAACCTACGATATCCAGCATTTGAGGTACACATTCTTCAATCTCTTCTTTGGGTGTACCGGAAACTTCCATTGCAAAGGCAAGATTTTCGGCAGCAGTTTTTTTAGGAAGAAGACGATAGTTTTGAAAAACCACGCCGACATTGCGACGAAAACGAGGTAGTTCGCGGTTTTTTAACTCGCTGACGCACCATTGTCCCACAGTTACTTTACCCTCATTTGGTTTCTCTTCACAAATTAAAATTTTTACTAAAGTGGATTTACCTGCACCAGAAGCACCAACAACGGAAACAAATTCTCCTTTTTGAATAATGAGATTAACATGATCAAGGGCTATAGTGTTCTGATTGTAAATTTTTGTAACGTTTTGGAGATCAATCATAATTTGGAGGCAGGAATTAGGAATTATGAATTAGGAATAAAGAATAATAATTTAATCTTCATGATTCCTGATTCCTTATTCCTGATTCGGTTTTTTCAAGGGCCATTTGGATAAAATTATCAATTTCACCATCTAAAACTTTGTCAGTATTTTTTATTTCGTATCCAGTACGATGGTCTTTTACCAATTTATAGGGGTGAAGTACATAAGAGCGAATTTGATTGCCCCAGCCAGCTGCAACATGTTCGCCGCGCGCTCTCAAGGTTTCTTTTTCTTTTTGTGCACTGTAAAACTTTTCTAGTTTTGCTCTTAAAATTTTAAGTGCCGTTTCTTTGTTTTGTAGTTGTGAACGTTCATTTTGGCATTGTACAACTAAACCAGTAGGCAGATGTTTAACTCTTACGGCAGAACTGGTTTTATTAACCGATTGACCGCCAGCACCGGCCGAACGAAAAGTTTCTATTTTTAATTCATCATCACGAATTTTAACATTTTGGGGTGATATTTCGGGCAGAACCTCAACGAGGGCAAAGGAAGTGTGACGTGCTTTATCTGCATCAAAAGGAGAAAGCCGCACGAGGCGGTGGACGCCAGCTTCATTTTTCAAATAACCATAAGCATAATGTCCTTTTATTTCTAGGGTGACACTTTTAATCCCTGCTTCATTTCCTTCGGTTTGATCTAAAACCTGGGCTCGCCAGCCCTTCCTTTCGCAATAACGTAGATACATCCGTAGAAGCATCATTGTCCAATCCTGTGCATCTACACCACCTGCTCCTGCATAAAGAGACAAGATCACATTACCAGAATCATATTTGTCCTGCAAAATAGTTTTGAGTTTCAAACTATCTAAATACTTATCAAATTTTTTATACTTTTGCCTAAATTCTGCTGCAAGTTCTGGATCATTTTCTTCTGTTAAAAGTTCAGCTAAAGTCTTTAATCTTTCTAAATTTTGGTGAATTTTTTCCCATTCTTTAATCTCCTCCTTTTGACGTGAAAGTTCAACAATTACTTTTTGCGCCTTTTCTTTACTTTGCCAAAAGTGAGGAGTATTCATCTTTTCCTCTTGATTCTTGATTCTTGATTTTAACTTCTTAATTTCAAAGTCGGTCCGCTATCTCGCGGCTTTTATTTTTCAGAATGGCTATTTTTTCATTATATTGATCCATAGTGCTATTATAACACAATTCTTTTTTTCAAAAAAAGTCTGGATAGCATTATAATCCAGACCTATTTACTAAGAAAAGAACGAAGCGAAAAATTCTGCTAGCAACCCAGGCTAGATAGTGTTCTTTTATGATTTCTTTCAAAATCAACCTTTCATTTATCATATTTGACATCTCCTTTTTGAAGAACAAAAATTAATAGGTATTTGTTTTTGTAAATTTGTGCAAATGAAAATAACTTAGTTTTAGTCCTTCACTTAGAATGAAGTAGGTTATGACTAGAACAGCGATGATTAAAAGATGAGAGACGCGGGGAGGGGTAAATTGAAAAATTTTTTGTCCCCATTTATTTACGGTAAGAGCGATTGTTAAAAAGGTTACAAAACCACCAATAATAAACAAGGAAGTACTAGGCCTTATCGCTTTCAGAAAAAACTTATGACTTCGGATAGAAAAAACTAGGGCAATTTCCGTTAATACGCTTTCTAAAAACCAGAGGGTTTGGATTACAGCGGGACTGTGATGATAAAAAATAAATAGAAAGATTATATCAAAACCAGTACTTAGCACGCCTAAAAGAACAATGAGAGGAAACATTTGGTTAAATTGATATCTTTTTGGTTTTTTTAATTCTGCTAAATCCACATTGTCGGTGATTAAAGAAACTAAATAGAAATCAGGTAAGAGATTAGCAAGCAAGATTTGTACTGGAAGCATTGGTAAGAATGGTACAAATAGAGAGATAAAGGCAATGGAATAAAAATTGCCAAAATTGCTAGCTAGAACACATTTAATATATTTATTAATGTTTGCAAAAATACTTCGTCCTTCTTTAATTCCTTGCACAATTACTTTCAGATTTTTTTCTAAGAGAATGATATCGGCATTTTCACGAGAGATATCTGCGGCTTGACGTACCACGAGGGAAACATTGGCTGTTTTTAAGGCGGGAGCATCATTAATTCCCTCTCCCAAAAAACCGACTGTGTATTTTTTTTGTAATGTTTGTACAATTTTAAATTTGGTGGCAGGAGAGATGCGGGCGAAGATATTAAATTTATCGCAAGCTTGCGAAAAGCCAGAAGGAGGGAGAGCTTCTAACTCTTGGCCTAAAATTACTTCTTTTTTTGCCTCTTGAATTAAAGCTATTTTTTTTCCTACTGCTCCAGCTACTTCAAAACTATCTCCCGTTAAGATTTTCATCTTCACTCCTAAATCTTTAGCAAGTTTCATTGCTTCATGAGCTGATTTTTTCAAGGGATCACTAAAATTAAAATAGCCTAGGAAATTAAGTCCCCTTTCTTCTTCCTTAATAGAGATTTTAGTAGCCATTTCTCGGTATGCTACTAATAAACTTCTTTGGCCTTCTCTCCCTATTTTTTGAATTTGTTTTTCAATGGTTGTTTTTTTCAGTTTTTTTGGAAAAAAGGTACAAAGTTTTAGCACAATTTCTGGTGCCCCTTTCACAATTAGAATATATTTGCCAGTCTCTTTATCTCGGAAAAGGCCACTTTGTCGGAATCGAAAGGAATCAAAAGGTATAAAAGCAATTTTTTTGAACTGGCTTAACTTTTGCTTCATTTTAGCAGGAGAAGGGATTTTTTGATAAACTGCACTGTCAAAAGAATTTTTTTGTTCTAGATTTCCTTCTTGATAAGAGGATAGAAGTAAGGTATAAAGAAAACACTTCTCCGTTTCTTCAGAGACAACATTTTGCAAGGCAAGTTTGCCTTCGGTAATAGTACCTGTTTTATCTGCACAAAGCACCTCAATGTTTCCTAAATCTTCAATTGCCGCCAATCTTTTTACTACTACTTTTTTCTTGGCAAGCTTCAAAGCACCGTGAGATAAGGCAAAAGTAGTAATAAGGGGGAGGGCTTCAGGAATAATACTCACAATTAAAGCAATACAAAAAATCAGAAAATCAAAGAAATGACCCAAACCTCGTAAGATAAGGTAAATTAAAAATATGACAGCGATAGTGGGTACTACAACTTTAATAATGGATTTGCTAAAATCGAATAATTTTTTTTCATATATACTTTGTTTGGGATTTTGGGTAATCAGTTTAACAATTGTGCCCCAAAAGGTATTTTTTCCGGTAGCTACAACTACTCCCTTTCCTTCTCCTGAAATAACATCTGTGCCGCAAAAAATAATATTTTTAGCTTGAAAAATTTCTTCTTGCAATGTTTTTAAAGCCATAGGATTTTTAGCAACTGGTGTTGCTTCACCGCTCAAAACCTCTTCGTTAATCCAGAAATTTGTCCCTTCAAGCATTCTTAAATCTGCTGGCACGATATCCCCTGCCTCTAAAAGAATAATATCCCCTGGGACTAAATATTTTTTCTCAAGAAGTATTTCTTTGCCATCTCGCAGGACCTTGCTTCTTTCGGGAATAAAATCTTGGAGAATTTTAGCCGCTTGATTGGCACGCAATTCTTGAATGAAACCAAGTAAAACATTTAAGACGATAAAACAAACAATCACGATCCCTTCTGTTATCTCTTTAATTAAGAAAGAAAAGGCAGCAGCAAAAAGCAAGAGATAGAAAAAAGCATATTTAAATTGCCTCAAAAAAACATCAAAAAGATTTGTTCTTTTGACTCTGATTTCGTTAAAACCAACTTTTTCGATGAGATTTGCTGCTTGTGTTTCTCCTAAGCCATTTTCAGTAGTATTGAGTTCTCTAAAAACCTCGCTAATTTTTTTGTTTGTATATTGAGAAAACTGCATTTAGATCGTCAAATAAACCGCAACATTAAAGTTTAGATATTTAAATATTTATTTATGAACTTATTAATATCATCTCGTACACGGGTGATTATTTCCTCGCCATTAATAATATATAAATTTTTTTCTTTCTGTGCAGCTTTTAAGTAGTTTTTTCTCACTTTCTCTAAGATTGTCTGGCGTTCAAATAATTCAATATTATAACGTACATTTTCCATTCGTTTTATGGCTGTTTCTGCGCTAACATCAATTAAAAAGGTTAAATCTGGTCTTCTGAATTTTCTATTAATTTTATAAAGCCATTCCGGGTCACAATCAATAGAGCCATAAGCAATAGAAGAAAGATAGTAGCGGTCACAAATCACTACGTAATGATCGCGCAGCGCTGGTTCTATTTCTTGGCTTAGATGATGGGCGCGATCGGCTGCGAATAATAATTGTAGACCATCTGGTGTGGTTTTCCAGTCACCAGTGAGACAACCGCGGATGAGTCCACCAATAATATTATTGGTAGGCTCTTTGGTAATTAAGATTTTTTGCTCCGGCTTTTCATTACGTAAATAGCCTGCTAGTAATTCCACTTGGGTGGTGGTGCCGGCTCCATCCAGTCCTTCAAAGACGATGAAAAAAGATTTGCCTTTTTGAGACGTTTGAGACATGAGATTATTTTAATTTTTTCAATTTAAATTTTTCATCCGACGTTTTGTCATTCTTTACTAAAAACTATAGCAGTGAGGCTACAGAGTTTTTGTTATTTACCCAACTCACCAGATTCGTCAGGGGGCACAAGATCTGTGGAGTTTTACTTTACAATAATCCTTGATAAGCTGAAGAAAGATTGTTTAGTAAAAACGGAATCGCAATCAAGAGGCCTATGAGAGGTAAGACGACCATTCCGATCTGTATCACCGTATTCCAAAGAATATATCGCCGCGTTTTTTCCGCGGCCTCGGCAGCCTTTTTACTATAAACTAGAATTTGGTCTATCTTATCTTGAGAGTTTTGCAGGGAATTGTTTTCTGTTTCGTTTAAAATTAAAGGCATAATAAAAGATTAAAAATCAAAAGTTGATTAGAAGAGTTTTTCTTGGGTTTTCTTTTTTATTTTAGGACTCTGAACTTTAATTTTACCATAAATGCCATCATAACCGGGAATAATTTCTACTTTTCCAAGACGAGCATTGATAATTGCTTGGGTAATTTCAGGAGTAGTGATTTGAACCAAATCTTCTGCAGATATATTATAAAGAATGGTAAATTCATTGTGGTATTCGCGGATTAATGCAAAATATTTTTCATTAACTCCTCGTGTGCCTACTCCCATTCCTATTGTATCAGCGATAATTTCTTCTAAAGGAATAAGATTTTTAAAGGGAATACTGTTTTGAGGCACAAAGCCTTCGGGACGATCTGCTAAATCATCTACACGATGTAATACACCGATTGTTAATGGTCGACCGCAGACAGGGCAAATATTATTTTTTGCCTTTGCCTCTGCTGGAGATAAAGAAATATTACAAGTAGCATGGCCATCATAATGATATTTACCCTCTTCAGGAAAAAATTCTACAGTAAACAAGAATTGATTTTTGTCTTTGGTTTCCAAAATCCTCTTAATCTCATTATAACTCATTTTACATTCCAGCACATTAGCTTCTCTGCCAATTTTACGTGGTGAATGAGAATCAGAATTAGAAATAATAGCAATTTTATCGAGAGCGGATAGTCGCCAATTCATCGCGGGATCTGAAGAGAGACCAGTTTCTATGGCGTGAATATGAGGGGAAAACTCCTCAAAACATTCTTCTATACGGTCAAAGCCGGAGCGAGAGCCGAAAAGAGAAAACCAAGGGGTCCAGATGTGAGCAGGGACAATCATACATTCTGGAGAAATTGTTAATATTCGTTTTACTAAATCCTTAGCATCCAAGCCTAAAATAGGGCGACCATCGGCTTTAAGATTAAATTCCCAAGCAAGATTTGCATTAATCTGTTCTACTACTTCTAAGGAAGGTGCAAAAATAACATTATGGATACGATGGGTTTTACCATGTTTAGTGTAAATTGAAGAAACTTCAGTGGTTAGAATAAAACGGGTAGATGTTATGGCGGGAAGAACATAGGGAATACCTTCTATTTGCTTCTTTTGATATTTTTCTTTTAAAACAAAAAGGCCTGGTTCTGCAGGTTCCAATTTCTCATTTAATTCGCGAAACCACTCGGGATGGGTAAAATCGCCTGTAGAAATAATGCAAATTCCTTTGATTTCTGCCCAATAGTTTAAGTGTTCCAAATCCATATCGCGCGAGGTGGCACGGGAGTATTTAGAGTGAATATGAAAGTCAGCGAGAAACATAAAATAAATGTAAAATTTAAAATGCAAAATGAAAAATTACAATTTAAAATTCAAAATTATCAAATGTTAAAATTTTTAAATTTTTGCATTGCCGCGCCCGACTTCGCCTTGACTGATGATATTGAAGATAAATCCTTGGTGAAAGTCTAGTCATTTTGGTAAGATTTAACATTTTTAAGAAGGGGCGAAGTCAAGGCGGGCGGGTCATTTTGATTTTTGCATTTTAATTTTTCTCTAATTTTTCCTTCCAGTCCTCTTTCTGTGGGTTCATAAAATATTGTTCCAATAAGTTCATCAGGTAAATGTTGTTGAGATATTGTTGCGCCTGGAAAGTTATGGGCATAACGATAGCCCTTGCCATAGCCCCATTTTTTCATAAGATATGTTGGTGCATTGCGAATTATTAAAGGAACAGGAAGAGCGCCTGTGTCTTTAATTGTTTTTTTAACCTTTTGGTAAGCAACATATAAAGCATTAGATTTTGGGGCACAAGCAAGATGCACTACAGCTTGCGCAAGTGCTAAATCGCATTCAGGCATTCCTATAAAATGGCAAGCATCTTTGGCAGCAATGGCAACAAGAAGGGCATGAGGATCCGCCATCCCCACATCTTCTGAAGCAAAACGAATTAACCGTCTGGCAATATATAGTGGATCTTCACCTGCTTCCAACATTCTTCCCAACCAATAAAGCCCAGCTTGGGGATCAGAATCACGCAAAGATTTATGAAGGGCAGAAATAATATTATAATGCTCTTCGCCGTCTTTATCATATAGTAGTAATTTTTGTTGCAGGGCATTTTGGACGGTTTTGAGATTGATTTCACGCCAACCATTTTTTTGATGTGTTGCTACCTTGGAACTTAATTCCAATGTATTCAAGGCAATGCGGGCATCACCTTTTGCCTCTCGCACAATATAGACTAAAGCTTCTGGCAAAATTTTAATCTTGAATCTACCAAGGCCTTTTTCTTTGTCGCGTAAGGCTTGTTCTAAAATAAATTTAATATTGATATCAGAAAGGGCGGTTAAGACATAAACTTGGGAACGAGAAAGTAAGGGATTAATTACTTCGAAAGAAGGGTTCTCGGTGGTGGCACCGATAAGAGTAATCGTGCCATTTTCTACATGGGGTAAAAAGGCATCTTGTTGGGCTTTATTAAAACGGTGGATTTCGTCAACAAAAACAATAGTTTTACGATGATGAAATTTCCAATCATCTCTAGCCTTATGAATTACCCCTTTTAAATCTTTAATACTGCTTGTTATCGCAGGAAAAGGAATAAAGTGGGCGCGCGTTTTATGAGCGATAATTCTAGCTAAAGTAGTTTTACCTGATCCTGGCGGACCCCAGAAAATCAAGGAACTTAAATTATCCGCCATTATAGCGCGGCGTAAGGTTTTACCTCGGCCGACAATTTCTTCTTGGCCGACAAAGCCATCTAAACTCTGGGGCCGCACTCGCTCGGCTAAAGGGATTGCACTGTTATTTTCTTCTTCTTGATCAAATAAATCCATTTTAGGTCAAGTTAAAACTCATTTTTCTTTTATTTTAGAATATTT
>Ga0209609_10002164_pt1 | contig 11314 bp, 12 predicted proteins | sample LakKivw325mmetaG_FD_184136 | JGI IMG/M metagenome (GOLD analysis project Ga0209609, IMG submission 184136) | Anoxic lake water microbial communities from Lake Kivu, Rwanda to study Microbial Dark Matter (Phase II) - Lake Kivu water 325m metaG... | ecosystem: Environmental > Aquatic > Freshwater...
AAGGTCGGTGGGGATCTTCATCCTGCCGTGGGTGGTCTGAACGCTCATCTCAGGAACCTTATCCCCCAGGAGGGGGATCCCCTGTCTTGCCTCTTGCTCCATATTTTCTTCCTCCTTTCCTTTAATAGGGGTCGTATCCCATTAAATTTTATGACCAAATCTGCTCTCAAATCCGGGATCGACAGGTGCTAAAAAGAGAAAATAGGCGAGGTTATGAACCCGCCTCCCGGAAGCGGGAACTCTTCCGCCGCGATCGGTCAAAGGCGAGGATGAATGAGGCTAACGCTCCGCCTCAGCCTCCACCTCCATGATCAGCTTCTCCCCGCCGCTGACGTAAGTCATGTAATGAATGACTAGGCATATACCCCAGCCGATGGGCGAATACCAGGGCTGCCAGATGGGCAGGCCAGGGTTGGCGGGCATTATCATCATGTAGTTTATCGCCAGCCACACGATGTTTATCACCAGGTAGATCACTAGGTGTGTCATGAACAGCTTCTTCATCCGCGCCTGCATGGCTGTTCTAAACGCCTTTTTGTACGCTTCGTCGGCCATTTTTGCCTCACCTCCAGAACAGAAACACTATCCATATTCTTTTCGTCTATATATAAAGGTTTTCTGGACCGATTTCTCGATCAAAGATGCAGAAAGCTTTATTATTTTTAAATTATATAGAATTAAAAAATTGAATGGATCAGTCCTTCACCACCTCATCGAACTCCTTCTGGGTCATATACTGGGGCGTGTAGTCTATATTCATATCCTCCAGGTCCCTCACGTAAGACCGGAGGTGCTTTCGTGAGCCGGCCAAGAGCCCCTGGAATACCACCCTCACGTCCTCGTTATCGGCCACCCCAAGCTCCTTTTCCAGATCCACTATGCTGATCTCCTCGAAGGTGGCCGCCACCTTGAGGGCATCCTCCGTGGACCGCGTTCCCTGGGCGAGAAGATCGCTGTAAAGGCTGGCAAGAGTCTCGTTGCTGAAGGCTCCATGCTCGTCCTCCTCGACGGGAAGCTTCAGATCGTACTTGTCGATGAGGGCCTTTGCCCGGTCCATGTGGCTCTGCTCAGATCTCGCCAGATCCATGAAGATGCTATCCTCAGTCTCCCGGTAAAGTTCGGCATAGAGATCTCGAGCCACCTTCTCCTCCTCCCAGATGAAGAGGACCCCCTCCTCCTCTCTCGGGCTGAGGGTGGCCGCTGCCGTCCCCGAGATCCGCTCTCTGACCGTCTCGTTCTCGGACGTCAAGACGAGGATCGCCTCGCCGTAGGCGACGTTGTGCTTCATCGATCGCGACTTCGAATCGGCCATGGCCCAGATGATCGAAACGCTCTCGCCCGGCGCCAGGGCCTCGTCATACTCGTCGCCGGTGTCGAGCCTCCTCTTGAACTCGACGACGGTGCCGCCATCTGCCTCCGAGCCTCCCGATTCCAGGATGTCGTAGCTGCCGCCGAAGAAGGCGTCGTCTTCGTGGGGCCCGTAGTTGCCGGAGGAGTACTCGTCCAGGACGATCGCCTCGCCGTCTTCCACCGTCCCCCATATCATGTCGGCATCCTTCATCCACTCCAGGGGATCGAAGCCTATCGAAAGCCAGCCGGAGGTCTCGCCCCTCAGGGCCATGAAGAGATGTTCATCGTCGTTCCTCCAGGATATCTCCATCTCCCCCCCTGAATAGCCCGGTCGAGCGGGGGCCGCCACCACCATCGTCCGGGAGTATTCGTTCTCTCCCACCACACCGTCGGCCAGCCACTCTTCAGAGGCCACCTTCTCTGAAATTATTTGCTCCTCGGGAGGCTCTACGCATCCCGCGAGAAGGAACAACAATCCAAATAAGAGCGTTACAGAGACAGTCTTCATTTAGAACACCACCAACATAAATGTTTTTTTAGGATATCAATATGTCGAAAGATATCTCACCGGCTAACGCGGGGTGAGGATATCAGGGTTCTCAGCTGGATCGAGAAAGGGGGTCAGACCTCCCGGAGCTGTCGGGCGGCATCCTCGGGCGGCACTGTGTTGATGAAGATCCCCGTGTTCTTCTCAAAGCCCGCCATCGTCGATATCGCAGGCTGGATCCTGATGTTAAGGTGGTAGCGGCGGTCGGGGAGCTGGCGGATCGAATAGTTGTAGGGCGGGCTGCCGAGGAGCCGGTCGAGCCTCCCGAGAGCCTCGCCGAGAACCTGGGCCAGCTCCCGTAAATCGGCAGGATCGAGACCAAGGTCCGGGACGTGCTTCTTCGGAAGGATCCAGGTCTCGTACGGCACCTCGGAGCAGAAGGGGGCTATGAGGACGAACCGGTCGTTCTCAAAGATCAGCCGATAAGAGGCCGCCTCCCTCTCGACGAGGCTGCAGTAGGGGCATCGGGGCGCAGAGGTTATGGCGTCCATCTCCCTCTTCAAGACTGGGGGGACGATGGGCAGGGCGACGAGCTGGCTGTGGGTGTGGCTGAGGGAGGCTCCCGCCACCCGGCCCCAGTTCTTGAAGATCGAGAGGTACAAGACCCCGTCCTGGGAGATGTAGTGGAGGTACCGATCTCTGTAGACGGAGACGAGCCTCTCGAGGTCTCGCCCGCTGAACCGGGATGGATCGCCCTCGTGGTCCGGGGACTCGACGATCACCTCGTGAAAGCCCCGGGCGAAGTCAGCCACCCACTCTTTCGTGGGCGGCTTTGGTTTTTCGGCCATGGCCGGGTAGAGGTTGAGAAAGGACCGGGCCCACCAGTTCTTGATCCTCTCCTCCCCGTCGGCAAAGACGCCGTCGTCGGTGTAGACGGCGACCGCTGGCGGGGTAAGATCCTCGTTTCCGGGGCAGAAGGGGCAGGTTTTGGGATCAGACGGCTCCCCGGTCCCGCCGTGGCGGAAGTCGGAGGGCCTCTTTCCCCTCTCGGAGGCGATGATGGAGTACTCGGGTAGGAAGTAGTGGCGCCTCATCTCCGGGATGAGATCACCCTCTCGTAAATCTCCAGGGTCTCTTTTGCCGCCCTTGGCCAGTTGAATAAGTCCAGGCACTTGGCCCTTCCGTTCTTGCCCCACTCCCTCATCCTTTCGGGATCCGCCAGGACGAGGTTTATGCCCCAGGCGATGTCGCCGGGGTCGTTGGGGTTGACGTGAACCCCGGTGGGCCGCTCCGATGAGGGGTTGTCTACGATCTCCCGGAGCCCCGAGACGCCGCTGGCGCCGACTACCGCCGGCCTCTCCATGGCGGCTGCCTCGACCCCCACGATCCCGAAGGGCTCGTAGAGGCTTGGAAAGACGCAGAGGTCGGCGAGGGCGTAGTGGTGGATCTTCGCCTCTCGGTCCAGAAAGTCGGATACGACCTTCACCGACCCTCCGAGGGGCTCTGCCATGGACCTCACCCGATCTTCGAGGGTTCCCTTCCCGACGACGAGGAGCTTCGCCCGCGGATGCTCCGCCAGGACATGCGGCATCGCCTCCAGAAGCTGAATCACTCCCTTGACCGGCTCGAGCCTCCCGACGAAGAGGATCACCTCGTCCCCGTCCTTTATGCCGTACCTCTCCCGGAGCTCCTCGATCTTCTTCGGCTTCGCCGCCGAGGGGATGAAGACGTCCGTCTCGACGCCGTGGTAGCAGACCTCGATCTTATCCTTGGGGATGCCCAGCCTCGCCAGCTGCTCTCTCATGGCCAAAGAGACGGTGATGACGCAGTCGGCGAGGGTACCACCCCTCACCTCCAGGTCCACGATCTGCGGGTTTGGGGCGGTCTCTCTCCCCACCTCCAGGCTGTGGACGTGGTAGATGAGGGGCGTGTCTTCGCTCCTCTTCGCCGCCATCGCTCCCGGCAGCCCCAGCCAGTCATGGGCGACGACGAGGTCGAAGGGGCCGTTATCCCTCAAAGATGCCGCTGAAATCTGATTGTAGCTCATGAGGTCGAATAAGAAAGCCAGCCCTTCGCCCCAGGCACGGGTTCGGGCGGAGAGGAAGGGCTCCCAGCCGTCTCTCATGGGCAGGGCCGTCTCCCGAAAGACGGAGATCCCGCTTCTCGTCTGTCTCTTCTTAAAAATGCCGTCGCCCAGGGTGAAGACGGAGATGTTCTGGCCGAGGGCTGCGAGCTCTCTCGATATGGAGTCGGCGTAGACGCCGAGACCCCCGAAGACCCGTGGAGGGAACTCCAGGCTGAAGTAAGCTATCTTCATCATTCGCCACCTTCGTCAAAACCTCTGATCGCCGGAGGGAGGCACTTGTCCAGCTCCGAGCTGACCATGAGGTTCTTGTAGTATTCCAGGACCGGCTCGGTCCAGTTCATCAGCTTCGCCAGGGCGAAGGACTCCTCGCAGAGGAGCCGGTACTTAACCTGGTCTTCGAGGTACGTCCAGGTGAAGTAGTCGAGGGCCAGGGCGTAATCGAGGATCATCTCCTGGTGGGCGGCGTCGATGTTGTCGACGACGACGACCCCCCCGAGGCCCGTCACCAGCCGTTCCACCTTCTTCAGGGCGTCGCTGAAGCCGCAGGCCCGGCTGACGATGCTGGGGGTCCCCTCCCTTCCCGCCTCAAGGCCGGTGAGGAGGAAGGGCTCGTACTGGGAGGGGAATATCCCCGCAACACAGCCGGCCATGATCTCGTCTGTCCTCATGTTGAGGCCGCCGTCGTCGGGGCCCACCCACTGGGGGTAGAGGACCGCCGAGGCCTGCCTCTTCCCGGCGGCGAGGCTCCCGGCATCGATCCCTAGCTCGTGGATCATCTTGTTCAGCCTGATCTCCTCGCCCACCGGCACCTCCGAGGGGAGGTTGATGGGAAAGCCGTCTGGTAGCTTCTCCTTCGACTTGGGCCCGTGAGAGGTGATGAGGAGGCAGACCACCCTCATATTCTCTGCGAACCTCTGCTCTCGCCTCCGATGTCTTATCAGGTGGTCCTGGAGGAGGAGGGAGTCGAGGAGCTGGGGGTAGCCCTTGTTCTCCAGCTCAGTACGGGATATGGTGAAGACGGGAAGGATGTCCTCGGGGTCGATCAGCTCACCGCCGAAGACCTTGTGAAGGTTCTCTGAGATGAACTTCTGGATTTTCTTTCTGCAGAGGTTCTTTTTCTTCCAGTCGATGTAGTTTACGTCGAGATCGATCCCGTTTCGGATGACGATCCCGTTCAGCTTGTGAAAGAGCATCGCCTCTCTCATCGTCGAGTCCCCGACGAAGGAGACGACGTCGGCGTACCTTCCGAGGGACTCGAGGGTGGCCAAGCCGACGGGGACGTTCGGCTCCCAGGCACCGTCGTTGCGGGCCACCTTCTCCAGGGACCTGTACCCCGCGGCCCGACCCGGGACTGTGGCGTGGAGGGTGGCCATACTCCGAACGGGAACCCCGAGACACTTCAGCCTCGCCAGGGCGTAGAAGGTGGGAAACTCGTGGCAGTGGAGGGAGACCCTCATCTTCGGCATCACCGACATGGCGAACTCCGAGATCGCCTCGTCCCCGTACTTCTTCGCCCTCTCCTCGCCGAGGGATACGAGGTACCGGACGAACTGGGAGACGGCGTAGGAGAGGCCGAGGTAGTGGGTGTACTCCGCTCCGTAAGGGGCCCTTTCAAACGTCATGGAGTCGAGCCTCGACATCTCCCAGGCCTCGGTCTTGATGGCGTTGGCCAGGGTCATCTTCGAGCCGTACCTGCTCGTGATGATCGAGTCGTAGTAGGCGGTGTTGAAGAGGAGGTAGCCTATCGGCACCCCATCGACCTCGGTTTCGGCGGTCACCACGTCGATCCCCTCGGACTTGAGGTGATCGAGGGCACTGGTGAGGTCGTCGTTCATATCGAGGGGCTCAAGGCCGCTGACGTCGGTGACCCTGGACTTTCCCTTGTTCCAGTCCGCCCCCTGGGTGGGGTAGTAGGGGCCGGCCACCAGGATCTTGAGGTCGCACTCGATCTCCTTTCTCGCGGCGAGCTTGGCCAGCGTCCTCGCCTCGGCGTCGATGACGTTCCATATCCCGCCCATCTTGTTGCAGACGGGACCGCCCTCTTCGCCCGCCAGAACTACCCAGCGTTTTATCATGAGGATCAGACCTCCAGATGATTTTACGGATAGGGCGAGAGGGTCGAGACCGCCATCCCGTCGTCGGAGATGTCCAGGACTCTGATGCTGTTGGAGATCCGAGACCCCCTCATCTTCATGATGTAGATCGAGCGGACCATGTTGTTTCCGATCCTCTCCCTCTTCAGGATGGTGCAGGAGTCCGCACCGTACTCCATGATCTGGGTCATCCCGAAGGCCTCGCCTATGGTGATCATCGCCGTAACCCCCGTGGCCCGGAGGAGGCCGAAGAGGTCGTCGGCCAGAGACCTCATCACGAAGGGCGACTCGACGGCGGTGAAGAAGGCCATCAGGTCGTCGATCAATACCCTCTGGGGCTTCTCGTCCCGGACCTTCCTGTCCACCAGCTTTCTGAAGTTTATCAAAAACTCGACGGGGTCGGTCTCGATGCTCTTCTGGAGCCGAAGGACGGGGTCGGTGACGTCCACCATCACGAGCTTTCCCTCCTCCTCCAGCTTCCAGAGGTCCCACTTGAAGGAGGAGTAAAGCTCCCTCTTCAGGTAATCGGCGCTCTCCGAGGGCATGATGATCATCCCCTTCTCGCCGTTTTTAATCCCTTCGAATATGAACTGGGTGGCGAAGACGGTCTTTCCGCTTCCCGACGCCCCCGTCACTGTGTTGACGGTCCTCCTGTGGAACCCCCCGTTCACCAGGTCGTCGAACCCCGGTATCCCCGAAGGAACCTTCTCATATGATTTTGACGGTTCTTCCAATTCTTCCCCTCCTGAAGTTCCATATTCGCCCAAGAGTAATTATTTTTACCGGTGAAGACCAAAAAGACTTTCGGTCAAGGGGTCAGAATGGGGGGTTGAGACGAACGATCGTCTCAAGGCTATCATCCACGTTAGATCGTTGACCGCTCGATCGTCCCATTCCGGTCGTCTCAGTTCGATCGTCTCAATACTGCTCGTATATCCAGGACCTCTCCGCCGGAAAGAGGGCGTCGATGAGGCGGATGGTTTTATCTCGGGCCCCCTCGGTGCCGGACCCGATATACAGCATCGATGGAAAGATGTCAGGTCGCGTGTATTGAAGCTCTTGCCAGGTCCGATGACCGAGAACCAAAGGAACAAAGAGGTCGTCACAGAGGCATAAGGTCTTATCGCACTCCCCTTCGCCGCCGGCTCCGACGGCCTCAAGCCTGCCATCGGACCAGTTGAGGTCGATCCGTTCGGTATAAAAATCGAGCCGGATAACCCCGGTGAAACCTGCGAAGCTGCTTTCCTTCAGGCGCGCCTCAAAGACGGGGGCCATCTTTTCGAGGAGTCTTGCCTTATTTGGAACTTTTATCTGCCAGGCATAGGGCCTTCCGCTCGACGCTCCAAAGGACTTGGCCGTCATTGCCGGAATCGACTCGCGAGAGAGGTTCATCCGGATGAACGGCTTATTCCGTTCAGCGGCCTTCTTCTTGCAGAAGGCGAGGAGATTTAAGAGCCCGTCATCGGATATCCCCTCACTGATCTCGCTCACGATGAGCCCTGCTCCGAAGCCCTCCCGGGGAATCCTGAAGTAGCGTCTCTCTTCCGTCTCTCGGCCTTCCATGATCCAGAACTCAGAGCCGTATTCGGTCTTCTGGCTGTACGTCAGAAGGTAGTTCCAGTGGGCCTCGTCCCTGAAGGCGGAGAGGAAGTTCGATCTTCGATATCTTTCGTCTTCTCAGACGAGAAAGGGCGCGTCCTCGGCTTTGGCGAGCCGGAAGTTGTAGGCTCCGCCGTCGCCAGCCGAATCGGGCACCAGATGGAGGGGGATGTCGATGTGAGGCTCCAGGGGGATCGAGTAATAATATCCGAAGCGGCGATAAAATCCCGGGATCCCCTGGACTGCGGCGAGGTCGAACCCCTCCTCTGCCAGGGTCGCGTCAAACTCCCGGCTGAGGAGCCTCATGAGCCCCCTGTTCCGGTGTCCCTCTCCCGTTCCCACGATCCCCATCTCGGCGACTTTGAGCCTCGTCCCCGCCATCTCCCAGGTCCAGGGGATGAGGGCGAAGGCCGCTGCGATCTCTCCGGTCCCCTCCTCGACGGCGATGAACCAGCGCTCGTTCTTCATCCCCGGAAGGTGGGAGAATATCGTCTCGGCGAAGGCTCCCACCTCCTGGGGGCGAAATATCTCGTTGAAATGGGAGCGGAGCTTTCCGGCGTCGTCGGGAGACTCGGCCCGCCTTATTCTGTAACCTGAGTTCATGGATCTGTTCCTCTTTTTTATCGTTCAACCGGGATCTCCCATTTCGACCGCGCGTTTAAGATGTTTTCTCCAGGATCAAGGGCTTATGTAGGATTTTGGCTCCAACTTCGTCGAAATTTTTCCGAGTTTTCCTCCGGACAACCCGGGCAGGATATTTAAGAGGGGATATCGACATGTAGAGTTGAAAAGCTATGACGGGGGCGATCTTCGTGGACGAAAACCGGATTGGCCGATGCTGGGAGTTGGACCTCCTCCGTGGCATCGCCGTCTTTATGATGATATCCTTTCACGCCCTCTTCGACCTGGACTACTTCTCAGGCCTAGTGGATGTCCATTCGGGGATCTGGCCCCTCTTCGCCGAGGCCACGGCCTCGATCTTCCTTCTCCTGGTGGGGGCGTCCCTGACGATCAGCTCCGCCAGGGCCAGGATGAAAGGAGAGGACTCCTTTCTCCGATACCTCCGCCGGGGAGTTCGGATCTTCTCCTGGGGGATGGCCGTCACCCTCTCGACCTTTCTCCTTCTGGGGGAGGGTTATGTCCTCTTCGGCGTCCTCCACCTGATCGGCGTCTCCATAATCCTCTCGCGCCCGCTCCAGAGGCGGCCCCTCTCCGCCCTCATCATCGGAACGGCGGCGATATCCGCGGGCCTTCTCCTCCGTCACTTCTCCTTCGGCTCGCCCTGGCTCCTCTGGCTCGGCTTCGTTCCGGCCGGCTTTTATTCGGTGGACTACTTCCCCCTCCTCCCCTGGTTTGGCGTCGTCGCCGTGGGGATATTCCTCGGAGACGTCCTATACCCCAAAGGGGTGAGGCGGTTTCAACTTCTTGATATCTCCGCAAAAGCCCCGGCGAAGGCGATCTGCTCGGTCGGGAGAAACTCGCTTTTCATCTATCTGATACATCAGCCGATCCTCATAATCTCGATGCAGCTTCTCGGGATCATCGAGATGGGAAACGGCCTCGCCCTTCAGATGCCGTGAGACTTGGGGTTCTTTAACCGATAAAAAGGTCTCTGACCTCTGCCCTGTCATCTTCAACCCCGACGTCGAGGTAGACGAGGCCGGAGAAGAGGCCCTCCAGGGGAGGAGGCAGCTCCTTCATCCGGGCGGTCATGACCGGGTCCCTGTACTCCAGATCCCATCCGCCATCCCTGATGAACGCCGAGATCACCACATCGTAGGCCCTCCAGCGGAAGGTCTCGACCTGAGGGAGTTTTTCAGCCTCGCCGAGATACGGGCTCTGAATCCATGCGATCAATGGCAATCTTTCGAGATGCAATGTATCGAGTCATCCTGTTATCTATCCCGGGGGCTTAAACCTTATAGCTTGATGCCTCAAGAATAAAAAAGGGAGTCGAATATGAAGCTGAAAGTTCTGGTGGACAACAACACCCTCACCGATCGCTACTTCCGGGGCGAGCCAGGGATCTCCTTCTTCATCGAGGACAGATCGAAGAAGATCCTCTTCGACGTGGGGTACTCGGGCCTCTTTCTAGAGAACGCGTTCAAGATGGGGATCGACCTTTTGGAGACGGATTTCGTCGTCCTCTCCCACGGCCACCTCGACCACACCTGGGGGCTCGACCCTCTGGTGAGGCTGATCACTGAGGCGAAGATCGAGGGGATCGACGCCAAGACGCCGACTCTGGTGGCCCATCCCGATGCGTTTCTTCCGCGAAAGGTCGGGGGCCTCGGAGAGATCGGGCCGCTGATATCCGAGGAGGAGATCTCCCGCCACTTCGAGATGGCGTTGAGCAGAGGTCCCTTCTGGCTGACAGACCGGCTCGTCTTCCTCGGGGAGATCGAGCGGAGTAACGACTTTGAGGCGAAGATCCCCCTGGGGAAGATCTTGGCAGAAGAGGGCGAAAAAGACGACTTCTTGATGGACGACTCGGCCCTTGCCTTTCGATCGGCCGAGGGGCTCGTGATAGTTTCAGGCTGCTCCCATTCGGGGATCTGCAACATCATAGAGCAGGCGACGCGAGTCTTCGGCGAGCGAAGAATCCTCGACGTCGTCGGAGGATTTCACCTCCTAAACCCGCCGGAGAGGCAGATGATAGAGACCTTGAGATATTTTGAGAGGGCGCAGCCCCGCGAGATCCACGCCTGCCACTGCACCGACCTCGCATCCAAAGTCGCCCTCGCCGGGGTCGCAAACCTAAAAGAGGTGGGCGTGGGGCTGGATCTCGAGTACGAGTCAAACGGGCGGCGGCGCACCCCGCAGCAAGCTTCGGGGTATTCCAACAAATAAGTGCGTCGTCAGAATGTTTTTCGAGAATCTTTGAGAGGGGGCAAATCGAGACGCGGACGAGGGGCGTTGCCTCCCCCTCGATCGCCCCCGAAAGCCCGCGATCTGCAGGCCCAAGAGGTCCATCAGCCTCTTTCGCCCCGCAAACTCCACCAGGATCTCTCCGTCGCCCTCGCGGGCCAATTCGCCCCGGACGATGGGACCGAAGAAGGGCGGCCCTCAAGACGCCGGTTTCTCGAAGGGGCGGCGAGAACCTCATCCCCCCGCGATGCTTTCGGGGTGGCGCTGGTTTTGGCGGAGGCGCTGTCCCGTCCGGGTGGTTCAGGGGCGCGGGGCAACCGGGCGGCTCCGGATGAGGAGGCCGCTGCCTGGCGCGGTGAAGTTGGGCGAGATGTGAGGATCGAGGCTTATATAATTGAGCAGAGATGACGGCTTTATAATCACGGCGTTTCTCACGAGAAGGTTGAAGCAGCTTGAAAGGAGGTCGAAGATACGGGCGCGGCAGAAGTAGAGAAGGTCTCGGCACTGGTCCCCCACCTGCTCACCATCCCCCATAAGAAGATCTGGGTCGATTACGACGAGGAGGCGGACGTGCTCTATGTGAACTTCAAGAAGCCGAGCCGTGCCGACGACTCCGAGCTGACCGATGACGGCGTCATCATCAGGCGCGAGAAGGGCGAGGTGGTGGGGATGACCTTCCTCAACGTTGCCAAGAGGTTCGGGACGAAGAATCAAGCATGAAGTCTGGCCTAATAGTCAAACATCGCACCCCGCTGCAAGCAGCGGGGCATGTTCGCGATGTTCATCAGCTATTCGAATTCTAACAAATTCATCTGTTTATAGCCTTCCTTC
>Ga0209609_10002166_pt1 | contig 11308 bp, 13 predicted proteins | sample LakKivw325mmetaG_FD_184136 | JGI IMG/M metagenome (GOLD analysis project Ga0209609, IMG submission 184136) | Anoxic lake water microbial communities from Lake Kivu, Rwanda to study Microbial Dark Matter (Phase II) - Lake Kivu water 325m metaG... | ecosystem: Environmental > Aquatic > Freshwater...
GCCGTGCGCCCGGCGCCGGCGCACGGCAGTCGGGCAACACGGACGGCGCCGCGCCGGCCGAGGCCCGCAGCCCCAGGAACTCCAGCCCGGTGGCGGCGGCCGCCACCAATAACCCGAAGCCCAAAACTTGATTTCTTTTCTTCATCTCTCTCCTCTCTCCTAAAAAGTCCTCCCAAACAAACAAGGATAACCTTCGAGAAAATTGTAACACTGCCTCCCCCCTTTCGTCAAATCGAATAATGTCTCCCGTTAGCATGCTATCTTAGAGAGGAATGACCATTAAACTTAGCAACCCGGTTACGGATCTACCTTCCGTCGGAGAGGTGTATGCCAAGCGGCTGAGACATCTGAAGATCAAAACGATTCGGGACCTCCTCTACCATTTCCCTTTCCGCTATCAAGACTTTAGCCAAACCAAAAAGATCCGCTACCTTGCCGAAGGCGACGAAGTTACCGTTGCCGGAGAAGTAATCAAGGTTGAGGTTATCCGCGCAAAAGGGGGAAAACTGCTTACCAAGGCGGCGGTCGCTGACGAAACGGGCGCTATCGAGGCGATCTGGTTCAACCAACCGTACCTGAAACAGGCACTCGAGGAAGGGAAAAAAATATACCTCGCCGGCCAAGTTGAACAATTTGGCAGGCATTTGGGTTTTGTCAGCCCTACATTTGAACCGGTCGACGACGAAACCGGACCAATTCATACGGGAGGGCTGGTCCCGGTTTACCCGGAAACCGGCAGGGTTTCCTCAAAATGGCTTCGGGCGCGGATCAAGAGGGCACTGGCCCTTTTTAATCCCGGGGAGCTGGCGGACCTGGAATTTATCCCTAGAGAAATCCTCCAAGAGGAAGGTTTGCCTGACCTAGAAGAAGCGCTTCAAACTATTCATTTTCCCAAAAGTGAGGGCGAGGCGAAGAAAGCACGAAGGCGGTTCGCTTTTGAGGAACTGCTTCTCCTTAACCTCCGCTCAATAGAAAGAAGAAGACGGTGGAACGAGAGGAAATTGGCAGCAAGAATTGATATCCCGCGGTATCGGCGGGAGATCGAACAATTTATAGATGGCCTCCCCTTTACCTTAACGGGAGCGCAAAAGCGGGCGGCGGTAGAGATCTTAAACGATCTTAATAAACCGACGCCGATGAACCGCCTTCTCGAAGGCGATGTCGGCTCAGGAAAGACGGTCATCGCCGCCATCGCTGCCTACGCCTGCTTCCTCAACGGAATGCGAACGGTCCTTATGGCCCCAACAGAAATCCTCGCGCAACAGCACTATGAAACTCTCAAAAGTCTCCTCGAGCCCTACGGAATTACATGCGCCCTCCACACCGGAGGCAAAAAACCAAAACTGCCTGATTACCCAGCTGTCCAGCTGCCCGATCTCTGGATTGGCACTCACGCCCTTTTCTACCGGAAGGGAAGCTTCAAAGGTGTTGGCCTCGTCGTAATTGACGAGCAGCACCGCTTCGGCGTCGAGCAACGAGCCGAACTTGTCAAGAAAGCAGGCGATGTCCCTCATATCCTTACCCTCACCGCCACTCCGATCCCGAGAAGCTTAGCCCTCACTGTCTACGGCGACCTGGACCTTTCAATTATCGATGAACTTCCGCCGGGGAGAAAGAGAATCAAGACCTTCGTCGTCCCGGAAGGAAAGCGCCAAGCGGGATACCGCTGGATAGGGGAGAAGGTTAAATCGGGAGAGCAGGCGTTTATCATCTGCCCACTGATTGAAGAATCGGAAAAGGTTCCGATCGGAGATCGAGAATCCCCGACCGAAGGCGGGAAGTCAGTGCGGCAGGTAAAGGCGGCTACGGCCGAATACGAAAAGCTCCAAAAAGTCTTTCCCAACCTTTCCCTCGGCCTCCTTCACGGAAGGTTAAAAGTGGCAGAAAAGAATGATGTCATCGACAAGTTTAGGAAGGGTAAGCATCAAATTCTTATCGCCACTCCCGTGGTGGAGGTAGGAATCGATATCCCTAAAGCGACGATCATGGTCATTGAAGCGGCCGATCGCTTCGGTCTTGCCTCTCTTCATCAACTGCGGGGGAGGGTAGGAAGGGGTGATAAAGAGTCTTACTGTTTCCTCTTTACGGAAAACGGAGGCCGAGATGTCTTCAAGCGATTAAAGGCTCTCGAAAGTACCACTTCTGGTTTCGAGCTAGCCGAACTCGACCTCAAGCTTCGCGGACCCGGAGAGATTTACGGTACTAAACAGCACGGCCTTCTCGAGCTGAAAGTAGCCGACCTCTCGGATACCAAAATGCTCAAAGCTGCCCGAGAAAGTGCTCATAAAATTATGGACGGGGAACTTCCCCCGCGGCTTCGCCAAGAACTAGAGCGCTTTACCACTTCCCTAGTTGAGCCAAACTAACAAAGCCTACCGACGTCGCGCCATACGCTATTCTCGACAGATAAAATGGTTGCGAACGAAGAGAGCTCTTATTCGCGGGACGAACACTGTGATAAACTAGCCTTACCGTGACCAAAACTCTCTACTTCACCGAAAGCGGTTATCAAAAACTCCTGAAAGAGAAGAAGAGACTAGAAGCAGCACTGGCCGAGGCGAAGAAGAGCGCCGGCCTATCGGCTAGCGCCGAGCCCGGAAACGTCTGGCACGACAATTTCGGTTTTGAGCAGGCAGAAAGGGATATCCATAAGTTCACCTCAATGCTCGAAGAGATAATGAAACAACTCGCTTCAGCAAAAATCATTAAGCCCAAAGACACTTCCAAAGACAAGGCCGGTATCGGGAGCAAAGTACAGGTGGAGATGAGCGGAGAGAAGCGTACCTACTCCATTGTCGGCTGGGGTGAGGCGGAGCCGGGAAAGAACAAGATTTCCTACACCTCACCGTTAGGTAAAGCACTTACAGGCGCTAAAACTGGCGATCGTAAAAGGATTACCACCCCTAAAGGAAAAGCCGCAATCAAAGTTCTGGCGGTCTCCTAACACCAACCCTAGCCCGCTAGCTTCTGGCCTCTAGCCTCTGATAAACTAAGGCGATGAGAGTTACTGGCGGCGCCGCTAAAGGCCACCACCTACAAACCACACAGGTGCGAGAACTCAGGCCAACTCAAGACATGGTGCGCAAGGCAATCTTCGATGTCCTGGGCGATATAGTACGGGGGAGAAAGGCAGCCGATCTCTACGCCGGAACAGGCGCCCTAGGCATCGAAGCCATTTCAAGAGGGGCCAAGAGCTGCTATTTTGTTGATTCACACCGCGGTGCCGGTGACATAATCATCAAAAACCTCAACCACACCAAACTCCTTGGCAAAGGGAAGGTTATTTGCCGCAGCGTTGACCACTTCCTCGAAGAGCTTCCGGACAAGGATCTCGAGCTTGTCTTTCTTGACCCCCCATATACTCTCGGGAAACTCGCCCCAGTCCTTCAAAGACTGCTCCCACATCTAAGGCATGGGGCAATTGTTGTCTACGAACACGCCAAGACTACAGACGCGCCGAAAGTAGAGGGGCTAAAGATTATCAAGTGGAAAATTTACGGGGGGACGAAGGTAACCTTCTTGACTAAGGCATAGGGGATGGGGTATAGGATCTAGAGGTGGGTATCAATTACTGGACCCTAGTACTTAGTCGCTAGTTGCCAAGATATGCCGGTACCGAAAAGACGACACTCCTACGGGAGGAAAAGACGAAAACTGCTCCATAAAGGGCCAAAGCGGCCACAGACGGTGAAGTGCCCCCACTGCGGCGCTGAAAAACTCCCTCATCGGGCTTGTCCTGAATGTGGAAAGTACAGGAAGCCAAAAATCAGGAGACAAGAGCCAGAGGCCGGCAGCTGAATCTCTTTGCTCCTGCCAGCAACTAATATCTAATGATTAAAGAAAGGGACCCACGACACGAAGCTCGCCGAGTTGCCTTGGCGACGCTCTTCGAGCGCGCATTTCACTCAATTAATCAGGAGGAAAGTACTGCCCGCGTACTAGAAGTGTATGGGAAGAGCGATATTGACCGCGGGCTTCTTAGCCTCCTTACCGAGGGCGTCGTTAAGAATATGGAAATGCTGGACAGAATTATCGAGGAGACCGCCCCAGCGTGGCCACCCGACCAAATTGCTAAGGTCGACCTTATCATCCTTAGAATAGCCATTTTCGAGCTGGTAGTCGCTAAGAATGTTCCCCCGAAAGTAGCAATTGACGAAGCAGTTGAGATCGCCAAGGAATTTGGCGGATCTTCTTCAGGGTCCTTTGTAAACGGGGTTTTAGGCACTGTGGTTAGAAAATATCTTGAGGAAGGTGAGGCCGAAAAAGAGATGGGCACCGAAGAAAGAGTTAAAAGAATACTGGCCGCCTCCTTGGGAGTAAGTAAAGAGGAGCTAAGCAACGAAAAGGCTTTTGCCGCAGATCTTAACGCTGACCCCGCCGAACTGGAGGATACATTCAGAAGAATCTTCAAAGAGCTCGAAATTGAGGAAACAAAGTACACATTTGAAACAGTGGGCCAGTTAATTGAATTTGTTAAAGATTATTTAGATGAGATTGAGGAATGAGAGTAGTTAATAGGAGGTTATTGGCTGTTGGAAAATGATCGGCTGCTAACTATCAGCCACCGGCAACTAATGGAGAATCTGAAAAGGATTGAAAAAGCCCTAAAACTCAAATTCAAGAGTCAAAAGTTGCTACAGAATGCGTTTGTCCATCGTTCGTACTTAAACGAGAACCCCGATCTCGAGCTGCCGTCTAATGAACGTTTGGAATATCTTGGGGACGCAGCTTTAGAGCTGGTTACCTCGCGCTACCTTTTCGAAAACTACCCAAAGCTTGGTGAGGGCGAGATGACCGCTCTTCGCGCCGCTTTGGTAAGAACGGAATCGCTGGCAGAAGAGGCCCGACGGCTCGGTTTCGGCGATACGCTTCTCCTTTCCAAAGGGGAGGAGCAGGGAGGAGGACGAGATAACCCCTATCTTCTTGCCAACACCTTTGAGGCCCTTGTAGGCGTTATTTATCTTGACCGGGGACTAGGAGAAACAGCCACCTTTATCAAAAGGGAGCTTCTTTACAAAACGGATGATCTCATCCGTGCCGGACTCAAAGACGCCAAAAGCCTCTTCCAGGAGAAAGCACAAGAAAAACGCTCGATCACTCCCGTTTACAAAACACTAGCTGAGTGGGGACCTGACCACGACAAGCACTTCCGTGTTGGCGTCTTCCTCGGAAAGAAGAAAATTGCTGAAGGAGAAGGCCGGAATAAACAAACAGCAGAAGAAGCCGCCGCTCAAAATGCATTGAAAGACGATGGTACACTGCGGGGGAAACCAGACGAATCAGTTGTACCAAATTCAGATAATTGAATTGCTGAGTCATTGATGCTATCCTTTACCACGTCGTGTTAAAGATTCGTTTCTCTAAAACCGGCAAAAGAAGTGCGCCTGCCTTCCGTATCGTTGTTACTCCCGAGAGTCGGCCGCGGGACGGAAGGGCACTTGAGGTTTTAGGTCATTTCAATCCTTCGACAAATCCGCCCGCCCTCTCTTTGGACAGAAAACGTCTCCAATACTGGCTCGAAAGAGGAGCGCAGATGACAGACGCCGTTGAGCAGCTCGCTAGAGGCAAATACGAATTTAAGCCATACCGCCATAAACAGGGCAATAAACCGACCGAGGGGGCCAAAGAGCCTAAAGTTGCGGTGGAGGAAAAGAAGCCTGCACAAAGGGATAAGACAGAGGCGGCCGAAGCTCCTACCGAAAGTAAAGCGGAGGCCCAGCCAACGCCAGACAAATCAGATGAAGGAACTTCTTGAATATCTCGCTCAAAAATTGGTTTCTAAACCAAAAGAGGTGAGGGTTACCGAAAACACGGAGGCGGACGGGACCATCCGCCTAACCCTCTCAACCGCCCCCGAAGATATGGGAATGATTATCGGCAAGGGAGGAAAGACTATTGTCGCTATCCGCTCCCTTATCAAAACTGCCGCTGTCAAATCAGGAAAGAAAGTTCTCCTTGAACTTGAGGAATCAAGTTCGGAATGAATCAATATTACCAGGCCGCTGATGCTTATCTCCGTTATCACCCTCTTCCCTGAAGTCTTTGAACCGCTGATCAACTCTTCAATCATTGCTAAAGCACAGAAGAGCAAAAGACTCAAAGTAAACCTGATCAATCTGCGCGATTTTGGCCTCGGGCCGCATCGGCAGGTTGACGATCGCCCCTATGGCGGAGGAGTGGGAATGGTTTTGATGGTTAAACCAATTTGCGAAGCCATCAAGAGATCAAAAATCAAAAATCAAAAATCGAGGATTGTCCTTCTAACCCCGCAGGGGAGAGTGTTTGATCAGAAAAAGGCGCGCAAGCTCGCCAAAGAAAAGCATCTCGTCCTCATCTGTGGACATTATGAAGGGGTAGACGAGCGAATCCGCCGGCTAGTAGATGAAGAAATCTCCATTGGCGATTATGTCCTTAGCGGGGGAGAGATACCGGCGATGGTAGTTTTAGACGCCGTAACGCGCCTTATTCCCGGCGTTCTTGAGAAAGAAGCGACAGAGAAGGAGTCCTTCTCATCCCATTTTCCAAACTCCAAACCCTGCCCTCTTTTAGAGTTTCCACAGTACACTCGACCGGAAGTCTTCGAACTCGGAGGAAAAAAACTAACCGTCCCAAAAGTTCTTCTCTCCGGCAATCATCAAGAAATAGAAAAGTGGCGGCTTAACGAGGCGCTAAAGAAAACAAAAAGGAGAAGACCGGATTTAACTAACCAAGCAGAAGCTGACAGCTAGAGGCCTATCACTCAACCTCGTAGGGGGTAAAGCGATTCAAAATCATTGAAGCTTTTATAAAATCACTGCCGCTAGGGCTAAAAGTGATCGGAGTTTCGGGTTGGAGTACCGGCTCCGGCGTGTAGTAACTAATTAAAACCATTGTCGTTTGGACGTCCGCAGTTCCAGTCCCGGTGTCGCTCCCAGTAGAGAATTGAATCGTCTCCACATCAATCACCCGGCTGGCTACTTCCATTGTCTGGAGGAGACTCTGCAACACCGCGAACGAGCTTGTAGAAGTGAAATTAAGACGCACTTCCTCCCACCCCCTTGAGGTGGATTCCTCGCTGCTGACCGATTCGCTAAACTGCAGTGACGAGATACCAGCGCCACACTTCTGGGCGATAGCTTGAATCTCGGTCAAAAGCGCAGGAATACTGCTTTCGGAAGGAACCGCCCGATCAAATGATTCGGATTGCGAATCCAACTCCTCTGCGGCCCAATCTTCAGTAAGGGCTTCAAGCTGTCCCACCTTCGTCGTCAGAGACGAGAGTGTTTGCCGCGCTAACGACTGCTCCAATTTGAGTGCCTGAATCTGCATCCACGCCGAACGCGCCCCAACCCAAAGCAGGACAAGAGAAAGGAAAATACTGCTAACAAAGAGACCGTAGCTCCTGACTAAAGGATGATTCAAAAACGATCTTAAACTGCCAACTTCCACCCTCAGGCTTGCCATTACTCTAAATACTCTAAAAAGGATTCCCACCCCTCCTCCAAGAGGGACTCCCAACCGCCCCTCAAACCATTTTTTACCACTTCTGCTTCGGCCGTAAATTGCGCTGTCCCCGTCGAGGGGTTAAAGCTAACCGAAGTGAGGCCAACCTCGGTAAAAAGAGAGCCACCCTTCTCCGGATCAACCATATCTCGGAGGAAGTTGGCCAAACTAGTGTAATCTAAAACTTCGCCGGTCAAACTGATCTCGCCGGTGCTGGCAGCCGTAAGGTCAGTAATGGACACTCCTGCCGGGGTGCCCTTAGAGAGCGCTTCGAGAAGAAGGGAATAGTAGTTTCGATTGTCGAAAATGTAAATGAGGGCCTTGGTCTTGTCGGTTAGACCAGCAACTTTTATTTCCGTATCTGCCAAATCCGCCAGCGCCGCCTTCTTAGCCGCTACTTGCTGCTGAATGTTCCTCAACGACGATTTTTGCGCTTGGACAACTGAGAAGAGCGCTGCCGTTACCATAACAGTTAGGGTTAGAAGACCTAAGCCCAACACCCGAAGGGAACGGACAAGAACGGCACGCTTCCGCGCCTCTTCAATTTCTCTTGGGATTAATTCGATTCTGTGCTCTTCAGCCATTACACTTCTTTTAGCGCTAGCCCGACGGCAACAGCAAAATCCGGCGCCAACCGAGCCAATTCCTCCTTGGGAAAAGACTCGGAAATGCTAAGCTTCTCCCAAGGATCAGCCCTGATTACTTCGACCCCTAAGGCCTCGGCGAGATAAATCAAAATCCCGGGAAGATTCGCCACCCCTCCTACCAAGACGATCCGGTCGATATGCTTCCCACGCCGAGAAGAGTAGAAGGTCAGTGCCCTCCTCAATTCCTCCACAATTATATCAAAAACAGGCTTAATGGCAACAAGTACCTTCCCGCCCGCTTCTTTCTCCAACAAACCATAGCTCTTAAGATATTCGCGGGCGCGTTCCGTCTCCAAGCTGAAGCTTTGAGAAACCGCTCTAACCAAGGCCTCGCCACCGGTGGGGATAGAACGAGTAAAGCGAAGGGCATTTCCGGAGAAGATTGAGATATCCGCCGTCTTAGCTCCCAATGAAACAACCATAGCTGAACTTCCGCTGGTATCACCCACAACCGATCGGGACAGCGCCATCGTTTCCGGCTCCAGAGAAACGGGGCGGAGTCCCGCTCGCCGAAGGACGTCCAGGTATCGTTGGATCAGCAATTCAGGCGCGGCAACTAGAAGAACATCGGTCTTCTCCGAATCCATTTCCGAAGTACCCAAAACCTCGTAGTCCAGCGTCGTCTGCTCAAGAGGAAGGGGAACATATTGCTGGGCTTCACTCTTTATGGCGGCGTCTATTTCTGTCTCTGACATCTTGGGAAGAGTAACAACTCGAGTAAAGATTTGTGACTCGGGAAGGGCAGCAACAGCGTTTCGGCCCCGGAATTTTCCTCCGACGACGAGTTGAGCCACCGCCTGGGAGAACTCTATCCAGCTTTCCTTGTTTTCAGCGATTAGTGATGCTCCCTTCGGAGCAGGGGAGTAGGAAAAGGCAATAAGCGCCTTCCCCCGGATTTGTGCGGCCTTAAGCGTTGTTGATCCAATGTCTAAACCTAAAAGGTCAACCATAAGAAAGTGAGCAGCAAACTTACCTAAATTCCAGCCGCCAGCTGCTAGCTGCTAGCCACTGGCCGCTACCTATGGCGTCACCTCTCTCCAATTTATCTGCGCCTCTCCCAAATAAGTGCGCATCAGCACCAGATATTTCGCCGGAAGAGAAATCTGCTCAGCGGCGTACATCGCGCTGTCAATGTCAGAAAGACTGCGCCGAAGGATAACCCTCCCCTTCGTCGAAATCAACGCTCCCTGGATAAGCAGCCGGGGAGTAGCGCCGCTAACGTAATTATAGCCAGTGTTAATGTTGGCGCTGGATCCCGCAGCAATGTAGACGCCATCGGCGAGATCGTTAGAACCGGGTCCGACTAAATCTTGGCTAAAGCTAATTCCGTCTCTGACAATGAAAACAACTGCCGAATCGTTCGGCACCGTTATATTGCCGTTAATCGTCAGGGTCCCGCTAACGAAGATAACAATCCTCTGGCCGGAGCTGAAATTAAAGGCGGCATTCCTAGTTATATTCCCGTTGCGATGATAAACTCCGGTACTGTTAGGAAAACTACCGTCGGCGCCCCACACCGTCGCCCCGCTGCCAAAACGGCTAATTAGTTCGCTGTAATCGGGAAGGTCAATCGCAACTCCCGAGCCGGCGGAACCTCCGGGGTAGTAAGAAAGAAGGCAGCCCGCATCTTGCCCCCAGCAGAAGGAGCGCGTCCCGCCGGTAATACCCTCTCTTGCGGAAATAATGAACTCAGCGTTCGCCGGAGGAACAACATTGAAGTAGCAGTAAGTTTCCGTCGGCGCATATACTCCTGTTCCGTTAAAATGCGCTTTTACCAGATAACCATTTCCTTCGGGAAGAGCGGCCGGATCAGGCTCCGTTACCGGAAGCGGCCCATCCCAAACCAGCGCCCACGTTCCGGTGCCCCCCCCACCAACAAACTGAAATGTCTCAACATAAGCGTTTAGGTCGGATTCAGGAGTCCCGGCGTAGCAATCATGTCCTAAGGCGAAGCCGAAGGTGTGGCTCCCCGCCGCGCGGCTGCCAAGATCAATCGCTATCCACTCCCAAGAGTTATCACCTTTTGTAGCGTAATAAGAGGGGAGGGCGGCGCCATCAAATCTGAACCGGTAGAAAAGCTGATCTGATTCACAGCCAGCGTCATGCCTAAGCCTTACCTGCATGTAATAAGTCCCCGCCGAAGGAAAAGTGACAGAATAATTAACCCAACCGTTCTCATGATAGCTGCCATTACAGGCGTCGCACGGACAGACAAGACCGTAATAATGGGAAGAGCAGTTAGTGCCGCTTACCTCAACCAAACCCCCACCGCTATAGGGAACGTTACTCTGGATTGTTGACTCCTCCCCGCTCGGAGGAACAACCGAAAAGTTCATTGTCCCCTCTCCCGGATCAGGAATGCCGGTAACATTAACAGTGATTGCCTCCGCTGTTCCTCGCTGAATCCGATAGGGGTTACCAGCCGTCCCGTGGCCAAGAAGTGTTATCGGACCGGTGGCGGCACTAACAGAAGTAAATTGGCAAGTCAAATCAATCGTTGGAGGATGACTACAGGTTCGCAAACCAGATGAGGGAACCAATTTCCACGTCCCCACCGGAGAACGATAATAAAGCCTGATTGTCGCCCCGCCACCGTGCTCATAAAACTCCAAAAGAATAGGGTACCAACCGGCAGCGAGTGTGATGCTTCCTCGGTGGCTTGGCACATTATAAGTTCCGGGCGTGTCCGCCCAGTCGTTTATAATCGGCTGGCCGTCAACCCAAAGCCGAACTCCGTCATCAACAGTCACCCCGAAAGTCCACGTTCCGCTCGTCGGGATATTAACGTACCCTGTCCAACGGACGCTGAACCCATCGCACTTCAACCGGCAGTTTATTCCATCACCGCAGCCCCAGTCCGGCGATGAGCTACCCCAATCGAAGTTAACTTGGGGATCGTTTCTAACCATCTTCAGCCCCTCGTCGAAATTCATACCGGCGTAATACTTCCCCTCAAGGCCAAATGCCTGGCTGCAGGCAGGCTGACTAATCGTCGGCCCCCAGTTGCCGCAACAGCACCACTGTTTGCTACCCCAGCCGCATTTATTGCTGCTTCCTTCGTTGTCGCATGAATTGCAGTGGTAACAAGTTTTGCATTTTTGCCAACAATCCGTCCCGCAGTCGCCCCAACACCGGTAGCACCCCCCATTGGAATTATTACAACCTTGTTTGCATGACGC
>Ga0209609_10002167_pt1 | contig 11308 bp, 4 predicted proteins | sample LakKivw325mmetaG_FD_184136 | JGI IMG/M metagenome (GOLD analysis project Ga0209609, IMG submission 184136) | Anoxic lake water microbial communities from Lake Kivu, Rwanda to study Microbial Dark Matter (Phase II) - Lake Kivu water 325m metaG... | ecosystem: Environmental > Aquatic > Freshwater...
CAAGAGAGATCTCCTTATAAGTTATTTGTGTTGATTACTTATATTTTGAGGTCTCTCTTACTTTTTTCAACTCCAACCGACAAAACTGTTACTGTATCATTATCCCCAGTACCGCTGAGCAGGTACCGCATAACATACCGTTGGAAGCTGCCGACGCCCTGAAATCCGGTAAGCTTATTCTCTCCGACCTTTTTATCGACGACATCACTCTGCAGCCCCATATGGCGGTGCTGATCCCCGTTTACAAGGAAAAGGATGACAGCGTGCCTCTAGGCGTCGTAGCGCTGTTGATCGATCCGTATAAATATCTCTACCCAATGATCAGCCGCTGGCCGACAGCCACCATTACGGCTGAGACATTGATCGTCAGACGCGATGGGGATAATGCGCTCTATCTTAACGACCTCAAGTATGAGAAAAACGCCGCGCTTAAATTATCTATAACCTTAAAGAATACAAATATCCCGGCTGTTAAGGCAGTGCTGGGAGAAGAAGGCATCGCGGAGGGGAAAGACTACCGGGGTGAGAATGTGATCGCGGATATACGGCCTATTACCGACTCTCCCTGGTTCATGGTTGCGCGCATCGATACCGCTGAAGTATACGCCCCGCTGACGCAGATGCTCTGGTTGACCATTATCGTGGTGGCTGCCCTCCTGATCGGCGCCGCCGCCGGTGTGGGCTTGGTCTGGCGACTGCAGAATCTGCGCGTTTACCAGGAAAAGGTAGAGATGACCGATGCTCTCAGGATTAGCGAGGAGAGGCACAGGCTCATCATCGAGCGCAGCCTCGACATGATTTATACGCTGGATGCGGCAGGTAAATTCATTTTTGTCTCTCCGGCTTCGGAAAGGATCATGGGTTTCAAGCCCTCGGAAATGCAGGGGCGGACTTTCCGCTCATTTGTTCATCCCGACGATGTCCCTATGGTCGAGCGGGAACTGAATAGTTTCATCGAGAAGGGGCATTTCACACCCGGTATGGAATATCGTGTCAGGCACGCCTCCGGCGGCTGGCGCTGGCACACCACCAGCGGCAACAGCGTGCTGGATGAAAACGGCTCTTTTCGTTATTTCGTCGGCATAGCGCATGACATTACGGAGAGAAGAAACATCACCGAATCACTCAAGGCATTGAGTCTACGTTACAGCGCTCTGCTGGCCGCCATCCCCGACATTATTGCCGAAGTTGACGTAAATAAGGTATATACATGGGCCAACCCGGCTGCCACCGACTTTTTCGGTGAGGAGATGATCGGGAAAGAGGCTGCATATTACTTCGAAGGCCAACAGGATACTTACTCTGCGGTCGATTCACTTTTCAAGGGCGATGAAAGAGTGGTCTATGTTGAAAGCTTGCAGAGACGCAGGGATGGAAAAAAGAGACTGCTGGCCTGGTGGTGCCGTACGCTCAAGAATGAGGAAGGCAACGTCACAGGCGTCCTGTCTTCCGCTCAGGATATTACCGATCAAAAACAGGCGGAAAGACGCATTCAGGAGAGCGAGGCATTATACCGAACCCTTGTTGAGACTTCCCCTGATGCCATCGGGCTTATGGCGATGGACGGGACGATCATCATGATCAATAAGCGGGCTATGGAGGTTTTCGGATTCGATCCGACCGATGATCTTAAAGGCAGAAACATCATGGACTTCGTGGCGCCTGAAAACTACAACGAAGTGCTCAGTAATCTGGATAAGCTGAAAAAGGCTCACACCCTTAGAAATTGGGAGATTATGAGCTATAAAAAAGACAGGCAGCCATTTCATCTGGACATCAGTTCCACCATGCTGATGGACGAAAAAGGCGGACCGCAATCGATTCTGATCGTATTCAAGGATATCACCGAGCGCAAGAAAATGGAGAAAGCGCTGCGCGATGAAGCGCTCAGACGGCGCATACTGGTCGACCAGTCCAGAGACGGGATCGTCATACTGGACCAGGACGGCAAGGTATACGAGTCTAACAGGCAGTTTGCCGCCATGCTCGGATATACTCCTGAGGAAATGAATCAACTCTATGTGTTTGACTGGGAATATCAATTCCCTCAGGAAAAAACGCTTGAAATGATACGCACCGTCGATGAGGCAGGAGATCATTTTGAAACCAAACACCGACGTAAGGACGGCACAACGTACGACGTCGAAATAAGCACCAACGCCGCCGTGATAGAAGACCAGAAGCTTATCTTCTGTGTATGCCGCGATATTACCGAACGCAAGCTGTCCGAGGACAGGCTGCTGCAGAGCTATCAATCGCTCAGGAAAACCCTTAACGACGCCATCAACGCCATGGTTAAAATAGTTGAGACCAGGGATCCCTACACCGCGGGCCACCAGCAGAATGTAGCCGAACTGGCGACGGCTATAGCCAGGGAGATGAATCTTGAAGAGGAACGGATAGACCGGCTGAGGACGGCGGCAGTCATACATGACATCGGGAAAATGTACGTGCCGTCGGATATTCTCAGCAAGCCCGGCAAGCTGTCGGAAATTGAATACAGCCTGATCAAAACGCATCCTCACTACGGGTACGAAATAGTCAAGGACATGGACTTCCACTGCTCTATTGCGCAGGCCATACTCCAGCATCATGAGAGAATGGACGGCTCGGGCTATCCCGCCGGGATTAAAGGCGATGAGATAATCCTGGAAGCGAAAATACTGGTGGTCGCGGATGTCGTTGAAGCCATGGCCGCCGACCGTCCCTACCGCCCTGCCCAGGGCCTGAACAGGGCGCTTGAGGAGATATCGATGAACCGGGGTAAATTGTACGATCCGGCGGTAGTAGATGCCTGTCTGGAGCTTTTCAATAGCGGAAGGTTTGCATTCAAACCTGTATAACCGGTATTTGAGGTGAATAATGGCTGCCGGGGCAGATAAGGCAAAGAAGGACAAAAGAAAAGCCGGTGGCAGCGGACGTACATCCCGCGGATCCGTTTCTGCCAGATTGCAGAGCACGCTGGATGCTCTGAAGCATTCCGAGAATTTCCTCAACAGCATGATCGAGCAAAGCCCGCATGCCATGTGGATCTCCGACAGCTCCGGCACACTGATCAGAACCAATCAAGCCCTACGCAACCTGCTCAACGTCACTGATAAGGAACTGGTAGGGAAATACAATGTGTTTCAGGATAACATTGTTGAAGAACAGGGTTGTATGCCTCTGGTGCGGGAGGTATTTGAGAAAGGCTCTGCAGTGAAATTCAAATTGAAATGGGATTCTTCTCAGCTTAAATCAATGCAGTTACAGAAATCAGCTTCTGTAATACTGGAAGTCACAATATTCCCCATAATCGACACCGATGGCAGAGTTACGAATGCGGTTATCCAGCATGTTGACATCACCGAGCGTGTGCTTGCCGAGGATGCCCTGAAGGCCAGCGAGGCGCAGTATCACCTGCTGTCGGAGCATACCATAGATACTGTGTGGCTGATGGACATGGACTTGAAGGTCATCTACCACAGCCCCTCCGTTGAGAGGCTGCGCGGTTTCACGGCTCAGGAGATCAAGCAGATGAAACTGGAGCAGCACGTCACGCCCGAGTCGCTCAAACTGGTATCCGAGGTGGTTTTAAAAGAGCTGCCTAAAGTACAGGCCGATCCGGACTATAATCCCATCCTGACCATGGACCTTGAGTATACCTGCAAGGATGGTGGGACGGTGTGGACTGAAAACAAGTTCAGCGTTGTTCGAGATGAAAAGAAAAACCTGATCGGCATACTGGGCGAGGCCAGGGATATCACCGAGCGCAGAAAGACGACGGCAGCCCTCAAAGAGAGCGAGGAACTGTACCGCTCTCTGTTTGAGAACATGCTCAACGGTTTCGCCTACTGCAGGATGATTTACGATCAGGGTAAACCCCGCGACTTCACCTATCTGGCTGTAAATAAGGCCTTCGAGAAGCAAACCGGCCTCAAAGACGTCGCCGGAAAGAATGTCACCCAGGCCATCCCCGGTATATACGAAGCCGATCCCCAGATATTCGAGATTTATGGAAGGGTTGCACTGACAGGGATTCCCGAGCAGTTTGAGACCTACGTATCCTCGATGCGGATGTGGTTCGCCGTGTCGGTCTACAGCCCGCAAAAGGAGTACTTTGTGGCGGTCTTCGACGTTATCACCGAGCGCAAGCTGGCCGAAGATAAACTGCTGCGTAGCTACGAATCCCTCAAGAAAACGCTCAACGACGCCATCGATACTATGGTCAGGATTGTGGAATTGAGGGACCCTTATACGGCCGGCCACCAGCAGAATGTAGCCGAACTGGCCACGGCTATAGCCACACAGATGAATCTGGCCAACGACAGGATCGATCAACTCAGGATGGCGGCGGTCATACACGATATCGGCAAAATGTATATACCCACCGACATACTGAGCAAACCCGGCAAGCTGACCTATATCGAATACGATTTGATTAAGACCCATCCCCACTACGGTTACGATATTGTCAACGGCATGGATTTCCCGGCTGTCGTTGCGCAGGCCATCCTTCAGCACCACGAGAGGCTGGACGGCTCAGGCTATCCGGGCAAATTGAAGGGAGCTGAGATTATTCCCGAAGCCAGGATACTGGCGGTGGCGGATGTGGTTGAAGCCATGGCCTCCCACCGCCCCTACCGGTCGGCCATGGGCATCGGCAAGGCGCTCGAGGAGATATCCGCTAATAGGGGTATTTTATACGATCCGGTGGCAGTGGACACCTGCCTGAAGCTGTTTAACAGCGGTAAATTCGCATTTAGAACCGCCTGATGTAGCATCCTGAAATAAAATATTCCGTATTCAAAACATGACCAATCGACGTAAGCGCAAGCTCTGTGGCCCATTTATGATTTCTTGCTTTACTACAACAGTACGTGAGTAAACGTATTGACACTGTTAACCTGTCGTGATACAAATACTGCATCTTCTGGTTTTTCAGTCTTCCCGTTTTAAAGGTAGGATACCCATAGCATCGGTATCCAGGCGAGATTATTATGCGTAAGCCGTTACTGAGGGATAAGCACCTTTATATAATAGCCAGCCTATTTATCGTCTGCACTATCTTTTACTACTACAACGAACTGGCCGGTCTATGCGGGTGGTATACGCTTCACGAGGAGATCTTCCCGGCGATTGACGATCTGCAAAGTATGCTTTTTTTAGTGCCTATCTTATACGCCAGCTATTACTTCAGGTTACGCGGGGCCATAGTGGCCAATATACTGACGCTGATTATAATTCTGCCCGGCGCTTTCATCATTTCTGATCTCCATGATGTTATTGTGAGGATCCCGCTTTTCATCATTGTAGCGCTGGCTGTCAGCATACTGACGGCGATTATATTCAACCAACGGGATAAGGGCCGGAGTTCCTTCAGTGCCTTGAAGCGGTCTGAGGAGAAATACCGCAATATACTTGATCAGATGTATGACGGTTACTACGAAGTGGATCTGGCGGGTAACTTCACTGTCGTCAACGACTCTGTATGCCGCAACCTCGCTTACTCACGCGAAGAGCTGATTGGCAGTAATTACAGGCTCATAGCACCACCGGACGAGGTAAAACGTCTACTAATCGCCTTCAATGAGGTATATAAAACAGGAGAGCCGCATAAAGGCTTTGAGCATCAAATTATTCGTAAAGACGGACGAATATTATTCGCAGAAAGCTCGATCTCCGCGCAAAAAAACGAGCGGGGTGAAATCACGGGGTTCCGGTCTGTCAGCCGCGATATAACTGAACGCAAGCAGGCGGAAGAAGAATTGGGGGGAAATATAGCCCGTCTGAATGAAATGGGCAGGATTGCCAGAGTAGGCGGTTGGGAGTTCGACGTTGAGACTCGCCTGCAAACATGGACTGAAGAAGTCTATAACATACATGAAATAGCTATGGATCATCAACCAACTGTTGATGAAGGCCTGAGCTTTTATACTCCGGAATCTACTCCGGTCATTACCGAAGCTGTTGAGAAGGCCATTACATTTGGGGAGCCTTTTAATTTGCAGCTGCAGTTCATCTCCGCCAGGGGAAATCGACGCTGGGTACAGGCAGTGGGAAGGACCTATCAAAAAGAGGGAAAGGTTTACAAAGTCGGGGGCACATTCCAGGATATTACAGAGCGTATTCAGGCTGAGCAGGCGCTGCGTGACAGCGAGGAAAGATACCGCTCACTGGTGGAGAATATCAACGATGTTTTCTATACCCTGGATAATACAGGCAATATTACCTATGTAAGCCCGGTGGTCGAGAGGATGAGCAAATACAAGGTCAGTGAGCTGATCGGAAAACCTTTTATCCCCCTTGTCCACCCTGATGACTTGCCTAACCTTATGGAAAGTTTCAACCGCCTGATAACGGGAGTGATTGAGCCCTCGGAATTCCGCATATTCGATAAAGACGGCAGCATCATCTTTGTCCGCACATCCAGTCGACCGCTCTATGAAAATGGTCAGGTGGTCGGTATCACGGCCCTGATAACCAATATCACCGAACGCAAGCAAATGGAGTATAAACTCGAGCAGATGGCAACCCACGATTTCCTGACCGGGTTGCCCAACAGGGTTTTATTAACAGATCGATTCACTGTGGCGGCGGCACTGGCCGACCGCAATAAGGCCAGACTGGCTGTTATGTCACTGGACCTCGATAAATTTAAGTCCATCAACGATACGCTCGGACACGCAGCAGGTGACCAGGTGCTGAAAACGATCAGCTCGCGGCTCAAGACGATTATCCGCTCCAGCGATACTGTCGCTCGTGTGGGCGGAGACGAGTTCGTGTTAATAATGATGGAAACCAATCACAAGGAAGATGCCATCGCTATCGCTCAGAGGATCCTCGATTCATTTAGAGAGCCTCTCATGATAGACAGTAATAACGTTACTATATCCACAAGCATCGGTGTCGCCAATTATCCGGAAGATGCGCCGGATCTGGATACCTTGATTAAAAAATCCGACGCGGCCATGTATTATTCCAAAGGCCACGGGCGAAACCAGTTCAAGTTTTTCAGCGACGGCGACGTCCGCCTGGGTGGAGATCACAAGAGCGGTACCGACAGGTAACTCCGCTATAACAGTGAGTATGGAGAGTCTGACTACACAAATATGATAACAGTCCATTTTATCTCTCATACACACTGGGACCGTGAATGGTATCGCACTTTTCAGCAGTTCCGCTTCAACCTGGTACGCATGGTAGATAAGTTGCTGCATATCCTCAGGTCGGATAAGGACTACAAATTCTTCATGCTGGACGGCCAGACCATACTGCTGCAGGATTACCTGTCCGTTCGTCCCGAAATGGAATCCGAGTTGCGGAGGCATATTGAAGGCGGACGTGTACTGGTGGGGCCGTGGTACTGTATGCCCGATGAATTCCTGGTCAGCCCGGAAGCCCTCATTCGCAACCTGCTGCTGGGCAGGAAAACAGCACTTAGCTTCGGACGATGCATGGATGCGGGATACCTGCCGGATTCGTTCGGACATATCGGTCAGATGCCCCAGCTGCTGGCCGGTTTCGGACTGGCCGGCGCCGTTGCCTGGCGCGGTATAGGCGACCAGCCCTGCCAGCTCCGGTGGCAGGGAACAGACGGTACAATGATTCTTTTATCCCACCTGAGAGAAAGCTACAGCAACGCCGTTAAAATACCGTCCTTCGACGACGCAGCTACGCTGGCTGAGGCCAAAGCCGCCCTGGATAAGCTCGTCCCGCATACCGGGGGCGGACCCATACTTCTCATGCAGGGGACAGACCATATTGAGCCGCGCCCCGAAATCACTTCAGCTTTGGCCTTTCTGAATCAGGCCCTGCCTGAATACAGCTTCGAACATTCCACGCTTCCCCGCTACTTTGCAGATCTTCAGAAATGGTGGAATGCCTCGAATCACGATATCCCAATTATTAAGGGCGAGCTGCGCAATTGCAGCAGGCAGCCCGTGCTGCCCGGCACGCTTTCATCGCGTATCTGGATCAAACAGAGCAACCACCGCTGCCAGGTGATGCTGGAAAAATGGGCGGAGCCGTTCAGCGCATTTGCCGGGCTGCTAACCCCACAAACACCTGACGATCATTTTCCAGTATCCCCGCAGTCATCGAGCGGGTTCATTTCACTGGCCTGGCGCATGCTGCTGGAAAATCATGCTCACGACTCGATCTGCGGATGCTCGGTCGACCAGGTGCATCATGAAATGAGGACACGCTTCGACCAGGTCGGCCAACTGGCGGAGGAGGTTACAGGACGGGCGCTATCCGATATAACATCATCGATCGACACAGACTATTTCAATCCGAACAAACCTGCCTCATTCTCAGTCACGGTTTTCAATCCGCTCTCAGCAGCAAATAGCGGATGCGTGGCCATCCCCCTGATCCAGAGTCACTACGGCGGTGACATCGCAATAATCAATGAAAGCGGGGATATCCTCCCGCACCAGATGGTCGGCAGGGGCGAAGAGGTGGAATTGTTGAATACGACCCTGGACTGGCAGGGTCTTGCCGCCCTGTGGGAGAGGGCAGCGCAGGGCTCGAGCCACGGCATCGAGATACATGATATCAGGATTGTACGTAAGGGAGACTACCTCAATCTGGATATCATCGTTGACAACAGCGGGCAGCCTGCCCTCAAAGCCTGGCAGGATAAACTGAACGAGTGCCTCAACGATAAGTCGATCAGTCAATTCCGTGTCAGGGCAGCGCTGGTGCGGCCTTCCTTTATATCATTTGTCGCCCGTGAAGTGCCGCCGCTCGGTTATGCAACGTACTGGATAACAAAATCTGCCCCGGCGCCTGCAGCCAACCGCAACCCCGCCACTTCATCCATTGAAAACGAGTTTCTGAGCGTATCGGTTGATAAAGGCAATACGTTCAAGCTGACCGATAAAAGGACAGGGCAGGTTTACACGGGCTTTGGCTACTTCAGCGACGGCGGAGACAGGGGGGACCTTTATAACTACTGTCCTCCCGCCACTGACGAAATTACCGATTCCCGGGATACCGCGCGCAGGACCGGCCTGAACATCGATAAAGGTCCCGTCACCCAGTCCATCACTCTGAAACTGGAGATGCCCGTCCCCGAATCCCTCACCCCTGACCGGAAGGCAAGGTCTGCCGTCAGGGCGCCGCTTGAGATTAGCGTTAAAGCCGTGCTCACCCGCGGCATAGCAAGGGTTGATTTCACCACCAGTGTAACTAACATCAGCTGCGACCACCGGCTGAGGGTGCATTTCCCGGCGCCCTTCAGATGCGAGGAGGCAATCTATGACGGCCACTTCGAGGTTGTCAGGCGCCAGGCAGGCTCGTTGGCCTATGACGATAGCTGGTTCGAGAAACCGGCCGCCCAGCAGCCGCAACGAGCCTTCGTCGATATATCGGATGGTAAAACGGGCCTCATGATAGCCAACCGTGGCCTGCCCGAGGCGGAGGTATCGCAAACAGGCTCAATCTCTGAAATAGCTCTGACCCTGCTGCGCTGCGTCGGCTGGCTGTCTCTGGACGACCTGGACACGCGCAAAGATCATGCTGGTCCGCCCTGGCTGGCCGTCCCTGATGCGCAGATGCGCGGCGCCCATGAGTTTGAGTACTCGGTCATCCCTCATGCCAGAGGCTGGGCTGATTCTTTCCAGCAGGCTTACACCTTCAATGCCCCCCTGCGTGCTGTCGTCGATGTACCGCATCCCGGCAATCGACGCAGTACCGCTTCCTTTCTGGCCGTTGCTCCCGGCCTGTTCGTCATCTCCGCGATTAAAACGGCTGAGGATGGGCAGGGGCTGATCGTACGCGGATTCAATATCTCAGACCGGTCAATCGATGTGAGCATCAAGCCTGGCATTCCTTTTAAATCCGTGCGAAGGTGCAGGCTGGATGAGACGGCAGAGGATGAACTGACGGTTGAGCAGGATGGGTATCTGCGTTTTTCAGCGGGCGCCCGCAAAATCGTAAGCCTGCGCTTCGAAATACCGGATTGAACAGTTGATGAAAAAGGGGCCTTTTATCAATTTCTCCCGCGCCGCCCAGGTTGATTTAGCTTGACAATAAATAATTACATGTGATAGTTTACTACAATCTCCAGCGTACCTGTACGGAATCTGTCCGGCGATCCGATAAATTTATTTGTGGGGTATCTGTCACATGAAAAGCGATAGTATCAAGAAAGGTATCGAGAGGGCGCCGCATCGGGCGCTGCTCAGGGCCGTGGGCGTACAGAGCGCCGATTTCGATAAGCCCTTCATAGGTGTCGTCAACAGCTTCAACGAGGTGGTCCCCGGACACACGCACCTGAATTCCATCGCCAATGCCGTCAAGACCGGCGTCATCAGCGCGGGAGGTGTGCCTTTCGAGTTCAATACCATCGGAGTCTGCGACGGCATTTCCATGAACCACCCGGGAATGAAGTTCAGCCTGCCCAGCAGGGAGCTGATCGCGGACTCTGTGGAGGTTATGGCTGAGGCCCACCGGTTCGACGCGCTGGTCTTCATACCCAATTGCGATAAGATTATACCCGGCATGCTGATGGCGGCTGTCCGTCTGAATGTGCCTTCCATATTCATCAGCGGAGGTCCCATGCTGGCCGGCAAATTGCACAAGGGCGGGACCTGCCGGACGGTCGACCTGATCTCCGTATTCACGGCGGTGGGAAGCGCCGCTAAAGGTGAGCTCAGCGCGGCGGAGCTTGAGGAGATCGAGATCGCAGCCTGCCCCGGATGCGGCAGCTGCTCCGGTATGTACACTGCCAATACGATGAACTGCCTCACCGAGGCGCTGGGAATGGCGTTGCCGGGCAACGGCACCATCCCCGCCGTCGATTCTCGCAGGCTTCACCTGGCCAGGGAGGCGGGGCGGCAGATAATGGCCGTATTTAAGAAAAACCTGCGCCCGCGGGACATAATCACCAGGGCATCCATCAGCAATGCCTTCGCCGTTGATATGGCGCTGGGCGGCAGCACCAACTCCGTATTGCACTTCATGGCAATCGCCCATGAGGCGGGCATCAAGTTCAACCTATCGCATGTCAATGAGATCAGTGACAGGGTGCCGCATTTATGTAAGCTCAGCCCTGCCAGCGACGTGCATATCGAAGACCTCGATCTGGCGGGCGGAATCCCCGCCGTCATGCACGAGATAGCCAGGCTGCTGGACGGAGAATGCAAAACAGTGACGCTCAAACCGCTCTCCAGCATTTACAGGAACGCCGGGGCAAAAAACCACGATGTGATCAAACCCTTCTCCAGGCCGTTTTCCAGGACCGGAGGGATCGCCATTCTGTTCGGAAACCTCGCCCCGGGCGGGGCCGTGGTTAAAAGCGGGGCCGTCGATCCAGGCATGA
>Ga0209609_10002170_pt1 | contig 11300 bp, 8 predicted proteins | sample LakKivw325mmetaG_FD_184136 | JGI IMG/M metagenome (GOLD analysis project Ga0209609, IMG submission 184136) | Anoxic lake water microbial communities from Lake Kivu, Rwanda to study Microbial Dark Matter (Phase II) - Lake Kivu water 325m metaG... | ecosystem: Environmental > Aquatic > Freshwater...
CTCATGGGCTCTTCTGGATTCGTCGAGCTTCGCCCCTAGAGTCTTGATTTCGGCCGCGCGGCTGGATGACACGCCCCGCATGTGGAGGTACGCCGGGATGACTGCGACGACTCCCAAAAGCAAGAAGACCGCGACAAAGAAGGCGACGACTCTCCAGACACGTACTCTCATGGTGTACGTCCTCTCCTTGAACCCACTAGCAGCAACGAGCGTGCGTATGCCGTGACCCAGCTTACGCAACGATCCTCCGGCTGCTTTGGGTCCGCTTGCATCATTCCACCTCGACCAGAACGCGTAGCCGGGGACAAGGATGACACGGGTCTTGGCTGGAAGCCAGGTCAAGTGGCACTGTCGCGGGTGACGCGGGAGAGGGCGTACTTCGACCTTCTGCCCGGCGTGAGTTGTCGACTGTCCAACTGGCGGCCTGCAAGAGGTCACGGTTGCCGCTATGGGCACAGTAGCCCCATTCACATGGCCCGGGTTCCACGACAGGCCGAATCACGTAGATGGCAGGGTTGTTTGGGCAGCTGGTGGTTGCCGATTCACTCGTCGAGAGCTTCGAGTGGCACACTCCCTACTGGACTGCTTTCGAACCAGCTTCGAAGATCGTGAGCCCGAGTCAGCGAACAGGACAAGTGCCGAGCCCACGCTCCCTAGCGGACTGATTCCCAACTGAGCACGTCTTTCGCACGCGGCTCTCCCCCATGCCGAACAACCCTGGCCCTGGCCCATCGCTTCTCTGGGTGTGGCGCTTGTCCGGCCCTAGGGGATTGGACCTCCAATGTAGACTGAGTACACCTCCGAGTTCACCTGTGCGTTGTCGTCTGTCACGAATCGGAAGTAGAAGAGGTAGTCTGTATTCAGCGACAGGGTCACTGGCGACTTGGATTCGTAGACTCCGTCAGCACACTTGCCAGACTTGAGTTTCATGTTGTCGTCTAGGGTCTCATTCGCGATGTCGCCTTTCTTGTAGAAGATTACCTGGCGCCACTCGAGAGGAGTCCCGTCGTCGTCCTTGTAGTGAACTCTGAATGTCGCAGAAGCTCCTGCTGCCGTGGTTACTTTGCTGACTGACCCATCCGTAAGCGACATGGCCTGGTCGGCGCCGAAGCGGCAAACGAACTCATCCGACGCCCCCTGCGCAGTGCCGACTCCACTTCGTTTGAATCGGAGCTCGGCAGTGCCCTCAGTGCGTACCTCGAACAGGAACGTGTAGGACCCCGAAGCGAGCTTCTTCATTCCCTCGATGTCCCGGAAGAACTCGCCATTCCAATCGCCATCCCATAGAGGTGATAGAACGCCTGCTGCCGTCAGTGCGTTCCAGCAACTCTTCTCGATCTCCCAGCGCCAGCCTGAAGAGGCTGTGGCGTCCGCTCCACGGAACTGAAAAGCGACCACCGACTTGGCAGGTAGGTCGTAGTGCCCTCCGTCGTATACACCACCAACACTACGGGGCTTCTTGAAGTCATCTATGCCACAGACCTTGACCTGGTTAGACGCGCGGAACTCGACAAGCTCGGAGTAGCGGGATTCAGCGGAGCGTCTAACCATGCCCACGCCGGGCGCAAGCCAGGTCTCAACGATACCTGGGCCGTAGGCATCGTCCAGCGCGCCGCCGAACTCCCACTTCACGCGCCACGCACCGCCGCTGCTGCTCGTGTACGGGCCAATGAGAGCGAAGACCGTGTCACCCAGGGGCACGAACTCCCACCCGATGACGTTGGCGTCGAGGGCCACCCCATACGGGTCGAAGAACCCCCACTCAAGGCCCTTTTGAAGGGGCAGTGGCATGTACTGCCGGCCATCCACTTCTATCAGCTCAGGTGCCCCCGTGTACGGCATTACCTCAACACCGTACAAGTCGACGCTCGTGGCGGTTCGATGAACGTAAGACAGCACTTCGGGCGCGCCGCTCCTTCTGGTGCGAAGTACATAGCAGTCGTACGGCTCCCCGGCCGCTGTGTCAACCCGACGAACGATTCCAACGACGTCTGTTTCGATCCGCGGACCTGGGTGCAGCTCCGGATTCACATCGGGAGTCGCGTCGCGGTAAGCCCAGTGTGCACCGAGGAACAGCGGGAACGGGTCCTCAGTTGGATCCAGAGGCTCCGCGTTCGGCTCTGAGCTGCTCTCTTCGGGAAGCGTTGGCGTACTGTGGTCCTGGTCCGGGGGGAAGAAGTACTCACACGACACAAGGGACAGCATTGCTGTCACCAAGAGAAGGACGACGAAGCTACGCAACCACACCCTCGACATACCTGCCACCTCCGTTTGCCCTCCGCACCGCGTATGCTGAATCTTTCCATCCTACGTTCGTTGGCTATCCTAGCATCTTGACGGCGCATGGGGAACAGGTGAGTGGGAGAGCAAGTACCTCTGCCCGGTTGGGAGCGGAAACCGCGACCTAGTACCTTCATGACCAGATGCGCAGTTGTGCGGTGCCGTACTTCGGTTGCCCCAGGTTGCTCCTACCGCCAACCCGGGCAACTGGGGCACGATTGGCGCCATGGAGACGGCAAGTGACGAGACCCGCCCTGAAGGCTGGCCATGACGTATCTGCGTTGGTGGCTCTCAGTCCGCAACGTGGCTTGCTGAACAATGCGATTGCCCGGTAGAGTCAGTCCCGGCCTCTTCTGTCTTGACCTCCTCTTGGTATGCTAGCAGTGGCCAGCTACTTGTGATTCTCGCCGGGCTCGGGCTCGCATGTGCCGCGGCGTTCCGAAACTTCCCGGCGGAAGCTGACATGCGTCCTCTCGCCATCGCGGTACCCGAGACCGGGCCTCCGGCTTGGATAAGTCGCGAGCCTCGCTCAGGAGGCCAGTGATGTGGCCAGTGCGCTGACCAACTACTGCGGCGTGTCGGACGTAATCACGCGTAACGCCACAGCGACGAGCTGCTGCTCGTCCGTCGGCAACAGCTGCGGCAGGCGTCCACGACGCTCCCCCGTTTGACAAGGGTTGAGCCCGTCGGAGCCGCACAACGTGAACCAGCGTCCCAGCTGCGGACTTCAATGTGAGACAGCACAGTCTGGTAGCTGCGATGTTCGCCAACGGAGATCGACCCTAGCGCCTCCGGACAGCCGCCACCGGCTCGACGTAGACAGCTGCGCCCACTCAGTACCCCAAGCGCTGATCTCGTTCGCTATTGCCCAACTCATACTCACTGGCGCAAGCGTACTTCCTGGTTGCTCGCTCCGCTGGAATCGAAAGGGCGCGGCCTAGCCGGCAAGTTGCGAGGTTGCGCCCATGGCGGACCGTGCATAGATGGAGTGATGAAATGAAGCTCGCCTTGGGCCTCTGTGCGTGTGCCGCGCTGGTTGTGATCAACCTATTCTCCAAGAATGTCGACAGCTCCATGGCGAACTCACCGCCGCCCGTCCACGAAAGCGTGATCTCCTCGACCCCCTGCGACGTCGATGCCGACGGGATAGCCGAAGTAGTGGAGATCGCTATTGTGAACGGTAGGCTTTGGTACCGGGATTGGTTCTCCTGCGAATCTGGCGCGATATGGGAGGGGAGCTTCGAAGTTCGGGTGGTTGCTAGCGACGGCGTTCTCTCGTCTGCCTCTCTCAATGAACTCATGGGCCGGGACTCGCTGTACTTCTGGTGGCCATGCTTCAAGCTCAAGATGGGCGACTACAACGGTGACGGACTGGTGGATTTCAACCTCTTCTCTACATACGGGCAGTGCAACGGGGAGAACTACCGCCTGTTCACGATCGATCGAGCGGGCAAGGTCAGCTGCCTTGGGACCGAGGAGTTCTACGCCGGAACTCCCCACACAGACTCGACATCGTACATCGTCGGGGAAGGGGGATTGCTTGGTGTGTGCTGCTACTCACAGGACGAGGGAGCCTATGTGACGACCTGGTACAACCGGGCTGAGAAGAGCCAGCTGCTTGGTGTCTGCTTCTACTCCCCGATGCTGCGCACCTACGTGACTGACTGGTACGCCGGGGCTGAGAGAGGATGGACGCGCGTGTTCGCAAAGGAGCTAGGCATTCTTGACAACCCCTGGTGTCCCTGCCGGGCGCCGGGGCTTGAGTAGATCAGCACGCCGGACCGCGGCAGGACGTGTGCGATCTCTGCGCCTATCCGAGTCGCTTTCCCGTACGCGGGACTTGCCCGCGACAGCTGCGAGGAGAGCTGGATCGTAGCGAGAGCGAGCGATATCGTGGTCCCTGACAGCTTAATCGTTCTGCCCGCAGCACTCTCGCCCCAAGCCCGGGCTCGGCTTTCAGGGGCCCGCGTGACGGGCCTCTCCTGCTTCCGCTCTAGCACTCACCCTGGATGGGTCTTGGGAGAGGCCACGGTCCCGGCTATCGCCCTGTCCGCGTGGGTTCCAGGCGACCCTGTCCCATCCTGCCCTCGCCGCGATGCCGTCCCGCGACGAGGGCAGGGATGTTCCTCAGGATTCTGGCAGTCGCCTCCACCGGATCCCGAAGAAGACGGTCTCTCTCAGCCCTAATCCAACGGGGTCACCATGAAGTTGTCGAACAAGGGACGGGAGTACGGAACCGAGCAGCACTGCAGCCCCAGGTAGCCGCTTGCGAACGAGGAATCCGTTGCGGTAGCAACCAATCGGTCGTTCACCACGGCAGAGTAGGACGTGCCTTCCAGGATGACTCTAATCTGGAAAGCGTTCCCTTTGACAACATCCCCCGCCATGCCGAGGAAGTCACTCCATATGCCCTTTCGCATGACCTTGAACCCCGCCTTTCCCCCAGGCTGAATGAAGAAGCCCATCATGTTGTTGGCGTCCTGAACCCTGAGGAATAGGGCGACGCGGTGGTCACCGTTACGCCAGTCGCCGTACCGCAGGTTCAGGGAGAGAATCAGGTCGCGCCACGATCGAGATCCAACAAAGGCTTTCAGGATCTGATCATCTACCAAGGACCCAACGAGCGTCAGCCATCCGCTGTCAGTTCCGAAAGCTTCCTTCCCCACGGGGTTTGTCTGCCAAACAGGCAACATGCCGCTCTCGAAGTCATCAAAGAACAGCACAGACGTAGACTCCCAAGCCGCCTGCTGCAGCATCTGCCCCAACTCAATGGCGTTGGTAGCGTTGTAGTAGAGACCTCCACTCCGCTCCGCAATTCCCTTGAGCTGCTGGTACGAAGTGACGTCGAATCCGACCACATAGACTTCGAGTCCGATTCCCAGCCCCGCGATCCAATCCGCTCTAGAGAGCGGGTCACCGCCGCAGGTCTCTTCGCCGTCGCTAACGAGGATGATGATGTTCTTTCCCGTTGCCGTGGCAAAGTCATTCGCCGCCTGCTCGAGAACGTACGCAATGGGCGTCATCCCCTTCGGCTGGAGTGTTGCCAAGCGTTGGGTCATCGCCGTGCGACTCTCCGGCGTAAGCGGCGCCAACCTCACAAGAAGCTCGGTGTCTTGGCAGGACCGCGCCGTGTCTTCATTCCCATATCGGTGCCCGTAGACGCGGAGCCCAACGTTGTACGATGTCGGTAGCGACTGGAGCAGCTGTCCGATTGCCTGGCGAGCGACGTCGAACTTGACCCCGCCAGCTACTGTTGTCGTCATGCTCGCCGAGGTGTCAAGAATGATCTCGATGTTTGTTGGTTGTAGCTCGCTCGCCAGCCCTGGAAGGGAGAAGCCGACCACCAGTACCAGCATCGTCATGCACCATCGCATCCGCATGCGTCATCCTCCTATGTCCCCGACAACGGCGCACCAGCCCAGTGCCACTTCTTGGCAGCTCGTCTAGTCTAGTGACGCTGCACCTCCTAGACAAGCACCTAGGGTGTCCAGTCTCCGAAGGGTGTTGACACATCACACCTCCCGCCGGACTTCGCCACTGTTTGCACCCCCGGTGACTTCGGTTGGGGTGCGTCCTTTGGTGCGGTGACCCTGGTGCGGGCACTCGAAGTTGTAGAACTGAAGGAACCCGTCGAGCGATGCCTGCAGCTGGAAGCGCTTGCGGAAGTACCTGCGGCGAAAGGCGATCCGCCAGTGCTCGTGGAGGATCGTTCCCTGAGGCCGTTCGACGAACCCGTTCGTCCACGCATGACGCGGCTTCGTACTAGTGTGCCGGACGTTCAGCTCACGACAGGCCACGTCGAAGTCGCCTTTGAACTCACTCCCTCCGTCGGTCAGCACCCGCTGCAACCTCCACCCTGCCTCGGCCAACGTCGTCGCGACCACCTGCTTCAGGAAGATCGCGGCTTCACTGCGTTGCACACCGCCACGACCTTCGCCAACGCGTACGAACTCGCGGCATCGCACCCCGTGATCTGCCACAGCTTGCCCACTCCCTTCAGCTTCCCGATGTAGAACGTGTCAAGACAGACCGGCTCGTCCGCCTGGACATGCCGCGTTCGTGACAGCGTGCGGCGCGTCCGCTTGGTCAGCAGACCGGCGCTCGCTGCGCTGTGTCCTTCCAACGCCAAGAGTTGCTCGAGGCGAGTCCCCAGACCCACCCGCCGCAACGCTCGCCACACCGTGCTCGGCGACACGACCACGCTTTGCTGTGCCAGCTGCAGCGACAGCCTCCCTGCTCCCCACGTCGACCATGCCAGCACCGTCGCGACGATCTTCTGTTCGTCCACCATTGACAGCAGCGGAGGGCTGCCACGTCGTTCTCCCGTCTGCCGTGGGTGCAGACCGTCGGCACCGTAGAGCACGAACCGCTTCCGCCAGCGGTAGAACACCGTACGCGAGATCCCCGCTTCGCGGCAGGCGGCACTGACGTTGCCCAACTCGCCGGCGCGGCGGAGGACGTGGAGACGGAAGGCGTGTACCTTGCCTTCGAGGGTCATCGGGCTACCTCCCAGGTCACCTGAGCGTTTCCTGGGATTGTCGCCTTGGTGACCCTGGCTCTTCTCCCGGCCTTCAGTAGCCGCCGACTGCAAACACCAATCTGACACTGGACAGGCTGGGCAATGCACAGCTACACTGGTCAGCGATTTCACGCACGCACTAACAGAGCTTCTGGAGGCCTCTCAGTCCCCGCAGCCCGCAGCCTGGAGCACAAGCGAAACCAGCTCGACGCGCCCGCAGCCAAAGAGGTAGTACTCACCTTCTATCTCAAGCGGCCTGCCGTCGTTCCAATGCAAGTCGGGCACCAGCTTTCCCGAGCGGACCTCCCACACGGAAAGCCTATAGGGTCGCTGGCATATGACGCACTCCCCAAGTTTCGTGTGCTGCAAGAAGACGATCTCCAGCTGCTCGTCTGAGTCGACGTCCATGAGGAACGCGTCGTCCATGAACTCGTTGTACACGAACTGGTCTCCAGTGATCTCACTGAATGCTCCCGTGGCGGCGTCGTAGTCGATTACGTTGATGATCCGGTCGTACTGGATGAGACTGACGGCCCAAGGGGGTGCCGAGTTCCAGTAGACCACAACCTCATTCAGTTCGTCTCCGTCCACGTCCGCAAAGTCGAGGCGCTCAAAGGAGATCTCCCAGGAAGCCGGAGCACCATACTCGGCCAGCCGTCCATCCTCATCCGTAGAGAAGACCTCAGTCCAGGAGACGGTCTCTCTCAAGAAGATGTAGGCCTTGGCAGATCGGGTCCGCTCCGAGCCGTCTGCGTAGCAGCCGGTCACTACAACCATGGCATCTTGAGCCTTGACCAGCTGTGGCGCGCGGGAAACGAAAACCACCGGGGCAGACGGAGGAAGCTGGGCAAGGATCGCAGCTAGATCAGTTGTCGCGATACCCGCATCCTGATGACCAGCGGCCGAAAGGACCCAGCAGACCAGGAACACGCCACATGCGAATTCAAGCTTAAGCATACTGCCTCCTCGTTCGTGTGATCTACCCCAGACCTGCTCTTGGGCTTCTGTCCATCTCGACCTATCTACCGCTCTCCCATGCTGAGGATTGTAGTCTGCCCCTTGCAGCCGCGTCCTCCCTTTCTGCCTTCAGTGTGCCACTTCGCTAGAGGAGTGTTCGGTGGACGCAGCAGGCTTCGCAGAGGTCATCAGCCATCGCGGTCGCGAGAGTTTTGGGCAAACTCAGGAGGTGGAGAGGACACCGGGGCGGGTCGGTAGGCCAAGGGCCCTCTGAGAAGCGGACGAGGAGAGCACAAAGACCTATACTGGGGACGGGGAAGTAGATACCCGTTGCAGGACAGGTGATCGGTCTGGTGCTTTGCGGCATGAGAGGACGAGTGGCGAAGATTCTGAGCCTGGCCCTGCTCGTAGGGTCCGTCTGCGCCGCCGCGGACCCCGCAGCGCTGACGCCCAGGTTTACCATCAGCGCGGGTGAGTCGATCCAGGCTCTTGCCTTCAGCCCGGTCGATGACATTCTTGCCTTTGCCACAGACGAGAGCGGAGGTACCCTCACGGTCTGGGACACCCGAACCGCTCGTAGTAGGTTCGAGTTAAGGGATACGCGCATCCGTGAGCCGATAACCTTCTCTCCGACCGGCGAGTTGCTGGCTTGTCGCAGCAGCAACGGGGGGGTTCTGCTGTGGAAGGTCCGGACGGGTGAGCTGGTCGGGACGCTTGCGGCCGACGCCGGTTGGAGCAATTCGCTGGCGTTCAGTCCGGATGGCAAGCTGCTAGCGTCGGCATCACAGGACTCGAAGGTCCGGCTCTGGGAAGTGGGGACGGGGCGCTGCGTGCAGACGCTAGGCGGGCTTGCCAGGGGAGCCCAGTCTGTCGCGTTCAGTCCTGATGGAGGGCTTGTGGCAGCTGGCGCCTGGCATCAGGCGCGGATTTGGGAGGTCGGCAACTGGAAGTCGGTACAGAACGTCGATGTCGTCGGCAACTACGCGAGCCCTCTTGTGTTCAGCCCCGATGGCCGGCTCTTCGCCATCTATGATGGTGCTGGTGGAGTCAGGCTCTACTCGGTGAGCAGGAAGAGAGGTGGGCCCCTCGCCTATCGAACCACCATCGACGTCGGCAGAGAGCAGGTAACCTCGCTTGCGTTCAGTCCAGACAGTGCAACCCTTGCGGCCGGGCAGAATTCTAGGATTGCACTCATAAGCGTCATGCAGGAGGCAGTTGCTGGAGTGCTCCTCAGGGGCATACCCGGACCCTCCGCCGGCTGGGCGATTTCTATGGCTTTCAGCCATGACGGCACTCTCCTCGCGTGTGCAGGGTGGGACAATGCGGTGAGAGTGTGGGACGCCTCCGCAGCGCTTGCGCCTTTGCCCCCCCACGAGATCCTTGCCTGGGAGGAGTTCCGCCACTACGCGTCTTCGCTGGAGGACGAGTGCGAACTCCAGATCAGGATAATCAACGAGCAAAGGACCCTAACGGGAGTGCCGTGGATCGATGAAGCGCTCCGTCAGTTTTCGACCGGCACCTGCAAGACCATGGAGGACATCTCCAACGCAATAGCCGATCTCAGTGGGCAAGTAGTAGCTGGCATTTCCTATAGCTCCGATCTCGTGAAGACGGGCGAGCAGATAGTCCTTGAGAACATGAAGGCAGCCGCGGCCGAAGCTTTCGGGCGTCCCTTGTCGTCTAGTGAAGAATCGGCCATTGACAGCCTCTACAATAGCACCGTCGGCCGGATGGTCGCCGGGGCAGCGGATTCGCTGGAGTCGGAAGCCACCGAGCGCTTCACGGAATTCGCAGACAAGCTGGACCCGAAGGCCGTGGGGGAGGCCGCCGTAGGCATTCTCCGATCCAACATCCTCGACTATATTGCAGCCTTCAAGGGAGCATTGGTCGGAGGCAAGTTGGGGATTCTCCCTTCTCTCCGAGCCGTCGGCGTCTCAGCATTCCGAGACCTGGCTGCTGATCTGAAGGGGGTGAATGTCTACGCCATTCCTCTCGCCATCGCCTTCTACCTCAATGATGTCACTGGGACCGGGAAGAGCTCATCGATGCTGCTGCTCGGGTTGAATAAGCTTGACGAAGCGAAGAGCCTGGCGCGAATCTGCTACGGGCGTGCCGCGAAGAACTACGACTATGCGGACATCTGCAGGCTCTACCAGGGATACCAACTGCTTCGTGATGCTTGTGACCTCTTCTACCAGTCCTACGCCGTACTCACTCCACAGGTCGGCGCTATTCCCGAGAAGGCATCGTTCTGGGAGTCGGTCTTGGGCCTGATGGACCGGAACTTCTTGAATCCTCTTGGAGCGGCCGTCTGCTCTGCAGCCAAGGAGACGCGGGGCACTCCGATCTTCGACACATTGCCTATCCCGACCGGGTGGTATCTTGGGTACGGTGCGGGCTGCGGGATCAAGACGAATCACTAGCAGGTCCAGTCCGGAAGGGTAACCTGCCCGGCCGAGGTCCAGTCCAAGTTGAGAGCTAGGATCGGGCGGAAGTTCGGCCGCTCAGTGAGCCTTCACTCTTCGAACCAGACGCTCTGCCGCAGTGTTCCACACGAGGATCGTTCTATCGGCCACTCCCCGCCAGGAGTTGTGCTCCGCGTTGCGTGCGCGACACCCAGAACTGGATTCCTGTTGTCCTGATGGAGAGCACGCACCAGCTGTCGAGCTCTCACTTCCCTCAGACTGACCGCGCCGTCGTCTGAAGTTCTGGCCGGGATGCCCAGCGACAGAGTAGTGTTCGCAGTTGGCGATTGCCGAGGGCCGGGAGAGAGGCGAGCGTCACCATACTGCACGAACCCCCTTCCACCCTTCGTCCAACCGGACCGAGCTGAACGTCAGGGCGCTGGCAGGTAGAAGCAGTGCAGGCTCCGAGGCCGCTCGGTAGTGGTCCTTCCTCGTCGTGAGCCATGAAGCGAGGAGCCTATTGCCATGCTCAGCGATGGAACCAGAAGTGGTAGACTCGTCCACTTGGAAACCTACCGCAGCGGCAAGGAGGCTGGCCGATAGTCGTGGAAGAGAACGCTGACAAGCCTGCTGATCACAGAGGTTTCTATGTGGTTGCCGCGATTGTGGTTGTGGCTGTCCTGGCAGCCATCTTCTACTTCGCGGCGCGCGACGGCACCAACGTCTGGGATCTCTTCAGAAGCATCGACGTGGGACGCTGACGCCACGGAAGTGCGCTCTCACCGCGCTCGACCAGGCTCGGCTATCTGGCTGGCCAGCGGCCCCGGTGTCTTGCGTTGCCCTCGGAACCTGCTCAGGCTGATGGCTGCGATCAGGGCCACACTGAGTGCTGCTGTCAACGCCGGTTTCGTCTTGACCCACAGTCGCCGGTTTGGGATTGACCCGCCCCCTCCTCTACGTCCGTTGGTGACTGGTCTGCCGTGAGTTCGCTCGGTGACGTGGGCAAACGTCCGAACAGACCGGCCTTTCTCTTCTCCTTCAACCTGTAGCTCTCCCCGCGGATGTTGAGCACGTGGCTGTGGTGCAGAAGCCGGTCGAGGATCGCCGTCGCCACGACCGGATCGCCCAGTACATCGCCC
>Ga0209609_10002174_pt1 | contig 11290 bp, 10 predicted proteins | sample LakKivw325mmetaG_FD_184136 | JGI IMG/M metagenome (GOLD analysis project Ga0209609, IMG submission 184136) | Anoxic lake water microbial communities from Lake Kivu, Rwanda to study Microbial Dark Matter (Phase II) - Lake Kivu water 325m metaG... | ecosystem: Environmental > Aquatic > Freshwater...
GCTTTGATGGTGTCATGGTTCCAGGATGGGTGTGCCTGGAGCAGCAATGCGGCCGCTCCGGCTACGTGAGCACAGGCCATGCTGCTCCCGCTCAACTGAGCGTATGTTGTGGCCGCGCTTCCGCGCTCGTGATAGGCTGAGAGTACTTGAACGCCAGGGGCCACCACATCGGGCTTGAGATAGCGGCCGAAAGCTGGCCCCCGCCCACTGCTCGGTTGGACGATGTTCGCCTGCGCCGAGACAATGCGTCCATCGGGGTCAAGCTGTAGCTTTGCCGATGGATGGTCCTGCAGCCAATCCAACAAAGCTCTGCCGGCTGATTGGGTGACCATCACAGATGGGATGATGATCTCTCCGGGGTTGCAGTGCTCCCCGCCACAGCCGAAAGGGAATAGCTCCTCATCCGTATTATAGATGAGAGCCACCCAGGCGCCTGCTTCCTTCGCATAGTACGCTTTATCAGCAAAGTTGCACTCACCACGAGAGATGAGCGCGACCTTGTGGGTAAGTGCGCCGGACGTCAGAGGGTTGCAAGCCAGGGAGCTATCGCTCGGATCGGCATCATTCACGTCCAGGTACGACAAGGGGCCCACCCGGTGCTCGATGCTGCCGCCAAACAGGGCACGTGCAAAGGGCAGATTCTGAAGCTGGGCATCCACCGGTTGTGGCCCCGTTACGTCGAGCAAATCTGAGGCTATGACCTTGTCCTTGCTGACTGCACCAACCGTTATGACCCGCTCTATCCCTCCTGGCACGCGGCTGGCCGAACCGTAGCCCGGACCATCATTCCCTGCTGGGGCGACGACAACGCAGCCAGCTTCTATGGCTGCATTCAGGGCTTCGGCCTCTGGCGAGGCAAAAGGCAGACTCGCCGACGAGTTGCTCCAGCTATTGCAGATCACATCCGCCCCATCGTTGACGGCATCTTCGATGGCCCTGAGTATCTCGGCGGAATAGGCCACCTCCAGGCCGCTCGAATCCGTGGGGTAGAACACGCGGTAATTCATCAGCCAGGCTTTGGGCGCTACGCCGGATATCTCCTGGGCCAACCCCTGGATCTCGGCGACAATGGTGTTCCCGGCAGCGATGCCGGCCACATGCGTACCGTGACCAGACCCAAAGCTTCCTGGCAGCGGGCTACCTTCGCCGGCCATGGGGAGGTCTGTGGGCCGGAAGTAAGCGCGCGCCGCGATCACTTTCGGGCTTGTATAGCGCGCATCCCCCTTGGGGAATCCCGAAGGATAAGAGAAGCCGTCGCCGCTGAACATGGGGTGCTTGGTATCAATGCCGCTGTCGAGGATGGCGATCTTGACCCCTTGACCAGCGTGCGTTGCTCCGCCCAGCTCAGTCCACAGTTCCTGAGCCCGAATGGCCGGCAAACTGGCATAGAGAGCCGGACTAAAAGCGATATCTTCGTATACAGCCCTTACTCCAGGCAGTCTCTGCAGAGCTTGGACAACCTCCGACGTGAGCTCGCCCAGGCGCACAGCGAGGCCATTGAAAGTAACTTGGTAACTATATTCGACCACAGCCCCTGGGAACTCCCGCATGACCTTGGCGGCAAGCTGGCTCTGAGCCTCAGCGAGGTGTGCGAGGTGGCCCAATGCTTGTGCGCTCTGCAGCCTCTCGGGCCCACGGCCAAGAACGCGATCTAGGGGCGCGAGCGCCAGAGGAGGGTCATCAAGACCAAGTATGACCCGCCCGCTGGTCGGCGACAGCACGGCTGATCCCGGCACTTGCGCCCTGGCGCGGGTTTCCACAGGGGCCAACACCAGAAAGGCGATCACAAGGAACCTCAGGAGGCGCGAACTCAGCCGGCGGGCGGAGTCGGAACCTGGGAGCTGAAATTCGCCGATCATCACCGGTCACCTCGGATCAAGGAAGATGCTTCTGGCAAAGCCCGCGCCATGCACTACGCCTCGCACATGCTTTGGTCAAGGTCACCCGACCGACAAGAAGCTCTCGCCCTCTCCCTGAGAAGGATTCTCCGGGACACCCATCCATGGCTGATAGCGATTCCAGAGGTCGAGGAGGAAGGGCTTGGCGGCCGCGAAGGCACTGACCACCTCTTCGGTGCTGGACTCCCGTTCGGCAGGGGTAAGCTTCTGGGTATGACGCACATAGGCCGCAGCCCGTCCGTAGAAGAGAGGGGCAAAGATCTCCACAACCTTGTCAGGATCCCCTTCTCCTTTGTTGTAGCTGACTGCAAATTCCGCCACCACGGTTGCCCATAGGTCAGGAGCGAACTCAAAGACATCGTCCGGCTGATCGAGCAGCGCGAGCACCGACCGCAACGTGCCGACACTCAGCACCCGACGCCACTCTATCTCGTAGTGCTCCGCGCCGCGCCTTAGCGCCGCCACAAGGGCACCGATGCACTCACTGGAGGGTATGAACTGGTCGGGTAACCGCTCCCCCTGGAAGGGGATGTGCTTATTGAGGGGATTCCTTTGCCACAGTTTCTCGTAGATGGTGAGGAAGCGCAACATAGTGCCCACCGTATGCAGTACGCGTGCATCGGCCATCATCCCCGGCTCGCCGCTGGGCTCGCCCCGGAAACCCAGGTCCACCTGAACAACATTGCGCCCCTCGATTGCCGTTTGGAGAGTCAGCCAGACGTTGAGGCCAAAGCGGGCCACGTCTGTCTCCCATACATCTCGGCCTGCCAAGTCGGCGGTAAGGGAGCCTGATAGGCAGAACTCGCTTGCCAAGGGATCACGCAGGTCAACATTGAAGAGGGTTCGCCCGAAAGGATAGGCAAGGTTGTCCGTGAGAGCGGCGGCATAGGCGCTGCGCTGGTAGCAGGCAACCGACAACTCTGCTCCCCGCAGAACGGGCTCAATGAGCGCAGAGATCCAGCGAGGCTCTATCCCTGGCGCTCTTGCTTCGATGACGGCGCAGGCCCTGACCTCCAGCTCGGCAGCAGCCTCGAAAATGGCATGTACGGCAGTGCCCTTTCCCATAGTGCCTTCATAGACTGTTACCAGCTTGTGGACATTGGGCGGCACCGGCGCTTCGAGGACGTAGCGGGCTGTGTTGTCCGAAGATCCCCCGTCCGCGTTCATCAGGACGACGCGCTGCCCAGGCAGATAGTGAGCCAACGCCTTGGAGATCGCCTTGACCACCTCGGGGATTGTGCGCCCATTGCGATGGCTCGGAATCCCTATGAGCACGTCAGCCCATCCGATCTCCTTGAGCCAGGACTTGGCATCGGAAGGAAGGGTGGTCTCATACAGGAGAATGCCCTTACCCATCCTTGATATCTCCCCCTATCACCTTAGCCGAGCCAGCGACGCGGCGGCAGTAATAGCAGCCCTTTCGGGCGTTGTGACCCCGTCCAGGACATCCTCGATGGCAAGCGATATGGCATCCTGGACCTCGTAATAGTACGCCACACTGGGGTAAGGCCTCGCATGTTCCAATTGCTCAGCCAGGAAAGCACGATAGTCCACGTCCTCGACCGCCAGGTCCAGAACCGAGCGATGGGTAGGAAGGTGGTAGCTGGCTCTGGACCACTGAACAAGGCGCTCCGGCTGCAGTGACAAAGCGACGTAGCGCACAGCCATCTCCTGATGTGCGCGATCCCGGGCAGTGACTGCCCACGCCCAGGATCTGGCGACGGTGACTGATTCCCCATTCGCCGTGGGAATTGGCGCGTAGCGAGCTGTCGGCAACGTGGCCCGGTCCTGCCCGTACTGTAGGGAACTCGCATTCGTAAGGCCCGCATTCCCGGCGAGGTAGCTCGACCAGCAATCATCAAGGGTTCTGAGAGTACGCACTACGTCGGGCACAATGCCTAGCTCCATGGCCGAACGGTAGTTCCCAAGCACTCTGGCCAACAATGCCGTATCAAGTGAGGGACGAGTGGGGTTATCGCCGAAATTCCCCCCTAGCGCAAAGTAGTGCAGCAACAGAGCATCTGCCGACGATCCGTCACCGCGGCCGGCAGGGAATATGTACTTTCCCTTGACGCTCGCAAGGTCGTACCATGCCTTGGGCGGGGTTTCGGTAAGTGAGACATCATAAACAAGGAAAGCGATGTCCACCTGGAATGGCATTCCTAGCCTCTCCCCGTTGACCGTCACAGCTTCGACAGCCCAAGGGAATAGGTCATCCCAGTAGGCATCTGATAGCGCGTCGTCAAGCGGGATAAGTACGCCACTCTGGGCAATCTTTCGAATCTCAGAGGCATCAAGGGCCACAATGTCAGGCAATCGCGCCGGGACTACCGCGTGAGTGGTCACGAGGAAGTTGGCTATGCCCCCTAGCCCAGAAGGTGCCTTGGGCACCACCTCCACTCTAGCTTGTGGGTTCTCAAGCATGAAGGCCCGGCTCAGATCCTCGACGAACTGCCCGGTCCCTTGTGTGCTAGGGAGCATCTCGGGCGGGAGCCACAAGGTTAGGGTCAACGGCATACCCGGCCCGCCGGCTGACGTCGTTGCCGTTGGCGACGGGGCTGACACAGTGGGCGTGTGCCCAGGAGTGGGGCTTGGGGACGGAAGCACGGAGGTTGGTTTGGTCAAAAAGGAACAGCCGGCCACGAGGTGCAGTAGGAGAACTCCCGTGATAGCCCCAGCGGCTACCTCAACCCACCCCAGCAGACAAGGCGTCTGTCTCTTCGCCCCCAACAACATCCCAGTCTCCCTCGTGCGCTGATAATCAGTCAGACAGAGTCGTTCCGAGAGCGTAAGCTATTATAGCACGAAACCGGCATTTCCTGAGAAAACGAGTCTGGTAGCTTGACATGAGCCACAACGAATGATAGAATGTGTGCTATAGGTACGCCAGATATGGTGCTCCAGCGATGAGCGAGTCTTGTCGCTGCCCTACTGTGCTACTGCTGCTCTCCACCGACGGTCCACGGCCCACGTTAGTTGCCAAGCGAAACAAGCGAAAGGAGGCCCTTGGTTCATGGACCTAGCGAAACTGATCCGCGATGTCCCGGATTTCCCAGTGAAGGGCATTCTATTCAAGGATATTACGACCCTTCTGAAGAATCCCCTTGCCTTCAGAGAGGCTGTAGACGCCCTGGCCGCCAGGTGGGCAGGACACCGGATCGATCAGGTCGTGGCGATCGAGTCCCGCGGCTTTGCCTTTGGAGCTCCTCTGGCCTACAAGCTGGGCGCGGGTTTTGTTCCCGTTCGAAAGCCCGGCAAGCTACCTGCTGAGACAATCAGTGTCGAGTATAGCCTGGAGTACGGCACCAACATGCTGCAAATGCACGTGGACGCTATCAGTCCCGGCCAGCGCGTTCTCATAGTTGACGACTTATTGGCCACAGGAGGGTCAGCGAAGGCAGCAGTCGAACTGGTCGAGCGCTTGGGTGGGGTCGTCGTCGGCTTGGCTTTCCTGGTTGAGCTCAGATTCCTGAAGGGCGCGACGAAACTCGAAGGATACGACGTTTTCTCTTTGATTGGATTCTAAGTACTGCGCGCCCCTGATCTAGTTGGGGGGAACTAACCGCGCAACCATCGGAGATCAATCATGCCAAAGCAGAGCAGAACGCTGGAAGAACTGAAGCAAGCGCGTGATCACACTCTCCTCGACATAGAGCGTCTGAAGACGGAGCTCCAGGCCGAAATCGAGCCGGCTTCAGCGACAGACGACGATTCGGCAGACATTGCCGCGGACATCTATGAGCGCGGGAAGATCATCTCATTGATACACAGCCTCGAGGCGAAGGTGCATTCCCTGGAGCGGGCAATCGAGTTGGCCTCCAAAGGGGTCTATGGCATCTGCGAAATGTGCGGCCAGCCAATTCCGCCGGAACGCTTGAAGATCATGCCCGAGACCACGGTATGCGTCCGTTGCGCCAGCAAACTGGAAGAAGGAATTCGCCGCCGCCAGATCCTGATATCGGGTCAGGATGAGGACTCGGACAGCCTCTTTGCCGACGAAGATGACGGAGTGTCAGGAGACTCTGGCCAAGTTGAGGATGAGTTCTAGTGCGACCGATCTCTTGCCCTTTCACACAGCCCCCTTTTGACAAGGGGGCTGCTGTGCGATAGAATGAGGTGCTTTGTATCCCGGTTTGGGCGGCATTCTACTACGGCGGTGAGAGTCCGTCTAGAGACCCTACAGAATTGATGTGGGAGGTTACCACAGATGAGTGGAATGACTGAGATCCGCTGGCACGGCCGCGCCGGACAAGGCGTGGTGACGGCGGGAGAGTTGCTGGGTGAAGCTGCAATGGAGGCGGGCAGGTTCTTCCAGGCGTTCCCGGAGTATGGAGCCGAGCGCATGGGCGCTCCTATCAAGGCCTACACACGTATCAGCGAGACACCCATTGAGCTCCACTGTCCCATCCTGGAGCCCGATATCGTGGTTGTCGTCAATCCTAACCTGATCGGTATAGTAGACCTGACAGAAGGGCTTAGGCCTGACGGGGTGATCATCATCAACACCCCGCAAAGCCCTGCAGACCTACGCGCGAGGCTTGGCTTTCAGGGAGGCAAAGTGTGGTGCATTGACGCCTCAAAAATCGCCATGGAGGAGTTCCGCCGTGACATTCCTAGCACGATGATGCTGGGCGTTATCGCCAAGGCCACTGGCGTCGTGCATCTGGATGTGCTCACAAACCTGACCCGCGAGAAACTGAGCGGCAAGCTGCGCCCCGAGGTCGTCGAGTCGAACGTTCGCGCGCTACAGCGCGCCCATGATGAGTGTGTGCAAGGCTGACTCAGTGCCAGATAGGTTCCGCTCCACCACACCGTTCTCTACTGAGAAGCCAAGCCCTTTATTCAGTTACTGACTTTGGGAGGTCAACCTAATGGCAAAGAGCGAAAGCCCCCGCTTGGACTTGCCTTGGCGCGAAGTGAGCCCTGGAGGCATCGTCTGCGAGCCGGGGAACTCGGTCACCTACATCACAGGAACGTGGCGCAGCATGCGTCCGGTGCGGGACCTCGAACAGTGCACACAGTGTCTCATCTGTTGGATCGTGTGCCCCGATGCCTCGGTCGCAGTCAATGAGGGGAAGATAGTGGGCTTTGACTACGATCACTGCAAAGGCTGTGGCATCTGTGCCGAACAATGCCCCGTGACGGTCAAGAAAGCTCATTCCCACACAGGCAAGATCGGCAAAGTCATCCAGATGGTCCCCGAAACGGAGTTCTGAAAGCAGAATCACATCGCAGGAGATGGAAGATGGTAAAAAGCAAGTACATGCCTCTGGATGGCGCCAATGCAGTCTCGCAAGCGATGCGGCAGATCAATCCAGATGTCGTGGCGGCCTATCCCATAACGCCCCAGACTGCGGTAGTCCAGAACTTTTCCCAGTATGTGGCCGATGGTATTGTTGGTACCGAATTCGTGCCCGTCGAGAGCGAGCACGCCGCGATGAGCGCCTGCATTGGGGCCTCGGCGGCGGGTGCCCGGGCCATGACAGCCACGGCGGCGAACGGCTTAGCGTTGATGTGGGAGATGCTCTACATCGCCTCTGGTATGCGGCTCCCCATCGTGATGACTGTAGTAAACCGTGCCTTGTCCTCGCCTCTCAACATCCATTGCGATCACTCGGACAGTATGGGTGCCCGCGATGCGGGCTGGATCCATCTCTACGCAGAGACCGGCCAGGAAGCCTACGATAACACCATTCAGGCTGTGCGCATTGCAGAGAACCCCGATCTTCTCATCCCCGTGATGAGTTGCCAGGATGGGTTCATCACCGGGCATGGCGTGGAGCGTGTTGGAATTCTCCCCGATGAGGCAGTTCGTGACTTTGTGGGCACCTACAAGCCCAAGTATTCCCTGCTGGATACGGACAATCCCGTCACGGTGGGTGCATGGGATTTCACCGACTACTATTTCGAGCACAAACGCCAGCAGAGCGAGGCCATCAACAACGCGATGCCGATTGTCGAGGCGGTCAGCGCTGAGTACGCCGCACTCTCGGGCCGGCCACAGCCGATCCTGGACCTGTACGGCATGGATGATGCCGAGTATGCAATCATCGTCCTGAGCTCTACCGCTGGAACGAGCCGGGCCGTGGCTCGCGATTGGCGCGCCAAAGGCCGCAAGGTCGGCGTACTGAAGCCCAGGGTCTACCGACCGTTTCCCGCGAAACTGATCGTTGAGGCCATCAAAGGTTGCAAGGCCGTGGCCGTTCTGGACCGTGCCATTTCCTTTGGCTCTCCTCAGTGCCAGGGACCTCTCTTCACCGACACGATGGCGGCGCTCTACAACGAGGGCGTATCTGGGCTCAGGATTGTGGACTACATCTTTGGCCTGGGCGGCCGGGATACGGTGCCAGCAATGATTGACTCAGTATTTAGAGACCTGCAGGCGATCGGGGCCAGCGGTGACCGCGGCCCGATGGTGCGCTATCTGGGCCTGCGCGAGTAATGCCAACAGCCCGCTAAGGTGGGCAAGAAAGCAAAGAGAGGATGCTATGCCTGAGGCAATCCGTGTCAACCTGCGAGACATAGTCAAGAACGAGGAGAGGTTCGCGCCGGGTCACCGCCTTTGTGCGGGATGTGGCGAGCCAATAGCTATCCGCCAGATCCTGCATGCCATTGAAGGACCAGTGGTGGTGGGAACGGCAACCGGCTGTCTGGAGGTTTCCACTACGGGGTACCCCTATTCCTCGTGGCGTGTGCCTTGGATCCACAGTGCTTTCGAAAATGTGGCCACCACGGTATCGGGAGTTGAGGCGGCTTACAAGGCCCTGAAGCGCGCCGGGAGAATACCCGCCGACAAGAGCATTACCTTTATCGCCATTGGGGGCGACGGCGCAAGCTATGACATCGGCCTGCAATGGATCTCTGGTGCTTTGGAGCGTGGGCACAAGTTCATCTACGTATGCCTGAACAACGAGGCATATATGAATACCGGGATTCAACGCTCCGGCGCCACCCCTCGGGGGGCACATACGACGACCTCGCCGGCCGGGGAAGTGATCCAGGGTAAGACGCAATGGCGCAAACCTTTCACCCGCATCATGGCCGCTCACGGGATTCCCTACGTCGCCCAAGCCGCGACGCACAACTACCGCGATCTGATGTCCAAAGTGAAGAAAGCCGCCGCTGCTGAGGGGCCAGCCGTGATAAACATCCTAGCCCCCTGCCCTCGCGGTTGGCGCTATTCCAGCGAGCAGACCATGGCTATTACCAAACTGGCTGCCGATACCTGCTATTGGCCGTTGTATGAAGTGGACCACGGGAAGACGATCGTGACCTACAAGCCGCGACAGAAGCTGCCCGTGACCGATTGGCTCAAGAGCCAGGGCCGCTTCAGCCACCTTCTCCGCCCCGCTAATGCCTCCATCGTGGAGGAGATACAGGCCAAAGTGGACCGCGAATGGGAGCAACTGCTTCGTGAGGAAGCCAATTCCTGATCGCGGTGGCTCAGCGAATGGGGGTAGCTCATCAGATAGGGGAGCTGCCCCCTTTTCTGAAGGCGAAGGGAGGGTCACTCAGGATGAGCAGCAGTCGTGTTTTTATGTCAAATCATCCTCTCATCCAGCACAAGCTGATGCTCCTTCGTAGCGTGGACACAGAACCAAAGAAATTCCGCGAGCTGCTGCGTGAGATGGCCATGCTTCTTGGCTATGAGGCTACCAGGGATCTGGCCCTGCAGCAGACTCGTGTGGTGACGCCCCTTGCCGAGGCAACTGGCCACGAATTGGCGGAAAAGATCGGGCTTGTGCCCATTCTGCGTGCTGGGCTGGGCATGGTCGAGGGAGTTTGGGAGCTGATGCCCAGTGCTGAGGTGTGGCATATTGGCATCTATCGCGATCATCGAACCTTACAGCCCGTCCAGTACTACAACAAGCTCCCTGTATCTCCCACTGTCCAGGTCTGCCTGGTGCTCGACCCGATGCTGGCTACTGGCGGGTCGGCCGTGGCCACGGTTGACATCCTCAAGGCCTGGGGGGCGCAACGCATCAAGTTTGTGGGCGTCATCGCAGCCCCCGAGGGCTTACGCGCCCTGACGACCGCCCATCCCGATGTGGATGTCCATCTCGCGGCCATTGACGACCACCTCACGCCCCCACCTACCCTGCCGGGTGATCCTCCGGCAGCATACATCGTGCCGGGCCTGGGTGACGCGGGCGATCGCCAGTTCGGTACGGCCTAGGCATCGAGACACGGCCTACTGTCGTGGAGGCATTGGTGTGTCTCCCATTACATTTGCCCTTGTCCTCGTACTCTCGGCCGGGCTCACCCTGCTCCTGACTCCGCTTGCCATTCGCCTGGGAAAGAGGTGGGGCCTGGTAGACGTGCCTGGCGGCCGCCGCCGACACAAAGGTGCGGTCGTACGCATTGGCGGGCTGGGGCTGTACCCTCCGTTCCTTGTGGCCACGCTTTCGACTCTGGGAGTGCCCCGCGATGATCCGCTGGAGTTGACCAGGCTGGCGGGGGTCCTGCTGAGCATGGGTCTGGTCTGGGTAGTCGGCCTCCTCGATGACCGGTTCGATCTCCCTCCCTGGGCTCAGGCGCTGGGGCTGCTGGTGGCCGCGCTGGTGGCTGTCGGCTTCAAGGTGTTTATTCAGCTTTTCAATGACCCATTCGTGGACCGCCAAGTCAAGCTGGACTGGTTCCTCATGCTGCCCCTAACCGTCTTTTGGCTTGCCGGCATGTCAGGGACACTGAACATGCTTGATGGATTGGACGGGTTGGCTACCGGCGTAGCGGCAATCTCCTCTGCGATTCTACTGGCCCATATGCTGAGGTTGGGCCAGTATACTGTGGCGTTGCTGCCGCTGGCTCTACTGGGATGTTGCCTCGGCTTCCTTCCCTACAACTTCAGTCCAGCGCGCATCTTCCTGGGCGGCGGGGCGTACCTGCTAGGGTATTCACTCGGGGCATTATCTATCGTGGCAGGAGCGAAGGTGGCCACAGCCCTATTGGTCGTCTGGCTGCCTATAGTTGATGTCGTCTGGCAGATGTTCTCGCGTTGGCGAAGTGGGCAACCAGTGACTCGAGGCGATCGTGGTCACCTGCACTTTCGCCTCCAAGACATGGGCTGGCCACAGAGCCGCATAGTCCTCATTTACTATAGCATCACCGCCCTGCTGGGCGCAGTTGCGCTGCTCATCTCCTCCCGGCTACTCAAGTTCGCCTTGCTGCTGTCCATAGGGGTTATCATACTCATTGTCTTGGCGCTGGTAGCCCGAAGTGATCGTGAGCGCAGCAACCCCAAGGTCTAGAAGCCATCAGACGCTTTTCGAGACACGATCAATAGTTGGTGTAGGCCCCATCCCGCCGGTGGTAGTGAGGAGGCTCAGTCATGTCTGCTGGATGGGCTTTGGTCGCCTCTCGATTCAGCTTGACGCCGATCCCCGGCGTAGTAG
>Ga0209609_10002176_pt1 | contig 11287 bp, 8 predicted proteins | sample LakKivw325mmetaG_FD_184136 | JGI IMG/M metagenome (GOLD analysis project Ga0209609, IMG submission 184136) | Anoxic lake water microbial communities from Lake Kivu, Rwanda to study Microbial Dark Matter (Phase II) - Lake Kivu water 325m metaG... | ecosystem: Environmental > Aquatic > Freshwater...
ATTTTAGATATAAAAATATATTATTGATAAAAAGGCTTATAATTTACAAAAATATCAAGATTTAATATTAAGTATATATAGTCTATATATTTACTAAAAACAATGGCAACAAAGTGATTGTAATAGGAGAGGAAGAGGCAGTATAATTTGTGGAGCGCAGTAATTTTTACAGAATATATACATTTAATATAATCTTGCAGCTGGTATTCCTGTTAAGATTTCAAAGAATATAAAGGAAAACCTGTATGAAAATAGGAATAATGCTAAGGCACCTAAACAAATTAGGGGGGATAGTAGTTTATACTAAAAATCTTATTGAAAACTTACTGGAAATCGATAAAAAAAATGAATATGTTTTTTTATACAATACTAACTCCCTAATAGGCACTTATAGTAAATATAAAAACGTTAAGGAGATAGTTATAAATATACAAAATAGACTGTTCTGGGATCAAATTGGTGTCCCTAAAGTGGTAAAATCTGAGAAGATTGATATAATCTTTAATCCAAAATTGTCCATCCCTTTATTTGCTCCTTCTAAAAAGGTATTTAATATGGTTGGATTAGAACAATTTGTATTGCGAAAAGTATATGGATGGAAAAACCAGTTATATAATCGCATAATGATGCCTACCTATTGTCACTTCGCAAATGCTATTATTATTATGACAAATACTGGTAAGAGCAGATTAACAAAATACATTAATATAAAGAAGGATAAAGTTGAGGTTATATATGCAGCTTATCATAAGATGTTTAAAATTATAAAAAACACAGAAAGTACTCTGAAAATAAAGCAAAAATATAATCTTACTGGGAAATATATACTTTTTGTAGGTGGACTAACTCCACTGAAAAATTTTCCAAATATCCTTAAAGCATTAAATATAATAAAGAAGAAATTTCCTATCAAGTTAGTTGTAGCCGGATTTAATAGGTGGAAGTACGCTAAAGACATAGAGTTAATAGAAAAATTAAAATTAGAAAATGATATTATGATGCTGGGATTTATCCCGGATGATGATCTTCCTTATCTTTACAATTCAGCAGAGCTTCTTATATTCCCTTCTTTATACGAAGGTTTTGGCATACCTATATTGGAAGCTCAGGCCTGCGGATGTCCGGTTGTTAGTTCAAAAACAGAATGTATTGAAGAGATTTCTAACAGATCAGCGCTACTTGTAGATCCATATAATTATAAAGAAATAGCACAGGCAATATATGATGTTTTAAATAATAGAGATTTAAAAGAAAAAATCATAGCAGCCGGACTGGAAAATGTAAAAAGATTCAGCTGGTTGAAAACTGCTAAACAAACATTAGAATTATTTGAAAAAATATATCAATCTTTATCTCCTTAAACTTATGAAACGCAGATTTAATATAATTATCCATAACCTCCTTAAACTTATTAAACGCAGGAAACGCAGATTTAATATTACTATCCAATTAGTAGTCAGTATTGTACTGATAATTTTGCTACTGCGTTTGATAAATATTCCTGATATGTTATCCCTTCTTAAAAATGTAAACCCTTACTATTTTATTCTTCTTTTAGTTCTCATTACAATTGACAGAATTTTTATGGCATATAAGTGGCACCTGCTGCTTAAAATAAAAGATATGAGCATTTCCCTCTTCAGTGCTATAAGGACTTATTATATAGGGACATTCATAGGTTTTTTTCTTCCTACTACGGTTGGCGGTGATATCGTTCGTGTCTTAAAATTACATAGCGAAAAACGGAGAGGAACCGATGCATTGTCTTCCGTAATACTGGAAAGAATTCTGGGATTTATAGCTTCAGCAATTTTAGCTCCAATTGCAGCATTATTTTTAATATCTTTCTTTAAAATAAATATATGGCGTTTTCTGTGGATAGCAGGGGCACTTCTGTTTCTTTTTATCATATTAATGGTAATTTCTTTCAGTGAAATTATAGTCCGGAAAATTGATAAAAATGAAAGGCTTTCTAAAAATTTTTTATTTAATAAATTGAAAAAGCTTTATCTATCTTATGCGGAATATAAAAATCACAAAGGTGCACTTTCTTTATTTTTAGCCCTATCCATTTTAGAGCAACTGGCAGCAGTAATTGGTAGCTATCTAGCCTGTCGTGCATTAAATCTTTCAATACCATTTATATATTTCCTGCTTATAATCCCATTGGTGCAGCTCATCTCAAGAATCCCTATTTCCTTTGAAGGAATAGGAGTCAATGAAGGACTTCTGGTATATTTTTTCACTTTGCTGGGTCTTTCCAAAACAGGTGCTTTTACTATAGGTTTGTTAGGCCATATTGCAATTGTTATTGCTACACTTCCGGCTCTGTTCTTTTATATCAAAGATATCAAAATTTCTCTTTATCATATTTTTTTCTTCTTACCAATCACAATCTATATTCTTCTTAATAAATAACAACTGACCAGTATCACCCATTATGATTATTAAACGAAAAACAATAGAATTTAAATTAAATTTAATGTATATTTACATAAAATAATTGTTGATAATCCGGATGTTTTCCAACAAATATTTAAATTCACATTATTATAATTTAAAAAAATGGAAATTAAAGACTTGTATAAGGAATTAGAGAGCAAGGAGAAAAAAATTGCCATAATAGGCCTTGGTTATGTCGGATTGCCCCTGCTTATAGCATTTAGTAAATACTTTCATGTTATCGGTTTTGATGCAAGCAGTGAAAAAATAAATAACTTAAAAAACGGCATAGATGAAAATAAAGAGATAGAAACTGAAAAATTATCCTCACTTGACTGCATTTTGACCAGCAATGCAAGTGATTTAAAAAATGCAAATTTCTTCATTATAGCAGTCCCAACACCTATAGATAGTTATAAAAATCCGGATCTATATCATATAAAAGAAGCAACCATACTGGTTGGAAAAAACATGCCTGAAGATTCCATAGTAGTATATGAATCTACGGTCTACCCTGGTGTAACTGAAGAATTTTGTATTCCATTGCTGGAAAAAGAATCAAAACTCAAGAACAAAGAGGACTTTTATGTAGGTTATTCCCCTGAAAGGATAAACCCGGGGGATAAGGAACACTCCATAGAGAACATAACCAAAGTTGTTTCCGCACAAACTGAAAGTTCTCTGGATATTATAAGCAAAGTCTATGGTAAAGTGGTAAAGGCAGGAATCTATAAAGCAAAAAGTATAAAAGTGGCCGAAGCAGCAAAGGTTATTGAAAACACCCAGAGAGATATAAATGTAGCCCTGATAAATGAACTTGCCATATTATTTTCTAAACTGGGAATTGATACAAAAGAAGTACTTGAAACTGCCGGCACCAAATGGAACTTCCTGAACTTCACCCCGGGCCTGGTAGGCGGCCACTGCATTGGAGTTGATCCATATTATTTATCTTTTAAAGCCAGAGAGGTTAATTATTATCCTGAAATAATAAATGCCGGTAGGAAAATAAACGACAATATGGGATTTTTCATCGGAGAACAAATACTAAAGACGCTACTGAAAAATCATCATAAAATTATAAACTTTAAGGTTGTCTTATTTGGAATATCCTTTAAAGAGAATGTAGCCGATTCAAGAAATTCCAGAGTAATTGACATATACAATTATCTAACACAGCATAACATAGATGTTAAAATATTTGACCCGGTAGTAAATTCAAAAGAAGTTAAGGAAAACTACGGAATCGACCTTATCAAATTTGAAGAAATAAATGACATAGATGCCGCCATATTCTGCGTTGCACATAATTACTTTAAAGAAATGGATCTTATGGAATTAAAATCGAAAATGGCCGGAGATAATCCGTTTATATTTGATATAAAATGGATGTTTAATAGGGAAAGTATTGAAAAACTGGGATATAGATACTGGAGAATCTAGCATTGAATCTGGATCAATTAACCATAAATAAAAATATAAAAATTTTAATTACCGGTTGCGCGGGATTCATCGGTTCCAATCTTACTGAATACTTCCTTAAAAAAGGGGCACCCGTAAGGGGTCTGGATAATTTATCCACAGGATTTAAAAAAAATATTGATAGTGCGCTATTAGAAGCTTCAAGAGAAAATAAAAATATCGACTTTGAATTCATAAATGGCGATATCAGGAAGTATGATGATTGCCTTAAGAGCACCAAAAACATTGACACCGTTTTACACCAGGCAGCTCTGGGTTCGGTGCAAAGGTCTATAGAGAAACCTCTTGATGCTAATTCTAGTAATGTAGAGGGCACTTTAAATTTGCTGGAAGCCTCACTTAAAAATAAGGTAAAAAGATTCATATATGCATCATCCTCATCTGTTTATGGAGATTCGGTAAAACTGCCCAAAGATGAATCTATGCCAGTAAGTCCAAAATCAATTTATGCAGTTACCAAATTGACCGCAGAGTATTACTGCAGATTGTTTTACAGTTTATATGGGCTTAAGACTGTTTCCCTGCGTTACTTTAACGTTTTTGGCAAAAGACAGAACCCGGATTCAATTTATTCGGCGGTTATCCCTATTTTTTTGAAAAAAATAACCAGTAATAAATCTCCTGTTATCTACGGCGATGGAAACCAGACCAGAGATTTTACTTATATAGATAATGTGGTCTATGCTAATTACCTATGCGTTTTATCAGATAATGAAAATATATATGGTAATTATTATAATGTTGCCTGTGGCCGGAACATCAGTTTAAATGAAATTATTAATCTATTCTCAAAATACTTTAAAAAGGAAATAAAACCCATATACGCTGAAGAAAGAATGGGAGATGTAAAACACAGCCTGGCTTCTATTAAAAAAATTAAAGAATACCTATATTATAAACCTATAGTTCATTTCAATAGAGGCTTAGAGGAATTGATTTATCAACAAGAGAGATAATAATTTTTTATATTTTTCTGGCAAGGCCTTTTCTATTGACCACAATTGATATAAAATATCGAAAATGATCTTCTTGGAAATATATAACTTTTAATTATTTTCATATTTAATATTTTTATTTTATTATATTATTTGAACTAATTAACTGTTATTAAACTCTTTAAAGAAAGGAGAGGAAATTGAAATTATTAGTGACTGGCGGAACTGGCTTTACAGGCAGCCGTTTAGTAGAGTATTTAATAGATAAAGGATATCATATCTCGGTTCTAGATAATCAAAAAGGCCTCTTTTACGATCATCTTCTAAAAAAGGGGGCAAGCATTATTTTAGGATCAGTTACCGACCGCGAGACTGTAAAAAAATCCCTGGAAGATGTGCAGGGTGTTTTTCATCTGGCTGCAGCTTTCAGGCAGATTAATGCTTCCCGAAAAACCTATTGGGATGTTAATGTAGAAGGTACCCGTATTCTCTGTGAAGAATCACGTAAAAAACCCCTACAAAAATTCGTTTATTGTTCAACCCAGGGTATTCACGGAGATATTAAAAATCCCCCCGGCAGCGAAGATTCTCCTATAGTGCCTGTTGATTATTACCAGTTTACCAAATATGAGGGGGAGAAAGTAGTTAAAGAATTCGCTGCAAAAGGACTTAAAAGCGTTATTATAAGGCCAACTGCTATTTATGGCCCAGGTGATCCGGAAAGATTTCTTTACCTGTTTCGTTTTGCTAAAAAAGGAAAATTTTACATGTTTGGCAGTGGAAAAGCCTTCTATCACCCAGTATATATAGACAATCTTTGTGACGGTTTCTATACAGCCTGGGAAAGCGACAAAATTAATGCCGAAGTTTACATCATCGCCGATGAAGATTATTTTACCATCAAAGAACTGGTTAAAAAAATCGGAGAGTCAATGGGTACGAAGGTAAAATTTATTCATTTGCCTTTTTTCCCTTTATATGCAGCAGCCTGTTTATTCGAATTTCTATATAAACCTTTTAAAAAATCTCCTCCTTTATTCAGGCGGCGGGTTGACTGGTTCAGACAAAACCGGGCTTTTAAAATCGATAAAGCCAGACAGGAATTAAATTATAATCCCAGGATAGGAATCGAGGAAGGATTAAAAAGGACAGCAAAGTGGTATAAGGATAATAATTATCTTTAAAAACAAGACAAATAAGCTAAATAATAAAAAATATTTTTAGTTTTATTTAATTAAGCAATATTTATAAAATAATATTAAGGAATCAACATGATGTGTGGAATTTGTGGTTTTAACTGGAACGATGAAAAACTTATTCAAAGGATGGTTCAAAAGGTTCATCATAGAGGACCGGATGCTAATGGTGTAAAGACATTCCCCACCTTTTCTCTGGGTAATGCCCGCTTAAGCATTCTTGACCTTTCTGCCAGAGGTAATCAGCCGATGTCCAGCAGAGAAGGAAAACTTTGGATTGTTTACAATGGTGAGGTATACAATTTTCCAGAAATAAAAAAAGAACTCCTTGCCAAAGGCTATCAATTTAACAGCAATACCGATACTGAAGTAGTCCTAAAAAGCTATGAAGAATACGGACCCAAATGCCTGCAAAAATTTAATGGTATGTTCGCTATTGCTATCTGGGATGAAGAAAAAAAAGAACTTTTCCTTGCCAGGGACAGAATCGGAATTAAACCCCTTTATTATTACTTTAAAGACGGTATATTAATCTTTGGCTCAGAAATAAAGAGTATCCTTAAGGCAGATTGTGTGAAAAAAGAAGTCAATCTGCAGTCTATGTATTATTACTTAGGTTACGAGTTTGTTCCGGCTCCAGATACCATGTTCCAGAATATCTACAAACTGCGGCAGGGACATTACGCTATCTTCAGAAATGGCAATTTACAGATACAAAAATACTGGGACCTGAAATTTAAACCGGAAATTACAGATGAGGAAGAAGCGACGGATAGAATTTTTGCTGCTCTGGAAAAGTCCGTACAAAGACGTTTAATCAGTGATGTTCCTTTAGGAGTCTTTCTTTCCGGAGGGCTTGATTCCAGTACTGTAGTGGGCTTTGTTTCCAGATTATATCCTAAGAAAGTCCAGACCTTTTCTATCGGCTACAGAGACAAAACCTTCTCGGAACTTCCCTATGCTAAAATAGTCTCTGACTTCTTCAATACGGAACATAATATACTGATGATAGATCCAGTCTCCCCGGAAGATATAGAAAAAAGTCTTTACCATCTGGATGAACCTATGACCGACCTTTCTACTATTCCTTTTTATCTTATTTGTTGTAAAGCCAGAGAAAAAGTAACCGTGTGTTTAAGCGGAGAAGGCGGAGATGAAATGTTTCTGGGATACGATAGGCTTAAAGCAGCTAGGATGAACCGTTATTACAATATTTTCCCTTCCTTTTTTAGAAAAAAAGTTATAACACCACTTGTTTTAAAATTACCCGATCAGCCGCAAAAAAAGGGTGCCATCAATATACTTAAACGTTTCATAGAAGGAACTCTTTATCCTGAAGAAGCAGGAGCTATGCGCTGGCAGTACTTTCTAAATCCAGAAATAGAACAAAATATTTTTAATGAATCTTCCCGGGGTAGTATTTCTTTTACTCCTTTTGATCCTATATATTATTTTTCCCGAACCTGCAATTCGGATCTCCAGATAAATAGAGATATTTTTGTAGACATAAAACTTACCATGGCTGATAGTGTTTTAATGAAAGTTGATAAGATGAGCATGGCCACCTCCCTGGAAGTAAGGGTCCCTTTTTTAGACCATGAAGTTGCAGAGCTTTGCGCTTCCATTCCTGCCAATTTGAAACTCAACAAATTTACCACCAAATATATCCTGAGGAAAACCCTGAAAAAATATAACTTTCTGCCCGAAAGTATCATCTATAGGGGCAAACAGGGTTACAGCCTGCCGGTAAAAAACTGGTTGAGAGAAGAATTAAGAGAGTATATGATAGAACTTTTTAAGAATTCACCCATCATTAATGAAAATTTTAATAACTCCTATTTATCCGAACTTATAAAAGAGCATCTGGAATTAAAGCATAACCATAATCATATTCTATGGGCTCTTATAAATTTAAGTTTGTGGTATAAGAAGTTCTTTATTTAACCTATCTTTAAAAAGTTTGTTATGAATTAAAAATAATTACCATTGGAATCAATATCATACAATTATACCTGAAATTATTGTAAATTAAGGAAAACTTGACAAATTATTTAACAATTGTTAAATTTAACACAGAGTGACAATCAAGTGGTTAAGAGAACAACTCGTTTGAGTTGCTCTCTTTTTTTATGGGGTGTAAATGCGGGTGGAGTAGGCGGGAATCGAACCCGCATTCCTTGAGTGACAATCAAGTGGTTTCCCATTAACCTACTACCCCATAAACTATAATGTCACCTATATATGATTTCATATTATTATACCGTAATTTATATGTCAATAAAAAAATCGAACATATATTCGCTACGAATTTTGCAAAATGGAAAGGCTTGTTAATTAAATTTAGTTATCTCTACTCCCGATATAATCCCTTAGTGCTCCCCTCCAGTTTCTCAAATCAGCCAGTCCGATTTTTCTTAAATTCGAGTTATCCAGAACCGAATATCCCGGTCTTCTGGCTTTTGCTCCAAACTGGTCAGTGGTAGTGGGCAGCACTCTGACAGATGATTTCATAAGTTTAAATATTTCACAGGCAAATTCATACCAGGAGCAGCTTCCTGTATTGGTCATATGATAAATCCCATATTTTCCGGTCTGTATCAGTTCAAAAAGCTTTTTCACAACATCAATTGTACTGGTAGGAGTAACTATCTGATCATTTACCACTTTTATTTCTTTTTTATTCTCCGCCATTTTTATCATCTGCTCTACAAAATTTATACTTCCCTTACCTACACACCCTGCATGACCGTAAAGTCCGCATAATCTTATTATGTAATATTTATCAAGCATATATTGCATCACCTGTTCCCCTGCCAGTTTGGATATGCCGTACAGGTTGAGCGGCCTTGCACAATCATCTTCTATGTATGGTTTTTTCTTCTTTCCGTCAAATATATAATCAGTGCTGAAATGCATAAGAGGAACATTTATTTCCTTGCATATCATTACCAGATTCTTGACTCCCATTACATTTACTCTAAAAGCAGATAAGACTTCATCTTCGCACCGGTCCACATCATGAAAAGCAGCTGTATTTATAACAAGGTCCGGATTAATACTCTTTAAAATACTGTCACTCATCTTATAGTCACAGACATCAATATCCTTCAAACCTACCAGTCCCGCTATTTCTATTCCTTTTCTTTTGAAGTAACTATTAATGTCGGTTCCGAGCTGGCCGTCAACTCCGATTAAGGCAATTTTTACCATTAAATCTCCTAAAGCTAATACTTTTTTACCGGACTAAAAATTTTAAAATAAAATAAATACAAATCTCAATCAGGATGAGTGACGTATATGAAATCGTAACCCATACAATTTTTTTTCTTCTCCTTGTTAGAATGGTTACTCTTAAAATTTCTATAACGATTATTCCCAGTATGAAGAGATAGATAAATGTAAAGTATTTATTAGAAAATAATTTGCTGAAGAATTCAGAGAAAGGATGCTTTTGGTACCAGTGTTTCATTTTAAGCTGGCTAAAGTAATCCTTTTCTATTCTGAATATATTATTTTCCGGATTTTCTAGAAATCCACCTACATTTATCCTGGAAAGATCATAGCCATCATTTATCTTTAAATCAAACTCCAGATAAGTATAATCCTGTACATTAAAACTAAATCCGTCTGAGTAGTCTTTACTACCTAGAGTAGCTGAAAAATTAATTTTATCTTCCCCTACCTTAATTACGTCATTTTCTTCTTCCCATTCTCTTAAATCATACCCTGTTATTTTACCATCGGTTAAAATCCTGCCGTCAAATTTTGTATCCTTGCGGTCTACGCTCCATTCTACAAATATACTGCTGTCTTCTTCCCATATATAATAACCATAACTTGCGCCGGGAATATAAAAAAATTCCCTGCATCCCGCAAGCAGTAGTAAAATCAAAGCTGCTAGAAAAACCAATACAATTATTTTTGCCGTAAAACTTATTCTTTTCATACTTCTTTAATTTCCCCTGTTTTTTAATTCACCCGCCAGTATCTTTTTATTATCCTTATAAATCAAATATATCATCCATAACGATACCCCTGTGAAAATGCTCCTGAATATATTTACAAATTTGGCAGAGTCGTAAAAGCGTTCGATAATTGGAATTATACCGGTGAGATACACAAAATACTTATGATCTATAGGAGCAAAAACATACTTGGTCACCCCATCTCCCCAGTATATTAATATTACCATAAACAGAGCAAATTGAATCCAGTGATAATACAAAAGTGATTTTCTTCTTACAAATGTAATTATAAGAAAAGGAACTGTCCACAGCATATATTGGGGATGAAAATAACAAAGACCGACATAAGTCAGATATATAATTGCCCCATAATTTAAAAGTATGTCAAAATTCTTTTTTTTGATGTGCAGGAAACTAAGGATTATAAATATGTATAGTGCCACAAAAATAAAAATACTACTATGAGATCCGGGGAAAAGGTCCAGTTTTGTCGATAAAATAAAATCAAAATGTTCAGTGCTCAGTAGTGAAAATATTACACTTCTTCCAAAACCAAAATAAGCAAAAAGTTCCACTGCTGCCAGGCCGGAAACTCCTAACAGAGATAATATAATATACTCCTTTTTGGTACGTACCAGATAAAATACAAGTATGGGAAGAATCATTATGGGGAAAAACCTCAACGCTATGGCAAAAGCAAGTACAATAATTGCCCAGTATTTTCTGCCCTTTTTTGCCAGTAACAGGGCCATTAGAGTGGCGAATACTCCAATAACATCGTGCCGCGCAAAGATATATAATACGAATATTACTATAGGGTTAAATATCCAGAATTTAAAAACCCGCAGTTTATTTTTGGGTTCTTCGTCAAAGGAAAGCCTCAAGATCAAAAACATACAGACTATATCAAACATAAGATAGAGTATTTTAAAAAGGGTCAATGCAGTAAATACATTATAACTGCTGTTGAAACTGATCCAGGATATCCAGCTATCTTTCTCAAGCAGAATAGGAAACACTTCATTTATTGCCTGGAATATGGACTTTATAATGAATAGATAAATAGAATGGATCATATTTGTCAGCAGCTGTAACAAATCAAATCCGAAATTACTGGTAGAAATTGTTTCTGCGGCTCTCTGATAAACTGAGAGTAAGTCTCTGTGAAAAAAAAACGGTAAAAAAATAAATCTAATAAGCAATCCTATGAGAAAATATTTATAAAGAGTTCTTAATGATTTCTTATCTTCAAAAATCTCTTTTGTAA
>Ga0209609_10002178_pt1 | contig 11284 bp, 13 predicted proteins | sample LakKivw325mmetaG_FD_184136 | JGI IMG/M metagenome (GOLD analysis project Ga0209609, IMG submission 184136) | Anoxic lake water microbial communities from Lake Kivu, Rwanda to study Microbial Dark Matter (Phase II) - Lake Kivu water 325m metaG... | ecosystem: Environmental > Aquatic > Freshwater...
GGAGAAAAACCATCGGCTGCTGCTTCAGGGGGCTCGCCATCAGATTTCCCCCTTTTTTATCCCCAGTTTCCTGGCTAATATGGCACCGGGGCAAGTGGCTATTGAGTTTGGCGCCAGGGGAGCCAATATGTGCTCGGTGACCGCCTGTGCCTCAGGGACGCATGCCATTGGCGATGCCTTCAGGGTTATCCAGCGGGGTGAGGCTGACGCCATGATTGCTGGCGGAGCTGAGGCAGCTATCAGCCCGGTCATATTTGCCGGGCTGGATGTAATAAAGGTGATGACGACAAGAAACGAGGAGCCGGAGAAGGCAAGCCGTCCTTTTGATAAGCACCGCGATGGCTTTATCATTGGTGAGGGGGTGGGGATAGTCATCCTGGAGGAGTTGAAGTTTGCCCTGAATAGAAGGGCTAAGATTTATGCCGAGGTATTGGGCTATGGTCTTAATAGTGATGCCTATCATATAACCGCCCCCGACCCTGAGGGTGGGGGGGCAGCTAGTTGCATGAAAATGGCACTTGATGATGCTGGCACTTCCATTGATAAGGTTGATTATATTAATGCCCACGGCACATCAACAGTGCTAAATGACCTATCTGAGACTCGGGCGATAAAGAGTGTCTTTCAGGGGCGGAGCAGAAAAATACCGGTGAGCAGTAACAAATCGATGATAGGTCACTTGTGGGGTGCTGCCGGGGCGGTGGCGGCAATTTTCTGCACCTTGACTATTAACCATGGTATTATCCCGCCAACCATCAACTATGAGACCCCAGACCCTGAGTGTGACCTTGACTATGTGCCCAATGTGGCTAGAATGGCTGAGGTAAAGGTAGCCCTGTCTAATTCCTTTGGCTTTGGTAGCACTAATGCCACTCTAGTTTTTGGTCGCTTCCTGGCATAGATTTGCTTCTCTTTATTCAATGCCTAAGTTTGAGGTCGTTTAGCAACCTATCCCCCTCATGCTAAGACTATATCTCCCTATTACGGAGAGGGGGATTAAGGGGTCCCCACGAAATCCTGATTTCGTGGGGTAAGATTAAGGGGGTGAGGTTAATAAACAATCTCAAGTTAAAGTGTTGCAATTTACAGCAATGTGTGTTATTATACATAGGTAAGCTAGGTATTACGAGTGAGGTGATAAATGGCACAACGGCGTGAGTTAATGAAAGGCAGTATTGATTCCCTGCTTCTTTGCTTGATAGGTCAGCAGCCGATGTATGGCTACCAGATTATTAAGGAGCTTGAGCGGAGGAGCCAGGGCTACTTTAAATTTAAGGAGGGCACTCTTTATCCTGCCCTTCACCGCTTGGAGAAAGCGGGCTTACTCGGTGGCAGATGGCAGGCACTGCCCAACGGACGGCAGAGAAGATACTATCACCTGACAGAGAAAGGGCTCCGTAACCTGGTAACCAAGACGAACCAGTGGCTAGACTTTCTGGTGGCTATGAATCTAATTATTCAGCCAGCGTCTGACTGATGTGAGGTGGGGGAAATGCTAACTGTCCTGAGCCATTATTTGGATAGTGTAAGACAGAATCTGAGGCTTGACCGCTCCTCAGAGAGTGAGGTTATCCGGGAGCTAGAAACGCATATTGAGGACGAGTTCCAGGAACTACAGGAAGCCGGGCTATCGGAGGAGGCGGCGGCTGACACCTGCCTGACCCTTTTGGGCTCGGCTAAGCTGATAGCCCGTCAGATATATGAAGCTCATAGCCAGGGTAGCTGGACTCAGGCACTATTAGCCGCCATGCCCCACCTGCTTTTTGGTCTGTTATTTGCCCTGAACTGGTGGCGGGGCATTGGCTGGCTTTTGGGTATGCTGGTGCTAGTCCTCAGTCTGGCAGTCTATGGTTGGTGGCGGGGTAAACCAGCCTGGCTTTTCCCCTGGCTGGGTTATTCTTTACTGCCGGTGGTAGCGGCTGGTCTGCTGCTACTTTATCTGCCTGAGGGGTGGTCCTGGGTGGCAATAGTCATCTATATCCCGCTGGCATTATGGCTGTTATACTCCATTACAGTTAAAACCATGAAGAGGGACTGGTTATACACCTCGCTGATGCTGCTCCCGGTGCCGACTATTATCGGCTGGTTCCTGGCGGTTGAGCCGGTGAATCAATTCCCGGAGTATTGGCTTCAGCGTATGCAGGACTTTGCCCCCTGGATTGGATTGACCTTTCTCGCCTTAGGGGTAACTGTGGCTACATTTATTCGGGTGAGACAGCGCTGGTTAAGGGTGTCGGTCTTGGTTATGTCGGGACTGCTAACTTTAACCATAGTCGCCTATTATACCGAGGGTAGGCTCAGTATGCCCGCCTTTTTAATTCTAATCGTGGTAATGCTGCTACTTCTGCTCAGTCCGGCGTTAGTGGAACGAACCCTAAGACATACTGGGCAACAATGAGCAGCTCAGGCTATTGTCTTGCCAAGGGGGATTATGATGCAAAAGGTAGTTATTGTTACTGATAGCCTAGCTTGCTTAACCAAGGAATTGGTTGAGCGATATGGGATTAGGATTGTGCCTCTTAATATCCACTTTAACGGTAAGGTCTATAAAGACTGGGTGGATATAACCCCTGACCAGGCGTATGAGTTATTTTTAAAAGCTCCCCAGTCCTGGGGCTCGTCGGCACCATCGCCTATGGACTACCTTGAAACTTACCGTGAAGTAAGCAATCGAAGCCAGAATATCCTTTGTGTTACTGCCTCAGCTAAATTAAGTACCACCCATGATGTCGCCAAACTAGCCAAAAAGCAAGCCGAAGCTGAGTTCCCTCAGACCTCCATTGAGGTGGTGGACTCTCAGCTGGCTACTGCTGCCGAGGGGTTGGTTGCCCTGGCGGCGGCTCAAGCGGCCAGGACAGGCAAAAGCCTGGCTGAGGTGGTTAAAGTTGCTGAGGAAATAAGAGACAGGGTTACATTTGTCGCCTTTCTGGATACCATCCGCTATGTTTACCGCTCCGGGCGCATACCCAAGATAGCTGCCCTGGCCGGGTCTGTGCTTAATATCAGGCCACTTCTGACTATTTCCTCAGGGGTGGTGCGTTTTATGGGGGCAGTAAGAAGTAAGGAGCGTGGCATAGAGCGGATGCTTAAGATAATGAGAGACAAGGTGGGGCAGAGTCCAGTTCATATTGCTGTGATGCATGCCTACGCTCTGGCTGAAGCCCAGAGGCTGAAGGCGAGGGTAGCGTCCGAATTCAACTGCGCCGAACTCTGGCTTACTGAGTTCAGCCCGCTCATGGGCTATGCCTGTGGCACGGGAACCTTGGGGCTGGCTTTTTACCCCGATAGCTAGGGGGGAAACTTTGGTGGGGCATTCCCATGGCTAATAAGGTAGCTATTGTTACTGATAGTGTAGCTTGCCTTACTAGGGAACTGGTGGAGCAATATGGGATTAGGATTGCATCTATCAACTTTTACTTTGGGGACAAGGTCTATAAGGACTGGGTGGATATAACCCCCAATGAGGCATATGAGCTATTCTTGAAGGACCCTGACTCTTTTAAGACGTCTGGTAGCAATCCTGGGGATTGGTTTGAAGCCTGCCGTGAGGCAAGCGCTGAAACCAAGAGCATTCTCTGTGTTACTCTCTCAGCTAAGCTCAGTGGGGTCTATAATGGAGTCCTGGAAGCTAAACAACGCCTCAAGGCTGAATTTCCCCAGATCTCCATAGAGGTATTGGATTCTCAGACGGCTACCGCAGCCCAAGGGTTTGTTGCCTTAGCGGCGGCGCGGGCGGCGGAGGAAGGTAAGAGCCTAGCTGAGGTGGTTAAAGCGGCGGAGGAGATGAGAGATAGGGTTTGTTTGGTGGCGCTTATGGATACTATCCGCTACGTTTATCGCTCCGGGCGCATACCCAAGATAGCCGCCGTGGCCGGGTCTATGCTTAATATCAAACCAATACTTACAATTTCCTCAGGAACGGTGTGTTTTAAGGGCGCGGTAAGAAGTAGGGAGCATGGCATAGAGCGGATGCTTAAAATAGTCAAAGGCAAGGTGGGGCGAAGCCCAGTTCACGTGGCGGTGATGCATGCCTACGCTCTGGCTGATGCCCAGAGGCTAAAGGAGAGGGTGGCGTCTGAATTTAACTGCGCCGAACTCTGGGTTACCGAGTTTAGCCCGGTGATGGGCTATGCCTGTGGCACGGGAACCTTTGGTCTTGCTTTTTATAAGGAGGATTAATGGTTAACGGGATTATAGCTGTGGTTCTGGGCTACTTACTTGGTTCCATTCCGTCAGCCTATATTGCCACCCGGGTGGCTACGGGCAAAGACGTCCGCCAGTTGGGTGGGGGTAATGTCGGCGGCTTAAATGTCTACCGGGAGGTGGGGGTTGTTCCTGCTGCGGTGGCGGGCATTGCTGATGTATGTAAGGGGGCAGCTGCGGTAGCCATAGCTCAATGGCTACTGGATGTGTCCCCGACCTTTGTTCTGGCGGCGGCGTTGGCAGCAGTTATTGGTCACAACTGGATGGTCTTCCTGAAATTCAGCGGTGGCAAGGGTATGGGGGCTAGCATAGGTGCCCTATTTGTTTTGCTGCCCGTCTATGGCTATCCGCTTGGGTTAGCCTTCTTCTTCGGTGTAGTCTTGATACCCTTCATAATCACCCGTAATGTTGCCCTGTCTATGGGCATTGGGCTGTTAGCGCTGCCCTTCATTAGCTGGTTGGGCATGAAATCTTCACCGTTTATTATCTTCAGCGTTGTCCTCGGCTTAATAATACTGGTAAAGTTTCTCCCCACGGCTAGGGCGGCTCTGGCTAGGGCTGGTAGTAAAAAGGATTTTGTCTTTGACCGCAGGCAAAGAGGTAGAAGATAGCCAACATCTAGCCAAAATGAGGCAAACATTCTATAATTGGTGGTGTGGAGGATAGCCAGCTTATTTCTGATGTCCAGCGCCTGACCGATAGCTTGGGGCAGCTTCCCGAGCCGGTAGTCAAGCCAGCTTTTATTGCCGTCAGTGGCTTGCCTGGAACCGGAAAATCTCACTTCTGCAATAAGCTAGCTGAGAGACTTCCCTTTGTTATTGTGGAAAGCGATGCCTTACGTAAGGCGCTTTTCTCACCCCCAAGCTACAGTTCACCGGAGAGTTCCCGCCTTTTCCTGGCGTTGCACCTCCTCATTGAAAGGCTGCTTAAGAAGGGAATTTCCCTTATCTTAGATGCAACCAATCTATCAGAGCGATATCGTGAGCGGCTGTATAATATTGCCGACCGTCTGGATGTTAGGCTTATCCTGGTGCGGGTTGAGGCACCACCTCAGGTGGTATATGAACGGCTTAAGTCCAGGCAAGAAGGAGCTGAACCAGAGAGTAAATCGGACGCCGACTGGGGGGTCTATCAGAGGATGAAGTCCACAGTCCAGAAAATATGCCGTAACCACTATGCTGTAGATACCTCCAGAGATATTACCCCGGTACTGGACAAGATTGTTCGTGAGGTAAAGCGTTAAGGAGATTTAAATGGAGATTAATGTCATAGCTGGTGATATTACCCGGATTAAAACCGAGGCCATCATAGTGAGCTTCTTTGAGGGGATGGTGTGCCCTGATGGCGACCTAGCAGTAATAGACCAGGCTTTAGACGGGGCTATCTCTCAACTCATTGGTCAGGGTGAGATAAAAGGCAAACTTAATGAGGTAACTATTGTTCACAGCCTGGGTAAGCTCCCGGCAGCCAGGGTGGTGGTTGTCGGCTTGGGTAAAAAGGAGGAGCTGTCTCTGGATAGGGTTCGGATGGCAGCGGGCGAGGCTTGCCGACTTTTACAGCAGAGGGAGATTAGCTATGCTGCCACTGTTGCTCTGGGAGCCGGGGTCGCGGGGATAGGTCTGGATGGTGTTGCTCAGGCGGTGACCGAGGGTGCCTTGCTCGGCGTCTACTCATTTCGCCGGCATATGACCAAGGAAGCTGAGCATGGTGAGCTTAAGCGACTCACTATCGTTGAAGCCGATAAAACCAAGCTCCCTATTTTGCAACAGGGTAGCGATAAAGGCAGGGTTCTGGCTGAGGCGACTAAACTGGCTCGTGACATGGTCAATGAGCCGGCTAACTATATGACGCCGTCTCATATGGCTGAGACAGCCGCCAGTTTGGCTAAAGACTATGGGCTTGAACTCCAGGTTCTGGAGCGGGAGCAGATGCAGAAGCTGGGCATGGGGGCACTGTTTGGGGTGACCCAGGGAAGTCGGCAACCGCCAAAATTCATCGTCCTCCATTATCGGGGGGGCGATTGGGCTGAAATTGATTTAGCCCTGGTTGGTAAGGGGATAACCTTTGATTCCGGGGGTATTTCCATAAAGCCGTCAGAAGGGATGCAGGAGATGAAGGGCGATATGGCTGGGGGGGCGGCGGTTATGGCGGCAATAACTACTATTGCTCAACTTAAGCCCAAGCTCAACGTGGTGGCTATTGCTCCCTGCACCGAAAACCTGCCCGGTGGCGAAGCGTTGAAACCTGGCGATGTCCTAACCGCCATGAATGGTAAGACCATTGAGATTATCTCTACTGATGCCGAAGGGCGGTTAATCCTGGCTGATGCCTTGGGCTACGCCAATAAGCTTGGTGCTAAGCGTATAGTTGATGTGGCTACGCTGACCGGAGCCTGCCATGTAGCCCTGGGTGATGACTGTAGTGGTGTTTTTGGTAATAATCAGGCGCTGGTGGACAAGTTAATTGCCGCCAGTGTTGGCGCTGGTGAGCTTATGTGGCAGTTGCCGCTGTATGAACAGGCTAAAGAGCAATTAAAGAGCGAGGTCGCTGATATTAAGAATGTAGGTGGTAAATGGGGAGGGGCTATCACCGCAGCTCACTTCCTGGCTGAATTTGCTGGTGACACCCCCTGGGTTCACCTGGATGTTGCTGGCACCAGTCTAAGTGAAAAAAGCCGGGGCTATGTGGTAAAAGGGGCAACCGGGGTGACGGTGCGCACTCTGGTCAACCTTGCCCTTTCCCTTGCCAAATAGAAAGCGGGTTAACTGTGAAGATTAAATACTTAGGGCATGCCAGCTTTGTTATCGCCTCAGACGCAGGAGTAAAAATAATCACTGACCCCTATGAGACAGGTCCTGAGTTGACCTATGGGGAGATAACAGAATCGGCTGATATCGTTACTGTAAGCCATGACCATTTTGACCATTGTAATGTAGCTGGGGTCAAAGGCAATCCCAAGGTAGTTAGAGGCGTGGGCAGGTCAACGGCTAAGGGGATAGAGTTTAAGGGTATTGCCAGCTATCATGATGAGGCTAAGGGTAAGTTGAGGGGTAATAACACCATATTCTGTTTTGAGGTGGATGGGATAAAAGTCTGTCATCTTGGTGACCTGGGTCACTTACTTGATGGTAAGCAGGTGGCAGAGTTAGGCAGTGTGGATATATTGTTCATCCCGGTAGGTGGTTATTATACCATTGATGCCAAAGCTGCCACCCAGGTTTGTAACCAGTTGAAGCCCAAGGTAATCATACCCATGCACTATAAGACAGAGAAGGGCATCCCTAACATCAAAGGGCTGGATGAATTCCTCCGCGGGAAAACAAATGTAAGGCGGCTGGATGCCAGCCAGGCGGAGTTTAAACGAGGAGAACTACCCACCCCTAGCCAAATCATGGTTCTAAAACCAGCGCTGTAAGCGGGTTCCCAGGAAAATCAAAGATTTTTCTGGGTGCTTAAAGGGGGTGAGGTTAATAAATAACCTCAGCTTTAGGGTTGTTGACTACGGTGGTATAATAGTATACAGGGGTGAGGTTAGGGAGACTGAGAAGTATACTTTGGATATAAGTTGCATTGTTCTTGCTGGCGGCAAGGGCTTGCGTCTAGGGCGGGATAAGGTTCAAGAGACTGTTGGCGACAGGAATTTGCTCCAGCTGGTATTATCCAAACTTAGTTCTTTTAACAATGATATTATTGTAGTTACCGCTGGTGAGAAGCCTCTTTCCCAGCTTGTTGGCTACCCAAGGTTTAGAATAGTAACCGATACCTACCGAGGTAAGGGTGCCCTAGGTGGTATCTATACTGGATTAGCCGTATCAGACTCACTATATAACCTGGTTGTCGCCTGTGATATGCCCTTCCTGAACCAAGCCCTGTTGCGTTACATGATACAACTTTCGGCTGGTTTTGACCTGGTGATTCCCCGGGTGGGAGAACTGACCGAACCGCTTCACGCCGTTTACTCAAAGAGGTGCCTGGCTCCTATTGAGCGGCTGCTAAACCAGGGTGAGTTGAGAGTTAGCACCCTGTTTGGTCTGGTTAAAGTCAGGTATGTAGAGGCTGAAGAGATTGACTGGTTTGACCCTAAGCACTTGAGTCTTTTCAATATCAATACTGAGGCTGATTTGGAGAAGGCGCAGCAATTGGCAACGGGGGATATGAGCTATGATAAGTGTTGACCAAGCTCTGGAAAAGGTTCTAGCCCATATAGATGTTCTTGAAGCGGAAGAGAGCCCTATTTTGGGCTGTCTGGGGCAGGTTCTGGCTGAGGATGTATTTTCCAGTATTAACATCCCGCCGCTAGATAATTCAGCCATGGATGGCTATGCGGTCAGGTCAGCAGATACTCGGGGTGCTAGCCGGCAGTCTCCCCGTTTTCTGCGTGTTATTGGCACTGCCACTGCCGGTTTTATCTGCCCGTCCGAGGTGGAACCGGACACGGCTATTCGGATTATGACCGGGGCGCCAATACCCAAGGGCGCCGATTGTGTGGTGAGGTTTGAGGATACCGATGAAGCAGAGCGTCACGGAGCTTCGGGGGAAATAGGCATTTTGAGGGAGGCAAAGCTTGGTGCTAACATTCGGCTGGCGGGTGAGGATATTACCGCCGGCTCACTGGTGCTGAGTAAGGGGACAGTAATCAGACCGGCAGAGGTTGGTGTCCTAGCGTCACTGGGTTGCAGTAAGGTGATGGTTATTCGCCGTCCGGTGGTGGCTATCTTAGCCACCGGAGATGAGGTGGTAGATATCGTCCAGCCACTGCCTGAAGGTAAGATATATAACAGTAATAGTTATAGCGTGGCTGCCCTGGTTCTGCGCTATGGTGGTATTCCTAGGATATTGGGAATAGCCTCAGACAGTGAGGATTCGCTAGTAGCTAGGCTTCACCTTGGGCTGGATGCCGATATGGTGATAACCTCTGGCGGCGTCTCGCTTGGCGATTATGATGTGGTGAGGGACGTTCTGGCTAAACAGGGTGAAATTGTCTTCTGGCAAGTTCGGGAGAAGCCGGGGAGACCTCTGGCCTTCGGTGTGATTAAGGCACCCGGCAAGGCTGGCGGAGTCAGAAATATACCCCTGTTCGGTTTGGCTGGTAATCCGGTTGGTGCCATGGTCAACTTTGAGCTACTCGCTCGCCCGGCTATCCTTAAGATGATGGGTAAGAGAAATTTGGCTAAGCCCACTGTGGAAGCGGTAATTGAGGATAGTATTAAAAATACTGACGGTCGCCGTGTCTTCGCTCGGGCGATAGTGGAAAAGCGTGGCGGTCAATACTTTGCCCGGCTTACCGGTCCCCAGGGCTCAGGGATTCTAACCTCTATGGCTTTAGCTAACGGGCTGGTGGTTGTTCCTGAGGATAAACCAGGGGTGAAAGCAGGCGATTTGGTTAAGGTAATGATGCTGGACTGGAGTGAAGAGGTAGAGTAATCATTAACCTTGGTTGAGGAGGAAGGCTTGATATTTGATGCTTCAGGGTTTGTCTTTGAACCACCCTCGGTGATATCCAGGGCGCGGCGCGTTTTGATTAAGCCTAGCGCCGCTTACCCGGTATCATATCCAGTGTCCACCAGCCGGGAGATGCTATCGGCGATAATAGAGGGTATCAGGCAGATTAGTGATGCTGATATTCTAATCCTTGAGGGTACCCCCGGTGGGGGTCCGGTCAACCCAATATATCAGGCCTTGGGTTATAATTTCCCTCGGGTGTTGATGCTGGATGTGAAGGATTGTATCTGGGTAGAGATAGATAACCCCTTACCTAAGCCGTTGGCTGTGCCTACCTTCTGGGTGCCTAATGTTATCCTATCCTGCGACTACTTGATAACTGTGGCTCCATTAAAGGTTATTAAGGGTAGAGGCAGCCTTAGCATAATGAACCTGCTTTCGGTGCTGCCCAGCAGCAAGTATGGAACTGGGGCACCTTGGGGCTGGGAGGCTTTATATAGTCTGGGCATAGACAAGGTGGTAGCTGACCTCTATTTTACCCTCCCCTTTGACCTGGGGATTATTGAAGCTCGGCAAAAGTTCATTGGACAAGATGACCCCACCCAGGGCGAGGTTGAGGAGTGCGGTAAGGTTTTTGTTGGCGAGCCCTACGAGGTAGATAGTGAGGCGTCAAGGGTACTGGGGCTTAAGACAGATTACCTTGATTTAATTAAGGAAGCTAGAGTAGGGCTTGAAAGCTAAGCGTTTTGTGGACAAGGGTATGAGTAATGACCAACCAACTCAGCGCTGGTTTATTGATTTAGCTTGGTTTGACCAGCATAATCACTCTTTTTGGGCTCTGGCTGAGGGCTACTTGTGCCCCAAATGCCGCGAGCGGCTGGAGGGGGGCAGGGGGGAGATTTTGGCGGCTGACCTTCTATCTAGTATTAAGGATTGCTGTGCTAAGATCCCTGGATTTGTTACCGCTAAGTCGCCTATTTTAGATAGTATATTTCGCCTTTTCCTGGCTAATGGTAACCAGCCTCTTGATTTAGAAGAGCTGAGTAAGCAGTTGGCTGAGTGGCGGGGTGGTACCTACCGCGCCTCACCACAGATTTTGCCTCGCCTGCTGGGGAATGACCATTACTATGGACTGAGGCAGGTTGACTAATATCTTATATTGAACTCCGAATAACTCCCGGTATATTCTGACCAGGTGGTAACTACCCTTTCCACCCTGGCTGCCGGTGGTCCGACCTTCAGGTAGCCAATTAGTTCTTCTAACCGCTCCCTTTCCCCTTCAGCCCGAACCTCTACTGCTTCGCCGTTGGGCAAATTGCGCACGTAGCCGGTTAGACCAAGCTCGTTGGCTCGTCGGGAGACAAAGGTGCGGAAGAAGACGCCTTGAACATAGCCGTATACTATTACCTGAACCGAGGCTAGGTCAGCCATTGGTTGTCACCTCAGGATGAGCCTTAATGGGGGTGAGAAGTCGTATCTATCCAGCCTGTTTAAGCCTTGCCGGTGGGCTAGGTCAATAGCCTCATAAAACTCCTGTTTACTTACCGGACGGCTTAGTTGCGGAATATCAAAAGCTTGGTGGCAGGGGTGGTATTGAGCCATAATGTTTAAGTAGGTATTAGTCGACACCTCCTGAGCC
>Ga0209609_10002186_pt1 | contig 11265 bp, 10 predicted proteins | sample LakKivw325mmetaG_FD_184136 | JGI IMG/M metagenome (GOLD analysis project Ga0209609, IMG submission 184136) | Anoxic lake water microbial communities from Lake Kivu, Rwanda to study Microbial Dark Matter (Phase II) - Lake Kivu water 325m metaG... | ecosystem: Environmental > Aquatic > Freshwater...
GAATTGAACTACCACCAGCTACAAGCTGGTGGATTCTCTACTGACTGAGGTTAGCTAAAATGAAACAACCAGCACAGAAATCCTCACGAGAGGAAATTTGAAAAACCTGCACACAGTGTGCATACTAAAGTGTTCGCCTGAAGGCGAGGGTTTTTCTCCCCGAGTGAGACAATAATTCAGCCTTTTGCCTTCCCTCTCGAAGGAGGAAGGTGAGGATGGGGGTGAAAGAAGATTGATGACTGGTGAGAAATCCATTTCTCGGAGAAAATTGATTGGCTATGCCTGGATCGGGGCCGGAGCCATTGTGGCCGGAGAATTGATTGCAGGCACTTTTGCCTTTCTATGGCCCAGGAGAAAGAAGAAAGGTGAAAAAATCTTCATCGCTGGAAAAGCGAACGATTTTAAGGTGGGCGAGATCATCTATTTCCGGAAAGAAAAGACTTTCATCGAGAGATCGGAAAGAGGCTTTTTGGCATTCTCTGCGATCTGCCCCCATCTCCGTTGCATCGTCAACTGGAATGAGGTGCTCAAGAAGTTTGAGTGTCCCTGCCATGGTGCAAAATTCAACCTCAACGGGGAGGTTCTCGAAGGGCCTCCCCCTCGTCCTTTGGACCTCTACAAGCTCCAGATCGTTGAGGAAAAATTGGTGGTGGATACGGGTAGCCCAGTCGAAAGGAGCAAGTTCGATCCCTCTCAAATCGTCAAGGGGTAGAGAAAATGTTTGGAAAAAAGATCTTCTTCGGAATGATTTTGACGTTAGCTACTGCCACCTACCTCACCGTTTACTGGGCATTGGAACCCCATCGGGTGAAGGTGGAAACAGAAAAGATGAGGCTGGTCGCCGCTGGAAAAGGGAAAAGCCTTTACCTGACGCACTGTGGCCGATGCCATGGGGAGGCAGGAGGCCCTCAGAAAAGGATCAGGGCGATTAACTCCAAGAGCTATCTCGAGGCTGTGGATGATACCATCCTTTATAAGATCATCGAGAGGGGAATCCCCCGGACGGGTATGGTTGCTCTCGGCGACAGAGAAGGGGGCCCGCTGAATCCGGAACAGATCAATAACCTGGTGGCCTTCATCCGGAGCTGGGAGAAGACCGCCCCCGTGTTGAAGGAAGAACCTCCTCCGAAGGAACGGCCATTCTTCACCCAGGAAGAAGCAACCTATGTGGGCTCCAGTTCCTGCATCGAATGTCACGAAAGTCTCAATAAGACACATATCGATACCTGGAAAAGGTCACCGATGACGACAAAGGCCTTCTCTTTAATCCGGAATGAAAAGGATCAAACCAGATGTGCACCCTGTCATGCCACCGGATATGATCCCGAAAAGAAGACCTTCAAAGAGGAGAATGTAGGATGTGAGGCCTGCCATGGCCCCGGAGAAAAATACCAGGATATGATGACAGGAAAAGATCCTACGGAAGGGGGAAAGATAGCCAGGGAGAATGGCCTCAAGGCCTGCACCCGGTGTCATAAGGCCCATATCGGAAAGGAAGAACACGCCGGACTGGCGAGAAAGGGATTGCTTGTCTATCCGTAATAAATATTTGATTTTTACTAATTTTTTATGCTATTTATAATCAATCGTTCAGGGGGGACGGAGAGATCCGTTCCCTTTTTTTATTGACAGGAAGGGGGTGAAATGGATTTTAAAATTAAAAATCAATCAGATGAAAGGAGGAAAGGTTTATGAAAAAAGTGTTCTTTGTTTTCTTTGTCTTGATTTCTTTTCTACTGGTGACACAAGTCCATACGGCCATGGCAAAACTGGCCCCGGGACCTTCAAAGGACCCGATCACAGGCAAGTCCTATGCAGGTTCTGAAAAGTGTAAGAGTTGCCATAAGGCAAAATACGATTCTTGGAAGAATACCATCCACGCCTGGATGGTACGCCCCATTGCCAAGGGTGACCTAAAAAATGCCAAGGCGGATCTCAGCATTGAGGGTGCGCCCAAACCGGACCAGTATGACTGGGCTTATGTGATCGGCGGCTGGTATAAAGAAGAACGTTACACCTTCTGGGATGAAAAGGGGAATATCATTGACGGTGAATTTGAATATAGCCGCCCGAAGAAACATTTCTCTATTCGGAAAACCAAGGATGGTGCTCTTGCACGGGGTGACTGGTTCAACGAGTGCGGGAACTGCCACGCCACAGGGGCCAACTATAAGGAACGGACCTTTGTAGAATTTAATATCGGCTGTGAGGCCTGTCACGGGCCTTCGGCAGACCATGCCAGAAACCCTAAGAAGGTCAAGGCCGTGATCGACAGGAATACCGAGAACTGCGGCCGCTGTCATATCCGGGCCCGGATGAAGGGCGATCTTAAAAAGTTTAACTACCCTGTTAGGTACGAGCTCAACAAACCCGATACGTTAATGAAGGATTTGGATCCAGAGCCCTACACGGCACCAGGTTCATTCTGGCCGGATCAGAAAAACGCCAGCCGTCACCGCCAACAGTATCTCGAATGGATCAAAAGCAAACATTTTGGTGTCCCTGACCTCAGCTGCGTGACCTGCCATGACCCCCATATCGGAAGCCTCGGTTATCGGACAGGCCAGTTAAAAGGCGAAGAGCGCTCCCTCTGTGCGAAATGCCATGAAGAGATCGTCGCCAAACCAAAGAAGCACTCGGGACACCGATATGAAGTCGCTTCCTGTTCATCATGCCATCTCCCCTATACGATTGCCTCAGGGTCGGTTCCCAACCATACCTTTGAAGCGATCCCGCCTTCAAAGAGCCTGCAGTACGGAACAGATGACAAGACAGGAAAACCCAAAATGCCCAATTCCTGCAGCCTTTATTGCCATACGAAGGAGACGGCATCCGCGATGGACGAGAAGTATAATAAGGTTTTTAAAAAAGCCAAGAAGTAAAGCTCCCTGCCCACAGGGCGGGGCTTTCGGGTTAAGGTAGTTTCATTAATATTGTCGGCTTCCATCCCCGCCTACAAGGCGGGGCATTCAGCCGACTTTCCCGTAAGAGGTGGTTTTAATATCTTGTTATATTTTGGAAATACGGATATGAAAAAAGGGTGAACGGGGAAACCTGTTCACCCTTTTTATCAAGGTGTTTGAAGAAGGTCCTTCCCTTTTCCTTTTCCACCTGTGGATTGGGCTGACCAGAGTTTAAAGATCTGGCTCAGTATCTCTTTCTTCTTTTTCAACATCTCCTGTTTTGATCTGCATCGAATCTGTCCGGCCGCAGCCCCGGGATGGCCATCCCCGATATTGAAGCTCCGCATAATCTCACCGATGTTTTTACCTGTCCCGGGCCTGTTCCCGTTGATCGAAAGGGACATGGAGAGACCCAGGTTGTTGCTCTTGGCCCCTCCGGGGCTCATTAAATTATAAACCTCCAGCACTCCCAGTGCCTCCGGATAGAGAAGAAGTGCCAGGTTCTTGATCAGATGAGGTCTTCGCTGATACGGGGTGAGGTCAACCACAACGATCTCTTTCTGCCCGTCCTGTCCGAGGAAATAGGAGGCATCCTGAATAACTTTAAGCATCCTGCCCTCTTCTTCTCGATATTGCCTCAACCGCTTCTGAACGAAATCGAGGGTCGATACCTCTTTGATCGGACGGCCCCGAAGTTCGCGAACCAGGTTTCTCATGTGAGCGGCCTGATCCTCTGCGCTCTGGAAACGCACCTTTAATGTTAGGTCGATGATCCTCCCGGGGGTCTCCCTTCGCCAATCCTCAATGGAAGAATAGAAAAAACCGTCTATGACATCCGCTTCTTCCACTGCCTCTAAAAAATAGGAAGGAACAGCGACCCTTCCGGAGAAATATTCATAGACCACACGACTGCAGCTCGGTTTTAAATCGAATCGGCCTGCAATGGTTTGGGGATTGATCTTCCGGTATTCCAGTTCCTGGAGATTTCCTTCATGATGGTCGAACCAGAGACCGCATTGGAGCGGGTAAGGAAGGTCACAAACCACATCCTTTTCCGTTATCGTGATCTGCGATCGGTTAATGGTAAGAGGACCAGCAAAAAGAACCCTCCCGATCTTCAACGCCCAGGCACAGATGGATGCGCTCACCATCCCATCAAAATCATGATGGGTGATGATTCTTTCATAAATTTCCGGGGCTTCGGAAGAATTTCCTTTCATAATTGAAACTTAACATTGATTGGAAATAGAATCAATGGCCCCCATATTTGACAAATGGTGAGAATTGTATTAAAATGAAATTGAAAATCAATTTCAAAAAAGAGGAAGGCCATGAAGTTCGATCAATGGAAGACCCTGATCTCCGGAGAGGGACTCAAAACGACCCGTCAGCGTAAAGAGATCCTCGATATCTTTCTCAATTTGCCAAGCCACCAGAACCTGTCCCAGATTTACTCCCGGGTAGTTAAGACAAACCCGAAAATCGGCTATACGACCGTCTATCGCACCCTCAAACTTTTCACCCGTCTGGGTTTGGCTGTCCAACGGAAATTTGCCGATGGGGAGACCCGGTACGAACCCGCCGCAGAGGGCAGTCACCATGATCACCTGATCTGTCTCGATTGCGGAAAGATTATCGAATTCGAAAACGATGCCCTCGAATCCCTTCAGGATCAAATAGCCAAACACCACCGTTTCAGGATTGACCACCATAAAATGGAGCTCTATGGCCAATGTATGGATTGTGCCTCTAAAAAACGGGCTTCAGGAAAAAAGGGCTGAGGGATGGAATCTTGTAAAATCCGGGGGAAGCAAAAAGACTCTTCTACGGAAAAGGTGATCCTCATTGGAAATCCCAATGTGGGGAAGTCCGTCATCTTCAACTACCTCACCGGAAAATATGTCACGGTTTCGAATTATCCCGGGACCACGGTTGAGGTGGCTACGGGGATGATGTCTTCCCGCGGGAAGAGATTCCAGGTGATCGATACCCCAGGGGTCAACTCCCTTGTTCCCATGTCAGAAGATGAAAAGGTCACCCGGGATATCCTTCTAAAAACTTCTCCCATCCATCTCATTCAAATCATGGATGCAAAAAACCTGCGCCGGGGACTCCTGATCTCCCTCCAGTTGCTGGAGATGGGTTTCCCCTTTCTCATCATCCTGAACATGTGGGATGAGGCAAAGAGCAGGGGGATCAAGATCAACATCCAGGGCCTGTCGAACCATCTGGGGATGAGGGTCCTCAGAGCTGTGGCGACAAGGCGAAAGGGTCTGGAGAGGATCCATGAAGCCCTCGGAAGCCCACCCCCTTCTTCCCCTGCCCTGACTTACCCGGAGATCATCGAAGAGGGCGTTTCCCGTATCACCCCGATCCTGCCGAAGGCATTGATCTCCCCGCGTGCCTTGGCTCTGATGATCCTTTCAGGGGATGATAGTCTCCTTGAGTGGCTCCACCAGAACCTTTCGGAGGACCAAATCTCACGGATCGAGGCCATCCGTCATGAAACCCAATCCCGCTTCATTGATCCGATCGGTTACCTCATCAACCAGGCCCGATTGCACAGGGTCGATGAACTCTTACTGGATGTGTTGGAATCGGGCAGAAAATCCGAGAAATCAGTTTCGACCTTTTTAGGAAACCTCACCATTCATCCGCTCTGGGGAATCCCCATCCTCCTTTTCATTCTTTTTATCACCTATGAGTTTGTCGGAGTCTTCGGAGCCCAGACTAGCGTTAATTTCTTAGAAAAAACCCTCTTCGGGAAATGGCTCATCCCGGCCCTGACCCTCTCCATCAGGGCTTTGATTCCCATCCCTTTCTTCCAGGAACTTCTGGTCGGCCCTTACGGAGTCCTGACCATGGCCCTCACCTATGCCCTTGCGATCGTACTCCCCATCGTCGGCTGCTTCTTCATCATCTTTGGTCTGATGGAGGATTCCGGATATCTCCCCAGACTTGCCGTGATGACCAATAAAATCTTTAAGAAGATGGGGCTCAATGGGAAGGCCGTCCTCCCCATGGTATTGGGACTCGGATGTGATACCATGGCCACGATGACCGCTCGAATCCTCGACACGGAAAAGGACAGAACCATTGTCACCCTCCTGTTAGCCCTCGGGGTTCCCTGCTCCGCTCAACTCGGCGTGATCCTCGGGATGTTTTCAGGTCTTCCTATTGCCTATCTTTTTATATGGATTTTTCTCATCCTCTCCATTCTGGTGGTGGTGGGGTACCTCTCCTCAAGGTTGATTGCCGGTGAGACCTCGGACTTTGTCCTTGAGATCCCTCCTCTCAGAATTCCTCAATTCTCCAATATTGCGGTTAAAACCTTGGCCCGGATCGAATGGTACCTGAAAGAGGCGGTCCCTCTCTTCATCCTGGGCACACTCTTTCTCTTCATCCTCCATCAGACAAAGGCCCTCCTTCTCCTGGAACAGGCAGCGACCCCCCTGATCGTTCACCTCCTGGGTCTCCCTGCCAAGGCCACCGAGGCTTTCATCATAGGCTTCCTCCGGAGGGATTACGGAGCGGCCGGTCTCTTTGTCCTCGCCAGAGAAGGAAACCTCAACCCCCATCAAATCCTGGTGAGTCTGGTCACAATCACCCTGTTCATCCCCTGCATTGCCCAATTCTTTATGATGATCAAGGAGAGGGGTTTTGGAAAGACCCTCTGGATGTCGGCCATCATCTTTCCCATTGCCTTTGGAGTGGGGGGAATGATCAATTTTTTACTGAAGTGGATGGGCATCTAAAATGGAAATAAAGTTTGAGATTCGAATATCGAAGCTCGAAACAAACACAAAATCCAAAATTTAAAATCCAAAACAGAGGTTTTTGAGTTTTTTGTTTAGAGTTTTGAGTTTATTTAGGATTTGGAGTTTAGGGTTTGAGGTTAAGAGTATGGAGGGGTTAAGAAGGGCGAAATCTGATTCCCAAAGATGTCCTCTCTGTGGAAAAGAATTCTCCGGGGCCGAGATGAAATGCAGGGGATGTCTTCTGGCTAAAAACTGTGATCTTCTCTGTTGTCCTCACTGCGGGTATACCTATAGAGAACGATCCGCTTTGGTCGATTTCTTAAAATCCATTTTTAAAAGGAAGGGGAAACGATGAATCAAGAGATGGAAAAGGGAGAAGGACCTCATCGAAAGAGGTGGGGAAGAACGGATTGGGTGGATGAGGAAAGGGTCGATGAGCTTCTCGAACTCATCTGGACCTTAAGAGAGAAAGGGATTTCCGATTTCGACCAGCTCTTAGGGGAAACAAAGGATGTCGAAGCCAAATCCATCCTTCGCCTGATGATCAAAGATGGCCTGTTCCATATGGAAGGGAATCGAATGGTCCTCAAGGAGCGTGGGGAGGAGAAGGCAAAGGAGATCATCCGTCGTCATCGTTTGACCGAAAGACTCCTTTCGGAGGTCTTCGAAATGTCCGAAAAGGAGGTGGAAGAAGAGGCCTGTAAACTTGAACATATTCTCAGTCCGACCGTAACGGAGAGCGTCTGCACTTTCCTCGGCCATCCCCCCACCTGTATTCATGGGAAACCTATCCCGAAGGGAGAATGCTGCACGAAATTCAAGAAGGAAATGAAACCTCTGGTCATCCCTCTTGAGGAATTGGGATTGGGCGAGGAGGGCCGAATCGTCTTCATCGCTCCCAAATCCCATCAGAGGCTTGACCGGCTGAGCACCCTCGGATTGGTTCCGGGTTCCATGGTGAGGATGCACCAGAAGAATCCATCCCATGTCTTACAGATAGGAGAAACCACACTCGCCCTGGATAAGGAGATTGTAAGGGATATCTATGTGAAGAGAGTCTGAGGGGAAAAATCAATGATCAATGTCCAATGCTCTGTGATCATTGATCATTGGTGGTTATCAGGTATCTTCTTTTTTGGAAGGCAATTCCCCGCCCTGTTTCTCCATCTCTTCCTGAATTAATGCACCCAGGCTGTGAGTGGCGGGGCCCTGGTCGGACATATATTTTTCGACCTCTGCCTTCTCCATCTTCTCCCTGTAACTCTTCATGCTGAGGCCAATCCTTCGCTCTTGAGAATCGACATGGATGACCGTGGCAGAGACCGTATCTCCAACCTTAACGACATCAGATGGTTTCTCCACTTTCTCCCGACTGATCTCGGAAACATGGATCAGCCCCTCGATACCATCCTCCAGTTCAACAAAAGCACCGAAGTCTGTCACATTGGTCACCTTTCCGGTAATGGCATCTCCCCGCCGGTATCGCCTGGACACCTCTTTCCATGGATCCGGGGTTAATTGCTTTATCCCCAACGAAAAGCGCTCATTTTTAACGTCGATATTTAAGACCACTGCCTCCACTTCCTGTCCCTTCCTGAAGAGTTCACTCGGATGCCGGATCTTCTTGGTCCAGGACATCTCGGAGACATGGACGAGTCCGTCCACCCCTTCCTCCACTCCGATGAAGACACCGAAATCCGTAAGGGTCTTCACCTTCCCAGTCACTTTCGTCCCGATGGGATATTTCTCTTCAAGGAGAATCCATGGATTGGGTTCGATCTGCTTCATGCCCAGGGAAATTCTCCGCTTCAGCGGATCGCAGTCGAGAACCATCACCTCTACTCGATCATCCAGATGGACCATCTTGGATGGGTGTTTGAACTTCTTGCTCCAGGTCATTTCCGAGATATGGACAAGTCCCTCCACACCCTCTTCCAGTTCCACAAAAATCCCATAGTCCGTGATATTGACCGCCTTTCCCTTGGTCCTTGTCCCCGGTGGATATTTGTCGAGGACTGAATCCCAGGGATCTGGCTGAACCTGTTTCAGTCCCAGGGAGACCTTTTCCTTTTCCCGGTCATAGCGGAGGACCTTTACCTTAATCCGGTCTCCCACGGAAAGTTTCTCCGAAGGATGCCCGACCCTGCCCCAACTGATGTCGGTGATGTGAAGGAGGCCATCTATTCCTCCCAGGTCAATGAAGGCTCCGTAGTCTGTGAGATTCTTGATTGTCCCTTCGAGAATATCGCCTTCCTTCAGGGTCTTTAAGGTCTCCTCCCTCTGGATCTTACGCTCCTCTTCAAGCAAAATTCTTCGGGAAAGGACGATATTGTTCCTTTTCCGGTTGAATTTGATCACCTTGAATTTTAATCGCTGTCCGATCAATTCGTCCAGATTGTGGATGGGCCTGAGGTCAATTTGAGACCCCGGTAAAAATGCATGGACTCCCCCTAAATCCACAGAGAGCCCACCCTTCACTTTGGACACAATCTCTCCTTCCATGACCTCCCCTTCCCTGCAGGATCTGCTGATCTCTTTCCAGATATTGGATTTGTCAGCCTTTTCCTTGGAAAGGATGAGTACCCCTTCCTCACCCACCTTTCTCTCGATGAGGACATCTATTTTATCTCCTACAGCGACGTCCACCCCTTTTCTCTTCTGGAATTCCTGAATCGGGATCTGCCCTTCGCATTTATACCCTACATCAACGGTGACATGATCCGGGGTGATCTCAATGACCGTCCCTCTCAGGATTTGACCTTCCTCGATGGTTTTAAAGGTCTCTTCATAGAGCGTTTGAAAATTCTCCGCCTCATCCCTGCGACGAATCTCTTTCTTTTCCTTCTCCGGAGGGGGGGTCGTTTCCATTTCCTCCCCTGCGGGAACCAATTCGTTTTTAATCATTCTGCAAAACCCCCTTTTCAACACAGTGGAAAATTTATATCATACTCATTAAAAAATTACAAATTTTTAATTCTTCAGCTTTTTACGCGTCTTACCTCCTTTTCGACCTCCTTGATGATCCAGGAAGGTGTGGATGCGCCTGCGGTCAACCCCACTTTTTCCACTCCTTCCAGCCACCTGGGATTGAGTTCTCGGGCAGTTTCGATGTGATAGGTATGGGGTTGAATTTCCTTGCAGATGGTCACCAGTCGCTGGGTATTGCCGCTATTGTGACCCCCGATCACAATCATGCAGTCCACCTTCCTGGCCACCTCTATGGCCTCCTCCTGGCGCAGGGTGGTGGCATGGCAGATGGTGTTAAAGACACGGACCTCCTTCGCCCTTTCCAGGCTGACAGCCACTATCTCTTTAAAAAGATTAAATGTCTGGGTCGTCTGGGCAATGATGCCCAGCTTCTCCCAGGGACCCAGCTTCTTTACCGCTTCAGGGCTCTCCACCACCTCCACATCCTGATGAAGATAACTTCTGATGGCCTCAACTTCAGGATGGTCCGGATCTCCCACTAACAGCAAGGTATAACCATTGCGGTCAAGAAACTCCGCAAAAAAATGAGCCCTCTTCACAATGGGACAGGTGGCGTCGATGATCTTAAGCCTCTTCTCTCGTGCCTTTTTCAGGTCTCTCAAAGAAACGCCGTGGGACCGAAAAATGACTGTCCCCCGGGGGATCGATTCCACCCTCTCCCTTACCCTGATCCCAGACCCCTCAAGGTAGTCAACTGCCTGGGGATTGTGAATCAAAGGGCCTAAGGTGTAGAGGTCTTTGGGGTACTTCTTGGTCGCTTCGAGGGCCATTTCCATAGCACGCCGAACGCCAAAACAGAATCCTGCAGATTTAGCGATGATCAATTTCACCGAATCTTCTCTTCTCATCAGTCAGACGGATCATCTCCTGAACGATCTCTTCAACGGTTCGACAGGTGGAGTCGATCCGTATGGCATCATCTGCCTTTTTAAGGGGTGAAACGGTCCGGTTCATATCGTTTTTGTCCCTTTGAATGACCTCCCGAAGGGTCTCTTTAAAATCAACCTCCATCCCTTTTTCAACCAGATCTCTGAACCTTCTCCTTCCCCTCTCCTCTGCATCCGCATCCAGATAAAATTTAATATCCGCATCCGGAAAAACGACTGTTCCAATATCCCTTCCCTCCAGGACCACTCCCCCCTCTCTTCCCATCTCTCTCTGTAGCTGGACGAGAGCCTCCCGCACCCCTTTCCTCTTCGAAATCTCTGAGGAGAGGCGGCTGATCTCAGGGGAACGGATGGCCAGGGTGATATCCTTTCCGTTACAGAGGATGTGTGTCTCCTCTCCCTCTGCGATAAAGGTGATCTGAAGCGATGAGGCCAATCGCACAAGAGCAGGTTCATCCTCCATCCCAATCGAATTTTCTTTGACCTTCAACGCAACTGCCCGGTACATGGCCCCTGTGTCGATATAGCGATACCCCATCCGCCTGGCCAATGTCCTGGCTACTGTGCTCTTCCCTGCTCCAGAGGGACCATCAATGGCAATGATAAATATTTTCGGACTCAATCCTTAAATCACCCTGCCGAATAAAGCTCCCCGCCCACAGGGCGGGGCTTTCGGGTTAAGGTAGTGTCATTAATATTGTCGGCTTTGGCTCCAATTCTGGAGCCCGT
>Ga0209609_10002188_pt1 | contig 11260 bp, 8 predicted proteins | sample LakKivw325mmetaG_FD_184136 | JGI IMG/M metagenome (GOLD analysis project Ga0209609, IMG submission 184136) | Anoxic lake water microbial communities from Lake Kivu, Rwanda to study Microbial Dark Matter (Phase II) - Lake Kivu water 325m metaG... | ecosystem: Environmental > Aquatic > Freshwater...
TCCGCGGCGAAAGAAAGAATTTTTTCCGCCATCATCGGTATTTTATTGGCGGTCGGCTCTTACGCCCTTTTAAATTTCATTAACCCGTCTTTAACCAGACTTAGGGGTTTGACCTTAGAGACGGTAGCACCACAGCAAGGAGAACTTTTTATATCCGGAAAGTGCGGGTCAGAAGGCGAAAACCTTCCTTCTTGTTTGGGGGCTTGTCGAGGAATTCAAACAGGGGGCATAAAGTCGTGGCAATGTCAAGATGCTTCGCTTATTTTGAGTTTATTTTTTGGTTGTTTGACTAGAAATAAAGAAGATTATATAAAGTCCTGGGAATTGATAATTACTTCGATTAGCGATGACAGGGGATTGGCGAGATGTCGCGATTCTTACGATTCAAAGATTTGTAGTCATGAGGAAAATTCGGCCCATTATGGTGGAGGAACAAAGATGGATGGGTCTTATGCGGCCGACTTTAGGTGCATAGTTGAGAAGGGTCAGATTCCTAAAAAAAAGTTTAAAAATCTGGTTGAAAAATGCGGTGGAAAGTTTTTAGATGAATGCGGGGGAAATAATTCTCAAAAACATTACCATGTATCCGTATATAATACTCGGGTGGAAGATATTGACGGCGCTGTTGATGAGTTGGCGTCTGGTCCTAAAAAATGTACTACCGCCGTAAATGAAGAACAGTGTCAGAATGTAGGAGAGATTTGTCAATGGCGGAATAGTAAATGCGGAGTTAAACCAAAATGCGGGTTAACCACCCTGGAGATAAAAACAGCCGAAGGATATGTTAGGTGTTGTTGTAAAGATATGGCGGCCGGACCATGTAAATATGCCACCTCTCCTGAAAAAATTGAGATTGGATCGAGTGCTTGCGCTATATCTTGCCAAGGCGCGGAAAATGGCACTTACATTAATGAAATGGGGACATATATGTGCGATCAGTTTCCTCCCAATCCTTAAAAATAAGACATGAGGATTGTCTCTTTATTTCCCTTCCTCTGATTAGTCTTGCGACCCCATAAGTAATAGTCGAGATTATCCTAATTCTCAATAACTAACAGTAGAAATAAAAAATAGTTCTCAAGAATATTTTTCTTTAAAATTTATTTAATTAAAATTTAGATTTTAGAATCTAGAATTTTAAATGAAGCGATATTATGTCTGAAAAAAACAAAAAAAATTTTAATAATTATCGGGGTTGGTTATGACAAAAAATCTAAAAAATCAAATTGATTATTGGAAAAATTCGGCCCAACGCAATTGGCAAACGGCCCTTAGTTTGTTTAAGATTAAACATTATGACGCTTGTTTATTTTTTTGCCATTTGACTCTGGAGAAAGCCCTAAAGGGGTTGGTAACGTTGCGAACAAACAGGCCGTCTCCATATATTCATGATTTGGCCAAATTATCCGAAATAGCGGAGCTCGGTTTATCTAAAATTCAAATTCAAAATTTAAGGATTATCACCGGGTTTAATCTGTCAGCTCGATATGACGACATTAAACTTTCTTTTCATAAGGTTTGCACGAAGAATTATACTGAAAAATATTTAGAAATAACCAAAAAATTATATTTATGGTTAAAGGAACGATTCCCCAAAAAGTAAGGAGAGAAATCGACGAATATATTAAGGTTCTAAAAGCGGATAAATTACCAATTAAGAAGGCTATTTTATTCGGGTCTTACGGTCGGGGAACTCCGCATAAGTGGAGCGATATCGATTTATGCATCATTTCTCCGAAATTTAAAAATGCATTTACCGCGATGCAGTATTTATGGCTGAAACGTTTTAAGGATTCTGGACTTACCATTGAACCGGTCGGGTTCAGTCCTGATGATTTTAAAATTGATTCTCCCCTTACTTTTGAAATAAAAAGAACGGGCGTCGAAATAGATATTTGAATAAAGTAAGTAAATCGGGAGTTAAACTGGGGACTGTCCCCTAAAACTGCTTTTCTCTAACCCGCATTAATACTGGATTTTAGCCCGATTTTTGAAAAGTAGTCGATATTCGACTAATCTCCGGCATTCGGCATTGAGAAAAAATTAGGCCTTAAAAATATTTTTTCTTAGAATTTAATTTGGAAATTAGGTTTTAATCCGCCGATTGGCGGATAAATGAAGCGATATTATGTCTGAAAAAACAAAAAAAATTTTAATGATCGTTTTATTTGTCATGATCGTTATCGGGCTCGCTTTGCTTTTATATTTTATCTTTTTCCGCAAGGCGCCGGCGCCGCCCGTGGAAATTGTTCCGCCGGAAGAGGAAGTGGTTCCGTCTCGTCTGCCTATCACCAAGGCCGACTGGGAAAAAATGACCATTCAGCAAAGAGCTCAACAGGGTTTGCCGGCAACCGAGTGGCCCGAGGAAACAGAAGAGATGGCGCTACCCGCGGAAATAGAGAGAATTGTGCCGCAAATTGACGACGTGGCTCAAGGGGGGAGAACTTGGATTACGCCAATTACCGACGATCCGGTCAAAGGAGCGACGCTTTCCAGCGACGGCGTGAATAATTTTTATTACGACCGAGAGTCGGGACATTTTTACAAAGTCGACGGTTTCGGCAATAAAACCCTGTTGACCGACCAGGTTTTTTATAATGTTGAGAACGTAAATTGGGCGCCGACCAAAGATCGGGCGATTATTGAATATCCGGACGGTTTCAAAGTAATGTATGATTTTAACCAGAAAAAGCAGTACACCCTGCCTAAAAATTGGCAAGAATTTTCTTGGGATTCTACCGGCAGTAAGGTCGTTTTTAAATCAATGAGCCAGTATGCGGAAAATACTTGGTTGGCAGTGGCTCGACCCGACGGCAGTCAAGCCGAACCCATTGAACATATGGGCGATAATGCCGATAAAGTCGTCGTTTCTTGGTCTCCCAATAACCAAGTCGTCGCTTTTTCCGCCACTGGCCAACCTCGAGGCGCTTGGGAACAGGAAATATTGCTCATTGGCCAACATCAAGAGAATTTTAAATCACTGGTTGTTGATGGCCGCGATTTCCGCCCGAAATGGTCACCACAAGGAGATAAAATCGTTTATAGCGTTTATAGTTCGGATTCGGATTACCAACCCCGGCTTTATTTGGTTAATGCCCAGGGAGATACGGTGGGTAATGATAAGATAAATTTAGGTTTAATTACTTGGGCGGATAAATGCGCTTTTGACAGCGTTGGAGATTTTCTTTATTGCGCCGTGCCTGAAGTTTTACCCGAGGGCTCGGGTTTGGTTACTGAATTGGCCGACAATACTCGGGACGATTTTTATAAAATCGATACCTCCACGGGTCACGTCACTTTTTTAGCCGAAGGAGCGATGGGCGGTTATAATGTCCAAGATATTTATTTATCCGCCGACGATCAATATCTTTATTTTGTTGATAAAAACACAGAACGACTAAGAAGTATCAAATTAAAATAGAAAATAAAGAATAAAAAATTTTTAACCCTTGGCAGAATAAGGATTTTAAAAGGCTTTTAATATGCGTTTTTTATTTTTTATCTTTTATTTTTTATATTTTTTATGTCTATTTTCGTTTGTTCAAAATGTCAGGCGCAATTTTCTAAATGGTTCGGACAGTGTTCGCAGTGTGAGGCCTGGGGAACGATTAATAAACAAAATCAAGAGGATTTGGAGACTGAGGACGTTAAAACATTCAATCTTGAACGGTCTGATAATGAAAATATTACTCGAATTAAGACCGGGATTGAGGAGTTTGACAGGGTTTTGGGAGGAGGCATTGTTCCGTCAAGCGTTATTCTCTTTGCCGGCCAGCCGGGCATAGGCAAATCAACCTTAGTTTTGCAAATAGCCCAGAAGCTGTCTGGTCAACAGGTTTTGTATGCCAGCGGCGAAGAATCAGTAGAACAAGTTAAATTGCGATTGGAACGTTTGAATGTCTCGGGACAGAATTTGCGATTTTTAGGGCAAACTGACATTAAGTCCATTAGTGGTTTTTTGAAAAAATATAAACCGGGACTGATTGTTATTGATTCAATCCAGACCATATCTCCATCTCATAATCTCCGGCCTGGCGCCGGAGGGCCGAATCAAATAAGAGCGGCGGCGGGGCAATTGATTGAGCTGGCCAAGCAAAATCAAACGGCGATGCTGATTATCGGGCATGTTACCAAAGAAGGAGTTGTTGCTGGGCCGAAAACTTTAGAGCATTTGGTCGATACGGTTTTATATCTTGAAGGTGACCCTTATCATTATTTTCGGTTTTTAAGGGCGGTAAAAAATCGCTTCGGGTCGACTAATGAAATCGGCGTTTTTGAAATGAGGACGGACGGCTTGAGAGAAATAAAAAATCCCTCGGCCAGTTTTTTGGCGGATAGGGATTTAAAAATCAGCGGTTCGGTTGTCGGCTCTTTAATCCAGGGAAATCGTTCTTTTTTAATCGAAGTTCAGGCCTTGGTTACGCCGAGCGTTTTTAAACAGCCGCAGAGAAAATGCAGCGGTTTTGATTCGAAACGATTATCTCTTTTAATTGCCGTAATCGGCCGGCGTCTTGGATTGAATTTGTCCAATAAAGACATTCATATTAATATTGTCGGCGGACTTCAAGTGAATGAACCGGCAATCGATTTGCCAGTGATTCTGGCGATTGTTTCTGCTTTTAAAAATATTCCGGTCAGTTCCGAAGTCGTTAGTTTCGGGGAAGTAGGGCTGGGCGGAGAAGTGAGACCGGTTCCTTGGATGGAGAAAAGAGTTAAGGAGGCAGTAAAAATAGGCTTTAAAAAGATTATTTGTCCCCAAGATAAAAACGCGATTATCGGTTCAAAGGCGGAAATTATTCAAGTTAAAAATTTAACCGAAGCCATTGCCCGACTTTGGTAATTTTGAGCAACGGATAATTTTTTGTTTTAATTTTATTCAAGATGAGTTATTTGCGGCGACTCATCTATTTTGTTTTTTAAAAGTGGATATTGTTTTAATTCCGGGTCTTCATCGAGAATTTGTTGCGCCGCTTGCCGGGCTTGCCGAACAATCTCCGCGTCGGAAAGTTTGGCTATTTTCAAATCAGTTAAAAATCCGGATTGTTTTACGCCAAAAACCTGTCCTGGTCCGCGCATTTCCAAATCTTTTTCTGCTAATTCAAGGCCGTTTTTAGCCCTTAACAGGGTTTTTAATCTTTGTTCGCTGATCCCGCCGGCGGTTTCCGAGAATAAAAAACAATATGACTGATGTTGGCTTCTTCCAATTCGTCCTCGAAGTTGGTAGAGTTGGGCGAGGCCGAAACGCTCCGCACCTTTAATGAGCATAGTTGAGGCATTGGGAACGTCGATGCCGACTTCAACTACGGTGGTAGAGATGAGAATATTTATTTTATTTTGGACGAATTCCTCCATGGTTTTTTCTTTTTGTTCGGCTTTCATTTTGCCGTGAAGAAATCCTATTTTAAGTTCTGGAAAAATTTCTTTCGACAATTTTTCATATTCTTCTTTGACCGATTTGACGCCCATTTTGTCCGACGGATCAATTAAGGGACAGACAACAAAAATTTGCCGTCCTTTTTTAACCTCTTCTTTGATTGCCCGATAAATTTCTTTTTCTTGCTTAGTAGAGATGATTTTGGTAAGAATTTTTTTTCTTCCGAGAGGCATTTCACTGATGACGGACAAATCAAGGTCCCCGTAAAGAGTTAAAGCGACTGAACGGGGAATGGGGGTGGCGGTTAATGAGAGGAGATGGGGAAAATACGCCGAGGATTGATTGGCTAAGGCGGCTCGTTGATTGACTCCAAATCGATGTTGTTCGTCAATTATAGCCAACCCCAGATTTTTAAATTTGATTTTTTCTCGTTTATTCGCTAAAGATTTATTAGATGAAGAAATTAGAGCATGGGTACCGATAACGAGATTTATTTTTCCGTGAGTTATTTCCTGAAAAATTTTGTTCTTTTTTATTTTTGTGTTTTTCCCCGATTTTTTATTTTGGATAAGAATGTTTTCTCTGGTAATTAAAGCGATTTTATAAGGATATGGTTTCAATAATGAGTTTAGGGTTTCAAAATGTTGTTTTGCCAGTATTTCTGTCGGCGCCATATAAGCTGCTTGACTGCGGTTTAAAAGCGTATTTAAAATGGCAATGGCGGCAACAATAGTTTTGCCGCTGCCGACGTCGCCTTCTAAAAGCCGATTCATCGGCGATGGTTTTTCCATATCCTTAATAATTTCCCAGGCGGATTTTCTTTGGCTGTCGGTTAGCTTAAAGGGTAGATTTTTAATGAAATTTTTTGTTTCTTGAAGGTGAAAGGCGATTATTGGCGCCTTTAAATCCTGAATTTTTTTACGGATTATTTTATTTTTGATTTGAAGCAAAAATAATTCGTCGAATTTCAGGCGTTGGCGGGCGCGTTCAAGCCATTTGACGTTTTGTGGAAAATGAATTTGTTCTTGGGCAAAAGAAAGAGAAATTAGATTATAAGCGCTTTTAATGGTTCGCGGCAGCCAATCTTCGACTCTTTGCGTCAAAGGCAAAACTTGGCGGATTAAAAACCGGATTTGTTTCTGGCTTAGGCGGTTGGTCGCCGGATAAACGGGCACTAACCTTCCGGTATGAATCGGAGTATTCTCCGCCGATTCATAAGAGGGATTAAGCACTTGCAGGCCGTATTGCTGGTCATAATCGGTTTTCCCCGCTAAATAAATTTTTTGTCCGGGTTTAAGATTTTTTGCCAAATATGGCTGGTTAAACCAGGTAATTTTTATTGAATCGCTCGAATCAGAAACAATAGCTTCGGTAATTATCATTTTTTTTCGCGGCGAACGGCGGTTGGCGATTAGGTCGATTTTGACCTTGATTGTACCTGATTTTTTAGTTTTAAACTCGGAAATAGGCAGAATCTTGCTGTAATCGTCATAACGAAAAGGATAATGGGCTAAAAGATCCCCGGCGGTCTTTATTCCCAATTTTTCCATTTGCCGACTGGTTGATTTTCCCACTCTTGTTAGTTCGATAATTGGAGTTTGAGGCGTTAGCATATATTGTAATATTTTAGCATTTTGCCGATAAAAAAAAAGATTTGTCAGACGGGTTTAGGTGTCCTTTTTGGCGCTCTGATTGACTTTTTTGTCAAAAGAGATACAATTTTTACGTGGAGGAGTACGTCTAATTGGTAAGACAGCAGTTTGCTAAACTGTAGCGGTCTCAAAAGCCGCTTGCGGGTTCAAGTCCCGCCTCCTCCGCCATCAAGCCCCGCTCGCGCTTCGTTGATTTTTGTTCATATATTTTTAAATTGTAATTATTAAACATATATGACGGCCAAAAAAATTATTCTTTCAATTTTATCGGAAAAATTGGGTATTTGCCATTTTGATAAAAATAGCCCCCTTCCTTCTTGGGCATTGGAAAAAACAAATTTTACTTCAATAACCAGAACAATGGGCGAACTCTCAATTGTCTTGCCTCAGGAGAAAATTCCGGGCGGAGTGATTGTGGAAAAAGATTGGCGAGCTTTCAAACTAGAAGGAGATCTTGGTTTGGACTCGGTGGGTATCATCGCCTTTTTAACAAAACCCTTAGCCGAGGCCGGTATCAGCGTTTTTAATGTCTCGACTTACGAGACCAATTACATTTTAGTCGAAGGGAAAAACTTTGAACGGGCGGTGAATGTTTTAAATAAAGTTTGCAATATTGAACAAGGTTAAGGGTTTGAAACGATTTTTTAGCGTCGTGGCTAAAATATTCAAATGAAACTTTTAATCGCCACCACTAACTCGGCGAAATTTAAGGAATACAAAGAGCTATTTAACGATTTAGGCGTGAAAATCGTTTGTTTGAATGATTTTGATTTCAAGCCGGTTAAAGAGACCGGTTTGACTTTTAAGGATAATGTTATTTTGAAAGTAAAAGGATATTTTTCTCAATTTCGAATGCCGGTGATCGCCGATGACGGCGGACTGGAAGTAGATATTTTAAACGGGGAACCGGGGGTTAAAAGTCATCGTTGGCTCGGCTACGAGGCCTCAAGCTGGGAGTTGGTTAAAGCCGTTATTAAAAAATTGAAGGGGATAGAAAAAACGCAAAGAACCGCCAAAATTGTCACTTGGGTCGCTTTTTACGACGGAGATAATTTGTTTTTGACAAAAAAGGAAATTAAGGGTTATATTATTGATAAACAGCCGTCGAAGATACAAGAAGGTTTCCCCTGGAGAGCGATTCTGTTTATTCCCCCATTTAATAAAGTTTATCAGGATTTAACTGCCCAAGAAAATAAGAAAATTAATCATCGGGTTAAAATTGTCGCTGAATTGAAGCCAAAAATAAAAAAAGTTTTAAATAATTGGAGAGAAAAACAGGAATAAAAAAGAGAACCGCCAACTCCTTATTTCAGCCGCGCTCTTATTGGAAGACAATGATAAATAGTTTTTATCTATAAAATGAGATTCGCGCGGTTAAGCGCTGTCATCTTGATATAATTTGATTTTTTGGTGGGATGCCTGAGTGGTTTAAAGGGACGGTCTTGAAAACCGTTGTCGCCTTTCCGGCGACCGTGAGTTCGAATCTCACTCCCACCGCTTTTAATCGGGTCGCGAAGAATAGTGCGGACTGGAAAGATTAACGAATATAAAAAGAAAAAAGTAATATTAATAGGGCAATTAGCTCAATGGCAGAGCGTCTGCTTTACACGCAGAAGGCTGTAGGTTCGATCCCTACATTGCCCATTACTGAAGGAGGCGAAAATTATTTAGGACATAAAAATATGAAATTGGTTGGTGATTGATAAAAAGTCCTTATCGCGAGACTTGTTTTAATTTAAAAAAACTCGAGTGCTCGAGTTTTTTTAAAAGGAGGGTGCCGAGGGGCAGAATCGGACTGCCGACACAATGGTTTTCAGCCATTTGCTCTACCACTGAGCTACCTCGGCTTATTTTTTTTGAAAAGTCGGAGTTCCGACCTAGCGTCGGAAAGATACCTCGGCTTTTGGGCATATTTTATAGGATAAAGCCGAAATTGTAAAGAGGAACGGCGGCGGCTTGAAAAATTCATTTATTTTTTATAAAATTAGAGTATGCTCGGGTTTAAAAAAATCGATGCTAAATTGTTGCTTTTCGCTTTTTTTGTTCTGGGATTTTCCTGTTTGACCGTTCAGACCCTGATTATTCAGGAAGCGATTATCAGTTTTTTGGGCAATGAACTTTTGTCGGCGCTTGTTTTGGGGTTTTGGCTTGTTTTGGTCGCTTTTGGCAGTTGGTGGCTGGCAAAAAAATTGGAGTGTTTTGAGCCGGTTGAAATTTTGATTTTTGCCCACGTTTTTATTTCCTTTTCACTGCCATTGGGAATTTTGTTTTTGCGCTTGGCAAAAAATCTGTTTTTAATTAACGGCCAAATGCCCGATTTTTTAGTCGCCTTAGGCGCGATTTTTTTTATTTTACTTTTTTTCTGTCCGATTCTGGGCGTTTTTTGGACCATTGGCAGCCGGCTATATTGCCGAATAAAAAATTCTTCGGCGGCCTTGACTAAGGTTTATTTTTGGGAAACACTTGGTTATATTTTTGCCGGATTGATTTTTAGTCCGCTTTTATTGGCGACCAATGATTTTTTTCTTTTCTTGTTTATCGCCGTTTTGAATTTTATCAGTGTTTTGTTTTTAAGTTTGCGTTTCGGCCGAAAAATGAATCGTTTTAAAGTCGCGTTATTGGTTTTATTGATTTTTTTTCTCGGTACAGCGGTTTTTAATAAGAATTTGGCGGATAAGTTTGTCGGACTGAGATTTAAAAATCAAATTCTCTTGCAAAATATTAACAGTAAATACGGCAATTTAGCTGCGACTCAGTGGTTCGGCTCAAAACAAGTGAATTTTTTTCAAAACGGCGCTTTGCTCGGGTCGGATGAAGAGCGCGAATTCAACGAGCAAATAGTTCATTTATCATTGCTTCCGATTCCGGAAATTAAAAAGGTTTTGTTAATCGGGCAGGGTTTTAACGGCGCTTTATCTGAAATTTTAAAATATCCGGTGGAAAAAGTGGATTATTTGGAGCTGGACCCGAAATTAATTGAGTTGGCCAGAAAATATTTGTCATCAGATTTACAAAACGCCTTGAAAGACGAAAGAGTAGAAATAATTTTTCAAGACAGCCGCTATTTTTTAAATCATAGCCGGGGAAAATTCGACGCGATTATTTTAAAATCGCCACCGCCGTCTTCTTTACTTTTTAGCAGATTTTTTACTCAAGAATTTTTTAAACTGGCGAAAGAACATTTGTCAAAAGACGGTCTCTTGTCTATTTATGTTTCTTTTTCTCCGGACTATTTTTCGCCCGAATTAGTTAATTTTAGCGCCTCGGTTTATCAGGCGCTGAAACAAAATTTCTTTCAAGTTAAGGTCGTTCCTTTGTCGGTAAATTTATTTCTTGCTTCCGACTCTTTGGATTTAGAAAAAGAAAAAATCGTCAGTCGTTTTAATTCTTTAGGATTAAAAACTGACTTTACCACGCCCCAATGGCTGATTTATCACTTGGGTAATGACCGCCTAAAACAAATAAATCAACTGGTTAGCGCCGCTCCGACCATGTTTAATCGCGATTTTTATCCTTCGGCTTATCTTTTTTACAACCTTTTTTATCTTAAACAATTTTATCCGTGTCTGACTGGTTTGTTTTCTTTTTTAGGACATTTATCTCCCTTTTGTTTTCTTTTATTCGTCGCTCTATTTTTACTTTTCTGTTTCAAGAAACCCTTTGAAAAAACTTTGCCGTTTTTGACCGCTTTGCCGGATTTCACTCTTTTGGGTTTGGAAATTATTTTTATTTTTTGTTTTCAAATCTTTTACGGCTATCTTTATTATTATCTGGCGCTTTTCATTGCTTCAATAATGGTTGGTTTGGCTTTGGGCGTTTTGGGGGCAAGAAAAATAAAAACAGAAGTTAAAAAAAGACATTTGTCTTTGATTTTTCTTGGCTTTATCGTTTTGGAGTTGGTTTTTGTTGTTTGTTTAAGAGTATCCTTTAAATTATGGCTTGTTTTTCCTCTGTTAAGCGGGGTTTTAGCCGGATTAGAGTTCGTTTTTGCCAATTCTTTGTATCTTCGGGATGGCCGGGAACAAAAAACCGGCGTCATTTACGCTGCGGATTTGATTGGCGCCTGCTTGGCCGCGGTTTTGATTCCCCTTTTCTTTATTCCTTTTTTCGGCGTTTACCAAACCTTGTTTTTTCTTGTCGGTTTGAATTTCCTGCCTTTTATTTGGCTAAATTTCAAAAAAGTTTAATTTTCATCTTTTACTAAATAATACGATCGTGTCATTCCGTCGTTGTC
>Ga0209609_10002189_pt1 | contig 11259 bp, 5 predicted proteins | sample LakKivw325mmetaG_FD_184136 | JGI IMG/M metagenome (GOLD analysis project Ga0209609, IMG submission 184136) | Anoxic lake water microbial communities from Lake Kivu, Rwanda to study Microbial Dark Matter (Phase II) - Lake Kivu water 325m metaG... | ecosystem: Environmental > Aquatic > Freshwater...
CTGGGAAAGGGCGACAGTGGAAAAAATAAGCTTAAAGGGATAAAGAGCCAGGTTGTGGAAGTGGGGAGATGGCCTGATACGAAAGAGACGAGAAGACAGCTGATGTTCGGGATGACAGAAGGAGAGATACCTGAAGAGGTTGAGGTCATAGAAGGGAAGGAAGAAGGAGAATACACAGGGCCAGAGATAGGGATAAAGGTGGTAAAGGAGAAGAAGACCGGGATAGTGTTGATGGAGGAGGATGAAGTAGAGTTTAAATACAGAGGTAAAAGGATAGGAATACGGATGGGATTGATACACAGAGGAGAGCTTCACTGGTGGGAATGGGTAAGGATACAGCAGTTGTGGGAAGGACCTGTATGCAGAGGGATACTGGTTGGAGGATTTATAGAGGTGGAAAGGACAACAGATGACCAGATATATGAAGAAAGTATTTTTCAGGCAATACAACACAAAAGATATCACAATCACAACTGGTTAAGGGCAGAGGCATATATCTGGATGTTTTCAAATGGAGTGATAAAGCTGACACTCAGGCATATCAACAATCATTTATTTGATCACGGAAAAGACCTTGTGGATGTGATACCTGTGATAGGGTTCAGTGGAGAAATGGTGGAAGAGATGGATGAAGTTATAGATGGAAGAGACAGCATATACAGGATAAAAGGTATAACGCTTGATCTTACAGAGGCGGGTAGACTTGTGAGTGAGAAACACCCTGGCAGGTTGTACAGTGAAAAAGAAGTGTTGATATACCAGCCATATGAAGGGGTTGAGATATATGGAGACAGTTTCAGGCAGAAGAGGGAAGATGGATACATAGTGAAGGCAGAAGACAGGATATTTCCGAAAGGAGTGGCAAGGAATGTGGAGATAAAGATAGGGATGGGAGAGATAGAGCCAAAGATAACGAGGCTTGTGGTGCCTGACTGGTGGTATGCGATAACAGGGAATCTGTGGGTTGATGACCTGTTGCCTGTGAGAAATGAAAAGATGAAGCTGGTGGACCATATGGAAGGTACGGTTTTAAGAGACAGAGAAAAACAGGTGGGTAATTTTGACAGCAGCATCATCAACAAAGGTTTATGGGAAGGAGAGATTCCCTACTCTCAGATTTTCTATTCGTATATATCAGGAAGGCCAGAGTTTCTTGAAATAGGTATACATGAGGCATATCATTTCGCTGACATTGGCTTTGACCATGCAACAGAAACAATAAGAATGCAGGCATATCCCTTTGGAGCGATAGCGCCGCCATTATACAGGACAGTAAGTTTATTATATGGATACCTTGAGACAGGGGATGAATATCTTCTTGATTGTGCGAAGGCAGCAGCTGAGAGGTATTATCAGATAGACAGGTCAAACTGGCCGAGGCGGACCTATGGAAGGGATGCAGCCAGTTTGAGGAGTCTGGTATACTTATGGGATTATGGATTTGAGGGATACAGGGAGAAGGTGAGGGAGGCGATAGGAAGGATGATAATGTGCATGAGGGAAGATGGATCCACAGGAGACCAGGGAGGAGCAGCAGGGATACAGGGAGGAGTGGCAAATGAGATAACCAAGACATGGATGGCGCTGCTTGAGGCAGAGGTGGCGATAGATTATCTTATGAGGGTGGGAAAGGATGAAGAGGTTGAGGAATTTTTGAAAAAGAGGGCGAAATTTATTCTTGAGAGTCAGATAGAAAAAGATGGACAGTATTACTGGGCATATCAGTACAGGTATGGAGAAAACCCTGGAGACCCATGGGATATGAGGAGAAATCCTGATAATTACCAGAGACATCCGATAGGGAAATTTGTCTATGGATACAAGGCGAAATTTCTCACATATATGACTAATCTGACAGGAGACACCAGATATCTTGAGGCATGGCAGAACTGTTATGATACATACATCAGCAGGCAACTATTTCCTGAACATGTGCACTGGTATACCCAGAACAAGATGGTGCAGAATATACCTTATGAGATATCGCATACAGTAAATGCGAGATGGAAACAGGGCTATTTAGAGATAAAACCGATACTGACGCGGGTAAATCCTGAGATAGAGGCAGAGGTATCAACACCGCAGGGTAAGGTGCGACTGTTGATAAAGAAGAAAGAAAAAGATATTGAGATAAAAGCAGAAAGCAAAAACAGAGTGGATATTGCTGTGGCTGTTGAAAACGGAGAAATTGTCAGATTAACAGCTGGAGACAGAGAAAGCCAGAGAAAAAATATTATCTATTCTGTTACAAAATAAATAACCTGAACATCTCCTGGTTCTACTGTTATTCTGAAAGATGAGCCATTATCAGTCTTTAGCGGTTTGATGTTAATGCCATAAACATATTCTTTTGCTTCTTTCACATTGAGTTTTGTATGTATCTCCAGATTAACAGTTTTTGTTCTATCCACCCTTGCAATGCCATTTTGTGTTTTGTCTATTCCCTGATTGTTGAATAAGGCGACAATCCAGCCATTGCCTGTTTTATTGAACTGATACATGATTTCCCCGCTTAATTTATTTTTTGTTTGCGTGAATAGCTGAAAAGGGACAATATCTGCTGTGAGAAGATTCATCAGGTATGGCAGGCAGGGATGCGCTCTCTGATCCATCCCTGTCAGGTGCGGAACAAGAATGGTGATTACCGAGCCTTCTCCATATTGATTTTTCAGCATCAATGGAGTGTCCTGGTCTGCGTATGCAATGGGTTTTGTTTTCCCGGAGGAACAGATTGCAACATTATATGGAACAGAAGGATACCAGGAATTTCCATCAGGAGACCATGAACTGAAACTTTTTGTCTCACCGGTAATTTTAAGACCGGTAAAAGCTGAAAGCAATGGATTTTTTTTCACTGTTTCAATATTCAAAACCAGAGTACCACCCCTTCTCAAAAAATCTTCAAGTATACCTTTCCATGTACTGTCAAAACTTACATCTCCTATTGCCCATACGACAGGATAACTCAGGATTGCCTGTGCCCTTGAGGGTCTGTCAACGAGAACATCAAAAATGTTTCCATATATGCCTGATGGCATGCTCTGAACATCAGGAGCCTGGGTTTTTCCTTCAAGAACAGGTGCAGGAAACCACGCCACATTGAAAAGTTCCCTGATTTCAATGTCATTTTTATCCTGTAAAAAAACATTCAGCATTTTGCAGGTGTAATTAACATTTTCATAACCATGACCATAACTTAAAAGAAATGCCACAGGTGTGTATGGTTCTCCTCTGTCAGGAAGTCTGTCCACAAAGGATTGAAAATCAACCGTTGTCCTTCCAAAAGGAGAGAGTTGAACAGGGTGATTTCCTGGACCCGGTTTAATCCACTGGTTTGTCAGAGACTGTTCCCAGTAAATGGCAGAGGCGCCGGAAAGATAATTCAGGTAATAGAATCTTCTGTACCAGGATATGCTCACTCCGTCAGTTATCGCATATTTACTGTGAAACCAGGATTTTGCACCTCTGGGAACCACTGGCTCCTGTGTAAAATAATTGCAGGCATCGCCCCAGTTTCCACTTGCATAATTTATCCATGCTTTTCCGTACTGCCTTGCTGCTCCTCTCACAAAAGCAATCCTCATCGGCGCATGATAATTTGTTGCGTCAAGTTCATAGCCGACAATATCCATGCCAAGATCAAAAAATTTATGAACAAGAGCGATGCTTTCGCAGGAAAGACACGGAATGCTTTTTTTATGATGCAGGACCGATACAGCTGTTTTATAGAAATTGCTCCACTGTTCTATCTGGCTTTTTCTCAGGTTTTCACCAAATTTTTCAATATGCTCCCTTCTTGTTTTTCCCAGCATCCCTTCTCCAGCAGAGACACCCACTGTTCCGATGGCCTCGCCATGAATGTATCCTAAAAACTGGTCTGAGAGGGGTCCTGTTAAAGCCTCGTATGTTGCTTTACCAGTGTTTTCATCATACCTTGGGTTTGCATAGTTTGTCAGAATATAAAAAGGAGTTTTTGTTTTCTCAAGCCATTTTCTGAGATTGCTATCCTGCGATAAATCCGGTGTTTCACCAAGATAAATTCCCGGAAGTAAATTTTTCCATGAAACAATCGGAACATCCTTTCTTCCGTTAAACTGTTTAAGAAATTCATTTTTTATGTCTCTACCACAGCCGTTTTCAAACAGAACATCATAAAGGGTCAGATTTTCAAAATCCTGTTTACTCCACCAGCTTTTATCTGTTGATATGCCTGTCCACATTGAGAAATCCCTTCCGGCAACAGGAGGTCTTTTCCATATTGAACCGATGCTGATATTTTTTCCTGAACCTCTTACCTGAATATCCGAATACAGGTCAAACGATGAAAAATATGAAAATGGTGGTTTTTCACGACCAACAGGTTTCCAGGTCATATCATCGGTGATACATATTGAATCCACCTGCCTCCAAGCCTGAGCGGGTTTATTGATAATGAGTTTCAGTAAAGCCTGTCCATGAGGTAAATCGCCTTCAACATAATCCCAGCCAAAGGAAAAACCCCAGTAAAGCATATACTCGTCATTTTTTGGAACAATGTTTTTTATTCCGAGTTCACCTTCCAGTACTGTTTTGTTGTTTTTTTCTATCCTCACAGTGAAGGGTTCAATAGCATCTCTGTGATCAACGTATCTTACCCATATTCTGTATTTCCCTTCAGCCGGTATTTCAATTTCTCTTCTGCATTCAGCAGATGACTCATCCGCGCCAGCACCCATTGAATTCCACTCACTTTCTCCTCCCTGAGACCATTCTGCAGAAATTCCTGGACCGGCAATGGACCATGATCCTGTTGCTTTTTTTGCATGGTCGGGTCCGGGCCAGTAGGCAAAATGTCCTGAAACTCCCTGGAACCATTCCGGCTCAAGCCACAGATAAAACTGGGCTTTTTCAGCAAATAAAAAACACGCAGAAAACATCAAAAATAGGATGATAGATCTAAATTTCATGAACAGAGCCTTCTTCAGTCTTCAAGATTCAACCATTTCAATTGTTCTTCTGTCAGCTCAATGTCAATAGCTATCAGGGATGACCTCGTTTCAGATAGGGTTCTGGGACCTATGAGAGCAAAAATCGGAAACTTCTGACACAATACATAGGCAAGCGCAATGGCTGTTGTCGGTACACCCAATTTTTTTGCCAGTTCTTTTGCTCTTTCAAGGCGTTGGAAGTTGTCCGGGCTGTACCAGCACCTTACCATTTCAGGTTCATCTTTGTATTCAGGGCTGTACCTGCCTGTGAAAAAGCCCCTTGCCTGACTTGACCAGGATATAAATACAGTTTGAGTTTTTTCAAACCATTCCCTTGATTTTCTGTCTGAACTTGAAATGACACCCCGCCAGACAGGTTCAACCATCCTTGCAAGGGAAAAGTTGTTGCTTATAACAGTAAAACCTTCAAGCCCCTTCTTTTTTGCATATTCATTTGCCTGCTGTATTCTTTCAATTGTCCAGTTTGAGCCTCCAAATACTTTTATCCTGCCAGCCCTCTTGTGTTCGTTGAGCGCTTCCACAAATTCACCCACAGGTATTTCAGGATTATCCCTGTGAAGAAGATAGATGTCAATATAGTCTGTCTGCATCCTTTCAAGGCTTACAAAAAGCTGTTTTGTCATATCCTCTGGATTGCAGAATGGTGTATGGGCACCTTTCCCAAGTATGATTACTTCCTTTCTTATGTTTCGGGATTTTATCCACTGACCTAAAAGTTTCTCGCATAATCCACCGCCGTAAATATAGGCGGTGTCAAAAGCATTTCCGCCCCTTTCCACAAAATCATCAAACATCACCGCAGCATGCGGAAAGGTTTGCTGGTTATCAGCTCCCATAAAGATTCTTGACACCTTTTTATCCAGACCTTTTATTTCTCCGTACTTCATTTTAAGTTTTCTTCCTGATTGCAATGGCCTTGCTGAGACGGTCAGAGTCATTTTTTCGGGTTTTTCTTTTTCGTACACCTGGCCGATGCTATGACGCCACATATCAAGAGCCTTCATGTTTCCGAGGGTATCCTGCCAGGACATTGCTGGAAAGCGTGCCTGCCTTGCCTGAAGATTTTCAGCAACTGTATCTGCTTCAATAGCGTAAAGCCATTTATCTGTTCTGATAATAATCTCCCGCGGTTGTTTTTCTCCATAAATTTGCACGATGATTTTTGATTCACCACCTTCCCTTGATATGATCCAGGGAGAAGGTATCAGAATATACCCTTTTGTTCCGAATATTCTCACAACATTTTCCTGGGCAAGAGCAACTCCTGTTGAAAGCTGAGCGCAAATATCCCCGGGAAATCTGGCAACAGCCACAGCCCATTCATCAACACCGGTACTGCCAAGATGGCCGCAACCTTTAAGTTCAACTGGCTCTGCTATTTCCTTTCCTGTGGCAACACCGGCAACAAGCCTTGCCATTGAAGTACAATAGCAACCGACATCAAGTATGCCGCCTCCACCAAGTTCATTCTTATATAGCCTGCTTTCGGGATTAAACTGCGCATTGAAACTGAATGTCGCCTGAATGACCCTAACATCTCCGATGATTGTTTCTTCAAGCAATTCCACAAGTTTTTGTGTCTGAGGATGGCATCTGTACATAAAGGCTTCCATCAGAAAGACATCGTTTTCAGCCGCAGCTTCCACTATCGCCATTGCTTCTGCATGGTTTATGCCAATGGGTTTTTCGCAAAGAATATGTTTTTTTGCTTCTGCTGCTTTTATTGCCCACTCAGCGTGAAATGGATGAGGTGTCGCAATGTAAACGGCCTCCACGGAGTCATCGGCAAGAAGTTCCTCATAGCTTCCATATGCTTTCGGCACATTGTATTTAGCAGCAAATTCCTGCGCTTTATCTTTGTCTCTACTTGCAACAGCCACAGGTTTTCCTGTTTCAGAATGTTTTAGCCCTGCTGCAAATGCTCCGGCAATTCTGCCTGTGCTGATGATTCCCCAGTTCAATACTTTTTTCATTTTTCCTCCTGTTTACGATAGAACAGACATTAATTTTACTTACTTATGTTAATTTTTTGCGGTAAGTTTTTCAAGTTCATTCATAAGACCTGCATGTTTGCACGCAGAAACAAAGTGTACCAGTGCCCTGTATATTCTTGCATATCTTTTTGTTGAAAGGTTTTTTGAATCAGAAAACCATCCTAAATCATTCCACCCCCTGAAGAACAGTTCAAAATGCCAGAGACTTCTGATAAGGTATTTTTTGTTACCGGTGAGATAATAGGCATATGTCAGAGGTTCAATAAAAAGCTCTGTAATGCGCGGTCCATAACTTCTGTCAGAAAAATTTTTCATTCCATGATCAACCCACCTGAGAAAAAACCTTTTTGCCCATGAATGGTTTGTTGCCTGATGATACGCCATCAGGCCAAGAAGAACAGTGTTTTGATAAAAACCCTTTCCAAATGCGTTTCTGGCTTCTTCAGAAGAAGTGTTTTCTGCAAGTTCCTTTATCATGCTGGCGGCTTTTTCAAGGTATAAAACACATCCTGTTGCCTCATAACCATAGACAAGAGCAAGGATTGCCCAACCATATTCCCTGTTGAAAAAATTGTTGAATTTGAAAGGTATTCTGTCAAAATATGTCATATTAAAATCGCATATCGCCCTTATTACTTCGCAAACATCGTCATCCCCTGTAAGTACATAATAGTGATATAATCCCTGAGTCCATTGATGGCTTGGAAGAGAAGACATCGTTCTGATATGACCATATGAATGCTGGGGGGTTGAACGATGCTGCTGCCAGGAGTCAGAGTAATGAACAAAATCAATCTCAATCTGATGTCGTGCAGCAGATTCAAGTCTTCTGAAAACAGAAAAATTCCTGCTTCTCAGGTATTCAAGCGCAAGACAGTATATAGCATCGTATTCATTGTTCGCCCATACAGGTTCAATTCCATCTGATATTTTGTAAATACCTCCTTCAGTATTATAAAGGATGCCGGCAGGCTTCATTTCCTGCGGAAATCTATTGTGAGAAAAATGATACGCGGTATAACCTTCGTCATATGTATCGCCATGGTGAAACATCGCTGATACAGTGGAAAACCGTCTGGTTGCCGAAGAGAGAATCCAGGAAAAAAGACCTGAATCCTTTTCTGAAAACAGCCTTCTATAATGAAAGGTCTCACCGGCATCAACTGAATCCTTCTTTTCAATACAGCAATAGACGGGTTCAACGCGCACTGCGTCCGGGTTTTCTAAAAAACCTTTAACAGATCCAGCATCATCAGAAAAAACAATATCAAACAAAACCCTGTAACTGGAACCCTGCTGAATGTTAAGGGTACCCGCAAAATGTGGCCATATTTCATAGCATATCCTTCCTCCTGAAATCCTGATTTTTTTAGGCCTGTGATGAATGAAGTCCCTCATGTTTATGCAGGTGTAAAAAAGCCTGTTTTTGAGACAGACAGCGCTTTTTGTTGTCTGATTCAGGTTTCTCAGAAACACAGGATACCTGTATGTGTCTCCGAGAATACAGGGGTCTTTGACATAGGGATAAAATTCCACTGTATCAAGAAAGACCTCAATATCCTTTTGTGTTTCAACAAATCTTCTGTATGAAAGGTTGCTGTAGGATTCCTGGCACAGAATGATTCTGTCAAAGCCTGGCAGAGAGAACGCACAGGAAAGGCTATCAATGTTCAGAAAGGGCTTTTCTGGCAGGCAATGGAATACCTGGAAGGAAAGGGAAAAACCTTCAATTCCTGCTAAAAACTCAATCCTGTTTTTTACATCAAAAAGCTTTTCACCGGTCTTCGGGTTAACAAGAGTTCCTCTCCATGAAATTTGAAATCTGTTTTCGCCTTGAGCCTCAATATTGAAACTATCGGTGTCTGTTCTGAACTGGAAGCATGTGTTTTCAGCCTTCGCAAAAAATTCCCAGGGTGTGTTTTCCTGCAGAATCAGATGCCCGTCAAATTCTATTAAACAAACAGGGAAAGCTTCCCTTTTTGAAATCTTGACCATCAGTCTTCTGGTTCTCACACAGAAACCATCAGGGTTCTTTTCAATGCTCAACCTGTTTTTTGCTTTTTTCTGAGAGGCTGCTTGCTTTATTCTGTAACTTCCATTGCCATTGCCTTCAAAATCAATTTGAATCCATTTTGGAGAGCCATCCTGGTATTTTACAAGTACCCGGGATTGAGCCCTTACAATAGAACCATCGGGTCTCTCAGCGCAGAAAGAGAGACTCCTGCATTTACCTCTGGCAACCGGAATACTCACCCTGCAGGGTGCTGTTGATTTTTCTGCAGGAAAATTCTCAACAATAACATGCCAGGATCTAGTCATTTTCTTTTAATGACAGGTACTGGAGAAAGGTTTTTCTGTCCTTGAGAACAGGAAATTTTTTTCGCACCTGCTCGACAGTACTATTGTCTATACCACACGAAAAAACCGCCTCTTTATCAAAGGCGTCAAGAATAACATTTCCCGATGGATCCACAACACAGGAATCACCGCTGTATTCTTCCTCAGGACTGTTGCCGGTTCTGTTTGCTCCGATGACAAATGCCTGATTTTCAATAGCCCTTGCAATCAGAAGGTTTTTCCAGTGATTTCTTCTTGAAGAAGGCCAGTTAGCGATGACAACAAAAATATCAGTCTGTTCAGCAGATAGCCAGAACAATGGAGCAAACCTCAAATCATAACAGATAAAGGGCGTAATTCTTGTGCCGTATATTTCAACTGATTTGATGGATGAGCCAGGTTTATGGTGTTTTATTTCTCCTGAAGGGGAGAAAAGGTGAATCTTAGCTACCCGGGATATTATTTCGCCGTCGGGACTCATAATGATGCAGGAATTTTTTTCTTCCAAAACAGCACCAAAACAAAGAAAAGATTGTTTTTCTTTTGCAATTGAGCGGAAAAAATCAAGGTCATTCTTTGTAAATTCTGTCAGGTGGCTGTTAAATGAAAAACCTGTGAGGCACATCTCAGGCAGGATTATCAGCCCGGCAACAGAAACATCTTTCAGAAGTCTGGAGATTTTTTCTTTATTTTTCTGTTTGTTTTCCCACTCTATGTCAAACTGGCAGAGATAAATGTTCATAACAGGAGGCCTACTTATTACTTCACCCCTGAGACAAGATTTCTTATGATTGGAAGGAGCCTCTGGATATTGAATGGCTTTGTAACATAGTAATCGACGCCGAGTGAATAGCCTTTAATCTTGTCTTCATCAGATGTTTTTCCTGTAAGCATCATCACAGGAACCCTTCTGCTTCGCCAGCCTGACTTTAGTCTTTCAAGAACCTCCCAGCCATTGAGTCTTGGCATTTCTATATCAAGAATTACCAGATCAGGCCTGACTTCGCGAAATCTTTCAAGAGCCTGTTCGCCATCTTCAGCAACAACAACATAATATCCGGCCCTTGTTAGTCCCTGCTGAAGTATCAGGCGGGTTTCAGGGTCGTCCTCTGCTACAAGTACTGTCTTGATTGTCTGGGTGTCACTCATAAACTAATTATAATCCTGAACTATGAAACTTTCAATATCTCGTCGGTTGATGAGGATTTCAGATCAATAGAAACATTATCCCTTTTCAGAAGAATCCTTCTATCTTTTGTCGTGTGCCCGATAACAGATGCTGGAATTCTGTGTTTTCTGTAAGCAGAAACAAGTTTTTTTGCATATTTTACCGGGACAACAACCAGAAGACATCCTGAAGAAATAAGCCGGTAAATATCTATTCCAAGATGCTGTGAGAAAATTTTTGCAGGTTCGTAAAAAGAAATCTTCTGTTCTTCTATGACAAATCCGCACCCCATATTTTCAGCAAGTTCTGTGATACCTGAAGCAATTCCACCTTCTGTTGGATCATGCATTCTTATTACAGGCACAGTTTTCCATGCAAGCATTGCTTCCTTTACAACACTTATTCCAGGTTTTTCTGTTGCTTTCATTGCCCTTTTCACAACTTCCGGAAATTTTTCAGAAAGTTCTTTTCTTTCTCTTGCAAGGACAGAAGCTCCTTCTATACCGACCTGTTTGACAAGAACCAGCGCATCACCATCTTTTATTGATTCAATCTGTTTTATGTTTTTCATTTTTTCTCCTGCAAGAAACCCGGAAACAATAACCTGTGATACTGAATCAGAGATTTCTGTATGTCCACCAACCCACGAGATTTTCAATTTCCTGCATGTTCTGGAGATATCCCTGAAAACTTCTTCAATTAAAGGAAAGCGTGTTCCCTGAGGGAAAATAATACCTGTGATCAGCCATCCGGGGATTGATCCTGAACATAC
>Ga0209609_10002191_pt1 | contig 11257 bp, 8 predicted proteins | sample LakKivw325mmetaG_FD_184136 | JGI IMG/M metagenome (GOLD analysis project Ga0209609, IMG submission 184136) | Anoxic lake water microbial communities from Lake Kivu, Rwanda to study Microbial Dark Matter (Phase II) - Lake Kivu water 325m metaG... | ecosystem: Environmental > Aquatic > Freshwater...
ATATAGAATACAGAATACAGGGAAAAACCTGTTACCTGTCTACTGCATACTGTTTTACTGTTTAGGAGATAATTATGGCAAAAAAGATAACCGCAGTTGTCCGGCTTCAGGTGCCGGCAGGGCAAGCAACACCGGCGCCACCGGTTGGACCGGCTTTAGGACAGCACGGCGTTAATATTATGGATTTTTGTAAGCAGTTTAATGCCCAGACCAAGAATCAACCGCCAGGGATTATTATTCCCGCGGTATTGACCGTTTATCAGGACCGCAGTTTTACATTTATCACAAAAAGCCCACCGGCATCAGTGCTTGTTAAACAAGCCGCCGGTTTGGCAAAGGGTTCGGGTGAACCGAATCGCAATAAAGTCGGGAAGATATCGAAATCGGCATTAAGAGAAATCGCTCAAAAGAAGATGGCAGATTTGAATGCGAATGATATTGAAGCAGCGATGAAAATTATCGGTGGAACCGCAAATGCGATGGGATTAACCGTGGAGGAATAATGACCAAACGAAGCAAACGCTATAAGAATATTGAATCAAAACTGGAAAAGAAACCGGCTTACACGATTGCCGAAGCAGTGCAGCAAATCAAAGCATCTACCAATACCAAATTTGACGAAACGGTTGATATGGCAATCAATCTTGGAATTGACCCAAAAAAACAAGACCAGACGGTCCGCGGTAGTGTTTCATTGCCATTCGGTTCGGGCAAAAAGGTGCGGATTTTAGTTCTGACCCGCGGTGAAAAAGAAAAAGAAGCAAAAGATGCGGGTGCAGACAATGTCGGGTTTGAAGAATATATCACTAAAATTAAAGAGGGATGGCTTGATTTTGATATTGTTGTTGCAACACCGGATGTTATGTCGGAAGTTGGTAAACTCGGTAAAATTCTCGGCACCAAAGGATTGATGCCGTCGCCAAAATCAGGTACGGTAACATTCGACATTGCGCCGACAGTTAAGAGTCTAAAAGCCGGACGGATTCAATTCAAAACCGATAAAACCGGCAATGTGCATGCGATTGTCGGCAAGGCGTCGTTCGAAAACGAAAAACTGGAAAAAAATATTCTGGCGGTTATCTCGGAAATCCAGAAAATCAAACCAGCAACGGTCAAAGGGCAGTTTTTCCGCACGATTACACTTTCGTCAACAATGGGAATCGGTTTCCGGTTAGATGTAAAAGAAATCACCGAAATGGCACGGAAGGAAATTTAATTATGGTCGCAAATGAAAAAGTTTTAAAATACGATTCAATCAAGAAAATGGTATCAGACGCCAAAGCGATTTACTTTACCGACTGCAGCCGGATTAAAGCAACCGAAATAACCGGACTTCGCCATAAACTATACGGTGCAAATGTGAAGGTCAAAGTCGTCAAAAACCGTATTACCAAAAAGGCAATGAACGAATCCGGCATATCCGGAGTCGAGACATTTTTAACCGGACCGACCGCATTGATTCTCTCTTACGATGACCCGCTGGTTCCGGCAAAAATGCTCAAAGATTTTGGCAGAAAAAATACCAATCTAAAAATCAAGGGCGCCTATCTTGACAGTTTAGTATATCAGGCAAATCAGTTTGATTATCTGGCAAGCATGCCGTCCAAACCAGAATTGTTAAGTGAATTGGTCGGTTGTCTTGAGTCACCGATATCCGGATTGGTTTTCACTCTAGAAGGTTTAATCCGACAACTGGTTGGCGGATTAGAAGAATTAAAAGATATTAAAGCAAAAAGCAATGAAGTCACGAAATAATCAAACACTGAATATCACCGAAAAACACCGAAATTTTATCAGTGTATTCAGTGGTTTCAGTGTTAAATTACCTGTTTTCTTTCGTGCTTTCGTGGTTAAAAGATTTATATAAAAATATGGAGGAACAATGACAGCAAATAAAGAATCAATCGCAACAATCATTAGTTCGATTGAAGCGTTAACTGTGACCGAACTCTCGGAGCTGGTTTCGGCACTTAAAGATAAATTCGGGATTACCGGTGCCGCATTTGCACCAGCCGCAGTTGCCGCATCTGGCGGTGCTGCGGCAAGCGCCGTGCCAGCCGAAGAAGCAAAAAGCGATTTTCTCGTTACTTTAATTTCAGTCGGCGACAAGAAAATCCAGGTTCTCAAAGAACTTAGGGCATTAACCAATCTAGGCTTAAAAGAAGCCAAAGATGTTATTGACAAAACCCCGTCAACAATCAAAGAGGGTGCAACCAAAGAAGAGGCAGACAAAATTAAAGCGAAATTAGAAGAAGTCGGCGCAAAAGTCGAAGTTAAATAAAAAATTTATTTAATAAAATTACCACGAAGACACAGACAGTAACGAGCAGCCCGCTTCGACTCAGCGAGGCGAGAGGCGAGCGAGCAGCGAGTAGTGTGGGATTTTTCCTATATTCTCGCTACTATTTACTCGCTACTATTTTTCATTCGTGCCTTCAAGGTAAATACGAGGAAAAATGGAAGTCAAAGATTTTTCTAAAACAAAATCTTCCTTAGAAATTCCAGATTTGCTTTCTATTCAACTGGAATCGTTTAAAGATTTTTTACAGAGCGATGTTCCGGTCGAGCAACGCAAAAACGAAGGTCTGGAAGCGCTGTTCAGAGAAAGTTTAAATATCTCGGATGTGCGGAAGAACTTCCAGCTCCAGTTTGTCCAATACGAAATGGGTGAGCCCAAATATTCGGCTCAGGAATCAATCGAAAAAATGGTCTCTTTCACGATTCCGTTATCAATTACACTGAAACTCATTAAAAAAGAATCGGATAAAGAAACAATCAAGGATATTGTCGAAGATAAAGTGTTTTTATGCGACCTGCCGCTGATGACCGAGAGCGGTACATTTATTATTAACGGTATTGAACGGGTTGTTATCAGTCAGTTACACCGCTCGCCGGGATTATACTTTGCGCGGGAAGACGAAGAATATTCGGCATTACTTATTCCTTACCGCGGCGCCTGGGCAGAATTTGTGATAGACCGCCATAATATCTTATCCGTGATTTTAGACCGGCGCCGGCGGATTAATGCCGCAACATTTTTTCAGGCAATGGGTTTTTCCTTTGAACAAATCTACAAATCGCTGTTCCCGGTCTCGGAAAGACCGCTCGTTGCGGGTCAGATTATCGCCAAAACAATCTATGGAGAAAATCAGGTTGTATATGCAGAAACCGGCGAAACGGTCAGTGAAGATTTGATTGATTTTCTTAAGAGCAAGAATATTACCAAGGCGCATACAATTGACAGCGAAGTGCCGGGTGTTTCGATAATCACTAAAACTTTTCAATCCGATAAGCGGATGCCGTTAGAAGAGGCAATCAAGAAAATCTATGTCCGGCTGCGAAACATTGTTCCCCATTCAATAGAAATTGCTAAGACAATTATTCTCGGGATGCTATTTGATAGCCGAAGATTTGATTTAGGTAAAGTAGGCCGATACAAACTTAACCGGCGAATCGGTCGTAATGTCAGTTTAAATAGTACGGGTTTGGAACGAGAAGATTTCTTTTTGGTTATCAAGAATTTATTAGAGCATAAAGAAAACCGTATCGCACCTGATGATATTGACCATTTGGCAAATCGCCGGGTCAGAAGAGTCGGTGAATTATTAGTAAATCAGTTCCGTAATGCGATTATGCAGTTGGTTCAGAACATCCGCGAGCGGGTTACTTATATTGATTTGAGTAAAGCAACCCCTAATGATTTAATCAACAGCCGGATTGTTGCTAATGCAGTTATCAAGTTTTTTACCCAAAACCAATTATCACAGTTTATGGAGCAAACCAATCCGCTAACTGAACTTACCCACAAGCGAAGAATTTCCGCATTGGGTCCGGGTGGTTTAACCAAAGATACAGCCGGATTTGAAGTGCGTGATGTCCATTATTCTCATTACGGACGGCTCTGTCCGATTGAAACACCCGAAGGTCCGAACATCGGACTTATAGCGACCGTCGCAACTTATGCTAATATTGACCAGTATGGATTTATCGCAACGCCTTACTGGAAAGTCGTGGATGGCGTTGTGACTAAGAAGATAATGTATCTCAATCCGGAAGAAGAAGAAGAATTTACAATTGCCCAGGCAAATACGCAATTAGATGACGACCGGAAATTTTTAAGCCGGGATATTGTCTGCCGCAAAAAAGGCGATGTGATTACAGTTACACCAGATAAAGTTGATTATATGGATATTACTGCAAAACAGTTATTTGCACCGACTACGATTATGATTCCGTTCCTTGAGCATGATGATGCAGACCGAGCATTGATGGGTGCAAATATGCAAAGACAGGCAGTACCACTTTTAGTTCCGGAAAAACCACTGGTCGCAACCGGCGTCGAGGGTAATTTTGCCAAGGCGTCGGGCAATATCATAACCGCACCAGCCAGCGGAACCGTTGTTAAAGCCGATGCTGCAAATATCGTACTTAATACCGATAATGGAAACAAAGTATACAAAATTAAAAAATATTTAAAATCAAATCAATATACCAGTTTATCCCAGAAAACAGCGGTTAAACCCGGGACAAAAGTAAAGAAAGGCGATTTATTAGCCGATGGTCCGGCAACCGACGACGGTCAACTGGCTCTGGGTCGGAATATTCTGGTCGCATTTATTCCCTGGTATGGATATAACTACGAAGATGCTATCATCGTATCCGAAAGGTTAATAAAAGGTGATGATTTCACATCGGTTCAACTACTTGATTTTGAAGTTCAGGCGCGTGATACGAAACTTGGTCCAGAAGAGATAACAAGAGATATTCCGGGGGTCAGTGAAGATGAACTCGCTAATCTTGATGAGTTTGGCATGATCCGAGTCGGCGCAAAAGTCGGACCAGGTGATATTTTAGTCGGACGCATTACACCAAAAGGAGAAACTGAATTCACGCCTGAAGAGCGGTTATTGCGGGCAATATTTGGTGAAAAAGCAGCCAATGTCCGCGATACCTCGTTGCGAGTCGAACCGGGTGTTTTCGGTGTTGTTATTGACTGCAGAATTTTAACCCGTCATTCATCGGATAATCTGACGCGGCGAATGGAAAATGATAAAATCGAAGAAGCTAAAAAATCTTTTGACCAGCAGAAAAAAATAATCAATGAAGCGTTAGATAAAAAGGTTATTTCTTTATTGACCAATGAAAAAACGCAAATTAATATCCGGGATAATAAGAATAAACTGCTTTTAAGAACCGGTGAGATTATAACCAAAGATTTGTTTGAACAAGTCCGTGCATCTAAAATCAGGCATCTTAACAAAATCGTTAAGGATGAAAAGATTACGGATTCGATTGTTAAAGCGATTGAAGAAAATAATAAGAAAATCAAGAAGTTGGATAAGGAATTAAAAGAGGAAATTGAAAGGTTAACCCGTGGTGACGAATTGCCCCATGGAGTTTTAAAATCAGTTACAATTTTTATTGCTCAAAAACGACGATTAGCAGTAGGCGATAAAATGGCAGGGCGACACGGTAATAAAGGCGTTGTGAGTAAGATTCTACCGGTCGAAGAAATGCCGTATATGGAAGATGGCACACCGGTTGATATTATTCTTAATCCTTTGGGAGTTCCGTCGCGTATGAATATCGGTCAGATTCTTGAAACACATCTTGGCTGGGCTGCCAAACATCTTGGTTATCAGGCGGTCTGTCCGGTTTTTGAAGGTGCGAGTGTCGAAGAGATTAAAGCGGAACTTAAAAAAGCCGGTCTGCCGGAAGAAGGCAAAGTTATGATGTATGATGGTCGAACTGGTTTGCCTTTCGAGAAAAAGGTCGTAGTCGGTTATATGTATATGATGAAATTGATACATATGGTTGACGATAAAATCCACGCCCGTTCGACCGGTCATTATTCTCTGATTACTCAACAGCCATTAGGTGGGAAAGCACAATTTGGCGGTCAGCGGTTTGGTGAAATGGAAGTCTGGGCCCTGGAAGCATACGGTGCGGCTAATTCTCTACAGGAGATGCTGACAATTAAATCAGATGATGTTGAAGGTCGAAGTGCACTATATAATGCGCTTATCCGGGGCGAAAATCCGCCATCTCCCAAAATACCAGCATCGTTCTCAGTGCTGGTTAAAGAATTAGCCGGTTTAGCTCTTGAGTTAATTCCGGAAAAGGAGCGGAAATGAATTTTCAAATGTCACAACTGAACGTATCGAATATTATGAAATTTGCGATAATACATATAACTCGGAGAAAAAAATGACAGAAAAGGATTTTATCGATTTTGATATTTTAAGACTAAAGATAGCTTCACCAGAAGCAATCCGCGGATGGTCGTCTGGTGAAGTAGTCAAAGCCGAAACAATTAATTACCGCACTCAGAAACCGGAACGGGATGGTCTTTTCTGCGAACGGATTTTCGGGCCAGTCAATGATTTTGAATGTAACTGCGGCAAGTATAAGAAAATCCGCTATAAAGGAATTGTCTGCGACCGGTGCGGTGTTGAAGTTACTTCAGCATCAGTGCGACGCGAGCGGATGGGTCATATTGATTTGGTAATTCCGGTTGCCCATACCATCTTTTATCAGGTTCCGCCTTCGAAAATCGCTTTGATTCTTGGAATGTCATCAAACGAAGTGGAAAGTATTGTCAATTACGAAGTGTATATTGTCCTGGAAAAAGGCGATTCGAATTTTAAGAATATGGATTTGATTTCAGATGAGGATTACCTGGAAGCGAAAAATAAGTATAACGGATTTGTTGCCAATACTGGTGCTGCAGCATTGAAATATATTTTGAATCGCATTGATTTGGATGATATGGCAGCAGAACTGCGTGCTAAAATCAAACTCGAAGCGTCAAGGCGATTCGCATTACTCAGACGGTTAAGGGTAGTTGAGGCATTCAGGAATTCTGGAGCAAAACCAGAATGGATGATATTGGACGTGCTACCGGTAATTCCACCAGATTTACGTCCGTTAGTACCTTTGGATGGCGGAAGATATGTTACTTCAGATTTGAATGATTTATATAAAAGGGTAATTGTCCGGAATAATCGATTAAAACACCTGTTGAGCATTAAAACACCGGAAATTATCTTGAAAAATGAGAAGCGGATGCTGCAGGATGCGGTTGATGCTCTGTTCAATAATGAAAAGCGAACCAGACCAATCCGGGGTAAAGGTAATCGTCCGTTAAAGTCATTATGCGAAATTCTGCGCGGAAAACAGGGACGCTTCCGTCATAATTTGTTAGGTAAACGGGTTGATTATTCAGGACGGTCTGTGATTGTGGTCAATCCCAATCTTAAATTATCGCAGTGCTCTTTACCCAAAGAAATGGCGCTGGAATTATTCAAGCCGATAATTATCCGCAAACTGGAAGAGAAAAATATCGCAGAAGGCGAAAAGAGCGCAAAACTTCTTTATAAAAAAGAGACACCCGAAGTTTGGGAAGTCTTGGAAGAAGTGACCAAAGAACATCCAGTGATGTTAAACCGTGCACCGACCCTGCACCGCGTTTCAGTCCAGTCATTTTTCCCGACCTTGTCCGAATATCGTGCAATTGGAATTCATCCGATGGTGTGTCCACCGTTTAATGCAGATTTTGACGGTGACACAATGTCAGTACACGTACCTTTGACACCCGAGGCAATTCTTGAATCAGCAATACTGATGCTCTCAACAAACAATGTTCTATCACCAGCACACGGACATCCTTTGATTGCCCCATCTCAGGATATTGTTGCCGGCATATATTACCTGACCAAAAGTACAAAAACAGAAGCAAGAAGCAAAACGCAAGAGCAGAAGGGCACAAGAACAGAAGAGCACAAGAAATGTTTTAATGATTTTATGGAAGTTCACTCCTGCTGGGATATGGGTGTCATTGATACTCATTCACAAATCGAATTCAGATGGAAAAAAGAAAAATATGACACGACTGTTGGTCGGGTTCTGTTTAATGAAATTCTGCCAGACAAGTTAAGATTTGTTAATGAAACTTTAAATAAAGAGAAAATTATTTCGATTGTTGATTTATGCTACCGGACTTACGGCTCGGACAAGATGACTGAATTGCTTGATAAAATCAAGGATTTGGGTTTTATCTCGTCAACTATATCCGGACTTTCAATCGGCATTGACGATGTCGTTACTCCTTCGGAAAAACCGCAGATTCTCAAGAAAAGTGATAACGAAATAAAAAAGGTTTACGCGAATTATAATCGTGGATTGATTACGGAAAGTGAAAAGTATAATCTGGCGGTCAATATCTGGACTCTGGCAACCGCCGAAGTCGAAGATGCGCTGATGTTACGTTTATCCAAAGACCAAGACGGGTTTAATCCGATATTTATTCTGATTGATTCTGGCGCGCGCGGTTCCAGAACCCAGGCATCGCAAATTGGTGGTATGCGTGGTTTGATGGCGAAGCCGCAAAGAGGAACGGTCAAAGAGGAAGTCATCGAAACGCCAATCAAGAGTTCATTTAGGGAAGGCGTGTCGGTCTGGGAATATTTTATCTCGACTCACGGGGCAAGAAAGGGACTGACGGACACTGCATTGAAAACTGCGGAAGCAGGTTATCTAACCCGAAGATTGGTTGATGTTGCCCAGAGTGTTATAATCACGATGGAAGACTGCGGTACGATTTTGGGACAGGAAGTTTCGGCATTGCGTGAAGGTGGTGAAGTTATCGAGCCGCTGTCAGAAAGAATTGCCGGCAGAATCGCCCTTGACGATATCCGAAATCCGCTGACCGACGAAGTTATTGTTAAATCTGGCGATGAAATTACAGATGAATTAGCAGATGAAATCGAAAACTCGGGTATTGAAACAGTCCGGGTGCGGTCGGTTTTAACCTGCGAGGCACCAGAGGGGCTATGTATGAAATGTTACGGAAGAAATCTTGCAATTGGTAAACTGGTTGATTTGGGCGAGGCGGTCGGTGTGGTCGCAGCACAATCAATTGGTGAACCTGGAACTCAGCTGACACTAAAAACATTCCATATTGGTGGTATTGCAACCCGTATCGGTGAGCAGACAAAGGCGACTGCAAAATTCGACGGCAAGATAAAACTGGAAGAAACAAAATTATCCAAACGCAGTGACGGCGAGACGGTCGCCCTGACTAATGGCAAAATGCTTTTAATCGGTGACGGACGGGCATTGCCGTTCAGCATTCCCAAGAGCGCAATTTTAAGAGTCGAAGCCGGAATGAATGTGACTAGTGGTGCAACACTTTTTGAGTGGGACCCGCTGTCAATCTATATTACTACCAGTAAAAAAGGCAAAATTAAATATTACGATATTATCAAAGGCAAGACACTGTCTGAAGATATTGACGAGCGGTCAGAGCGGATGGAAAGAATCATCATCGAAGACCGCGATAAAAAACTGCACCCGCAGATTACAATTGTTGACGATTCGGGCAAGGTTATTGAAAAACACGCTCTACCGGCAAATGCCTATCTGATTGTTGATGATAATGCTTCAGTTCTACCCGGCGATAATTTAGCCAAAATGCTTCAAGAATTCGGTAAGACCAAAGATATTACTGGCGGTCTGCCGAAAGTCGCGGATTTGTTCGAAGCGAAAATCGTCAAAGACGCAGCAGTAATATCCGATATTGATGGCACGGTCGAAATCGGCGAACCGGAAAAAGGTATTCGTAAAGTCAAAGTCGTATCCGACGGAGGCAGTTTTAAGGAATACGATATTCCTTACGGAAAATATTTGCTGGTCGTAAGTGGTCAGGAAATCCGCGCAGGTGATAAACTGAGCGAAGGTTCGGTTGACCCGCACGATATTTTACGGGTCAAGGGCTGGCTTGCGGCACAGGAGTTTTTGACTAACCAGATTCAATCCGTGTACCGTCTGCAGAAAGTGAAAATTAACGACAAGCATATTTCGGTGATTGTCCGGCAGATGCTGCGTAAAGTTAAAATCGAAGACCCGGGCGAATCATCATTTATCGAAGGCGAAATCGTCGAGCGGCAAAAAGTGTATGAAGAAAATCTGCATCTGACTCAGGAAAACCTAAAGCCGGCAAATTATCATCCGATTCTTTTGGGCATTACCCGCGCATCACTTTTAACCGAAAGTTTCTTATCCGCTGCATCATTCCAGGAGACAACCCGGATTCTTTCCGAAGCATCAATTCAGGGTAAAAGAGATAAATTAATCGGTCTTAAAGAAAATGTGATTGTCGGAAGATTGGTTCCGGTCGGAACTGGTTTCAGAGAATTCATCTACAAGACCGAACCGGTTTTAGAAAAAGAGAAAAAACAGGAAGCAATTTGATGATAAGAACACAGAACACAGAATGCAGAATACAGGGAAAAACCTATTGCCTGTCTACTGTGTACTGTTTACTGTTAATATGGAGGGAATTTAATGCCAACAATTAATCAATTAGTACGCAGACGACGGCAGCTGGTCTCGACCAAGTCAAAAGCGCCAGCGCTGGATAGTAATCCGCAAAAACGTGGTGTCTGCACGCGGGTCTATACCGTAACCCCGAAAAAACCGAACTCGGCTTTGCGCAAAGTTTGCAAAGCAAGATTATCATCCAAATACGAAGTGACGGTTTACATTCCAGGTGAAGGGCACAATCTTCAGGAGCACTCGATTATTTTAGTGCGCGGCGGTCGTATCAAAGATTTACCAGGTGTCCGGTATCATGTCATCCGCGGCGTGCTCGATACATCGGGCGTAGAAAACCGAAGGCAAGGTCGTTCGTTGTACGGTGCGAAAAGACCTAAAGCCGCGGCTGGAAGTGGAGCATAATTATGTCACGAAAACTTAAAGCAATATCAAGGGGCTTGCAACCCGACCCGAAATACAAATCAGTAGTTGTCAGCCGGTTTATCAATAATTTGTTCTGGGACGGCAAGCGAACCGTCGGTCAGAAACTTTTCTACGATACAATGTCAATGGTTGAAAAGAAAACAAAAGAAGACGGATTTGCTTTGTTTCAGCGAGCGCTCAATAATATCAAACCAGTGCTGGAAGTTAGACCGCGTCGAGTTGGCGGTGCAACTTATCAGATTCCGATGGAAGTACCGGCATTAAGACGCGAAACTTTAGCGATTAAATGGTTAATCCGAGCGGCGCGAGCAAGGTCCGAATACCGGATGGTCGAGCGATTGGCCAACGAATTGATTGACGCATCGAAAAATCAAGGCGCGGCAATCAAGAAAAAGGAAGAAACACATAAAATGGCAGAAGCTAATCGTGCTTTTGCTCATTATCGCTGGTAATTATAATCCGTTATTCGTGACCGTCAAACGAACGCTGATTAACGCCG
>Ga0209609_10002193_pt1 | contig 11252 bp, 8 predicted proteins | sample LakKivw325mmetaG_FD_184136 | JGI IMG/M metagenome (GOLD analysis project Ga0209609, IMG submission 184136) | Anoxic lake water microbial communities from Lake Kivu, Rwanda to study Microbial Dark Matter (Phase II) - Lake Kivu water 325m metaG... | ecosystem: Environmental > Aquatic > Freshwater...
CGCCGATCGAAATAAATCCCGGAAATGTACTATAAACTAATTGTAGAGGGTGATATACTTCGTTTCTGAAGCGCTGTCTGCTGTTCCGGCGTGTTGGCCACCTTCTCAAATCCGGCTATGCTTAAAATTGCGCGCTCAATAATTGTGTGAGCACTTTTTTTATAATATTTGCAATTCAGAGTTAGTCAATGCTCAAATTATACGTTTTTCTTCTTTGAGCGACTATTCATCCCCTCCGGCATAGGGATCCGGTTTGACAAAATTTATAAACAATAAAAGTATTACTTATGAAAAGGAGCTTTTTACCTTTCTGTTTAATAGGATTGACAGGTATTGCAGTCTGCCTGCTGATGGCGTGCAATAAGAAAGAGGTTGTGGCAAACGACGTCTTTAACACCGGGAGCAACGAAAGAAATCTGATCGTTGTGATCAGCGACCTGCATCTTGGCGCCGACATCAGCTACGCCGAAACCAACGCGAATCTGGCTCCCCTGGCAAATTTCCTCGAACAGGTCAGGGCATCGCGCAATGTTAAGGAACTCGTCATTGCAGGCGACATGATCGACGAATGGTTTGTCCCGGCAAAAACCGACACTTATCATGGGAAGGATCAGGCCGATTTCGTTGACCGTGTGGTGGAAACGAATAAGGATGTTTTTGGCCGGTTCAACGGGATTATCAAAGACGGGAAAATTTTAGTCACATACACACCGGGAAATCATGACCTGACCATCACGGCTGAAAACATTTCCAGGATGCTTCCGGGGATAAACCAGGCCCGTGATAACGGCCTTCTGGGATTAGGCACTTATTCCCCGGCCGATTATCCTGAAATTGCCATTGAGCATGGCCACCGGTACAATTTCTTCTGTGCCCCCGACCCTGTTTCCAATCAGGATGCCGCCCCGGGAACAATATTGCCTCCCGGCTATTTCTTTACACGAATTGCGGCCCAACATGTCATAGAGGATTGCCATGAAAACACCGATGAAATACCGACGGTTACCCCAAATGTTTCGGGTGATGAAAGCCAGACGCTGCTGTATAAGTATTATCTCGTCTGGGCATGGACAATGGAGCAGTTGCCGATAGAGGATCATTTTGACGAAAAGATCATTATAACCAACGTTGACGGCTTTATCGGTGATTATTCCGTCAATGATCTTTTTCCTTATCAAACTACGGAAGGAGGTGTGATTGAGGTGAATCTTTTTAACGGCATCCAGGACACCTGGGCTCACAGGTGTGCGCTCAACAATGTTGCCGTGTCCGTTCCGACCGACGATGCAATTATGCAGGCAGCGTCGGTAGCCGGGACCGATACGATGGCAGTGATCCAATATTTCATGAATCCCAACTCCGATAAGAGGCTCGTTGTTTTCGGGCACACCCATGAAGCCAAGATCAAAACTTATGAAAACCACAACGGACAAAAAGCGATCTATGCCAATTCGGGAACATGGATCGATCATAATCCCGGCAGGACAACGATGAATTTTATTATCATAACCCAGCAAAATAATGACGGCAATTCGCAAACCTATGTGAAACTTTATAACTTTGAAAACCAAATTATAACTGAAATGGCTCAAGATTCATTGCGCCTTTGACCATTTGGGATATCGATATTATGGAGTATCAGGAAGCTGTTTAATATTATTGTTGAAGTTTAAATAAGCATTGGCCTGATCAAGGAGAGCTGAATAGATGCTGATTCTGATCGGGTTAATCTTTCGTAGTCTTTGGATAATTTTTAATGAATAGAAAGTCAGGCTTTTGTTAAAATTTGAACAGCTATTGCTCCGTTCCTGCAGGGGGATTTAGTTCAACAACCGCTCAAAGGCCAGGCTGGTGGTCAAAATCGCTACCCATGAGTAGTGCGCCTCATCCTCTTTACCCCTGTCCCCCTCTCCTCAAGGAGAGGGGGACAGGGGGTGAGGTGCACCCGTCTCGGGTAGCGATGACGCAACCCAGGGCGCTGCGTACAATGTTAGCAATGTGTCGCACGGATAAATGTTGCGCTCAATCATTATATTATACTACCTTTTATGCTGTAAATGCTTTGTTAGTTATTAATGAGATTCAGACAAAATCGCATTCTGCTACCAAGAGTCAATTTTCAATGCACTTTGTAAAAACGGGTAAGTATGATAAGAAATACGGACAATTATTTTCTGAATTATTTGATTGGCGGCAAAAAGTGATACTCTATTGAATGTCGTGTTCAATTAATGTGTAAGAAGTGGATATTTACAGTCTGGAATTAAACCACGCTCAGGTTGCGTATTTTTGGTAAATTTGAGTGGTTATCTTCCCGCTCCGGCATCCTTACCGATTGATGGGAACATGACCTGTACACCGTCATTGCCACTATGCCTATCCATTATCCGATATAAATAATTACAAAGTGAAAAGAATGAATCCTATAATGAAACATTTAAACACTGCCGGTTTATTTTTAGTCTTCCTGTCAATGATATTTTATGGATGTGAAAGAACGAACAGGGAAGGTTACTGGAACGAAAAATATGATTTTATTTATGACCTGCCACCCATTGTTTTTCATTATGACCATGGCATTCTGGCAGGGGGCTACCCGGATAATAAAGAAACAGTGGAGATTCAATTCAATGATGTGTGCCAATACATGGACCATGTCTGCCTGTGCGGGGCAGGAGGATACAAGATCGCGGAAAAGGCAGTGAATGCGTTGAAAGGGCGGGATGAACCGCCTGAAAGAGGTGGGTTCATCCTTATCAGCAGCAGAGACCACGCGGTAAGCGATGTGATTGCTTATGTTCTTGGATGCAGCCGGAGAAATGATCCCGGAGAAAATCAGTATTTCATTGACACCAGCATTAAAGCCCCTGCAAGGGAATATCATTATTATATCGGATATATACCTAACACAAAAGCCATTCATATCATTTACCGTAAGCATTTATTGATTGGAAATGAACTGATGGACAGCCTGTGGAAAGTCGGGTTGTCGTATGAGAATGATCCTTCTTCTGTGAGTCAGGCTGATATGGAATTATATCGGAATACGATGTACGACATGGTAAAAGATGTGTCAATGGATCGGAAAAAAGACCTTATTGAAGTCGAATTAATGGATTACGATGATTTCCAGGCCATGCTGAAAAGATCGAAAGCTAAATAAAGATGCAGTACCACTTCACTACGATCTTTTATCCATGGCACCGGGCACTGTGGTCGGGCGTGGGACATCATAAAATACAGTATCATGAAAGTCATAACTGTCATTGTATTAACAACGCTGTGCTGTCTGAACTCCCTGAGTGCACAGGATACGGTTTTAAAGCACAGAATATATAGAGCATGGCTTTCTTTGAACAGCACGCCATTCAAAACCAAAGGCGTTTTATACGAAGTTGGCGATTCTTCAATAATTATTTCGAGCGCTTTGGTCATGAAGGATTATTCGGCTGGTAGCTTTCAAATGGCCGGTTTTCATATCAATAATATTGAGTCCATCCGCATCAGGCGAAAAAACAATATTGGCAAAGGTATTCTGATTGGAGCAATGGCGGGAATGGCTGCCGGGGGTTTGATAGGACTGATATCGGGAGATGATCCGCCCTGTCCTCAGGGTTCGTTTGTCTGCTTTCGTTTTACAGCCGGAGAAAAAGCCCTGATAGCTGGAATACCTCTTGCGGCTTGCGGAGTCGGTGTTGGTGCCGCAATCGGCTCCATTAAAGTCAGAATTCCAATAAACGGCAACATCGATAATTATAACAAAAGCAAAAGCAGGCTGAAAGAATATTCCTTAAAGAAAAAGAGGAATTGATCGTGGAAAAAGGCAGAATGATTCTTAAACCTGTCTCAAATCCCGGACAGGGATGGGATAATTTAAGCAAAAAAGCCTCGTAAATAAGTTCAATCAGTATTATCTGTGTTCTATAATGTTCAGGTAGTTACACCGGAATTTCGTTATTTTGTTCTTACATTTCGTCCGGCATGTTATCACGTGATGTCATAAAAAAATATTTTTACCGGGGGTTACCGGCCCTATCTGTGGCTTTTCCTAATCGCATGTTGTTTTTTCCTTCTCTGCCTCCGTTTCGGTTTTTCACCCTTGGACGACCAATGGATCATCGTCGAAAAGCTCAGCTACATCTCCAACCCGGGTAACTTCCGGTCGTTCTTTTTAAAGGATGTGCTGAGCGACACGGCCGGTTATTACCGGCCTCTCAGGACCATTGTCTACATGCTGATAGCACAGGTGGGCGGAGGGAATCCATTTTTCTACCATCTTTTCAATATCCTGCTCCACGGCATAACCGTTCTGCTGGTGTTTCACCTTCTCCGGAAACTAAATACAAACACAGGCCCGGCTTTTATCCTGTCACTGATCTACGCCGTTCATCCCGTCAACGTCTCATCAGTCGCCTGGATACCGGCAATGAACGATGTCATGCTGGCCGTTTTCGTGTTTTCGTCCTTCATCACTTACATCAATCTGGTAAGAACAGGAAAATGGTACTGGTATGCCCTTCATCTCATCCTCTTCATAGCCGGATTGCTGACCAAGGAAACCATCGTCATACTTCCCGTGATCTTCCTGATCTATTATCTGTTGTTCTCCGAAAGGAGGAGGATCGCTCATTTGGTGCTGATGGCCGGGTCATGGCTGGTGATCCTTGCGGTTTGGTTCGTGCTGCGTCAGCAGGTCCGGTCGGATATAACGGCAATAGAATCGCTGACCGTCTTGAAAGTTTTCAAGAACCTGGCGCTGGGCTGGGCCGGCAGCTATGGCCGGATGATCGTCCCGCTTTACGGCCGGCGGATGATCAGCCTGACCGCCGGTGCCCTGATGATCCTGCTGACCGTGCTGTTGTTTCTCAGGTTCCGGCCCGGCGACAATAAGAAGGTGCTCTTCGGAGCCGTCTGGTTTTTTTCTTTTCTTGTTGTTCCGTCAGTTTTCAAAGGAGGTTTATCCGACACCTGGCTGTATACCGCTGCTGCCGGCGGATTGATGGTTTTTTCGGAATTGAGGATAAATGTGGTCCCCCGGGTGATGGCAGTCATTATGATCACCCTGATTGTTTTGGGTTATGCCGTTTATTCTGTCATCAGGCTGCCGGTTTACAGGGATGAGCTGACTTTCGCCGATTTTTATCTTTCGGAGCACCCCGACGAGACGGTATCACATTATATCCGTGCCATTGCTTTGGGTAAAAAGGGCTATTACAGTGAGGCCGTCATCGAATTGGACGGTGTTGTCAGGGACAGGCCCTCATATATGAATGCTTATTACAACCGGGGTCTGGATCATATGAAGCTGAAGGAGTACCGCCGGGCTGAACAGGATTTCAGCACGGTGATCGGTCAAGCCCCCGGTTTCCCTAATGTCTTTTATGAGCGGGGGACGACCTATCTGCATCTGAACGTTTATGACAGTGCCGTAAATGATCTCACCGAAGCTATCAGGCGGAGACCACGCTACCTCCAGGGATATTTTTCGAGGAGCGCGGCCCTGGTAAGGTTGAAGCGATACAGGGAGGCGATCGCTGACATGACCACCGTCATCCTGCTCGATCCCGGCAACGAGAGAGCCTATTACCAGAGGGGGCTGAAATACATCATCACAGGGGAATATGCTAAGGCGCTGAGCGATTTTTCAAAGGTGAAAACGGCGGCGGGAGAGTACAACGATCTTTACTTTTTTATGGGTACGGCCTTGTACGGCCTGAAAAAATATGATGACGCCCTGGCGCATTTCCGGAAAGCCCTGGAGGTTAAACCCGGTGATGCCAGAGCCTGTTATTACGCGGCTTTGTGCTGTGAGGCAGCGGGCGATCGCACCGGTGCCAGCGACTACATGACAAAAGCACGAGCAAAAGGTTTTAAGGTGTCACAGGAGGTGTGGAAAAGGATAATAAACAGGTGATGCCTGAACCGGTAATGGATGATTTTAATCCATAATTTTACGATAAAATTGACACAAATGGCTATGAACAGAATTTTTGTTATTGTTTTTGTTTTAGCGGTAACATTACCAGGATGTCAGAGTCATGCACCGCGGCCGCTGACCGATACCGAAAAAACCGAGATAATTGAAGCCGTGACCGCAACGGCCCATGCTATAGGGGATGCTGTCAACCAGATCAATTTCGTGAATTTTAAGAGTTTCTTAATGGACTCACCCGGTTTTATGACGGTCACTTCCCGGGGTAAAATCCTGAATTATGAGCAATACATGAAAAGTGAACAGGATTTCTTTGAATCGCTTTCAACCGTGCAATTGAGCATTGTCAGTGAGCGTGCCGAAGCACTCGAAAGCACACTGGCCGTATACACGGTTCGGTTGAAGGTAAATGCTATCCTCAAATCCGGTAAGAAACTGACATTTGACAATATCGTCTATACAGAGATTTACAGGAAGAGCGGTGATCAGTGGAAGATCATTTATGTGCAGGAAGCCGGGCAGCCTGCCGTGGTGTCAGGTCCCTGAAACCGGAGTCACTATGTTGATATCGTCAGGAATGTGATAATTAGTTCCTGCAGAGATAAGAGGCTATGACAGAACCGGTTTTTGTTAAAAAGGATTCAGGGATAACCTCTTCAACCCTGACAGGGTTTAAAACCCTGTCAGGGTTGAAGAGGAAATATTATTTGAATTTCACCGGTGCCGGTGGTTCCGGTGGCAAGGGCTTATAGTTTTTAAGTTCCTCCTTGATCACTTCAATGGCTTTGTCAAGTTGAGCGTCGACGCCCATGTATTCCTGGTAGGCGTCATTATCCACTTCTATGTCGGGATCCACGCCATGGCCTTCGACGATCCACTGGCTGGTGTCGGAAGAATAGGTGGCAAACTCGGGTTTAAAGAGCTGGCCGCCGTCGATCAGGGGCAGGGAACCGCGTATGCCGGTCACGCCGCCCCATGTCCGTTTGCCTATCAGCTTGCCGATGGCATGTTTCTTAAAGGCATAGGCGAAGAGGTCGCCGTCGGAGGCCGAATACTGGTTAATGAGCAGCACCTTGGGACCGAGCATCATCTGTCCCGGTGTCGGTGTCGGGACAGAGACGTTGCGGGCAATGTCGGCCCGGGTCACCTCACGCATCAGCCGTTCGATGATCATGGGTGAGACGTTGCCGCCGCCGTTGCCCCTGTCGTCGATGATCAGGGCTTTTTTTGACAGCTGTGGATAGAAATGTTTTACGAACTCGTTCAGCCCTTCGGCGCTCATGTCGGGGATATGGATGTATCCCACCTCACCGTTGGTGGCCTCATTCACCTTACGGGTGTTATCCTGGACCCAGTTGTAGTAGTAGAGACCGGCTTCGTCGCTGACAGGCATCACCAGGACCTTGCGGCTGCCCTTGTCATCAGGTGAGGTGTTGACGGTGAGTTCCACGCTCCTGCCGGTTTCGTTCACGAGTGACTCGTAGATGTCGTTCATGGTATTTGTCGGCACACCGTTCACAGCGATGATGAAATCGCCTCCCTTCACGTTCACGCCCACCTGTGTCAGCGGTGACCGGACCTCTTTGCCCCAGTTCTCTCCCTGCAATATTTTATCGATCTTGTAATACCCTGAGGGATCACGGCTCAGCTGAGCGCCGAGCAGCCCGAGCGGTATCCTCTCCGGCGCCGGCTTGTCACCACCGCCGAGGTAGGTATGACCTATGCTCAGCTCGCCGACGAGCTCGCCCATGATGTAATTCAGGTCGTTGCGGTTGTTGACGTAGGGCACCAGCACGGCGTACTTGTCATGCATGGCTTTCCAGTCGATACCGTTCATGTTGGGGACATAGAAGAAATCCCTCATCTGGCGCCAGCCCTCATCATAAATCTGCTTCCATTCCTCCTTGTTGTTGACCATGACCTTCATTGCCGACAGGTCGATGGGCTCATCCATCTTTATCTTGGCCGAGGGCAGGTCAATGATCTGGTATTTGTTTCCGTTACCGCTGACCAGCATCTTCTTGCCGTCGGCAGAGATCTCGAAGTTGCCCCTGAATTCCAGGCTGGTCTCCTTCTTGTCTTTCAGATCGAAGAATTTAATGCTGTTGTCGCCTTTTGAGGAGCGGTAAACATAATAAAGCTTGTCGCCGACATTCTGCAGGTTGAAGTAGTTGCCTGCTTCAACGGGCAGACCGATGATGCGGTCCTGGATGCCGTCGATATCGATCTTAACGACCGGCGCGGCCGGTTCCTTTTTTTCAGGTTCCGTTTTTTCTTTTCCCTCTCCTTTGGCGGCTTCCGGTTTGGCTTCCCCGGTGATGCTCACTTCATCATTGACCGGTGCCAGGGGTGAAGGGGTCTCTTTAGCCAGGGTCACCATAAACAGTTTTCCCATATCCTCATAAGCATAGTCCCACTCCACGGCACTGTATATGGGCTTGAAGTCCCTGTCGGAGGTGAAGAAAAGGTACTTGCCGTCGCGGCTGAAGATGGCATGACCCGAGTCGTACCATCCACCGGTGATCTCATTTTTTTTGCCGTCCTCGACATTGTACAGGATGACCTTTCCAATGCCTGTTATTTCGGGGCGGGTGTAAACGATCCATTTGCTGTCGGATGACCAGTCGAAGTCGTTGAATTCCCATACCTTCGACTGCTCGACCAGGGTGACCTTTTTCGTGTCGATGTTGACGTACTGCAGCCGCAGCATTTTATCATTCCACAGGAGGTTCTTGCTGTCGGGTGACCAGCGCAGACGGTACTTATAGGTGTCGCCGTGGCTGGTGATCTGTACAGGCTCTTCGCTGCCGTCCTGCTTCATGATATAAATCTCGTTCTCGCCGGTCCGGTCAGAGATGAAGGCAATGTATTTGCCGTCGGGCGACCAGAGTGGTGCACGTTCGTGGACACCGGAGGTCTTGGTGAGGTTGCGTGTGATGCCTTCTTTGGCAGGTAAGGTCCAGAGATCACCGCGGGCCCAGAGCAACATCCTTTTGCCGTCGGGTGATATCTCGAATGAATTGATATACTTGGATGCATCTTTCAGCTCATCCCGGCCGGTGATGAAGTCGTCGGCGATGTCAATGGTCAGTTTGTGTATCTGCTCGCCGGGCAGGTCGACCACATAAAGGTACCCGCCTTTCTCGAAGATAATGGCTTGGTCACCCAGCGAAGGGAATTTGATATCGTAATCGGTGAAGTCGGTCACTTTACGTGTTTCCTTTGTTTTAGTGTCGTAAACGAACAGGTTCATAGTATGGTCACGGTCGGAGAGGAAGTATATTCTATCCTGGTACCACATGGGTATGATATCCTGTGCGGTATTGTTGGTGATGTCGGTGATGCTGTGGGTGTTCAGGTCGAAGACCCAGATGTCGTCAGCCATGCCTCCACGGTAATATTTCCATGTGCGGAATTCCCTGAAGACACGGTTGAAGGCCAGTTGTTTCCCATCGGGAGAAAAAGAGCAGAAACCACCCGTCGCCAGTGGTAACTCCGTTGACAACCCGCCGGCCGTCGACACCTTGAAGAGCTGACCGACAAAATCATTGAAGGATTGTTTCCGTGAGCGATACACGACCTCTTTCCCGTCGGGGGTCCAGGTCATCACGATGTTATTGGGGCCCATGCGGTCGGAGATGTCATCACGGCCCAGGGTGGCCGTATAGGTCAGTCGTTTTGGCACACCTCCTTCGGCAGGCATAAGGTACACCTCCGTGTTGCCGTCGTACTGCCCGGTGAAAGCCAGGGAGTGACCGTCGGGAGAAAAACGGGCGAACATCTCATAGCCATCATGGTTGGTGAGCTTGCGCGCCATGCCGCCGGCTTTGGAGACCGTGTAAATATCTCCCGCATAAGAAAAAACAACCTGGTCTCCGTGAATGGCTGGAAACCTTAACAACCTGGCTTCCTGCTGGGCTTTCAGGACCCAGGGCACCATGATGAACATAATCAGTAAAATCACAAACTTTTTCATTCGTTAAAGGTTTATGTTAATATTAATGGGAACAGAAATCCGTGTTGCTGTTTCCAAAATGATAAGTTCCGGTGCGGGCAGTGAAAAGCATTGTTTTAAATAACCCAACGCGGCGGTCATCAACATGCAAAATTAAAGAAATATATGGTCTTAACGAATACTATGCCATCTTTAGTACCTCTTTTATTTTTAGACAGTTCGTTTTTAACCGTTCTGAGGAGTGGAACCCATTTGTATTTAACCCGGACACGGTTGTACGTTTTTGAACGGTGCGATAAATTTATTTGATGTCATTATGAGCAAATTAAACAGAAACCTTATCTTTGTTTCGTGGCCTGTTTTGAATAATTGCCTTCCGGCGAAATGAAAATAAGGTTGAACGATTTTTCAAACGGTTGTACAATAAACTGGAACTCTATGATCTTATTTTGTTGGAAACACTAAAAACCAAGGCCATGAAAAAACAAGTATCGGGAATTTTCATTGCGCTTCTGATCACCATGACGGCTTATTCACAATCCGGTGAACAGGTGCATTCCTTACCGCAGTTTATTGATTACGAGACGCCCACAGGTGTCATTACCTTGTTCGTTCCATACCCTGAAGCTCCGCATTACGGGACAAGGGGTAATCCTTATCTGGATCTGGATTTCAAGAACGGATACATCGTTGTCGACGACAGCATTAAGATCACCCAGGTGCCTCTGAGGTACAATATCTTCGAGCAGAGGATGGAATTATTACGTGATTCGGCGGTCTATGCCTTTAATTACCCCAACCGTATCGATACGGTGCACATGGGCAATAAGGATTTTATTTATATGTTGTACAGTCAGCATGGGGTGCCGTATTACGGTTATTTCGAGGTGCTCTGCAAGAGCCCAGTGACCCTGCTGAAGCGTTATACCTGCCGGCTGCAGCAGGGATATTTTAATATCCAGATGAATGCAGGTGACCGGTCATATCAGTTTTTGAAGTTTCAGCATTACTATATTACCACGGATCATGCATTGGCCAATCAACTGAGAACAGGCATGAAATCGCTGGCCGGATGCCTGTCGGTGCCGGTGCAGGATCTCCGGTCTTTCGTTAAGGCGAATAAGCTCAGGATGAAACATGAGGAGGATATGGTGAAGTTGTTCCAACATTTTGGTTCGAAGATCTAAAGAACGAGAAACCTGTGGAAAAGATGTTATTCGACACGGGGCTGAAAATCATTTATTAAATTAATTCATAAAGGAAGGAATATTATGCATTCAGAGAAATTGAAATTCGGCTCTTTACTGATCCACGGGGGTCAGATGGAAGATCATTACGGCAGCGTCACCACGCCGATTTATCAGA
>Ga0209609_10002195_pt1 | contig 11249 bp, 12 predicted proteins | sample LakKivw325mmetaG_FD_184136 | JGI IMG/M metagenome (GOLD analysis project Ga0209609, IMG submission 184136) | Anoxic lake water microbial communities from Lake Kivu, Rwanda to study Microbial Dark Matter (Phase II) - Lake Kivu water 325m metaG... | ecosystem: Environmental > Aquatic > Freshwater...
GATCTATATATGGTCAAGAGCCTGCAGCTTTAGAAGTTTTAGCTATGCAGCCTTTACATAGTTGGAAAAAAACAGCTGATAGATTTTTAAGTGTAAACAAAAAAATAGATTAAAAATTTGTTAACATACTTGGATTCTAACTTCTAACGCAACCGTTTTGATTAATTAGTTGATTGAAAACTTGATAGGGCTTTTGAAAGCCAAGAGCTTTTCTGGGACGCCCATTTAGAAGATCCTGCGCTTTTTTCACTTCGTATCGTGACACTTTGTGAAAATCAGTTCCCTTGGGGAAAAACTGCCTGATCGGTCCATTGGTATTTTCATTGGTTCCTCGTTCCCGGGGACTGCCGGGATGGGCAAAATATACCTTGACCCCGGTGATTTTGGTGAATAATTTATGGCTGGCCATTTCCCTTCCCTGATCATAGGTCATTGATAGTCTCATCTGTTGCGGCAACTTCTTAATCTCTTGGGCAAAAGATCTAGCCACTGTTTCCGCTTCTCTGTTTTTAACAGGGACGAGGATAACCGTACGGGTTGTCCGTTCCACCAGGTTGCCAAGAGCCGAACGATTATTCTCCAGCCTGAAATCGGTGCCGAAATCGGTGCCAGGCACCGGAAAGTGGTAACGGGAAATCCGCATCATCACTAACTTATAAAGCAGAAATTTAAATTTGGCATAATTTTTATCAAAGAGGAAACAACATTCCAACATTCTTGAGAATGTTGGAATATCCTATTATGATAATTCCACAGTATGATTTAGATAAAATTAAATTTGCGACTGGCTCACCAACATTTGAGCGAGCAGTGGAAATTTATAATTCTGGCGGCGTCATAAATTTTGAAGAGGTAGGTTTCGGTTTTAATGCGAGGGTTCGCGGTAGCAGGGGCAATTTCTATAATGTCTATGTTTCATCCAGACATTATGATAGTGGCAATTGTAATTGCTATCTTGGACAAAACGATACGCTTTGCAAACATCTGGTGGCTACTGCCATTTATGCCATTAAACGTGGTGAGAGGTTAACTGAAGAAGAAAAAGAACTAATAATTAGTCCAAAATGTAGCGGCCGGTTGGGCGAATTAGGAAAATCAGAATTAATGGAAGTAAAGGCAGGGATTACCGCAGCCTTGCGTTTTCTCAAATCATATACTGGTCCATCGCGGATTTGGTTTCAATATCAGAATTCACTCTGCGAGGGGTGCAATCGTTTGACGGCGATTGTTTCCAAATTGCCGGTCAGCGAACAGACAGCAAAATTATTAGTTGATTTGCTTCTGCGGGTCGAAAATAAATTATCTTACGGTATTGATGACTCTGACGGCACAATTGGTGTTTTTATAGAAGAAGTTGTGATGGTATTAAAAAAATACGCTGAATTAGATTTAAATTGCATCGCAATTTTTAAAAAATTTTGTGGCTTATCAACTTCTTTTGGTTGGGAAGAACCACTTGTTGAGATATTTAATAAAAATTTAGCCGCCAACACACATAATAAATAAAATTCAAAATATCTATTCTCAAATTCTTCCAACTTCGCCAAGGCTTCGCTGGACAGGTCCAACTTCGCTAAAGCTACGCTGGACAAGCAAGAACATCAGAATAGCCCAAATAATCTTAAATTTCGCCGTAAACGACATTCCAACATTCTTGAGAATGTTGGAATGTTAGAAAGTAATTTAAAACCGAAAAAACTAAAGAAGTGGTTTGGGTATTTAAAATTTTTATGCACGGAATATTTCAAGCTATAATTTTTGGTATCGTCCAGGGCCTGGGAGAATTTTTTCCCATTTCCTCAACCGCTCATCTTATTTTGCTGCCTTATTTTACCGGTTGGCCAGATCCGGGTCTGGCCTTTGACGTGGTTCTGCACCTCGGAACCTTGCTGGCTGTTTTGTCGTTTTTTTGGAAAGATTGGGTCAAAATTTTTCAATCGGCTAAAAGCAGTTTAAGTCAGGGCTTTAGTGGTTTTAAAAAAGAAATTTTGTTTTATATAATTATTGGCACAATTCCCGGCGGCTTCTTAGGTTTTTTGTTTGACAAAAAAGCCGAGACCACTTTCCGTTCTCCGCTTTTAATTGCTGGTGCCTTAATTATTGTGGGTATAATTTTGTATTGGGCTGATAAAAAATTTAAAGGCACTAGAAACATAAAAGGCGTTAGTCTCAAAGATTCTGTTATTATTGGTTTAGCTCAAGCCATGGCCATAATTCCCGGCATTTCCCGTTCAGGCGCGACTATTTCTACGGCCTTGTGGAGAAAATTAGATAAAGTTAATGCGGCCAGATTTTCATTTTTACTTTCCACGCCGATTATCGCTGGCGCGGCCATCTTAGAGCTACCTCATTTATTTGAAAATGGCCTGAGTGCCTTTATTATTTTCGGGATTTTGTCTTCGGCCATCAGCGGTTTTTTGGCCATTAAATATCTTTTAAAATATTTAGAAAGGCATAGTTATAAATTATTTTTTCTCTATAGATTAATCCTCGGCCTGATAATTTTCTTGGTTTACTTTATAAAAAAGTTTTGAGATGTTTTTCTTTAGGCCTCTTGGTGAGCGAAGCTAACATATAAAAATAGAAAGCCTTGGTGCTTGTCATCATTGTACGGAATTGTACGGACTAAAACTATTCCACTATTCGAGCGAATTAGACCATAGGTAACACAGGGCTGTAAACCCGGTGGCCCTTGCTAATTTTTTTAAAATATACTATAATCCTAGTAACCCCTAATTCGTGTGGGGGCGTTCGGTTCCTGTCGCTGGTTTTACGCTGGCTCGGGAATCAAAAAAAAACCAAGCAAAGGAGGTACTGATGATTCACTTATTTTCCGGACGCCGATTTTGTTTGCTACTGGTTGCTATTTGCGCTTTGGGTTTTGGTCAATGGTTGGAGACAACCATTTATCTGCCGGATTCATCAGGACCAGCTGCTCTTTGTTATAACTCGACCAACAACAAGGTTTACTCGGCTAATAACTGGAGCAATAGCGTCACTATAATTGACGGTGCGACTAATTCGGTTATCACCACTGTAGCCGCTGGAAGCGGACCCATAGCCCTTGGCTACAATACGACGAACAATAAGATTTACTGTGCCAATAATCAGAGTAATAATGTAACTGTAATTGACGGCGCCACTGACCAGATTATTAACACTGTGCCAGCCGGCTATAGTCCCCATGCTCTTTGTTACAACCCCCAAGATAATAAAATATACTGCGCGAACGTCTGGAGTAACGACGTAACCATAATTGACGGTGCGACTAATTCGGTTATCACGACTTTGCCGACAGAAAGGGATAGCGCCTGGGATCTCTGTTATAACTCGCGGAACGATAAAATCTACTGCGTGAATCGTTATCTCATCGGCAGCTTCACGGTGATTAGCGGTAGATTTGATTCGGTTATCTCCCACCGGGGGGCAGGTGGTCAGCCTTGCGCTCTCTGTTATAACTCGGGGGACAATAAAATCTATTGCGCGAATCGTCGTGGCGGCGTGAATATAATTAACGGTGAGCGTGATTCGATTATCGCTTCAGTAGGTGGAACATGGGGGCCCTGTGCTCTTTGTTATGATTCTCAAGATGGTAGGATTTTTTGTGCGGATGACGAGTATCACTACCAGGTAGATGTAATTGATGGTGAATTGAATTCGATTATCGCCACCCTAACCGTAGATTGTGATCCTATTGCTCTTGGTTATAATCCTCTGAATAATAAAGTTTACTGCGCGAGTTACGGCAATATTATGGTGATTGACGCCGCTCAAATTCAGGTGATCGAAACTTTTGGCGGGGGCTGTGGAGGGCCTCATGATATCTGTCATAATCCCCGACAAAACCGAATGTATGTGGCGAATCAAGAAGGTTCATGGATTACGGTTTTAAGGGATTCGGGCGGCGGGATTGAAGAAGGGGTGACCAGTGAAAGGCGAGCGAGAGAAATCAGTCCTTCTTTAATTCGCGGGACATTCTTTCTCTCTCAAATGACCCCAATTCCTCTCTTTGATATTTTCGGCCGCTCGGTTATGTTGCTTCGTCCTGGTTTGAATAATATTGAGGCCTTAGCTCCTGGCGTGTATTTCTGTTATAAACAGAAACTCATCGTTCAGCATTAGTTGATAGATCTATAGGAAAAAGCTTGGACCAAAAAAGTCCAGGCTTTTTTAATATTAATAAATTGTCAGAAATATTATTTTCCATTCCCGACCGTGAGAAGTTGTTTTTGTCTTGTTTTTTATCTAAAAATCTTTATACTTGATTGATGGCCGGGGATTATAGGTTTTAGGCCTTGATAGCAGAGAGGGGGACAAATCCTCCTGGACTTTATTCAAAATTTGTGCTATAAAGGAAAAGTAGATAATTTTAATCACTAATAATTATTATGGCATTTAAAGAACTATTTTTTGGCCGTGGTCGAAAAGAATCTGGGCCAGAATTATTGCCGCCCAATCAAGAGTTGCCAGTCGTAATCCCGGAAAAACCAGCGGTCAGCCCAGAATCAAAAACTCCTGCCGCAGAAAAAATAGAGCTTAGAGATTTGCGGATTAATGTTTTTGTGCGATTAAAAAATATTTTAACCACCCCGATTGAACAAGTTCTGCGGCAACGTTATGCCAAGGAAATAAAAGAGAAGCCAGCCGAATTTTTGCCCCAGAAATTAGATGAGTCGTTGAACAAAATAAATTCAACCTTAGAGGATTGGCAGACGACCGACCCAAGAAAATTAGAAATTCGCCAGCGTAATTTAAACGCCCTTGAGGAGGCCAATAAGACTGTTGAAGGGATAAAACAATTCACGGCCAAGCGACTTGGCCCAACCACTATCAGAGATTTAGACAGAAGAATTAGGGTTTTGGAATTGGCGCAAAAACGAGTTGGTCCTCTGGCCTGGTTAAGACAATCATCTGGAGCGCAAAAAGAAGCGCTGGCCATCGCTAAAAACGAATATAAAATTCAACCGCGAGACATTGCCAAAATTTACTGGAAGCTAAACGCGAAATGCAGTTATTAAGGTATGTAGAAAAGGAAAAAAATCTGTTTAAACAAAAAGCCGCCACTATTAGAGATGGTTTTTTTGAACGATTTTGGTTATCTGGAAGATTATCGCCAAGTTGAATTAGCCGAAAAGAGGCGTTTAGCCCGCGAAGAAATGAGACGGCAGCAAGAGGAGGCTGATAAGTTGTGGCACGAGGAAAGGGAATCGTTTAAAAAATAGGGGCAATAACTTTAAATTATGTTGAAATTGACCAACGAAAAACTGGTCAGTCAGTATCGGCGAGGCGACGAAGAAGCGCTGGAAATTTTGATTAAACAAAATCTTAAGCCAATTTATAATTTTGTCTTTCGTTATGTGCGAGATGTTTCTGACGCCGATGATATTACTCAAGAAGTGTTTGTAAAAATGTGGCGAAATATAAAGAAATTTGACGTTAGGAAAAAATTTAAAAATTGGCTCTTTACTATTGCCAGAAATACGGCCATTGATTTTTTAAGAAAAAAGAAAGTTATACCCTTCTCGGAATTTGAAAAACAAGATGGCGGTAGCATTATTGACACATTAATTGACACCGCGCCTCTTCCTGATAAAATATTTGAACACAAAAATTTAAGGCAAACAATTTATGCGGCTGTCGGAAAACTTTCGGCCAAATATCAAACCGTTCTTTTACTGTATTACAAACAGCAGTTAAATTTTAGCGAAATAGCCGAATCATTGAATCAATCCATTAATACGGTGAAGAGCAATCATCGCCGAGCCCTGATATCTCTAAAAAAAATTTTAGACTACTAAAATGGCTTTAATTATCCCCAAGGATGCACCAAAAGGCGTCCTTTTTTCGTATTAGTAATATAGAAAACACAGAAACCATGACTAAGTATTATAAAAATCAATTGACGACCATTGAATTACCTGACCCACCGCCTTATCTTTTTAGTAGAATTATGAATCGTATTCAGGCCGAAAAACAAAGACTGGCTCTGCGGCGCCGGTTTATTGTCTTTTCTATTATTTTGGCGGCGTCGGTGATGGTTTTGGTGCCGGTACTGAAAATGGTTCACCAGAATTTGGTTGAATCTGGCTTTATCCAATTTTTATCTCTTTTGTTTTCTGATTCGGCTGTCGTCGTTACTTATTGGCAGAGTTTTGTCCTTACCCTTTTGGAGTCCTTGCCGGCTATGAGCCTCATAGCTCTTTTGGCAGTGATTTTTATATTTCTGGAGTCTGTCAAATTTGTGGTTCATGATGCGATTAGCGCCTTTAAGCCGAATTTAATCAATAATTAATATTTATGGAAGACAACAAATTAATAGCCAATAAAAACGAAGCACCCCAAATCTTTAAGGGAATCAATAGGGTTTTTCAGTCGAAAACTTTTTATGTCATTTTAATAGCAGTGATTGCTTTAGCCGTGGCTTTATTGATATTTAAAATTGGAATGTTTGTCGGATTTAAGAAAACCGGCTTTTCTTATAATTGGAGTGAGAACTATCATCGTAATTTTGCCGGTCCGGCCGGAGGATTTTTTAGAGATTTTGGTGGCCGAGATTTTATTGATTCCCACGGTGTCTTTGGTCAAATTATCAAGATTGATGTTCCGATCTTGGTCATTCGCGGCCGGGATGATATAGAAAAAATCGTTTTAGCGCAAGACAAAACAGTGATAAAAAATTTTAGAAATACCATTAAGCTTTCTGACCTGAAGGTTGATGATTATATTGTAGTGATCGGTAGCCCTAATCAGGCTGGTCAAGTTGAAGCAAAATTAATTAGATTGGTGCCGCCGCCTGCCGAGTCCATGATGTTACCGCCTCCCGGCCCAGCACTGTTTAATCATTAATTATATTAAAATGCCAATTATGAAAAAATTGTTGCAGCACAAGGTGGTTTTAGTTTTCATTATTATCGTAATATTAATTTTAGGTTATAGCGGGATTAAGGCGATTATTAAAAATAAATCCTCCCAGACCCGCTATGTTATAACGACTGTCGAAAAGGGAACTATTATCAGTTCTATTTCAGGTAGCGGTCAGGTTTCGGCCTCAGACCAAGTTGATGTTAAATCAAAAGCATCAAGTGATGTAATTTTTGTGAACGTAAAGAATGGACAAGATGTTAAAGCAGGGACGCTTTTGGTGCAGCTTGATTCACAAGATGCTCAAAGGGCAGTCAGAGATGCCGAAACAAGCTTAGAGACGGCTAAACTAGAATTAGACAAATTAGTTGCTCCGGTAGACGAACTTACTTTGCTTCAGGCAGAAGATTCTTTAAATCAGGCAGAAATTTCTAAAGAAAAAGCAGAAGATAATCTTGATAAAGCCTATGAAGATGGATTTAATACGGTTTCCAGCGCTTTCCTTAATTTGCCAACCATTATGTCTGGTCTTGACGATATGTTTTTTAGTTATTCAATAGAGCCAACCTACTTAAACATTGATTGGTATTATAATCAAATAAGTCGTTGGGAGGATTATAATGTATTAATATATAAAAATGATGCTAATACTAAATATACCAAAGCAAAACAAGAATACGAAACAAATTTTGCTGATTATAAAAAAACCTCTAGAGATTCAAGTAATCAAGAAATAGAGGATCTTATTTCGGAAACCTACGAGACAACAAGAGACATTGCCGAATCTATAAAAAGTTTTAAAAACTATACTGACTTTGTCAAAGAAACATTGACCGATCACGGACTTAGGGTTCCGGCTATTATTAATACTCACCAAACCTCGCTTGATTCATCAACGCAACAAGTAAATAGTTATTTAACCAGCCTTCTTTCGGCCAGACAAAATATTAAAGACGATAAACAGGCAATTGTTAACGCAGAAACATCAATTAAAGAAAAAACCCTATCATTGGCTGATACAAAAAATGGCCCGGACGAACTTGATGTTCGAGCGAAAAAAATAGCTGTTCAGCAAAAGAAAGATGCGCTTCTTAGTGCTCAACAAACCTTAGCTGATTATTCTATTCGTGCTCCGTTTGATGGCCAAATAGCAGCGTTAAATGTTAAAAAGGGTGATTCTGTTTCTTCTGGAACCACTATTGCTACTTTTATTTCCAAACAGAGTCTTGCCGCCATTTCTCTTAATGAGATCGACGCAGCTAAAGTGCAGGTTGGTCAAAAAGTAACTATGACCTTTGATGCTGTTCCTGATTTAACTATTGTTGGCGAGGTAGCGCAAGTTGATATGATTGGGACTGTTAGTCAGGGAGTGGTAACGTATGCTGTAAAGATTCAATTTAATACCCAAGACGAACGAGTTAAACCAGGAATGAGTGTGAACACCGATATTATTACTAATATTAAACAAGATGTTTTATTGGTGCCCAATTCGGCGATTAAAACCCAGAATGGAGCAAGTTATGTCTTGGTACCTGATGAAATTTTGTCGGCGAGCGAATTAGCCAGCGGCAGCCGTGGTCTTGTTTTGAAAACCAGTCCGCGCCGACAAATGGTTCAGGTTGGTTTAAGCGATGACACTTCCACTGAAATTACTAGCGGTTTAACCGAAGGCGAGCAAATTATTACCAGCAGCACCAATGCGACCACTACGTCGAGTTCGACTACGACCGGCCGAAGTATTTTACAAACCGGCGGTAACCGAGGCGGAGGTGGCGCGATTTTCATGGGACGATAAATTCAAAATTCAAAAGTCAAAATGCAAAATGAAAAACGATAATGTAAAATTAAAAGATTTAGAAATTTTGATTTTTGCATTTTACATTTTAAATTTGAGCGTTAGCGAATATGATTGAATGTAAAAATATCTCTAAAATTTATAAAAGCGAGGCAGGAGACACAGCTGCCCTGAAGGACATTTCTTTTTCTATAAAAGACGGCGAGTTTGTGGCGATTATAGGGCCGTCGGGCTGCGGCAAATCAACTTTAATGCATATTTTAGGTTGCTTAGACACGCCGAGCTCCGGTAAATATTATTTTGACGGACAAGATGTTTCCAAACTATCTGATGATGAATTGGCAAATATCAGGAAATCTAAAATTGGTTTTGTTTTCCAGATGTTTAATCTTTTACCGAGAACAACGGTTTTGAGAAACGTGATGCTTCCTTTGATTTATGCCGGTGTACCGGCCGAAGAAAGAGAAAAGAGAGCAGCCAAGGTTTTAAAAGATTCGGTATTTCCCGAAGGATTTTGGCATCATCTCTCAAACCAACTTTCAGGCGGAATGATGCAGAGAGTAGCGATAGCTCGAGCTTTGATTAATAACCCCAAAGTGATTTTTGCCGATGAGCCTACCGGAAATCTGGATTCTAAATCAGGCGAAGTCGTTCTTCAGACTTTTGAAAAATTGCACGAAGAGCAGGGGAAAACGATTATTTTAGTTACCCATGAATTGTACATTGCCGAAAGAGCCAAGAGAGTGATTTCGCTCAAAGACGGAGAAATTATTGAGGATACACTCGGCAGTCATTTGAATCATTCTAAAATACTTCGGGGAATAAAAGAATAAAACGCGATACCAAAAATATGCCCCCAACAAGCGCGGACTTACGCAGACTTACGCAGAAAAAGACGCGACACGAAAAACACGAATTCCACTCGAATGACACGAACTAATGATACGAATAATTTTTAACTTTTGAATTGCAATTTTAACCTTTGCCTTTTGATTTTTGAATTATCAAATATTCGTATATTAGTATCGCGGTAAGTAATTTTGAAATTGTAATTTAATTTTGTATTCGCAATTCGTATCATTAGTATCAATTAGTATATTAGCATCGATTTATGCTTATTTCTGATTTATTTCAAGAAACAAGTTCTGCTTTATTGTCAAATAAAGCGCGGTCAGGCCTAACCATTCTTGGTGTTGTCATTGGCATTGGTTCGGTCATCGCCATGATCGCCATTGGCCAGGGAGCGCAAGGAACAGTTCAGTCGCGAATTCAGTCTCTGGGTTCTAATTTAATTGAAGTAATGCCGGGAATGCAAAAAGGTTTTGGTTATCAGGTGAGTCAAGGCCGGGGGTCTGCCCAAACTCTAACTAGCGAAGACGCTGATGCCATTAGCAATCAGGTCAGTTTAATTAACGGTGTAGCGCCGGAACTTTCTGGTCGTTATCAGGTAACCGCTAAAGGTACCAACACTAACACTTCGGTGCTCGGCGTAACCTCGTCATATCCAGCAATCAGAAACGTTCAAATTGATCAAGGCTCATTTGTTTCTGATCAAAACGTTGCCAGTATGTCCAAAGTAGCGGTGTTGGGTCCGACAGTTCGTGATGATCTTTTTGGCACTGATGTTAATCCAGTGGGTGAGACTATTCGCATCAGACAAATTGAATTTAAAGTAATTGGTTTAACTTTGTCCAAAGGTGGGAGCAGTTTTGGCAGTCAAGATGATATGATTTTTATTCCTTTAACTACTGCCCAACGGTTTTTAGCCGGTAGTCAACGGGTTAGTACGATTAGTGTGCAGGCCGTAGACGCAAAATCAATGACTGATGTGCAAAATCAGATAACCAATCTTTTGTTAGCTCGGCACAATATTTCCGATCCCACCAAAGCCGACTTTAGCACGCTTAATCAATCTGATATTGTCGCCACTGCTTCCTCGGTGGCCAATACCTTTACTATTTTACTTGGTTCAGTGGCAGCTATTTCTCTTTTGGTGGGCGGCATTGGCATTATGAATATGATGTTAACCACCGTTACCGAACGTACCAGGGAGATAGGTTTGCGCAAAGCCATCGGCGCTAAAAGGGGCGATATTAGCCTACAATTTTTAACCGAGGCTGTGATGTTGACTTTTACTGGTGGAATCATTGGCATAATTTTTGGCTGGTTGATTTCTCTGGGAGTAAGTAAATTTGGCAATATTGCTACCCAGGTTTCTACCCCGTCTATTTTGTTGGCTTTTGGAGTTTCAGCAGCCATCGGAATTATTTTTGGTTATTATCCGGCCCGCCGCGCCTCGCGACTTAATCCTATCGAAGCCTTGCGTTATGAATAGCTAAAATTTGGTTAATCTGCTTAATATGGCGTGTCGAGGCAGGCCCGCCGCGCCTCGAGATTAAATCCGATTGAGGCCTTAAGATACGAATAAAACAAAATCATCCTAACAATCCGAACATATTCGAACACCACGAACAGCAGATTATTTATTCGGAGCGTTCGGCCTTCGCCGACCGAAGTCAATTATTAACCAATTAACCAAAAAATCAGATTAGTAAAAATTTAGCTTGAGCTTAATGTCCGGGCTACGGCCGAC
>Ga0209609_10002197_pt1 | contig 11235 bp, 13 predicted proteins | sample LakKivw325mmetaG_FD_184136 | JGI IMG/M metagenome (GOLD analysis project Ga0209609, IMG submission 184136) | Anoxic lake water microbial communities from Lake Kivu, Rwanda to study Microbial Dark Matter (Phase II) - Lake Kivu water 325m metaG... | ecosystem: Environmental > Aquatic > Freshwater...
ATGGAGAAGGAGCTCAAAGCCCTTGAGAGAGTCACGACGGCGAGGGAGAGGCCCTGCATCTACATTCTAGGAGGAGCAAAGGCAGAGGACTCGGCCGCCATAACCGAGTACGTTCTCTCAAAGGAAACCGCGGACAGCGTACTGACCGGAGGCGTAATCGGGCACCTCTTTCTATATGCGAAGGGCTACGACATAGGCGAATTAAATAAGAAGTACCTTGAAGAGAAGGGCTTCACTCAGCTTGTTCCGAAGATTCAAGATCTCTTCAAAAGGTTCGATGGAAAAATTGTGCTTCCCGACGACTTGGCTGTTGAGGTGAACCGAAAAAGAGTAGAGATCAGCCTATCGGAGTTGCCTACCGTCTATCCGATTTATGATGTGGGATCGAAGACAATCAAGAAATACACCTCGATGATCAAGGAGGCTAAGGCCATCGTTGTAAACGGTCCAATGGGCGTCTACGAGAACAAGGAGTTTCTGAAAGGGACAAAGGAGATCTTTAAGGCCATAGCGGATAGCAAAGCTTTCTCCGTTGCTGGAGGAGGTCACACCGTCGGCGCTCTCGACGAGCTAGGGTTGCAGAACAAGATATCCTACGTAAGCACCGGTGGTGGAGCCCTGATGGAGTACCTGACTGGGAAAACTCTTCCGGGCGTTGAAGCCTTAGAAAAGGCGAAGAGGGTGTAGTCCCCTTTTTTACCATTCTTTTTTTGTTATTTTTGGAAAATCGTGGCTCCGAGCGCGCAGAGCAGTCTTTTTAGCTTGTTCTTGTTTTAGTTTTATGGATTAGGCTAATGTGTTGGCCTTTAGAGTCTGAGGAGGTGGATAGTATGGAAATAAGATGCGCTAAGTGCGGCAAGGTTATATCAAAGACAGCAACCTCGATTGCCGACGATATCAGGCGTGGAGGGGGGATTGTGATTGGGGGAACGGGTTTAGAGGAGGAGATGTATAAGTGTACGATATGTCCGGCTTGTGGAAGTGCTTTTTGCCTTGATTGCCAAAGACCAAGTCCGGATCCCTGCCCTAAATGTGGTAAAGGTGAACTCAGACCTGGTTTTGCGGATTTGGTGCAAAGATACTATAAGGGCTGAGATTTTGAGAGTCTGAGCGCGATGTTCGTTGATGCGTTATGAATGAGTGGTGACCTTTGCTCAGGCGGTGGGGTCAATGAAGTGGTAGAAGAGGTAGTTGGAGACCTCAGATTCTATATCTCTCCCAAAATATTTTTTTTCAGTTTGAAGATTTGTTTTTGACGTTTCTTTTTGTGAAAGAGAGCTGTAGAATGAATATGATGGTGTAGGAATGTATAGGGAAAGCGTAAAAAAGTATGAGAAAGTATAAAGGGTGAGTGTTATGAGTGAGGAGGTTGAGTTTAATGCTAGGCTTCTGCGGAACAACCAGGTTCAGCGATCATTTTTTGGGCAGTACCGGAGAGGTCGACCGTTAGTTATGCCACAACGCATCAGCCTAAAATGAGGATTGTGTGAAAATATCTATAAACGTTTAGTTGAGTCTCTTGAAGTACTCTTTTGTTTTGCTGACGATGAATTTAGCGTCTTTGATCACCTGTTCAGCTTTCTCTTTTGTGTAGTACTCCATCGGTGTCATCCAAGTCTCGGCGATCTTGAGCGGATATCGCGCATACACGACTTCTCTTTCAATACTCCTCCCCATGCTGATCAGTTTCCTCCATTCTTCCTCGTCCTTCCACTCAGGCTTCGTTCTTCTTATGACCGTTGCTAACCCGCTGACCGCCCTGTGATTTTTCGCCTCGCTTCCTCCGAATCTGATTATCAGCGCATTTGAGCTACCCTCAACAGCCATGGATGCATGAAAAACAGCGGTATCATATTCTCCATCTTTGAAACGCTTTTCCGCTCTTTCAAGGTTTACTTCAGCGGTCTTCAACAATGCCCCTACTCTATCTCTACCCATATTCCTTCATCCTTTAGGTATTCGTGGGTGTCCTTGATCTTCCTGATTCTGCTGCTTAGGACCTCGTTTAGCTCTCCACGCGTCTTGTCGACCAAGACCTCGCAACCCTCGGCGAGTCCGTAGATGATTCCACCCTCAGAGGAGTTGACGTTAGCTATGAAATCATCCCTGGTCAGAATGACTGGTTCGATCGGTTGGTGGAACTTTGATTCCAACTCCGAGATTTTGGCGTCAACAATCTTCCTTGTCACGTCTAAGGGTTCATTCACGATGATCATCATGTCTATGTCGCTGTGTTGGTCCGCGGTCCTCTTTGCGACTCCACCGAAGAGGATCATCATCTGGATAAAATTCAGCTTGGCGAGCTCTTGCGCCATTCTTTCAGCCTGTGAGTCCAGATATAAGCTGAGCTCATATGGGTGAGGAGTGGGCTCTTTAGTTAAACCGTACCATCTCCCAGCCCTCTCAATGATCCCTTGCGCTTCTGACTCCTTGAGCTTCAACGTCAACCACCTGTCGCTCAGTCCGGTTTCAAGCTTCAGCTCACCATAAGTGTGTTTCCCATGCATCAGCGTCAGGAGAACCTTCGCCTCAGGAGTTAGGGAGACAAGTTCCATTCTCTTCAGCCCTTAAGAGGATGATGCGGCACCTGAATAAAAACTTTACTAAGTAAAGAAAAGGGGCCTATGGAGCCGCCGATCATTTCCTAAAATCTTCAAAGAATGCTTCTTTTCATAAAAGAGGAATAGAAACCAAAGATCATGCTGAATAAGTAAGGAATCTACAGGAACCTAGAGGAAATGCCATCTTCCAGATCTAGGGAAGTCTCTACTGCACTCACAATCATCCAAGTCTGAAGTCAGCTTTTCCATACATGCGATGGTTAGTCAATTCTTTCCCAGCCTGATGTCTTTATGTCCGATTCTTTGAGCCATATGGCCCAGCATATCAAGGTTTGGGAATACCCGATCTCTCTTGAAAGAGTCTCCATTCTTCTAATGAACTCTATATCATCCTTGGTTTTGATGCCGAAGTCGCGTTCCATCATCCTCTTAACTATTTTATCGGGCATCGTGGTGTCCACTCCTGCTTGCATTCGCAGGTACTGGAACGTGACCAAACCCACTCCGGGAATCTCACCCACGGGATCTTCCTTCCAATTTTCATAGTCGGCCCTCTCGGCCCAGAACCTCAGAGCGGCGAAGTCGCTTTTGAGTCCGTTCTTCAGTTTGATCTGATTTAGAACCTTGCAGATCTCTATGGCGGCCCTCCAACACCGCTCGTTGTTCATGATTCCTCTCAATCTGGGTTCCTGATGAGAGAACATCGAAAGGTCTCTGAAGGAAGATATCATACCTGTCTTCAAGTACTTGCTCCAAAAAAACCTAACTCTGGGAACCACGATCTGAAAGTAGTTTAGGCCGATGGAGTCCAGTGCGGCGTCCACCACGATTAATACTGCGTTTCCACCCCACCTCTCACCTCTGAAACACCTCTGCTCGCCTTCTCTAGCCGCCTCAAGAACATCCGCGTATCTCTCTTCGATTATTCTTCTCAAATCCTGACGTCTCACTCCTATTGTGAGGCACGATTCTGTGATGGTTGCTATTGATCCAGGCCTCTCCCGATTTGGTACAGGTATACCTTTTCTTCCTCATCGGCTACTACAGGGTTCCATCCCTCAAAGGACCAATAATAGGAGACTATTCTTGTCCCAGGCTTCAATTCCCTCTCAAACTTCTCCTTCAGCCTTGCGTTTGTAGAATCGAAGAGGAATACCGTTATCACCGTTGCCTCACTCAACTTCTTATTGTAGAAATTTCCCCACGTCACCTTTGCTTGGTTGCCTAGCCTCAAGAGCTTTATGAGAATCCGCGAGGATATAAGACGGAGTGGATCAGCCTCTATCCCAACTGATCTGGCACCAAACTCTCTGACAGCAGTGATCAGTATCCTCCCGTCGCCCGAGCCGAGATCGTAAACTACGTCCTTCGAGTTGACTTTGGCCATGGACAACATCCTCCGAACCTTACGCATCGGCGTGGGAGACCATGCAGCACCTATGGCCTGCGTCCATAGTGATGAGACTCCGACGATCAAAATGATTCCAATCAAAAGTAGTGACCAATTCAACATGGGACATCTCCCGTTATTTGGATTGAGTTCCTAGAAGATAAGCTGCAAGAAAAACTATGAAATGAACAATAGACCGATTGATCATAATACGCGATTGCTTCTACATGATAGCCTATTATCTCAATCGAGCGACAGGATTCTCTTCAACTCTCTTAAGTCGTCTATCTCATAATCGGCCTTTCTTGTCTCACCGTAGGGACCATGGGGCCCGTGTATTCTAACTGCCTTCATCCCAAGAAGTTTTGCTCCGAGAATGTCCTCATCCTCTCTGTCGCCCACCACTATGACTTCTTCTGGTTTAAGATGAAGTTTTTCGAGCGCTATCTTGAAGGGGATCGTAGTTGATTTCTCTTGGCCAACATCCTCCGAGACGACTACTAGGTCGAAGTATTTTCTTAGGCCGAGTTTGTCTATTACAAAATTTGCCTCTGCGGTCGACGCGTTTGAAACGATGGCCAGCTTGTATCCCTTCCTCCTCAGCAAGAGAATAATGTCTTCAGCATCTGGCATCAGCTTCATCTCTTCCAAGTAAATGTTTCGAAACTCTTCGTCTAGTTGATTAAGCACTGCGCCGTCTACTTTGACGCCCAGCTTTTTGAATAAGACTGATAGCAAGAGTCCTTTCTTATGCTTCTTGGGACTCCCCTTGTACTGCGTCTCTACGTATTTGACGGCCTCCTCCAACGTCTCCTTTAGCTCTTCCACGGATTTCTCGTGACCAGAGTCCTTCAAGAATTGTGAGATCATGTTGCTCCTCTTCTCTCGCAGGAACTCTGGATCCTTTACCAGTGTATCTCCGAGGTCGAAGAAGACAGCTTTGATCATTACCGATTCCTTACAGTTTTTTGAAATGAGGACGCAATCTCACATATAAGATTGTCGTATGAGTTACCAATTCATGTTTGTTCGATTCATTAACGCGAGCACTATTGAGAAAGGGTTCTCTTGAGGCAGGAGAATAGCCAAAGGAGCCCATAGACTAGCCTTGACTTGAAGTCTTCCGGCGGCGGATAATACATTACGTATGGCTCATCGAAGGGCTTTGAGATGTCGTGTCCGAATCTGTTCTTGACATAGCGGTAATACCATTTCTCGAGAAGCCCACGATCCAGCCTTTCTAACCTCGGGTTCAACTCATTTCTCTCCTTTACCCAAGACTTACTTTTTTGACCGGCGAAGGCGTGGTAGCAGTTGAGGATTAGTACGACAGGCCTTCCTTTTTCAAAGGCCAACCGCCCAATCGGTATCTCCCTAATCTGAGTAGCGTTCTTTTGCCCGTGGTCTTCACCCCATGGAAACTGATCTTTCGGTGATGTAGTATATTCGACATCCCTGACTTTCGCCTTGCGGATGTGAGAGTAGATCTCAATACCATGCCCGGCATATTCTATTGGCCCCACAGAAGATACAACGACCATCTCCTTCTCACCAATTTTCATGTTGAAGTGAACCTGAATCTGTTCATAGTCATGGTCATGGTCTTTGTTCAATTCTTTCCAAGTGCAGTCCTGCCTCCTCCAGTACACCTCATAGAGGATGCATAACTTTTGCCTCTTCGAGTCGACGATCAACCTATATGCCATAAGCTCTGGCGGATGGGGTTTGCTACCATGTCCTCTTGGATCCAAGAGGACAGGCATGAAATCCTCCGCGAGTTTAGAACAGTACGCGACTGCAAGATGGGGAGCGACAAAGGGATCTTGAGGATCGTACTCAAGCTCATACTTCTTCCCCTCAATCTCAAATCTCAACGACCCGCCCTCCACCACGGTGTAATGCTTTTTAGGAAGCGAAAGCAAGCGTTAAAACCATTCAAGTTCTTAAATAGAGATCTCCTGCAGTCTCCACTCCCTAAAAATCATCGCATAGTTTCAACCGATTTCCTTGATGTCATAATTGGCTCTCGACCAAGCCATTCCCTAAGACGATCTTCATCAACATATATTTCCAGCTTTTTTGCGTAGATGCCGAAGGCACTTAACATGTCAATAATCTCGTTGCCTACATCGCTCGGAATTAAGATGCAACCTTCCCCAAGCTTGATTCCTCCCATCTCAGCAACTGTTCCTCCACCACCCTTCTTGTAAAGAGAGTACAAAACTTTCATCTTATCCCTAGGGCTTAGACCACCCATAACATAAAAGATTAGGCAGAAGGGCTCCAATTTCACATGCCTGGAAAAAACTTCGATGGGTGGCTTGGCAAAGAGAACCTTTCCATGCTTAAAAAGTTCATCCAGGAACACTGGGTTAGCAGCCTTAAGCTCTTTGAGAGTCTGAGGAATCGCATGCAAGTTCATTTTGAGACTGCCAACAGCTTGGAACAGTTCATCCCAATTCCGCCACATCGAAGCCCTATTCTCAAAAACGACGAGCAAATCATAATCAGAATACTCGTCGTAATCTCCCCTAGCTAAACTTCCAAAAAGAAAAACCCCAACCACGCCTTGGATTCTAGATACCGCATCAACAATATTACTTAAATCTGATATGTGTTCCTCTTTCAATCTCATCTAAAACACGCTCCATAGCGTCAATAACCTTCTCAGCCCTTTCACCATCTATGCCCTCATAGCCAAGGGCGCCATAAGCACCCCACAACTCATCCACATCTTTAGATAATGATGGAAATCGTTCCTTTATCCAACGTCGTCTATAACTATGTGCACTTCTCGGATGCAGATGAAAGTGCTTCCCTTCCAACGCAGCTGAAGCCTCGATCGCTTGCTCGACCGTTTTTATCGCCAAATCGCCAACAACCATGTACCTCTTCTTATCGAACTCTTCTACCGTGGCCAATCTCTTTTCATGAGCAGCCTTAACGTGAATTTCAACGTCGCTCATAGACAGCCCTTTTTATATATAATTTTTTCCTTACTTATAAGAGCCCCCTTCGACAGCGAGTAGAAACTAGCCCATTATGGGTCTGCTGCAGATGTGGTGGAGAATGGAATGGTCTCTTCGGCGAGGAGAGACCTCACTATCTAAGGTGGTCGGATGCCCAAGCAACCCATGTGGGAAGACTGGTTAGGAATCCTAAGGCGTATGAGGGGTCGATGCGCTACTTTGAAAGACCAATCTACCAGTGATGAAGCAATCAGAACACGATCTCTCGTTCCTCTTCTCTGCCTGTATTCTGCGAAGCTCTTTTTGAACTGGTTTGCCTTCTTGCGGTAAAACTCTCGTTTCGGCTGGAATGAGCAGCTGGCTGGCTTCGATTACGTCTGCGACCACAACAACATCATGCTCTTCAGGAAACGCAAGTGAAAAAACAAACACTAATGCGAAAAAACAACTGTTAATAACCTTTAAGGTCTATGATGGCGATGTCTCCCGCAAACCCTCTTTTTTAAAATTTTAATTTGGTTTTCTATCTTTCTAACAATTTTTGAACAGAGTTGAAAGCTCAGGAGTGTGGAGGGTGGGATTCGAACTCCACCATAAGTGGAGATGTCTCCCGTTAATCTCCACATCTCCTTATTTTTTGGTTGTTGGATTCTACGTGCTGGTTTGGTGTTAGAGAGGATTGCTTTTCAATCGATTCCGAACCTTGGAGTAAAGAAAGGCTTATACGCTTTATTGACACTCGATTACTTGAAGAAAGGGATAATTACGTTCGATCTGAAACATAAGTTGCCTATCTGGATAATCGGTGCCTTTGTTCTTGTGGGGATAATGGTTGAGTGGTTTCTATCGGATCCTGTGCACGGCAAGGCTCTATTTACCCAAGTAATGCGCGGGAACCTGATGGTTGGGATCATGGGGATCCTCTTGCTGGGTGTTCCAGTCTTAGTCGGATGGCTATACGTGATGTTTGGCAAAGACCAGCTTAAGCCTAGGCTTCACTGGTTTTGGACGCCGTTCGGTCTGCTGATGTTCGCTTGGGCTTGGTCAACCTTCTACGGTGCTACTGTTCTTGAAGGGGCAGGTGCGATCACGGTGAATGCGTTTCTGACGACAAGTCCAGAGGTGTGGAGATGCGCTGCTGTCGGTCTCCTGTTCGCCTTCTACGAATTAGAGTCGGCGGTACCGCTTTGGTACTTCTACTGGATGTGGTTCATAGCCGGTATAACTCAGGGCCCAGGTATGCTTCTTACTGATCTCCTTCCAGTACTCCTTGGATTACCCCGTCTCCCGAGTGGTTATCTCCAGCCAGAACAGGTAGGCAAGTTCTGGACCTTTTGGGGATTCTTCTTCCTCGACCTATATCTCATACCACTTGGACTCGTCGCCGGATATTTCATCATCAAGTGGAGAAGAAGCGTCTTAGAGAAAGAAGGCCGCAGCAATCCAATATTCTTGGCCATCCTACAGGGTGTAGGCCTTCCCTTTGTGTTACTCTGGCAAGGTTTAAAGAAAGGCTTCAAAAAATAGATACAGATACTTGGCGACCAATCCTACAACGGAGATATCACCCGAATAACGTTCCCTACAAACTCCCTTTTTTTTCTATTTTGCAGTCTCTTGAAAGAGCCATAGAGGCTCAAATAAGATTATGACTTACACTCCGATGTATGAACCGTTAGAAGTTGTCAAGTATAAGAAATGCGGGCGTCAAGATATTCAGAAAGCCCAAATGAATCCCCCTAAAAGTGATGGGGGGTTCGGTAAATAGTGCGGGGGGCGCTGTGGTGCCGCGGGGGAGATTTGAACCCCAGACAAGTGGAGACATCTCCCGCAAATCTCCACACCCTTTTCTTTTTTATAAGTCTGAATCCTTGAGGGAAGAAAATATATAATAAAAAAACAGTTGGATTAAACATGATATCGGGAGGGATAAACACGAACAAGCATGTCTGGGAATATGTAAAGAAAGACATTCAGAGAATCCTCAACAAGGAGGGTATCATCGACCTTTTTGGAAGGCCATATTTCCGCTTTGGTCGAAGCCTCCTTAAAAAACAGGAGAAACATGAAGGCGGCAAAATTCCACGGGAAGAGATCCAACATCTTCTAGAAAATTATATCAAAAAAGGATTGGATGAAAAAATTCTCAAACGAATAATTGGACTAACGGTAGGTTCTTATCCCTAGGGAATCTACCCAGTTTTTCGCATTTTTTGCCCCATCGCATGCCCTCATGGGCGTGAAGATGTCACGCGCAAATCTCCACAACCCCTCTTTTCTTTTTTGTGGCTCAACAAGACTTGTTTTATTAGCAAATTTCGCGTGAATTTATAGGCGAGAGTATCCTTTGATAATCGGAGTGAATATGAAAACAGCAGTTGTTGTTTTGGTTGGCTTTCTCATTATAGCAATGTTGAGCGCTGTGTCCACTTCTTTTTCGGACAATGGAATCCTAATCGGTTATGGAGACCATATCGAGCTAGTTTGCGAAGAAAATGGATTAGTAAGGGTCACTCATACGATTCTTGAAACAGCGAATGTTACTGAAAACGTGACTTCAACATCAACCTATTCCATCGAAGGAACGATTGTAGGCAATCTCACAGTCAAGTACGACCCAGAAATAAGAGAGCCGAACGTTCGACATTGGTCAAAAAATGGCAACACAACCATTTTCGTCAATTTCTCAGTTGTGCTAGCACCACTCAAGTTCTGCAAACTCACCCTTCAATATGAGTTGGCAGGGATACTCAAGAATGAGAATGGAACGTTGCACCTTAGGTGCAACTTCAATACAGCCGCGATTAGTTCCCCTGAAATAGTAGTCAAGATACCAAAACCTCCACCTTTACACAAACTGATAGTTGAGAATACCGTCCCCTCACCCAACGTTTTCATTGAAGAAAGCAATTACTACGATCTTGTTTACAATGTTCCGCTTTTCAAATTCGGCAACATCAGCACAACTTCAATCGACATAAGCTATGAGATAGTGTTGGATTTCGACGCCGTTATCTGGTGGTTGTCTTTGGCAATTGCGAGTTGTGCCCTCGTTTATCCTTTAAAGCAAATTGGAAAACTGATTGAAAAGCAGATCAGAAGAGGCAGGCATGAAAAACAGACTGAGAATGAAGTATGAGGATTGCAGATGCTGAAATCCTTTTGACAAACTCTCCCAAAAAATAGTATTATACCCTAATGTGGAGATGTCACCCGCTAACTCCACAACCCAATTTTTTTCGCCATAATTGTTGAGATAAAATCCGAAATCTATCTGCCATCAAAATGGAGTTTGTGATGGCATGCTTGCACGCAATGCAAAGAAGTTGCAGTGTGCTCTATACTGATAATTTTTAGGACATATAACAATCAGATTGATAGCTAGCTACACTATGAAACGTTTTATCTGCTTGAGTAAAATATCTATTTAATAATTACGAATCAGAAAGGCAGTCTCATGGACACCTACGTTTTTCCCGTAAGCATTTTCTTGTCCTCACTAGGAGTATTCCTCGACCTTTTCACGACCCACATCGCCATAAAGGATGTCGGAATAGAATTGGAAACAAATCCATATGTAAGAAAGATGTTCGCCAAGGGAAAATGTGGAGAGTTGATTCTATACGAGGCTCTTCTCGTCCTTTGTTGGGCTGTTCTTGACTTCCAAGGTCTGCTCAGTTCATTATTGTTTCTCGGCCTATTTTGGTGTGTTGTGAGAGGCTTAATGGGAATTTCTAATTTGAAGGTCATAATAGAATATCGAGTGTTGGGGAAGGAGAGATGTAAGGAACGAGTGGAGTTGAGAAGAATGCTCAAAGCCGCTAACATCAAATACAGAATTGGGCGGAAACTACTCCCAGCATCACTTTTAGCCTTCTATCTGCTAATATATTTCTCAGTACAAGACATCCTTACGAAGAGTATCCTTTGGGGACTAGTTGGATATTATGTGTATGCAGTTCTCTATGATTAGCTAACTTTTTTTGTTTCAGCTTATGAAGATGGTAGTACGACAGAACTCAAATTTGATTGATGCTTCAGGGTTTTCCTCTCATTTTACTCTAAATAGGTATTAAGCTCATAATTGAATAGATTAAAAACATCAGAAACCCGTTTTCAAATATGTGAAAAGATTGGAGAGGCTGGCCCATGCTTGTAAATCGATCGACCCTAGGTTTTGGACACTTCATCCATAAAACTCAAAGGAACTTGATAGAACTTTTCTTATTATATCGAATACATAAGAGTGCAATTATTCGAGTCTTGAGAAATATGAGAGGAAGAATGGGATATTCGCCCGGGCGCACACGAGGGC
>Ga0209609_10002199_pt1 | contig 11233 bp, 17 predicted proteins | sample LakKivw325mmetaG_FD_184136 | JGI IMG/M metagenome (GOLD analysis project Ga0209609, IMG submission 184136) | Anoxic lake water microbial communities from Lake Kivu, Rwanda to study Microbial Dark Matter (Phase II) - Lake Kivu water 325m metaG... | ecosystem: Environmental > Aquatic > Freshwater...
GGACGAGGAAAAGATGATCTTCTTCTGGGTATCATCTATCAGTTGGACAAAAATATTGCGTAAACTGCGCCTGATCACCAGCCGCGGCCTGTCGGAGCTTCCCTGCATATTCATGAGGATGCGGCGGTGCCTTTTAATCTTGAGGAGTTCTTTTTTATTCTTCATACGTTTATTTTCCTGCGCTGGTTGCCTGGGCCTTACCGACCTTCTTCTTGACATATTCGCCTGCGTAACGGATCCCCTTGCCTTTATACGGCTCAGGAGGATAGATCGCGCGGATCTCGGATGCCATCTTTCCTACCAGCTCTTTATCTATGCCCCTGATGACGATAAATGTAGGCTTGGGTGTTTCTATTTTTATCCCTTCGGGTATATTGACGTTGACCGGATGCGAAAAACTTAACTGGAGGTTCAGGACATTACCCTGTACCTGCGCCTTGAATCCGACGCCCTGGATCTCCAGCTCTTTGCTGTAACCCTCGGTGACCCCCCTGATCATATTGGCCAACAGCGCCCGGTATAATCCGTGCAAGGCCCTGTCGGTCTTGGCATCGCCTATGCGGCTGAAAAATGCCTTATCGTCTTTGACCTCAAGCTTTATCCGGTCAGAGAATTTTTTCGATGCCGTGCCCTTGGGGCCGGTGACGGTGACCTGGTTGCCCACCCCTACCGTGACTTGCACGTTCGCCGGTACCGGAATCGGTTTCTTGCCGATACGAGACATACAGACCGCTCCTTCGCCGCGGGCGCCGCTACCACACGTAGCCGATGACCTCGCCGCCGATGCCGCGCTTGCGGGCGTCGCGCGCGGTCATGATTCCCTCGCTCGTGGACACAATCGCGATGCCCAGCCCGCCGAACACCCGCGGCAGCTTGCCCTTGGGCACGTACACCCGCCGCCCCGGCTTGCTCACGCGCTTGAGCCCGCGCAACACCGGCTCGCGGTTGGCGTTGTACTTCAGGCGGATGCGCAGGCTCTGGCCCTTGCCCACCAACTGGAAGCCGCGAATGTAGCCTTCCTCATGGAGGATCTTGGCGATCTCGCGCTTCATCTTCGACACCGGCACCTTGACATTCGCGTGCCGCGCCTCCGCCGCATTGCGGATGCGCGTCAGCATGTCGGCGATCGGGTCGGAAAGGACCCCGGTGCCCTTGACACCGGCAGTCTCGGTGTTGGCTGCTTGTTTCATGAGCCGTTCTCCACTGGGCCTGCTCGAACTGGAAGATCGCTCGGCGCTTCTCTTTTCCACTGCTGCCACCTGCTCTACCAGCTGGATTTCCGGATGCCCGGGATGTTGCCCGCCAGGGCGTTCTCGCGGAAGCAAATGCGGCACATGCCAAAGTCCCGCATGTAGCCCCGCCGCCGGCCGCAGAGCATGCAACGGTTGTAGACGCGAGTCGGAAACTTCTGGGGCCGCTTCTGTTTGGCAATCCAAGATTTCTTGGCCAACTTCGTCCTCCTACCCTCCGGGCGCAACGTAGCGCGCCCGCCGTCAATCGTCGCGATGCCGCTCCCTACGCCGCTGCCCGCACAAACGGCACGCCCAACATCTCGAGCAGCGCCGCCGCCTCTTCATCCGTCCGCGCCGTGGTCACGAACGTGATCTCCAGGCCGCGCTGCCGCTCGATGTCATCGTAGCCCAACTCCGGGAAGATCAACTGGTCGTCCAGCCCGAACGTGTAATTCCCCCGCCCGTCGAACGCGTTGCGCGACACGCCGCGGAAGTCGCGGATGCGCGGTAGCGCGACCGACAGCAACCGGTCGGTGAACTCCCACATCCGGTCCCCCCGCAGCGTCACGCGGCACCCGATGTTCATCCCCTGCCGGATGCCGAAGGCCGAGATGGACTTCTTGGCCTTCGTGATGACCACTTTCTGCCCGGCGATGGTCGTCAGTTCCTTCGCCGCGGCGTCCAGCGTGTCGGCGTTGTCCTTGGCCTGGCCCACACCCATGTTGATGCAGACCTTCTCCAGCCGCGGCGCCTGCCAGATGTTCGTGTAGCCGAAGCGCTCCATCAGCGCCGGCAGAATCTCGCTTGCGTATCGGTCCTTCAATCGGGCCATTGCACTCAGCCTCTGTCTGTAGCGGCGCGATCCATCGCGCCATGAACGCCTGCTCAACTCGGCGCGAGGAATCGCGCCCCTACGCGTCACGCCCTACTCGTCAATGTCCTTCTTGCACTTGCGACACACCCGCACGCCCCGCCCCTCGGCCGTCCGCCGCCGCGCCACCCGCGTCGCCGCGTCGCAGTTCGGACATACCAGCATGACGTTGGACACATGCACGGGGCCCGGCTGCGTCACAATGCCGGCCTGGCGCACCTGCTGGCTCTGCCGCACGGCCTTCCTGATCATGTTGATGCCCTCGACCACCACGCGCTCATCGCTCGGCCGCACCTCGAGCACCTTGCCGCGCCGCACCCGCCCCTTGCGCGAGCGGTCCTTGCCCGCGATGACGAGGACTTCGTCGCCCTGCTTAACGTGCATCTGCTTCTTGGCCATATCTCTTGCTCCGCTCGGGCCTGGGAAGGTCGCGCTCTGGTGAGCGCTCCTACGCCCCACCCCGAAGGATGTTACACACTGCGAGTTCCGTCTTGTGAGCGCTCACCAACCACCGTATCAGGTGTAGGAGCGCTCACCAACCACCGTATCAGGTGTAGGAGCGCTCACCAGAGCGCGACCCTCTCCGCCTCAGAACACCTCAGGCGCCAGCGAGATGATCTTCATGTATTCCCGCTCGCGCAACTCGCGGGCCACGGGCCCGAACACACGCGTCGCGCGCGGGTTCTTCTGGTCGTCAATGATGACCGCGGCATTCTCGTCGAACGCGATCTGCGTGCCGTCCGGCCGGTGGGTCTTGTTGCGCACCCGCACCACGACCGCGCGGATGACCGAGCCCTTGGCGATGGGGCTGGACGGGGTGACCTGCTTGGCCGAGGCGACGATCTGATCGCCCAGCCCGGCGTACCGGTGGTACCCGCGCCCGACCACCCGGATCATGCCGATCTCCTGCACGCCCGAGTTGTCCGCTACCTTCAGCCTGGATTCAACCTGTACCATCGTTGCTTACCTCAGTCGGGTGCTTCCCTGGGAGCGCCGGCTTCTCGCGAGGCTGAGCCCGTCGAAGCCCAGCCGGCACGCCGTTGCCGTCTAGCTCTCGGCCTCTTCGCGCGCCTTGCGCGCCGCGATGACGCCCTCCGCCAGGTGCGACGGCACTTCCTGGTAGTGCGAGAACTCCATCGTGTAGCTCGCCGCCCCCTGCGACAGCGACCGCAGGTCCGCCGCGTAGCGCGACATCTCCGCCAGCGGCACCAGCGCCCGCACGACCTGCAACCCCCCGCCGATCGGCTCGCTGCCCTGAATCTGCCCCCGCCGCCCCGACATGTCGCTCATGATGTCGCCCATGATCGCATCGGCCACCGTGATCGCCACGTTCATGATCGGCTCGAGCAGCACCGGGTTGGACTGCTGCAGCGCGTTCTTGACGGCGATCGAGCCGGCCATGCGGAACGCCTGCTCCGAGCTGTCCACCGGGTGCGAGCTGCCGTCGTCGAGAATGACGCGCACGCCCACCACCGGCGCCCCCGCCAGGATGCCCTTCCGGAGCCCGTCCAGCACGCCCTTCTCCACCGCCGGGATGAAGTTCGTCGGTACCGAGCCGCCCTTCACTTCGTTGACGAACTCGTTCGCCTCGACCCCGGGCTCCTGCGGCTCCATCCGGACCCACACGTCGCCGAACTGCCCGCGGCCGCCGGTCTGCTTCTTGTGGCGGCCCTGCACGCGGCACGACTTCGAGATCGTCTCGCGGTACGGCACCAGCGGGTCGGAGAGTTGCACCTTCACGTCGAACCGGTTCGCCAGACGCTCGGCCAGGATGTCCAGGTGCAGCGCCCCCATGCCCGACACGATCAGCTCGTTGGTCTCGGGGCTGCGCTCATAGTGCAGGCCGTAGTCATCTTCCGCCACGCGGGCCAGCGCGATGCCGACCTTGTCCTCGTCGGCGCGGCTGGCCGCCGTCAGGGCCGCCGAATGCATCGGCGTGGGCGCCGGCGGCAGTGGGAACACGACCTGCTGCCGCGGGTCCGAAAGCGTATCGCACGTGCGCGTCCCCTCGAGCTTCGACACCGCGCCCAGGTCCCCGGCCGCCAACTCCGCCACCCCCTGCGACTGCTTCCCCTGCATGACCGAAAGCCCCGACAGCTTCTCCTTGGCGTTGCGGCGGGTGTTGGTCACGGGCATGTCGCCGGTCGCCTTGCCCGACACGACCCGCAGCAGGTTGATGCGGCCCACGTACGGGTCCGACAGCGTCTTGAACACAAAGGCGGAGAAGGGCGCGTCGGCGCTGGCCGGGCGGCTCTCCTCGTCCTCGCTGCCGGGCTTCACGCCGGTCCAGGCCGGCCGGGCGTTGGGCGCCGGGCAACTGCCCTTCACGAACGCCAGCGTCGCGCCGAGGCCCTTGGCGTTGACCCCGTCACAGCACATGACCGGGACGATCAGCCCCTCGGCCACGGCCTTCTTCAGGCCCGCCGCCAACTCGTCGGCCGTCAACTCGCCGGCCTCCAGGTATTTCTCGGTCAGGTCGTCATCGGTGGCCGCCACGGCGTCAATCAACTGCTCGCGCGCCTCGGCCAAAGCCTCCGCCATCTCGCCGGGGATGTCGCCGGCCTTCAGGTCCTTGCCCTCGCCCGCGTAGGCCTTCATCCCCACCAGGTCCACCACACCGCCGAAGCTCGGGCCCTTGCCCATCGGCACCTGCACCGGCACGGCCTCGCAGTCCTTGAGCATCTTGTTCATGCTCGCGACGGCCGCGCCGAAATCCGCGTGCTCCTTGTCCATCTTGCTGATGACGCCCACCACCGGGACGCCCATCTCGCGCGCGGTGTTGAACACCTTGATGCTGTGAATCTCGACTCCGGCCTGCCCGTCGAGCACCAGCAGCGCCGTGTCGGCGACCTTCATCGCGGGCGGTACGTCCGCGAAGAACTCGGAGTACCCCGGGGTGTCCACGAGGTTGATCTTGACGCCGCCGTGCTCGCAGTGGCACAGCGCCGGGGTGATCGTGATCTGCCGGGCAACTTCCTCGGCCTCGAAGTCGGCCGTGGCGGTCCCGTTGTCCACCTTGCCCAGGCGGTCAATGGCGCCGGTGGCAAACAGCAGGCCTTCCACCAGGGAGGTCTTGCCCGAGCCCCGATGGCCGATCAGCACCAGGTTGCGAATCTGCTCTGTGGAAAAAGGCACTTCACTACGCCTCCGGCGTGTGACATTCGGTGACGGTCGCGGTCGGTGACCGCTCCTACACGCGCTGCGTTTGTTACAGCCAGGCCAATACTCCTGGGAAGCGAGGTGTACGAGCGGTCACCGACCGCGACCTCGTCCCGATCCGCCCTACCGCGCCCGCTCCAAAATCTCGGTCACGCGCCACGACTTGTCCTTCGATAGCGGCCGGCACTCGGTGATCATGACCCGGTCGCCCGTATGCGCCTCGTTGCCCTCATCGTGCGCCTTGAAACGGGCGCTGCGGCGCAGCACGCGGCCATACAGCGGGTGCGGCGCCAGGCGCTGGACCGCCACGACGACCGTCTTGTCCATCTTGTCGCTGACCACGGTGCCCTCAAGAGTTCGCTTCAGCTTCTCGGCCATTTGCCTTGCCTCGTTCGCTCGTAAATCAGTCGCGGCGCGATTCATCGCGCCCGGAACGTAGGCGCGTTCGGTCGCGCCAACCCCGCGCCCTAGACGAGCGCCCGCTCGGTCTGGATCGTGCGGATCCGCGCAATCGCCTTGCGGTACTTGCGCACGCGCTTGGGGTCCTCGACCTGCCCCGACGCCAGCCGGAAGCGCAGGTTGAACAGCGCCTCCTGGATGTGCCGCAGCCGCTCCTCGATCTCCTCAGGCGAAGCCTGCCGCATCTGCTCGATGAAATCGCGGGTGCTCTTGGAATTGTCAGGCATTCAGATCATCCTCCCGCGTCACAAACCGGCACTTGATCGGCAGCTTGTGCATGGCCAGCCGCATGGCTTCCTTGGCGATCTCATGGGGCACGCCGGCCATCTCGAACATGATCCGCCCCGGCTTGACGACCGCCACCCAGAACTCCGGGCTCCCCTTGCCCTTGCCCATGCGCGTCTCGGCCGGCTTCTTGGTCACGGGCCGGTCCGGGAAAATGCGGATCCACACCTTGCCGCCGCGCTGGGCGTACCGGGTCATGGCCACACGGGCGGCCTCGATCTGCCGGCTGGTAATCCAGGACGGCTCCAGCGCCTGCAGCCCGAACTCGCCGAAGTTGAGACTGTTGCCCCGGTCCGCCATCCCGCGCATGTGGCCGCGGTGCGTCTTCCGGTGCTTGGTGCGCTTTGGCATCAACATCTCTGGCTTACTCCTCTTCGCTCTCGTCCGGGCCGCCCAGCGCGCTGAGCAACTCATCCTCTTCGGGGGCCACCAACTCGATCGTCTCCGTCTGCGCGGGCGCGGCGTCAATCTGCGGCACGACCGGCACCGGCGGCGCCACCACGGCGGCCGGGGCCGCGACTGCTTCCGCCGCCTCCGCAGCCGCCTCGCCCTCTTGCGGCAAGTGCTGGGCCTGAGTCACCTTCTTGGGCGGCAGCACGTCACCGCGGTACACCCACACCTTCACACCGATGTGCCCGTAACCCGTCTTGGCCTCGGCGCGGCCGTACTCCACATCGGCGCGCAGCGTGTGCAGGGGCACGCGCCCCTCGGGCCCCACGGCCTCGGTGCGGGCAATCTCCGCCCCGCCCAACCGGCCGCTCACCGCGCAGCGGATGCCGCCGGCGCCCATGCGCATCGCCCGGTCCACCGCCTGCCGCATCGCCCGCCGATAGGACACCCGCCGCTCGATCTGCCGCGCGATGTTGTCGGCCACCAGCTGGGCGTTGACGTCCGGGTCCTTGGTCTCCTCGACGTTGACCCGGACCTTATGGCCGCACATCTTCTCGATCTGCTGCCGCATGACGTCCACGTCCCGGCCGCCCTTGCCGATGATGATCCCCGGCTTGGCCGTCGAGATGGTCACCGTGACGGTGTCCGCCGCCCGCTCGATCTGCACATCGGAGATCGCCGCGCTCTTCGTCTGGGCAATGACGAACTGCCGCACCTTGATGTCCTCGATGAGCAGCTGCCGGTAGCGCTTCCCCTCGGCGAACCAACGGCTCCGCGCCTCGCGGATCACGCCCAATCTGAACCCGTACGGATGTACCTTCTGTCCCATGGGTCACTCCATGTCTTTGCGTCTGTAGCGGCGCGATTTATCGCGCCCCGATTGCCCGCGCCATCCTTCGCACTCCGCCGGCCGGCGCGATGAATCGCGCCCCTACTCCTCGTCCTGCCCGTCGCTCACCACGACCGTGATGTGGCAGGCGCGCCGCACGTAGCGGTCCGCGCGGCCCCGCGCCCGCGGCTTCAGCCGCGGCATCTTCAGCGAACCATCCACCGTGACTTTGCGCACGCTCAGCTCGTCCGCGTCCATGCTGTGGTTGTTCTCGGCGTTGGCCACCGCTGACTCCAACACCAGGCTCAACGCCCGGGCGGCCGGGCTGGGCTGCACGGCCAACACCGCGCGCGCCGCGCCCAACTCCTTCCCGCGCACCAGGTCGGCGTAACGCATGACCTTCCGCGGCCCGATCCGTACGTGTTTGGCGATCGCTCTTGCTTCCATGCTCGTGACTCCTCGACAGGGTGGGGCGACTGCGGCGGGCGGCCGTCATCGGCCCCCGGCGGTCCTAACGGCCACCCGTCGTCCTCTCGGACTTGCCCCCGCGCATGCCGCGGAAGGTGCGGGTCGGGGCGAACTCCCCCAGCTTGTGCCCGACCATGTTCTCGGTGATCAGGATTGGCACGTGCTTGCGGCCGTCGTGCACCGCGATCGTGTGGCCCAGCATGTCCGGGAAGATCGTCGAGCGCCGCGACCACGTCCGCAGCATCCGCTTCTGACCGCTCGCGTTCATGGCCTCGATCTTCGCCAGGAGCTTCTCTTCGGCGTACGGGCCCTTCTTGATTGACCTTGCCATACCGTACCTCTTCAGTAGCGGCGCGATTCATCGCGCCCAACCCACCCTCGGTAGCGGCGCGATTCATCGCGCCCAACCCGCCCTCGGTAGCGGCGCGATTCATCGCGCCCACCGCCCTGGCGCGATCAATCGCGCCCCTACACCCTACTTGCTGCCCCGCTTGCGCACGATGTACTTGCTCGACTGCTTCCGCACCTTGCGCGTCTTCTTGCCCAGCGTCTTCCAGCCCCACGGTGACCGCGGGCTGTCCAGACCGATCGGCGCCTTGCCCTCGCCGCCGCCGTGCGGATGATCCTTCGGGTTCATGACCACGCCGCGCACCGTCGGCCGCACCCCGCGCCACCGCGTCCGCCCGGCCTTCGCGTCGCGCACGTTGCCATGGTCCACATTGCCCACGCGCCCCATCGTCGCCCGGCAGCGTTGCGACACCATGCGCATCTCGCCGGAGGGCAGGCGCACCGTCACGTAGTTGCCTTCCTTGGCCACGACCTGCGCCTCAGCGCCGGCGCTGCGCACCATCTGACCGCCCTTGCCGGGGGTCAACTCGATGTTGTGAACCGTGCTGCCCAGCGGGATGCGCTCCAGCGGCAGGCAGTTGCCCAGCCGCGCCGGCACGCCCTCACCGGAGACGATCATGTCGCCCTTGGACACGCCCACGGGCGCGAGAATGTAGCGCTTCTCACCGTCGGCGTAGAACAGCAGGGCGATGTTGGCCGAGCGGCCCGGGTCGTACTCGATGGCCGCGATCTTGGCCGGCACGCCGTCCTTGTCCCGCTTGAAGTCAATTTGCCGGACCAGCTTCCGGTGCCCGCCGCCCTGGTGGCGCACCGTGATCTTGCCGGTGTTGTTGCGACCCGCCGCCCGCTTCTTGCGGATGCGGAGCGCCTTCTCGGGCTTCTTGTCCTTGTCCACGCCTTCCTTGACCACGGTCGTCAGACTGCGACGACCGGCCGAGGTGGGCTTGTGTTCCTTAAGTGCCATAGCGGTACTCCTTGCTGATAGCGGGCTCCATGTGGCTCATGGAGCGCCACGCCAGCGCTGTTGCCGTCACCCGACCACTCAACCACCAACCACTCGCCTCTACCCGCCTGCCAGCACGTCAATCTGCGAGCCCGGCGCCAGCGTCACGATGGCCTTCTTCCACCGCGACGTCTGCCCGACCCGGTGCTTGTAGCTGCGCCGCCGCGCCTTGCCATGGATCATCATGGTGTGGACGTCCAGCACGCGCACGTTGAAGATCGCCTCGATGGCCCGGGCAATCTGGATCTTGTTCGCCCGCGGGTCCACCTTGAACGAGTACTTGTTGAACTCGGCCGACTCCCGCATGCTCTTTTCCGTCACGAGCGGGCGCAGGATGATCGCGCGGTGTTCCAATGCAGTCGGATCGCCACCCTTAAGCATCGGCCTGGCCTCCTCCGGTCAACGTCTGCAGCCCGCCCTGCGTCAGGACCAGGTAGTCCGCCCACAGCACGTCGCGCGCGTTCAGGTGCGGCGACTCCCGTAGCACGAGCTTGGGGATGTTCCGGACGCTGAGGATGTTGCTCTCGTTGTTCGCCTCGGCGGCCGATACGAGCATGATCACCTTGCCCGTCACGTGCATGGCCGCCAACAACTCCACGACGTCCTTGGTCCGCGGCGCGGCCAGCGCCAGCTCCTCCACCACCAGGACCTTGCCACGCTTGGCCTTGTCCGACAGCGCGCAGTTGAGCGCCTGGCGGCGGGCCTTCTTGGGCATCACGCGCACGCGGCCGGCCCCATGGGGCGGATGGGCCACGCCACCGCCGACGAACACCGGGGCGCTGCGCGCGCCGTGGCGCGCCCGCCCCAACCCCTTCTGCCGGTACATCTTGGCGGTGGTCAAGTCCACCTGGGACCGCGTCTTGGCCTGGCCGGCCTTCCGCGTCCGCTGGGCCTCAATGACCCGCACGGCCTGGTGCAGAAGGTCGCGGTTCAGCGGGGCCGCGAACACCTCGTCCGCCGCCTCCAACTGACCCACCTTCTGACCGGTCGTATCGTACAATGACAACTGCGGCATCAAACTCATCCCTTCACGTTGGAGGGCGCTCGGGCGCCCGACCCGGAAGCGGTTCGCTAGCGCTCGCGACTCGTGATCAGCAGCAGCCCGCCGTTGGCGCCCGGGACCGCGCCCCGAATGAGCAGCAGGTTCCGCTCGGCGTCCACGTCCACCACCGTCAGACCCTTCTGCGTGATGGTGGCGTCGCCCAGATGGCCGGGCCGCCGCGCCCCGGGGAAGACCCGGGCCGCATCCGTCGCGCCGCCCGACATCGGCTTGCGATGGATCTTGCTCGCGCCGTGCTCCATCGGCCCGCCCTTGAAGTGGTATCGCTTCATCCCGCCGGCGAACCCCTTGCCCTTCGACCGCCCCTGCACCACGATCTGGTCGCCCTTGGCGAACACGTCCACGCGAATCTCCGCGCCCACTTCGGCCTCGGCGACGGCCGCCACCGGAAACTCCCGCAGGTATCGCTTCGGCGCGAGGTTGCGCGACTGGAAATGCCCCAGTTGCGGCTGGTTCAGCCGCTCGCGCTTCCGGTCCTCAAACCCCACCTGGACCGCCTCGTAGCCGTCGCTCGCCGTCGTCTTGCGCTGCACGATGACACACGGACCCGCCTCGACGACGGTCACCGGAACCATCCGGCCCTGCTCGTCGAACACCCGCGTCATCCCGATCTTCTTGCCCAGTATCGCTGGCATCTTCGTCACCTTGAAGAAGTCACGTCTCAGGCGGTCGCTGCGCTGACCCCTGACCTCTGACCCCTGATCCCTGCCGTTACCCCGCCGACGTCTTGATGGATACGCCCACGCTGCTGGGCAGATCCAGCTTCATCAGCGCGTCCACCGTCCGCTGCGTCGAGTCGATGATGTCAATCATCCGCTTGTGCACGCGCAGCTCGAAGTGCTCCATGGTCCGGCTGCTGCGGCCCAGCGCCGTCGGCTTGACGATGCAGTGCACGCGCTTGTCGGTGGGCAGCGGAATCGGGCCGGCGATCCGCGCGCCACTGCGCTCCGCCGTCTCCACGATCTTCTGCGCCGACCGGTCCAGGATCTCATGGTCGAATGACTTGAGCTTGATCCTGATCTGGTTAGTCTTGGCCATCAGCTCTCTCCTGTACCGTCAACTGCCCAACTGCCGTTTGTCGTTAGCCGTTCGCCGTTGCCGTTAGCCGTTCGCCGTTCCCCCCCTCCCC
>Ga0209609_10002201_pt1 | contig 11223 bp, 11 predicted proteins | sample LakKivw325mmetaG_FD_184136 | JGI IMG/M metagenome (GOLD analysis project Ga0209609, IMG submission 184136) | Anoxic lake water microbial communities from Lake Kivu, Rwanda to study Microbial Dark Matter (Phase II) - Lake Kivu water 325m metaG... | ecosystem: Environmental > Aquatic > Freshwater...
GGGTGGGAGAAGTTAAGGAGAAGCATCCTTGATCACCTCTCTCAGAATCCACAAATTCCATAGATTACAGGGCTGTGAGAGCTGCCCAGCACTATCGGGATGCCTGTCAGCGCCGGAAGTGGTGATTTCCGGGGCGCGAACATCTGATCATCAATAGACTCCCGCCCGCGCACGATCGCGTATGTCGGGGAGTCGCGCGATCTCTGCGACCTCGAATTCGGCAGTGCTGCCCACACGTCGCCAGCGGATAACGTGCGGGAAACAGCCCTTCAGTCCATGTACGATGGCCAATGAGATCGCCGCAGCAGGCGCCAGAGGAAGCACGTTCAGCACGATGGGCAAATCCGCCCACTCCTCCTTGGTCAGGCCCGCCTGGCGCACCTTCTCTTGCACCTGCGGCTCGAAGGGCTGTGAGTCGTCCAGCTCGGACGGAATGGTGATACACTCATCCACTGCGTTGCCCAAAAGGGAGCCCAATTGCTGGAGATGCGCCTCGCTGAGTGGTCGTCCGCTCATACTCACCAAGACATACGGCAATGCGCCGCTAGCCCCACTCTGCACGATCCGCAGCAGTTCTTCGCGCGACGCTTTAAAGGTTGCAGAGCCGCGGCGTACATATACGTCGTTGGCTGCCAGGCCTTCGCCTTCCACCTTGACCACATGCGGTCTGGAGACTGACCTCGGAATGACTACAACGCCCAACTTCCTTCCGGTTCCAGGGTGGCGCATGTCCTCCAGGTGCGCAGCAGGAGGCGGGTGGCAGTAGTGGTCGAGCGCTTGCTGCATCGTGCGCTCGAACTCATCCCTATCGCTCGGCGCAAAACCAACGACATAATCCTCTGGGTTGCTCGAGGTGCGGTCCCTCAGGTCGACTACGCCCAGAATCAGGTAGCCTGTGCCGCCTGACGTGTTCGCCATGGCCATAACGTCCTTGGCAAACCTGGCTCGCTCCGGCTTGGTCTCCAGGCTTAATTCACGCTTGAGGTCCACTTTGCGGCCTTCGAGGCCGCTTTCGACAAAGTAGGAAAGAATGGGCCACAGATCCACCTCAGTCCTCCTCGCTGATCGCGGTCACACTGCGCATGCGGCCACGCAGGCGGTGTAGCTCACGCGAACGATCGATAGCGACCTCCGTCTGTTCTTATGACAATGGGCTTGTCCACCTGCTCCAGCACAGCATGCAAAACACTGGCCTCGCTGCGCGGTGACTGCGATTCCTCCAAACAACGGGCAGCTGTAAAGCCTTGATACGGACATGGGCGCTGCAGCAGAAGCTCATGCCGGCTCGACACTGGCCGCCTTTGCCTGTTCGTTTTCCACGAAGTAGCCGTAACCAGCGCTGGTCTTCGCCCCGGCACCCAGTTGGCTCAGGCCACCAGCCAGCCATTCTTTTGCCAGGTCGCGCCATCGAAACGCTGCGTCGTCTAATGAGCCGCGCCAGCCGACGGCAAAAAGGAACTCCGTGTGGGGTGCCACGCTTAAGAAGTAGATTTGAATGGGTCCCTGACCATCAGTCGGAAACGCGCTGCCTTGGTAGTAGTCGGGAAAGTGCGGATTCATCACGTCCAACTGTAGCCTCGGCACTTCGGTAGGGATGGCATCGAGGAACACAGCGCAGCCGCTGCGTACCAGGGACTGGTCCTCATCGGGTAGTGGCGTTCGTCCGAAGATCTGGGCAAAATCGCCGTTGGACTCATTCAAGTCCTTGATCACGCTGGCATAGGCGCGCGCGATACCTTTGACACTGCTGCCCGGCAGAATGGGAAAACCATAGCGATTGAAGCAGAAGCCTACCTCCAACGGGCCCTTGCGTCCCAGGCCGGGGATGAAGCGCCAGTCGGTCGCGGCGCGGAATACGGCAGCTTTCACGCTTTCGGCCATCTTCGTCCAACGTGCCACCCAGGCGTTCAGAAGTGTATCGTCTGCCTTCTTGGCCGCGCTGCACACAGCCTCCAAACCCTGTTTCTTCAGTTCAACGTCCGCTCGCCAGTCGGGCGCAAAGCGATCGAAGACCAGGCCTGCGTTCTGCGGGCTCATGTCACGGGAACTGGTGAATGCCCGGGCGCTGCGACATGGGATGGGGTAGTGCATTAGCTACCTCCCAGTTCGGCTTCGGCGAAACGCTTGAGCCACGTCAGAAACGCTATGGCCTCGGCGGTCGCCCGCCGATACTGATTGCTGGTCGTCTGCTCATCTACAATCCAGGCCATCACATCATCATGGCCCGTGACCTTTCGTCTAAGCCAATTCGAGACGTCAGTGTAGAGGGCCCGGTGCTCGACCTCGTGTTTCGCTCGCCAGAATGACACCACCTGCCCCAAGCCGTTCACCTGGATCTCTGCCGCCGCGCCCTTTGCGAGCTGGCCGTACTTCTTGGCATAGCTCTGTCTCTTTGCGGCACTGACTCTATCCCAGGCTGCATTGGCGCGCTCCTGTTCGAGTGTGCGCTGTTTGCTCATTTGACCTCACCCCCATAGAATCGCAGCGCGACCATTCCCTGGCCCGTCGTCTCATCGCCACCCAACTGCAGGCGCGCTAGTCCGAGATTCTGCAGCTTCCATAGTATCTCCTTTGCGGTAAGCTTGACACGTTCAGATCGCGATCTGCTGCTCATCAACGGTGCGTACAGCAACGTGTCAACAGGCAGGCTCTCTTCGGTCCAGGGCCCTTCGTCCACAGTCTTGGTCTCTCGCTTCAGCCTGACATGCGTCTGCACTTCTGTTGCGTATTGTAGAAAGTCGCGGAAGTCGTCCTCGGGGAGGATGGACAGCTTGGTGCGCAGGGCTGCCCGCCAGTAGCTGTACTCGTCTGTCTGGCCCGTTTTGTTCGGCGCAGGCAGCAACGCCTTGTCCGCTATCCATGCACCAATCTCCGCAAGCGCAGCATCCTTTGGTTTGAAGCTGAACTCCTCAAAGACCACGCTGTCGCCTGCCTTGAGGGCTGTTCCACTCACCAACGCCTCATCATCCCCTGGGGCGGCAGGTACGGACCAAGCCACGGGGAGGTTTGCCATCGCAGCTTCGCGATAGAAACGCGCCAGCGCGTGAGCGCTTGTCGTCCAGGCAAAGACGCCAGCTAAAGAACGTACCGGGAACAGCAACACGCGTGCGTCTCCGACCGCCAAGGCGCCGGCATGCTCCGATGGATCCTGCTCGGGGCCGAAGATCGCATCCAGCTCGGTCGGCTGGAGCTTGCTGCGCGCGGCCGCTCTCAGACAGCCTTTAAGCCCACTGCCCTGCACGATGGGGTAGCCCGTTGCTCTCTCACGTTGAAGGGGCAAGTCCACTGCGCCCAAACCTCGTCCTGCGCCAGCATGCAGGGGGGTCTCCACGTAGATGAACAGAATGCTGCTTGCCTCAAACATCTTACCACCTCCCAATCAGAATCTGCCCGAGGCCAATCTCGGCTCCCCAATCCGTAATCGCCTGCTGTATCAGAGTGCCGCGTAGTCGGGCCCGACTGTGGCACTGGAAGGCCCTTGTCATGCTCCTCAAAACCGCACACCAGCCATGGCGCAGACGGGCCGTGTTGTGGCACTGGAAGAAGTAAACGCTGCCAGCGGGGACATAGCGCCGCGCAGGTTTGTGGTCTTTGCCGCCCAGGTCATAGCCGCCCAGGCTCTGGTAGCGGCGTAGCGCCGCTGCCTCAAGCGTGACGCAGCCATCAAAAACCGCCTTCCAATTCCTTGGCTTCCAGCCAGCCTCAAAGTACGTAGGCGTTGCGAAGTACACTTTGAAGCGTTCTGGAAGCGGATCGGGCGGCTCCGGCCAAGGCAGCTCGTTCACTTGGTGGAAGTATCCTCCGCGACCCTCTCCCCCCATGCGCAGCCAGCCGCGTTCAGGCCATAGCTCGAGCCCTTCTAGCCCTTCCAAGTGGACTGATAGGCCGGTTCTGATTCGCTCGGAAGGCTCATCTTTCGGGCGCACGAACTGCACTTCGTAGAGCGCACCCTCTTTCGCGGTGTGTGTCGTGTCATGTCGCGCGATGCCAAAGCGGTTCTCCCATCCAAACAGATCATCCTCGGCGACCACATTCGCGGGTTGTCCATCAAGATACCTGTGCAGATCTGCTTCGCTGATCCACTTGCTGAGCGATTCTTCCTTTTCGGGCTCGCCCCTCGCGTAAAGCAGTTCATCGGTCTGCAGACTGCATTCAATGCCCGCTGGCGTCTGTTCCGGTACTAGTGCCTCCAGTGTGGTGCCGCGCAGCGTCGCGTCGGCAGGCGCCGGAAAGTAGCGAACCAACCTGTCTTCGCTTTTCTGAGCTACAAAGGGGCCACGCATTCTGAGGCCCTTGAAGTCACTTGCCGTGCCCACGACCTGCCGAATTGAATCCTGATTCGTCAAGTCTACGTCCTTCACCACCAGGTGGTGGGAACGCACAACACCTTGGATCACGGTGGGGAAGGGGGGAAACAGGCTCTGTGCGCGATGATCGCTACCGGCGTCAAAAGGACGTCCGTCCCGAAACAGCCATACATCCACTGGCTCGATGAACAGGTGCATCACTGTCCACCTCCCTGCGCCACGAAGCGCGCGGCAAGCACCCAGCCTGCGAGTGTTGATGCCCTTTCCCGTTCCTCCACGGGCAGACGGCCTCCCCAATCGTTCAGGCGCTCCGCCAGAGCCTGTGGGTCCGGAGCGTCTATGTTCTCACTATCGCGATGTCTGGCTGCCAAACGCTTGAGTTCAGCTCGGAACATCTCACCCGGCCGCAGAGCATACGCGGAGGCAGCCAGATCGTATGCAAATTGAGAGGAGATTGCCCTGGTCTGGAACCATCCCACCAACTCATTGAAAGTGTCTCCCATGGCTTCCCAGCTACTGTGTACTGACACGCCCTCGCCACTGCGCTTGATAATTCGGAATGCAACAGCCTTGCGCCCAGCGCTCTTGGCCTCACGCTCCGTTTCCCGGGCCGCCCGCAGCGCAGCGTCCAGCGGGTATCGATGATGTACCGCGGCCACGCCAGCTGAAGCGGTACCCGTCGTTCCCTCGCGGAATGCACGCGCAAGCGCCTGCGCCAGCGGTATCGCGCTCTCTAGAGGGGCCAGGGCCAGCACATCATCTCCACCCTCGTAGATCGAGGTGCCCAGATGGGTATCCACCATGCCGTGCACGCTGGCTGCGAACTTGCTGAGGCTGTGACTGAAGCTGCGATGCTCGTTCTCGGTCTGGCAACTGGCTATGCGCTGGCCTATGTTATCGCCGTCCAACAAGACGATTGCATAGTATGGACAGGGCGCAGCGCCGGCTGCCTCGCACAGTCGTCGCAGTTTGGTGACAGCGCCCTGCAGCGCTGCAGCACCCAGCGCTTGTGCGCCGTAACTGTCCCTCAGCGCACCTTGGGTCAGCGCTTCCTTGAAGAGCAGGTCGCCGTTGTAAGGCCAGACCGGGTCATAGCGGACCTGATATAGCTTGTCATCCAGCAAGCTCTCCAGAGCATTCCGGTACTCATCCAGGGCACTCCGTGCTGTCGCTATCGCCACTTTCAGGAATGGCCTGCTGGCCACACTGCTCACGGACGCAAAAGGACGAGCTACGTCTCCAAAGCGCTTGATCGCTCCCAACGCATCCAAACGTTCCCTCCCGTCGGGTCGCAGGGTGGCGGCATGCACTCCGGACTCGCTGACGGCCTGCCAGTAGGCCCTGGCCTTCATGTCCCTCACGCGCAGAGCGCTGCGTCGGCCGCTCAGGGTGTCCTTCTCTCCGGCTTCCTCACACTGCTCGAAGGCTCGAGTACGTTTCACTGCGTCCAGCGCTCTGCAGCATTTGTCGTAGGCATTCTTGTAGTCTTCGGGGACCGGTAGCTCGGCCGCAGCCCAGTAGCACTCCCACTGGTGGTCTGTTTGTCGGCTCCAGATCTCCTGCCATGTGCTGTCGGGCACAGGGCCATGATGCTCAAAGTACTCCTTGGAGGGACGTGCAAGGCACTTCCATTCCTTAATCAAGGCTTCCTGTGCGCCCCTTGCCACGTTCTTTGCCTCGCGCCAAGGCACTCTGGCCACCAATCTGTTGGGTGTGTCCCCCTGCAATGTAGCGGGGTAGATCAGGCGATTCTCGCCGATAGCAGTGCCAATGGCTCTGGCCAGGCGCACCAGGATCTGACTGCCTGCATATAGATCGCTCGGTCGTCGTGCCTCAGCGATGAATGGTTGGATCGGGCCGAAAGTGAAGATCAGGATGGCGTCAGTCATAGGTTCCATCCTTTCACCATCATGTCCTGACCGGGGAACTGATCTAGGACTTCCCGTACCTTGGCATAGTCCGCTCCCGGGAATCGAGATGCCAACACTGACAGCAACAGCTCGTATCGCTGCTCGACTTGGATCGGGCGGACCCACAGTGGTGAGGCTTGGCGCAGCGTGATTCCGCCGAGGGCTCGGTGCACCGGTACTCGCTTCATAAACGCCACCACAGCTTTCATCGCGGAGTTCACTGGTGGGTTCAACTCGGTGATCCTGATTATGCCTTTGCCGGTAGCGCACGGGTACGCTGCGGGGCCGGCGGGCAGGCTGGCCACGGGCACGGCCTGTGCCCGCGCGAGGGCTTCTGCACACGCGAGGGCCTGGGACGACACTTCGGCTATATGCGTCTTCCATCTATCAAGAGTTGATGGTGTAGCGGATATGATGGGAGGGTCCGCAGCCATGACTCGCAGGGTGCCGTAGCCTCGCCTTGCCCGTAGCCCTACGCCACCAAATGTGGTTGCGAGCCCCACCGCGGCGCAAGCCATGTTCCACGCGGTGTCGTCATCGCCTCTGATGCTGCGCAGACGAAGCATCAGTAACTGTCCCTGCGTATACGCCTTGCGCCTGGCCAATTGCTGGTGTGGCAGGATGTACTCTGGCGTGACCGACAGCGAGTGTCCCTCAACCTCCAGCCATTGGACAGCAATGGGGGAAGCGCGTGCCGTGCTGCCAAAAACCGCTTCTTCTAGCGCGTGCAGGCCCGCTAGGTTGGAGTCCCCGATCGCGCCGCCCGAGGCGGCGCGGAGCCAGTAGCGGAGCGCACCGCGCATACTGGCGGCACGCAACTCAGGGGCGTCGCGCGGGTTTGCCCCGCCCAAGAAGAGTGGCGTGACCGTTTCCAGTGTCACTGTCAAGGTCTTTGCTTGACCCATGCTCACCCTCCGGTTTCGGCAGAGCTGCCCTGGCCTCGGATGAGGCTCCAAGGGCAAGGTGGATGTACCGCTTGCTGCAAACATAGACGCGCCAGTGCAGGGCACGCGCGGTGCCCGACACTGGCGCTCAGGGACTGGGCTGTGGTCTTGCTCGGTGCTGTCTTCGGATCACGATGCACGCCATCTCACCCTCATTGGTGAACCGGTCAAGAGGAACGGTGCTTCGATGTCCGGTAGCGACCTGATTATAGCACAGCAACTCGCCTGGTCAAATCACAAGCAGCCAGAGACCACAGACAAGAAAACTCGCCACCTCCACGGTCCGCAGGTACGAGAGACGGGGTGTCTCCGAGCGGCCTTTCAGTGCCCCGAAGGGCATTCAGAGGATTGCTACTACAACCGATGATCGTTTCGCGCGCCTGAAGGCAAGGTTTCAGTGCCCCGAAGGGCATTGAGAGGATTGCTACCTGAATGTGTCCGCCATCCAGCCCATCGCCTGCCCCATCTGCGTTTCAGTGCCCCGAAGGGCATTGAGAGCATTGCTACAAATATCCAAGATTGGCGGATAGCCATTGGCCAGCGTTTCAGTGCCCCGAAGGGCATTGAGAGCATTGCTACCTAAGTCAAGTAGAGTGAAAGGAGTGTTTGTAATGAGACGTTTCAGTGCCCCGAAGGGCATTGAGAGCATTGCTACTGATGTGAACGGGCGTGTCGTCATCAAGATACCTGGTAAGTTTCAGTGCCCCGAAGGGCATTGAGAGCATTGCTACGCAAGCAGATCACCGGCCCCGCAGACGCAGAACAGGTTTCAGTGCCCCGAAGGGCATTGAGAGCATTGCTACCAAAAAGAGCTGCGATGCTTAGCGGTCAGTTCTGCTGTTGTTTCAGTGCCCCGAAGGGCATTGAGAGCATTGCTACCTGGCTAGATGACATATTCCGGTGTGATGAGGACGATAAGGTTTCAGTGCCCCGAAGGGCATTGAGAGCATTGCTACCATCGTGGTTGACGCGGAACACTGCATAGTTCCCTAACGCCGTTTCAGTGCCCCGAAGGGCATTGAGAGCATTGCTACTGGCTCCGCAGGTTACTATACTGACGTGTGGCTGACATTCTCGCCTTGCTCAGGTACACGTTCAGTGCATCGCTTTCCATAACGCATCCTCTTGACCGCTTGCGAGCGAGACGCCTATGCCAGAAACCGCCTTGTCGCTCGCAAACGGCCATGCGAGAGGCGTGAAGCTGACATTTGGCAGTCTGCTTGCGTACCAGCGGCTGACGCCAGGCCCGATTGCGGCTATCCGGAAGGCGATTGACTCCGTTTTGGCTGCTTTGCCCCTCTCCTGACCCGCGTCAGCGGGCAGCCGAAGCCTCGACGAGGCACTTCGCCGCCCTTTTTCTGCGAGCGAGACGGCACTGTGGCCCGTTCCGGCGTCGCTCGCAGCGGTAGGCTTGACCGGGCGGGGCTGCGCTGCTTTCTGGATCGCATTGTACGCGCATTTCCCGGCCCCGGCAAGTCAAGTCGCCACTACCAAGCGCCAGGGGCCAAGTACTCCGAGCGCCCAGGAGCGACTGAAGTCGCCACTACCCAGCGCCAAGGCCAACTGCTCTGAGCGCCCAGGAGCGACTGAAGTCGCCACAACCAACCGCCAACGGCCAACTGCCCACTGGTAACTGGAAACCGGCAACTGGCAACTCAGTACCTATCCGTCCTTCCTTCCCCAGTCATACGGAATCTCGTTGGTGTGCGCTGGCAGGCGGTACTCGTCCGGCTGCTGGTAGTTGTAGAGCTCGCTGGGCACGTTGACGATCAACGCCATCTCCTGGCTGATGCCCTTGAAGCCGTGGAAGACGCCCTTGGGGATGGTGAGCATGATGGGGTTGAGTGGCCCCATGAAAAACTCGTTGACCTCGCCGTGGGTGGGCGAGCCCTCGCGCCCGTCGTACAGCACGACCTTGGCCATGCCCGCGACGCACACAAAGTGGTCGGTCTGGATCTTGTGGTAGTGCCAGCCCTTGACCACGCCGGGGTAGACCGCCGTGATGTAGGCCTGGCCGAACTTTTCATACTCGGGCCAATCGCTGCGAAACATCTCCAGCAGGAAACCGCGCTCGTCCGGGATCAATCGCAGCTTGCGCGCTTGTACTCCTTCGATCATCGTTCCTCCTATGCATGCAATTCATCGCGCACGGTGTGGTACAGTTCTTGCGCGCCCAGCTCGCGCAAAGTGTAGCACTGCCCGCCCATCTTGTCGGCCAACTGGCGCGCCAGCCCGCGGTCCAACGATTCGTGCTCCGTGTTGACCACCACCGCGCGCACGCTGCTGCGCCGGATCAGGCCCGCCACGCGCAAGGCCTCTTCGTGCGCGGGCAGCCCGGTCATCGAGACGTTGCCGGCTCCGTCGGTGAGCAATACCAGCAGCGGCATCACCTCCGGGTTCTTACGGCGTTCGCGCGCCAGCACCTCATGCGCCAGCAGCAGGCCGGCAGAAAGCGGAGTCTTGCCGCCCACGGGCATGTCCTGCAGGGCCTTTTTGGCCAGCTCGACGCTGGAAGTGGGCTGCAACACAAGGTTGGCGCTCTCTTTCTGGAAGGTAACCAGGCCGACCTGGTCTCGTTTCTGGTAGGCGTCGTGCAACAGCGACAGGATGGCGCCCTTGGTGGCCTGCATGCGTTCCGCCGCGGCCATGGACCAACTGGCGTCTACCACGAACAGGATCAGGTTGCCGGCGCGACGGATGCGCACCTTGCGACGCAGGTCGCTGTCCACCACGGAAAAGGCCATCTCGCCGCGCGGGCGGCTCACCTGGTAGGGCGCGGCCTGGCGCACCGTGGCATCAAAGGCAATGTCAGAGTACTCTCCCCGCGCATCGCGGTGGCTGATGTAGCGCCCGCGCTTGCGGTCGGTGCGCGTGAAGCTGCGCTTGCCGTGGCCCTGCCGCACCATGCGGTCGAGGGGTGTTTGCAGACGACGCGGACGAAAGGTGGGACCGATGGGGACGGGCATATCCGCCTGGCGGATGTAAGCCAACGGCATGCCATCCGCCAGATGGCCTCTGAGGGGCGTGCCGGCGCCTGGCACGTTTGTGCTTATGGCGTCAGAGTCAGGGGCTTTTTTTTTACGTCCTCGGGCAAGGCCTGCACCTCGGAGTCAATGCACACATCAGCGCGGGACAGTTCCAGCCTCTTCTCGAGGCGCTCGAATTGCAGCTCGGTTTCCTGGAAGGGCTTTTTCTTGAAACGATGGGGCAGGGCCAGCTCGGCCGCTTGCAGGATATCCACCTCGCGAATGCCCTGCCGGCCCTCAAAGGCGGCCTGCGCCAGGGCAGCCTTCAGGATCACAATGTCCGCGCGATGGCCATCCACCTGCATCTCGGAAGTGAGTTCGGCGATGGCCGTCAGGTCTCGCTCGTCATAGGCCACCTGCGGAAGCAGGCGCTGCGCCTGCCCGATGCGTTGCGACAGGGCCCGCTCTTGCGGCTGCCAGCGACGGTAGAACTGGGCCGGGTTCTGTTCGTAGGCGATGCGCCGGCGCAGGATCTCCACCCGCTGCGCGGGTTCGGGGATGCTCTTGATCTCCACGCACAGCGCAAAGCGGTCCAGCAGTTGCGGGCGCAGCTCCCCCTCTTCGGGGTTCATCGTGCCCACCAGGATGAAGCGCGCGGGGTGGCTGAAGGAGATGCCCTCGCGCTCTACGACGTTCACGCCCATGGCCGCCGAATCCAGCAGCAGGTCCACGACGTGGTCGTCCAACAAGTTGACCTCGTCCACGTACAGCAGGCCGCGGTTGGCGGCTGCCAGCACGCCCGGCTCAAAATGCCGCTCGCCCTTTTTGATGGCTTGCTCGATGTCCAGAGTGCCCACCACGCGGTCCTCGGTGGCACTCACCGGCAGGTCCACGAATCGGGTCAAGCAGATCATGCTGGACAACTTGCCATCTCGCGCCAAATGCTCGCGGCACTCGTCGCACAGCGTCTCGGGCGCGGCGGGATCGCAGTGGTAGGGACAGCCCTGCACGACTTGAATCTCGGGCAAGAGCGCGGCCAGGGCGCGCGCAGCGGTGGACTTGGCCGTGCCGCGCTCGCCGCGGATCAGCACACCGC
>Ga0209609_10002202_pt1 | contig 11220 bp, 9 predicted proteins | sample LakKivw325mmetaG_FD_184136 | JGI IMG/M metagenome (GOLD analysis project Ga0209609, IMG submission 184136) | Anoxic lake water microbial communities from Lake Kivu, Rwanda to study Microbial Dark Matter (Phase II) - Lake Kivu water 325m metaG... | ecosystem: Environmental > Aquatic > Freshwater...
CCCTCGGCACCATTAGGTTATTCCATTTGGCCTATTGCCTGATTAATTGTAGATAAAAATAAATCTATTTTATCTTTCATTACTCCTACTTGCGAGAGTAAACTTCACTCATCTCCATATCCTTAAATATCTATAAGCATATCTCTAATTTGGAAAAGGAATTATTAAGCACAAAAATGACCTCAAACCTTCCCGGGTTCTGTAATATCGTCCTCTTTCACCTCCGAGCTTTGTAAGCTGGGAATCTCTGCTCACATGTAAATATGCAGTGGAGAAGGAAGAAAAACTTGATATGCTGAAGGGGAAGAAAAAAGATTTGTGCCGAGAGTAAAATTTTTCAAATAGATTTTTATATGAGGAAAAGACACTATTTCATTTGGATTTTTGACGAGACAATTCGAAACTTTGACTCCGTGTTTATTTTGATATAATCGTATTTAAGAAATTTTTATGAAAGAGTGAATACTATGTAGCAAAAAGTGATAAAATGTTTATACAAGGAGGGAAAATGAGAAAGGTTTTAATTTTCTCAGTGATTGTAATGCCTTTGTTTTTGTCTGCATGCAAGGCAATAACTCCAACGGAAAACGTTAAGGATACGATTTTGTTTTCAAGCTCTGCATTTAATAATCTTGAGAAAATTCCCGTAAAATACACAGGTTATGGCGATGATGTTTCTCCGCCTCTTCATTGGAGCAATTTCCCTTTAGAAACCCAGTCATTTGCAATTGTGATGGACGACCCTGATGCTTGGCCCGCCACATTTACTCACTGGATAATATTTGATATTCCTCTTAATAAATCAGGCTTTACCGAAGAAATCCCTCAAGATTTGACTCTTCAAGATAGTTTAAAACAGGGTAGAAATGATTTTGGAAACATAGGCTATAATGGTCCTCGGCCACCTTCCGGACAAACTCACTACTATATGTTCACAATTTATGCACTTGACAAAGTGCTTGGTATAGAAGGAGGAGTTTCAATACAAGGATTCCTCAAGGCAATCAACGGACATATCCTTGCAAAAGGCACGTTTGTTGACCTTTATGGAGATTGACTTACTCATTAACACTTAACTCTTGGTGAATAAGTTACGATAAATGTGAGATTAATATCTATGAATTTTTCATAGAATCATTAAAGGCAATGATTACAAAGGATTAAGATTGTTTGACGAGGCAATTCTGAAAAGGAGGAGAGGTTAACTGCCTCTGTTCTTAAGTTCCCTACGATTCTATAAAGATATTCACTCTCTTTCTTCTCTTAGTCTTTGTTTTAATTTCCAGTATATATATTCAATTATCAGCCTTCTGTTATACTTAGAGTCCTCAACATCATATAAACTAAGATACCGAAGGTACAAGGCATTAAGAAGATTAAAAGAAATTATTTTAAAACAAGCAAAAAATTAGGAATGCATAGTAAATCTTATGATTCTGTGAGTTGTAACCTATACTTTTTAAAAGAAAAAACAATATAATTCTTACAATTAATTCTTTTTATACGAGAAGTCTCTAATAAATCTCAAGTCCACGATTGAAATACGGACTCTTTGTTTAAGGCACGTATAGTTTAGATGCAATTGGGAACCAGAGAGAGAGCTTTGGGATGTAGGTTATAATCAAGAGTCCTACGATTGCAAAGAGAACATAAGGCCAGACTTCTTTTGCAACCTTATCAAGAGGTTTTTTAATAAGGTTTGCAGTCACATACAGGTTAACTGCAACTGGTGGGGTGATCTGACCTATTGCAAGGGCGACCGTTGCCATAACGCCAAAGAAGAGAGGGTCAACATTAAATATCTTTAGAACCGGGAGAAATATTGGCATAATGACGTAAAGGATTGATATTGCATCAAGGAAGAACCCCGCAATAAGAAAAACTACATCAACAAGGAGCAAAAATATAATAGGGTTTTTTGAAATTGCAACCACTCCATTCGCCGCAACGTCGAGAATTCCTAATTGAGCTTCGGCAACAGAGAAAATACCTGCAAATGTAACGACGAACATAACAACAGCAGAAGTTACAGCAGTACCAATAAGTGAATTAAAAATATCATTCCAATTGAGGCTATGGTAAATGAATACTCCTACAAAAAGACTGTAAAATACAGATATTACTGCAGCTTCTGTAGGAGTCGCGATGCCTGCATAAATTGAGCCAAGTATAATAACTGGAGCGAGGATTGCCCAAATTGCATCTTTAAATGCGGAAAGAATTTGTTTTGAAGTGCCCTTTTTTTCAAGACCACGATAGTTCCTTCTTTTTGAGATTATGTAGGTTATAACAGCAAGAGTTCCTGCGATTACAAGACCTGGGAGAATGCCACCTAGGAAAAGTGCACCTACGGAGACACTTGCAATATTTCCATAGACAATGAAGGCAATGCTTGGAGGAATAATTATTGCAAGTCCACTCGACGCCCCAACCATTGCAGCTGCAAATGTATCCTTGTAGCCCTGCTTGATCATTGCTGGTATGAAGATAAGCCCAATTGCAGCAGCAGTTGCAGGGCCTGAACCAGAAATCGCACCCCAAAAAGCAGCGGTAATGACTGCAGCAATTGCAAGACCTCCTGTTGCCTTACCGACCAAAAGTATTATGAAATCAGAGATTCTTTTTGCAAGGCCACCTTTAGAAAGAAGTTCTCCTTCAAGTACAAAAAATGGTATTGCAATAAGTGGAAATTTTGAAATCCCAGAAGCGAAGTTTCTTGAGATCATTGTTGCGCCAAGGTGATAGTGCATTATTCCATAAACACTTGCTACACCTATAGAAGTGCCAATAGGAACACCTAATGCAATAAGTACTAAAAACAAACCAAAAAGAATTATCGCTGCTGTCATTTTGCACCTCTATCCAATGATTTGACATTTCGTACCGTTGAAGAAATAAGTTTCTCAAAAACAAAAATGGAGAATATAGGAATTCCAATTGTGTAAATCCAATTCGGAATATTTAAGGCCTCGCTTCGCATGTGAAATAGTGTTAAATCCTTATAGATTTCTCTTATTACGTAATAATTAACTATTGTGAAAAGAGATATAGCAAGAAGAGCTGCAATTACTGTTGCAACTTTTTTTAACCAATTAGGAAATTTTTCATATATCATAGTCATTCCAAGATGCGATCCTTTTTCAAATGCAATCGCAATGCCCAGAATGGTTACCCAAACAAACAAATTAATCTCAATTTCCTCTGTTGCGGCAAATGAGACGTGAAAAATGTATCTTGAAAGCACATTTCCAAAACCAAGTACAGCCATTATTGAAAGTATTATTACAACGAGATATTCCTCAATCGTCCTTTTTTTCATTAGTGTTATCACCTCCAAAAAATAGGGGGGACTAGTTAGGTCCCCCCGCATTTATAACAAACTACTGGCCTATATCCTTTTTTGCCAGGTCGTAAATATTCTGTCCAATTATTGGAATCCATTCTTCGTAGATGGATTGGGTTGCATTAATAAATGCTTGTCTTTGCTCTGGTGTAAGGTTAACTACTTGTACTCCTTGGTGCCTTACCCAACCTATTTGATCTAATATTTCTGGAACATCGTTAAATTTGTTTTTGAGGATATTTATTGATATAAATCCATCAAGCCCTCTTCTTACATATGCTTTTTCCCACTCTGCTGCCTCAATAGCAGCATCTTGTATGGCTTTCTTTATATAATTTGGGAAGGTATCCCAGGTAGATTTACCTACACAAAGTATAAGTGGATCAATTGCATAGTTCCAGTTTGTTAGGTACTTGTGGTATTCCCATATCTTTACGGGAAGAAGTACACCGTATGGATTCTCCTGGCCGTCAACTGCACCCTGTTGGAATGCTGTGACTGCATCAGCCCAGTTCATGCTAACGGCATCTGCACCAAGTGCATGGAAAATATCAACAAAAATAGGCGAACCTACTACTCTGAATTTAAGTCCCTTCATATCGGAGGGTTCTGTAATAGGTTTTTTACTATTTGTAAGTTCTCTAAATCCATTTTCTCCCCACGCAAGGGTAATAACACCGAGCTTCTCCATTTCTGAAATGATTTGTTGGCCCGAGGCACCTTTTTCAATCTTATCTACATTCTCATATGTGTTAATAAAGAAAGGAAGAGAGAAAAGATTTAGTGATTTGACAACCCCTGAAGCATTAATCGTGGATTCCATTGCAAAATTAATACTTCCTTCAGATACAGCTTGGAACCAGTTAGTCTGTTTTCCTTGAAGAAGAGCGCTTCCAAAATACGGTTTAATATTGATCAATCCGTTAGTTTTCTCTTTTACAAGATCTGCCCATTTCTGAGCTCCCATTCCCCATCCAAAAACAGATGTTACATTGACCTGCATTGTATACTCTGCCTTCGCTTTAAAACTAATAACAGGTTTTCCAGACGAAGTGATTGTAACTAACTTCTTTGTACCGTCCCAATCGACCTTTGCTCCTAATGTCTCACTAATAAATCTTACAGGTACCACTGTTCTTCCAGAAAGAATTTTGGGTGCAACATCAAGATTATTCTTTACGCCATTAACAATAGCTGTTGTTGAACCAATTGTGAGGATAATATTCATATCCCCAAAAACATAACTTACCGTTTTTTTATTAGAATCCCAGTCTATTTTAGCTCCAATTGCCTCTCCAATAAACCTAAATGGTACAAGTGTTCTTCCATTCTCTATAATAGGTGGCTGATCAAGAATAACTTGTTTAGAGTTTACATACGCTTTTGTACTTCCAATTGTCATCTGAATAGTTACGCCTTCCGCTGCTCTTACAGGAGCAAGTACAAAAACTCCAGCAAGCAGTGCAACAACTAAAAGCATACTCAATGCTTTCTTCATCTTGTTACCTCCTTTAAATTTTTAATGAATTTTTTAATAGACTTTCATTTTCAATAATTTCTGCCAGACTCCCAAGGAATCTGGCAGCTAAAGCACCATCAATAATCCTGTGGTCATACGAAAGGCTGAAGTAAGCCATTGTTCTTATTGCAGTAGAATTATCATCTTTTACAATAAGCTCTTTCGCACTTCTTCCGACACCAAGTATCCCGACCTCCTGTCCATTGAGTACAGGCGTAAACATATCGGTCCGCATCATACCAAGGTTAGTTATTGTAAAATGCGAACCTTCGACATCCTCTTGTCTTAGTTTATTTGTCCTTGCATATTCTGAAAGCTTTTTTAGTGTCTCGTTTATTTCCGCCACAGGTAGCATATCTACACTTTTTATAACAGGAACAATGAGACCTCTCTCTGTATTAACTGCAACACCGATGTTAACCGTTGAAAAATTCTCAACAGCACTACCATCAAAATGCACATTGAATTCAGGATATTTCACAAGCATATTTGCAAGGCATTTTACAAGAATTGTGGTAACCGAGATGTCTGGGATAAGTTTCTTTTTAACTTCAAACAATTCTGTCATATCCACCTTGGTCATGTTAGTAACAAGTACGTAAGAGTGATATGACTTGAAAAGTCTTTCGGCAATTTCTCTCCTAACAGGAGTGAGCTTTTCCTTTTTAACTCTTTGAGTTTGTTTAGCAATAAAATCAAGTACATCTTTCTCAGTAATTCTTCCTTCTGGACCAGTTCCCTGCAGAGTTGAGAGATCTATACTATACTCTTTTGCGAGATTCTTTGCGCGAGGAGAAGCGCTAACAAAACTTCTTTTCTCTGATTGAACTTTAGAGACTTTAGTAATTTCTTCTACAATGTTGTTTTCTTGATGCGGCGAAGGAGTTTCAAGCGTAAAAAGTTGCTTCAATTCTTCCTCTGTTTCAGCTATGTATCCAATTATCTCTCCAACTACTTTTGATTCACCCTCTTGAACGAGAATTGTTTTAATAAATCCATCAACAGGAGATTCTATATCATTTATAATCTTCTCTGATTCAATTTCAACTAACACATCTCCCTTTTTGACAGTGTCTCCTGGATGCTTATACCACTTTGTTATCGTGCCTGTTTCCATAGAGAGTCCAAACTTGGGCATTCTAATTTCAAACATTAAGTACCTTCCTTACCGCGTTAATTACACTCTTATAGTCAGGTACTACAAAATCCTGTAGTGGAGGACTGAATGGGATGTGAACATTTTTTGCACCAACTCTTATAATAGGACCATCAAGATAATCAAATGCTTCTTCTTGTACAATCGCAGCAATCTCTGCGCCCCAGCCTCCTCTTCTCCATGTTTCATGAGCAATAATGAGATGATGAGTTTTCTTTACTGATTCAAGCACTGTTCCCTTGTCCCATGGCACCAATGTTCTAAGATCAACAACTTCGACATCAATGCCATCATGTGCAAGTTCTTCTGAAGCTTTTAGAGATTCATAAACCATTCTTGATGTTGTAACCACTGTAACATCTTTACCTTCTTTTTTTACATCTGCTTTTCCAAAGGGAATGTAATACTCTTCTTCTGGAACAGGTCCTTTTTTTGCATAGAGCATTTTGTGTTCGAAACAAATAACAGGGTCATCGGCTTTGAGTGCTGTTTTGAATAACCCTTTCATGTCATAAGGTGTTGATGGTACTATTATTTTAATTCCAGGAATATGCATAAAAAGCGTTTCGATGGATTCTGAATGTTGTGCTGCAGCAGATTTTGATATACCATCAGGTCCTCTCAGGATAAGATGAATTTTGCCCTGGCCACCAGTCATATACTTGAACTTCATTATTTGGTTTGCGATAGCCGTCATACCTGTAAACAGGAAATCTGCAAAATGAAACTCTGCAACAGGCCTCATTCCGGCAAGAGAAGCACCAAGCGCTGAACCGAAAATAACCTCCTCAGAAATTGGGGTGTCAAGTATTCTGTCCTGAAATTTCCCAAGTATCGGTTTATACGCCCCAAATATGCCTCCTTGCTTTGCAATATCCTCTCCATATGTAAAAATTGTTGGGTCTCTCTGCATCTCCTCGAGCATTGCTTCGCCTAAGGCTTCGGAAAAAGTAATTTCTCTCATTTCATCCTCCTTTAATAGTCGTAGCCAGTATCGGATTCGAATAGATTTTGTAAAGCACTCCCAGGTTCAGGGTATTTGCTTTTTTCAGCAAAGTTAACAGCGTTTTTCATCTCTTGCTCGGCTTCTTTCCAGATAGACTCTTTTTCAGTATCGGTAATCATGCCCATTTCGAAAAGTGTTGATTCGAACCTCGAAATAGGCTCAAATTGCCACTTTTCATTAACTTCGCTTTCATTTCTATAAAGCACCGGGTCTCCAACAAAGTGTCCCTTAATCCTATAAGTTTTGGCTTCAATGAGGGTTGGTCCCCCGTCACTTCTCGCTCTTTCCACGGCCTCTTTAACTACCTCATACACTGCTATCACATCGTTTCCATCAACTATAACACCTGGAATATTGTATCCAACTGCTCTGTCTGCAATGTTTTGTACAGAAGTTGTCTCGGTAACCCTCTCGGTTGATGCAAACTGGTTATTTTCGTTCAAGAATATCACAGGGAGTCTATACATGGATGCCCAGTTCAAAGCTTCATGAAAAGCTCCTCTGTTTGATGCACCATCACCAAAGAAAGAAATAACAACAGAATCCTTCTTCTGCATCTTAATTGCCATTCCTGCACCTGCTGCAATTGGAAGTCCTCCTGCAACCTCGCCATTTGCGCCAAGTACACCAATCGAAACATCGGCAATGTGCATAGAGCCGCCCTTGCCTTTGCAGTATCCTGTCTCTTTTCCAAATAGCTCTGCCATCATTTTGTTAACATCGGCACCTTTTGCAATCATGTGACCGTGTCCTCTATGCGTAGAAGTAATGTAATCTTCTCTCCTCAAGTTTGCCATGGCACCTGTTGCTATTGCTTCTTCACCAATATACAGGTGGATGAACCCTGGAAGCTTTGCTTGCAAGAATAATTCCTCGGCCTTAAGCTCAAAATTTCTGATTCTTACCATTGTCCTGTAAAGCTCATTTAAAAATTCTTTGTTGTATTGCACTTTTTACCTCCTTTTCTTAGTCTCAATAATATATTGCCTGATTATTCGAAATCCATTTCAAGTAGCCCTTCTTTTTTAACTCTTTTAACTCTCGCATTGCTTAACAAAATTGACATCTCAACAAATGTAACTACTTCATACTCAAAAAGATGTCCGCCGACAGCTTTATCATTCTCGTCTCCCAGGTAGACATGGAAATGAAAAGGTAACTTTTTATCCTTAACGATGAATCCGCTCAACCCAAGAAGTTCAAGTGGTTCTTTTATAATTTTTCTTTCATATCTTACTTTACTTTTTTTGTAGACCCCATATCCTAAGTCAACATTCTTTACCATTCCAAGTGCTGTCTGAACGATACCGGTATTTTTCATTTCTTGCATTGAGAGAATAATCATCAAATCTTCAGAGAATAATTCTCCTTTTTCCATTACTACAAAAAGAATGTTTTGCTCAACTTTTACTTTCATCGTTTGCTTCCACAATAAATATGCAAAAATCGTGCCAAAGATAAAAAATGGCTTTATTAAAAATTTTTAATCGAAAGATAAATTAAAATTGATTTAAGAAGTGTTAAAAAAATTTACAGTCGTGTAAAAAAGTGTAAATAAATTTTACGATTAATTGAGCTTGTTTATATTGTAGAGTTTGATTAGTTTATATAGGGTGGGCCTCGAAATCCCAATTTCTTTTGCGGCAAATGAAATATTGTAATTACATTCGGAGAGAATCTTTTCAATGTAATCCTTCTTTAACTCTTCAAAGGTTGAGTTTAAAGGCTTTTCTTCTTTAATACTTTCAAGAATAAGATGGGGAATGTGTTCTTGAGTAAGCACCTCGCTATCTGCAATGTTAACAGCTCTCTCTACTATGTTTTGCAACTCCCTAACGTTTCCGGGAAAATCATAATTCAACAGTGGCTCTATGAAGCTTGCGTCGTAACCTGAAACATTTTTACCAAACTCTTTGTTAAATTTTCCAATAAAGTGAGGAACAAGCATAAGAATATCATCTTTTCTTTCTCTGAGAGGAGGAATAGGTATCTGGATTACATTTAATCTGTAGAACAGGTCGCCTCTAAAAGCGCCTGATTCTACGAGAGATTCCAGTTTTTTATTTGAAGTTGATATAATTCTTACATCAATTTTAAGAGATTTTGTGCCCCCTACTCTCGTGATAACCTTATCTTCGAGGACTCTTAAAAGTTTTACTTGAATTGCTGGAGGTAATTCTTCTACTTCATCTAGGAAAAGAGTCCCACCATTTGCAAGCTCAAACTTCCCGGGTCGACCATTTTTATCCGCATCAGTAAATGCACCTGGTTCATAGCCGAAAAATTCGCTCTCAGCAAGGTCTCTTGGTATTGCTCCACAATTCAACGCTACAAAAGGCTCAGAAGAACGCAGACTCTCGAAGTGAATAGCCTGAGCAAACATTTCTTTTCCAGTACCCGTTTCTCCGGTTAGGAGAACAGATGAATTAGAATGTGATGCTAACTTTGCTAATCTCATGGCTTCCTTTATTTTTGGATCTTTCCCAATAATATCTTCGAAAGTGAAATGTGCTTCTGCACCAATGTATGAGGTGACAAACTTTCTTACTCTTTCAATTTCTCTAAAAAAATCGACAACTCCAGCAAAATTTCCATCTGCATCCCTCAAAACAAAAGCAGTCTTTAGAAAGTGAAGAAGCCCGCGTGAAGGACTTTCGATTATAAATTCTTTATCAACATATCCCTTGTGTGTTTTAAAAACGCTAAGAACGACAGGCGTAAAATCAACAATCTCAGCAACATTTTTATTAACTACCTTATCTTTGTTTACTCTGAGAATTGATGCACCAATATTGTTTATATAAAGTACATTTGCATTTTTATCAAGAACAAGAACTCCGTCCTTGCTTCCTTCTGCAATAACTTCTATATATCTTCTTGAAAACTCCGTTTCCTGAAGTAAATCTTTAAGGTTCACCTCATTTTGAACTGCATTTGCGATTAGTGAAGTAATCTCGAGTGCAAATTCAGGGTAATCTTTGCTTATTGAAGAAAGGCTAACAACTCCTGCAAGGTTTTTATTCTTATCAAGAATTGGTGAAGCAGCACATGACCACTCACTGAAGACAGGATCAGAATGTTCAGACCCCTTTATTTCATAAGTTTCTGCTTTTTCAAGTGCGATTCCTACAGCAGTTCTTCCAAAAGCTTTACCAATAACCATCCCTTCGCTTATTACAGGGTCTTGCCTTGTACCCATTGTAAGAAGCACAACTCCGTCCTTATCTACAAATGAAATTGTAAAAGGGCTATGAGAACCTATAAATTTCTCAAAAAGTGCTTTTGCAGTGATGAGGTACAAGAAATACTTACCTTTTCTTTCTTGAAGGTTGGAAGGAGAAACATATTTAATTACCTTGTCTAGATTTTCTATCATAATAAAATTTTACGACAAATATTTAATTTATCCAAAAGTTTGCATATTAGTCGTGAGCAAGGGCAGTCTTACTTTTATCTGCTCAGAATCTCTCAAGTACTTAGTTCTTTTCTTAGGAGATTTTTCTTTACATACTACACTTCTTCTGAAATATGTATATGAATCTTAAGTCCAGACATTCTTAAAGTATCTACTATTTCTTTTAAAAAATCTTCGGGACAAATCTGTTTTTCACTTTCAATATTACAAACTTGTAAAATCAACTCAAATAAGTGATAATAATATATATGGAAAATCTTATTCTCATAAAGAGTAATTCGTACGAGCCAGAATTTAATATTGCCCTGGATGAGATGATGCTTTTTCTTGCAGGCAAGGGAGCTTTGCCTAACGTCGTAAGATTTTATAAGAATTTCCCCTCTGTGATTCTTGGAAAGTTTCAGTGCAAGGAGTTTGAGATTGATGAGGATTATTGCAAACAACATGGCATAAAGATACTTAAAAGGATCTCTGGAGGGGGGGCAGTATTCCATGACCTCGGAAATTTAAATGTCTCTTTAATAGTTTTAGAAAGAATTCTCCCACGCAAGTACATACTTGAAAACATGTTTCTTTTAAGCTCAGCAATTGCTAATGCCTTAAGATATTTTAGAATCGAGGCTTATATCGGAGAGCATGGCGAGATCCTTGTTAAAGGTAAGAAGGTTTCAGGATGTGCAGTTTCCATTAAGTATAGTGGGTTTTTGTATCATTCAACTCTTCTTTTAAATTCAGACCTTGAAAAAATGAAGTGCGCCTTGGCACCGACGAGAGAATATGA